>Ga0136846_1217336_pt1 | contig 15950 bp, 14 predicted proteins | sample HopSoiMetagenom2_FD_96841 | JGI IMG/M metagenome (GOLD analysis project Ga0136846, IMG submission 96841) | Grasslands soil microbial communities from Hopland, California, USA - 2 Assembly 2016 (version 4) | ecosystem: Environmental > Terrestrial > Soil > Grasslands | place: USA: Hopland... | reverse complement strand
CTCGCGCGGAATCTCGATGGCGAGGCGAAACGCGCGGTCCAACACGTCGATGATTGGGGCCGCTCGACCGGCCGGCCGATCATCGCGATCGATGTGCCCTCCGGTCTCGATGGCACGACGGGACAGATCCGCGGCGCCTGTTTGCACGCGATGGAAACCGTCACCTTTTTTCGATTGAAGCCGGGGCACCTGCTGCTCCCGGGCCGCACCTATTGCGGCGCACTTACGCTCGCCGACATTGGCATTCCGGCATCTGTGCTTGGCACGATCGCGCCGAAGACTTTTGTGAACGAGCCCGATCTCTGGCGATACGCGCTGCGTCCGCCGCAAGTGCGGGGCCACAAATATACGCGCGGTCATGCCGTGGTCCTCTCCGGAAATCTGCCCGAAACCGGCGCGGCGCGGCTTGCCGCAACGGGCGCTTTGCGAGCGGGCGCGGGGCTGGTGACGGTCGCCTCGCCGCGCGACGCGCTGGCGGTGCATGCGGCCTCGCTCACCGCGATCATGGTGCACGAGAGCAATGGACCGGTCGGCCTGGCGAAACTGCTTGCCGATCCGCGCAAGAACGCGGTCGTGCTCGGACCGGGTCTTGGCGTCAGCGAAGAGACCTGCGCGCTTGTCGAAACCGCTCTTGCGCCGATTGGCGCAGAGAGGAAACGGGCGCATGTTCTCGATGCCGATGCGCTGACGAGTTTTGCCGGACAAGCGGAACGGTTGTTCAGAGCCATTGAGGCGAGCCATGGATCGGTCGTGCTCACGCCCCATGACGGTGAGTTCGCGCGCCTGTTCAAGCAACTCAAAGAGCTGCCGAAAGTGGAGCGCGCACGCGAAGCGGCCCGCGTACCAGGCGCAATCATCGTCCTGAAAGGCGCTGATACCGTCATCGCTGATTCCAATGGCCGCGCCGCAATCGCGCACAATGCGCCGGCCTGGCTCGGCACGGCTGGGGCGGGCGATGTCCTCGCCGGCATGATCGGCGGGCTCCTCGCGCAAGGCATCCCTGCCTTTGAAGCGGCCGCCGCGGCAGTCTGGATGCACGGCGAGGCGGCGAAGCAGTTCGGCCGCGGCCTTGTTTCCGAAGACCTGCCAGAAATGCTGCCGCTCGTGTGGTCCGCACTCGTGGATTCCATGACTCACTAGCTACTCGCCGGGTTGAGTCGCCACCTCGGTAGGACTCCGAGCCGTGCGGCCGGAGACGACCGCGCCGGCCTCGGGCTCAAGCCGCCAAAACATCAGCACCGATAGGGCCGATACGATTGCGACGAGCAAAAACGCCGGCGCGAAATCGCCGACCGTCAAAGCCCCGCCGCCATGCATACTTCGCGCAAACTCGAGCCCGGCCGCGCCGACGGATACGCCGACCGAGAGCGACAGCTGCTGCGCCACGGCGGCAAAACTGGTGGCGCGGCTCATCGCGCGATTGTCGATATCGGCGAAAGCCAGCGCGTTTAGTGAGGTGAATTGCAGCGACCGGAAGAAGCCGCCGGCAAGCAGGATTGCAATGATGACCAAATGCGCCGTCGACGGGCGGAACAGCGCGTTGACGCAGAGAAAGCCGGCGCAGAGGAGCGTGTTCCAGACGAGCACCTGACGAAAGCCGAGACTGCGCAGGATCGGCGCCGCCGTCGTTTTCATCAGCATCGCGCCCGCCGCGGCGACGAAAGTGAGCGAACCGGATTCGAACGGTGTCAATCCAAATCCCGCTTGAAAAAGAAGCGGCAACAGAAACGGAATGGCGCCGATGCCCACACGGAAGACAAACCCGCCGACGATTGCCGTGAAGAATGTCGGGACGCGCAAAAGCTTGAGATCGATGATCGGGAACGGCGCGCGCCGCGCATGCAGAACATAAAGCCCGACGAGCACCACACCGGCCGCGATTAGCACGGAGTCGGCGGTGGCCGGAATGGAACCGCGTCCGGCGACAGTGAGCCCGAAAATCAGCGCGGCGAGTCCCGTGCCCGAAAGCACGAAACCCAGCCGATCAAGCGGCCAGGGCGCCTCTTCTTTCAAATTCGGGATGAATAGAGTCGCGAGCACGACACCGATGACGCCGATCGGCACGTTGATCCAGAAAATCCAGCGCCAATGGAAATAGGTGGTGATGAAGCCGCCGACCGGCGGCCCGAGAACCGGGCCGAGCAAAGCGGGGACGCTCAGATACGTCATCGCCCGCACCAACTCGGCGCGCGGCACACCGCGCACCAGAACTAGCCGTCCGACCGGCACCATCATCGCGCCGCCGATTCCCTGGAGGACACGCGCGGCAACGAATTCCGGCAGCGTGCTCGACAACCCGCAGAGGATCGAGCCGAACGTGAAGCCGATAATCGCGGTACGGAAGACGGTGCGCGCGCCGAAGCGGTCTGCCGCCCAGCCGGATGCCGGGATGAAGATCGCCAGCGACAGGAGATACGACGTGAGCGCGAGCTTCAGCGCGATCGGGTCCTCGCCGAGATCGGCGGCGATCGCCGGCAGCGAGGTCGAGATCACCGTCCCGTCGAGGTTCTCCATAAACAGCGCGCACGCGACGATGAGCGGCGTGAGGATGTTCGGGGGCAATAGGTTATTGCGAGGAGAAGTCAGGCCGTCCGCCTGAATGGATTGAATGTTTTCACTCCGAACGGCTCAAAGTCGCGGACGTTCCGAGTGACTACGCTCATGTTGTTGAGGTCCGCCACTGCCGCGATCATGGCGTCTTCTGAAACGTCGTGCGATCGTCGGTGCATGAGCTGCGCCCAGCGTCGATACGCTCTTCCGTCGCTGCTCACAACGTTAAAGCTACTGAGTACTAGGGCAAGCCAGCTTTCGAGTTCGTCTGCTTTGGAGGTATCTCGTTCGCGCGTGATCTCGATACCGGCCTGAACTTCGCCGATAGTAACCGCGGCGATGTGCACATCCGAGCTTGGAACATCTTTCAGCCAGGCCACGACAGCCTTATGTGGTCGCTCGCGTCGAAGCTCGGAAACGACATTCGTGTCGAGAAGATACACCGCTAATCTAGCCGCGGCGGCGCGCGATGTCGCAGCTTACCTCTTGGTGGGACTGGTATGTCGGCACGGGGACGCTCGGCGAGGAGAAGATCCTTAAGCGTGGGACGTCCCTCTTGCTGAAGCCGCCGCCACTCCTTCATCGGAACGAGCACTGCTGCATCGGCGCCTCGCTTCGTAACGATCTGCGGCCCGTCTTTCAAACAAGTGTCCAGCAATGCACTGAAACGAGCCTTCGCATGCTGCACCGGCCAGCTGCCCATGATTTCCTCGCGTTCTAGTCAGACAACTAGTGCGGTTCATGTCCTTGGGCAAGCGTCCCCTGGGCCGAAACGCGACCCTCCACTTTCCTTTTGCCTGCCCTCACAGGCGTGCTATGAGCCGCTGCCAACTCGATTGCGCCGGCTTGGCCGGGCGCCGCGGCCTCCATTGGCGCGCATAGGAGCATGTGTTGGCAGACCTCCTTGCAAACGGTTCCTTTCGCGAAGCGCTCACCTTTGACGACGTCCTGCTGGCCCCTGGCCATTCCGAGGTCATGCCGAGCGGCGTCGACGTCAGGACACGGCTGACGCGCTCGATCTCCCTGAATATCCCAATCATCTCCTCGGCGATGGATACCGTCACCGAGGCGCGGCTCGCCATCGCCATGGCTCAGGCTGGGGGCATCGGCGTCATCCACCGCAATCTGGAGCCGGACCAGCAGGCCGACGAAGTCCGTAAGGTGAAGCGCTACGAAAGCGGCATGGTCGTCGATCCGATCACGATCTTTCCCGACGAGACGCTCGCCGATGCCCTGGCGCTGATGCGCCGCCACGGCATTTCCGGCATCCCCGTTGTGGAGCGCGGCGAGAACGGCCGCGCCGGAAAGCTCTGCGGTATTTTGACCAACCGCGACACACGCTTTGCCGCCGACCCCCAAGTGCCGGTGTCCGAGTTGATGACGCGCAAGCTCGTGACCGTGCGCGAGGGCGGCGTCACGGAAGGTGAGGCCCGCCGGCTATTGCATCAAAACCGCATCGAGAAACTGCTCGTCGTCGATGACGATGGTCGCTGCGTCGGCCTCGTGACGGTAAAAGATATCGAGAAGGCGACGCTTTATCCCGACGCCTGCAAGGATGCGGAAGGGCGGCTGCGAGTCGCTGCCGCGTCGACCGTCGGAGACAAGGGCTATGAGCGCGCGCTAATGTTGATGGATGCCGGCGTCGACTGCATCGTCGTCGACACCGCGCACGGCCATTCCCAATCGGTGCTCGACCAGGTGGGGCGAATCAAGCGCGTTTCCAACAAGGTGGCAATCCTCGCCGGCAACGTCGCAACGGCGGATGGCGCCAAGGCGCTGATCGATGCCGGCGCCGATGCGATCAAGGTCGGTATCGGGCCGGGCTCGATCTGCACGACGCGCGTCGTCGCCGGGGTCGGGGTGCCGCAGCTCACCGCCATCCTCGACGCGGCGGAAGTCGCGCAGAAGAACGACGTGCCTATTATCGGAGATGGAGGCATCAAATATTCGGGCGACCTTGCCAAGGCGATCGCCGCCGGCGCCGAATGCGTGATGATCGGCTCGCTCCTTGCGGGCACGGACGAAAGCCCGGGCGAGGTTTATCTTTATCAAGGCCGCTCGTTTAAATCCTATCGCGGCATGGGTTCCGTCGGCGCAATGGCGCGCGGCTCCGCGGATCGTTATTTCCAGCAGGACATCAAGGATACGTTGAAACTCGTGCCGGAGGGCATCGAGGGCCAGGTGCCGTATCGCGGGCCCGTCAGCCCGATTTTGCACCAGCTTGCCGGCGGCTTGCGCGCCGCAATGGGCTATGTCGGCGCCGAAAACATATCCGAGTTCCAGAAGCGTGCGCGTTTCGTGCGTATTTCTGGTGCGGGCTTGCGCGAGAGCCACGTGCACGATGTGACGATCACGCGCGAGAGCCCGAATTACCCGACTGGCGTATGAGTTGATTTGCGTGATTTATGCCGATGAAAGCTTCTCTTCGTCCTTTTCTTCCCGCAGATCTACCGCGACTCGCCGCGATCTTTCGCGCCAGTATCGAAGAGCGGACGGGCGAGGATTATAACGAGGCCCAGCAGGCGGCGTGGGCGGCGCTCGCGGATGAAGATGAATTCGGCGAAACACTTGCGGGCGATCTGACTCTTGTCGCTCTGCTGCATGGCGAGATTGCGGGCTTCGCTTCGTTGCGCGGGCAGGATCATATCCGGATGCTCTATGTCGATCCGCAGGCGGCAGGGCAGGGCATCGCGACGACGCTCTGCGACGCCCTCGAAAAGCTTGCCGGCGCGCGTGGCGCGACAAAGCTCCGCGTCGATGCAAGCGATACAGCGCGCGATTTCTTCGAGAAGCGCGGCTATCAGCCGCTGCAGCGCCAGACCGTCGATTGTTTCGGCGAATGGCTCGGCAACACGGCTATGGAGAAGCGGCTCGCTGCCAATGATACGGGTCACGCGCCGCCAACCAGTGCGATCCACTGATGCCGCGCGAGCGCCTCTACCTCTTCGACACAACGCTGCGCGATGGCGCGCAGACGACCGGCGTCGACTTCTCGCTCGACGACAAGCGCAACATCGCTAAACTGCTCGACGATCTCGGGATCGACTATATCGAAGGTGGTTATCCCGGCGCCAATCCGCTCGACACCAAATTTTTCGAGAAGCGGCCGCCGGTGAAAGCCCGCTTTGCCGCGTTCGGCATGACCAAACGCGAGGGCCGCTCGGCTGCGAACGATCCGGGTGTTGCGGCGCTGCTCGACGCAGACGCCGAGGTTATCACCTTCGTTGCCAAGACATGGGATTACCATGTGCGCGTGGCGCTTGGCATCTCGCCTGAAGACAATCTCCAAGGCATTGCGCAATCGATCGCGGCGGCGCGCGATGAAGGCCGCGAAACCATCCTGGATTGCGAGCATTTTTTCGACGGCTACAAGGCCAATCGCGATTACGCCCTGAAATGCGCGAGAACCGCACTTGATGCCGGCGCGCGCTGGATCGTGCTCTGCGATACAAACGGCGGCACACTCCCGCACGAGGTGGAAGCGATCGTCACGGACGTCGCGCAGCATATCCCGCCCGATCGCCTGGGCATCCATACGCATAACGACACGGAAAATGCTGTCGCCAACACGCTCGCCGCGATCCGTGCCGGCGCGCGGCACGTGCAAGGCACATTGAACGGTCTCGGCGAACGCTGCGGCAACGCCAATCTCGTCTCGCTGATTCCGACGCTGCTTCTGAAGCCGGATTACGCGGAGCGTTTCGAAATCGGGGTCACCCCGGATAAGCTCGCCATGCTTGCCAAAGTGAGTCACACGTTGGACGAGCTTTTGAACCGCGCTCCGGACCGGCATGCGCCCTATGTCGGTGCGAGCGCGTTTGCTACAAAGGCCGGCATTCACGCCTCTGCCGTGCTGAAGGATCCCCGCACGTACGAGCACGTACCGCCCGAAGCGACGGGCAACCGCCGGCAGGTGCTCGTCTCCGATCAGGCCGGCAAGTCCAATGTGATCGCCGAATTGGAGCGCCTCGGCATCGTTCTCGATAAAAGCGATCCGCGCATCGCGCGATTGCTGGACGAGGTGAAGGAACGCGAGGCGCTCGGCTATGCCTATGAGGGCGCCGACGCATCCTTCCTGCTTTTGGCGCGCCGCGTGCTGGGCCAGGTGCCGCACTTTTTTGACGTCGAGCGCTTCAGCGTCAATGTCGAGCGCCGCTTCAACGCCGTCGGCGAGCTCGTCTCGGTATCGGAAGCGATCGTGAAGGTGCAGATCGACGGCGAGGTTATGATCTCCGCTGCCGAAGGCAACGGCCCTGTCAACGCGCTGGACCTCGCGCTGCGCAAAGATCTCGGCAAATATCAAAAATATATCGCCGATGTGGAGCTGCGCGATTATCGCGTCCGCGTTTTCCAGGGCGGCACGGATGCAGTCACGCGCGTGCTGATCGAATGCGGCGATTCTGAAGGCGATACATGGTCCACGGTCGGCGTGTCGGCGAACATCATCGACGCATCCTTTCAGGCGCTGGTTGACTCGATCACCTATAAACTGATGAAGTCAAGCGCGGTCTGACGCCGATGCCTCAAGCGATTAGAAACGCGGATCGAGCCGCGCTTTTGCGATCGGACGCCGCTCCGAGGCGGTCTGCAGCATCGGAATGATGTCATCGATCCGTTCGGCGACGAGATAACGCACCTCGAGTTCGGGCCGGATGAAGCCGTGCCCGCGCATATGCGCGAAGAGCGAGAGGAGCGGTTTCCAAAAGCCGCCGAGGTCGGCGATCAGCACCGGCTTCGTGTGGCGTTCGAGCTGCACCCAGGTCAGCTGCTCGACAAGCTCTTCCAGCGTGCCGATGCCGCCGGGAAGCGCGATGAAGGCGTCGGCACGCTCGAACATCAGGCGCTTTCGCGTATGCATGTCCGGCACGACAACGAGGTCCTGCGCGCTTTTCAGCATGAGCTCGCGGTTTTTCAGGAATTCGGGGATGATGCCGGTGACCGAGCCGCCGTTCTCGATCACAGACCGCGCGACCGCGCCCATGAGCCCGTTCGAGCCGCCGCCGTAGACGAGGCGCATGCCGGCGCGCGCCAAAAGCCCACCAAGCTGCGCCGCGGCCGCGACATAGGTTGGATCGACCGCGTCCGCCGAGCCGCAATAGACACAAACGGTTCGAATCGCGTGGACTTCAGGTCTGACGATTTGATTCATTGCCGCCTTCATGAGCCGCATGCCATGTGACGGCAAGGCGTACCGATAAGATCAAATGGCCGATGAAGACAGAGCGATGGCGGCAACCCGGCCGGTGCGTTAGATTAGGCAGGAAACCTTCCAGCCATGATCCCTTTCGCCCTCCGCATCATCGCCATCCCCGTGATCGCTCTTGCGGGGGCGATCGGCGCGTTCATTTACTTCCGCGCGCCGGAAAGGCCGCCGGCTGCTGCCGCCGTGCCGCAATCCTCCCAACCGGGGCGCCCGCAGACCGCGAACCCCGCGGTAACCTCGGCGGCACCGCCACAATCGACGGCGGCTCTACAAGGGGCCGCTCTTTCAGGTTCCAGCCCTCCGGCTGGCGGCGCGAAGCCGCCGGAATTCGATATCGTACGTGTCACCCCAAGCGGCGAGACGGTGGTGGCGGGGCGTGCGCCCGGTGCGGCGCGTGTCGAACTGCTCGACAAGGGTAAGGTTATAGCGGGCGAAAGGGTCGATCAGAATGGTCAGTTCGTCCTGCTTCCGCCGGCACTTGCGGGCGGCGATCATTTGCTGGCTTTGCGGATCACGCCGGAAGGGCAAGCCCCTATCTCCTCGATGCAGAGCGTCGCCGTTGCAGTCCGGCCGGGCAGCGGTCCGCTGGTGACGCTTGCCGAGCCCGGCAAGCCGAGCGTCGTTCTGGCTGCGCCTACGCCTGCAACGCCCGAGACGGCGGCGACCCAGACCGCACCCGCGGCGCAGGCCAAAGCACCCGCTGGCAGCGCTGCGCCGATGGGCACACAGGTGACGATCCAAACAGCTGAGATCGAGGCCGGCGGGCGCTTCTTTGCGACCGGCACGGCGCCAGCCGGCGCCACCGTTCGCCTCTATCTCAACGGCAGCCACATTGCCGATGCCGGAACGGCGAACGACGGCAAATGGTCGCTCACCATCAATAAGGGAGTAAGCGGCGGCAAATACGCGCTTCGCGCCGATGCCATTGGCGAGCAGGGAAAGGTCATCTCCCGGGCCGAGGTGCCGTTCGATGCTCCCGCCGCGATGGCTGCGGCGGCGCCCGCGCCTCCCGCTCCAGCTCCCAAGGCGCTGTCTCCCGCCCCCACCCCGCCGGCCGACCAGACGGGAACATCGCCTGCGCCAGGGAGCCAAACCGCCGCGGCTTCCGCACCACCATCCGGCTCATCACCTAGCCCCGTTGCGCAGGCGCCGCCAGCTGCCACATCGACAGCGCCTGCAGACAGGAGGACCGGTCAAAGCGGAACCTCTGTCGCTTCGAACGATCCGGCGGCAAATCCCGTCGTCTCGGAAGTTTCCGCGGTCACCGTCACCCGTGGCGACAGCCTCTGGCGGATCAGCCGCCTGCGCCTCGGCAATGGGATGCGGTACACGGTGATCTATGAGGCAAATTCCAGTCAGATCCGGAACCCCAACTTGATCTATTCGGGGCAGGTTTTGGTGCTGCCCCGCAAGTGATCGAAGCGCACAGATCGCGCCACACCTGTTTGCGCGGCGCTGCGCTTTTGCCTCGTCAACCTATATAGCAGTTTCGCCTCGGCGCCCGACTCCCTTGAAATGAAACATATCGCACCTCCTGATCCTCCGCGCCCGTCGCCACCTCCGCTCGTGAATAGCAACACGCTCGGCGATGCGTCGCTTGCGCGCACGTTCCGGCATCTGTGGCCCTACATTTGGCCGCATGAGCGCGCCGATCTGCGCATGCGCATCTTCCTTGCGGTCGTTCTTCTGCTCGCGGCGAAGTTCGTCACGATCGCGATTCCGTATTCGTTCAAATGGGCGACGGACGCGCTAACCGGCGAGCACGGGCACGATGTCGCCTTGCCGGCACTGCTCGCCGGTCCGATTGCGCTGACGCTTCTTTACGGCGCGTTGCGTATGCTTATGGCCTTTCTCACGCAATTGCGTGACGGGCTGTTTGCGGCGGTGGCGATGAATGCGGTGCGCCGTCTCGCCAATGACGTCTTCATCCACATGCACCGGCTGTCCTTGCGCTTCCATCTCGAGCGCAAGACCGGCGGCCTGACGCGCGTTCTCGAGCGCGGCCGCAACGCGATCGAGACGATCGTGCGGCTCGTCATGCTGACCGGCGTACCGACCCTCGTGGAATTCCTGCTGATCCTTGGCGTATTCCTCGTCCAGTTCGACTGGCGCTATGCACTCGCGACGGCGGCGATGATCACCGCCTACATGGTCTTCACGACGATCGCCACGAATTGGCGGATCGCCATCCGCCGCTCGATGAACGACAGCGACGTCGATGCCAATACCAAGGCGATCGACAGCCTGCTCAATTACGAGACGGTGAAGTATTTCAATGCCGAGCAACGTGAGGCCGCGCGCTACGACAAGTCTATGCAGCGCTACGAGCGCCTCAGCGTCAAGACCTACACGTCGCTCGCCGTGCTCAATGCCGGGCAGGCGGTGATCTTCACGCTCGGTCTCACGGCGGTGATGGTCATGTGCGTTGCGGGCATCCGCAATGGCACGAACACGATCGGCGATTTCGTGCTGATCAACGCGATGATGATCCAGCTTTATCAGCCGCTCAACTTCATGGGCATGTTCTATCGCGAAGTGAAGCAGGCAGTGATCGACATCGAAAAGATGTTCGAAGTGCTGGCGCACAGCCCCGAAATACAGGACAGGCCAGGCGCGCTGCCGCTCGTCGTCACCGAGGGGCACGTGCGCTTCGACGATGTCTGGTTCGCGTATGATCCGGTACGCCCGATTCTGCGTGGCGTGACTTTCGACGTGCCGCCGGGGCGCACGGTTGCGATTGTCGGGCCCTCGGGCGCGGGAAAGTCGACCATCTCCAGGCTGATGTTCCGCTTTTACGAGCCGCAAGCCGGGAGGATCTCGATCGACGGGCAAAACATCAGAGATGTCACGCAGGATTCGCTGCGCGCGCAGATCGGCATGGTCCCGCAGGACACGGTGCTGTTCAATGATTCAATCGGCTACAATATTCGCTACGGCCGCTGGGGAGCCGGCGAGGAGGATGTCAAAGGCGCCGCGCGAATGGCGCAGATCGACAATTTTCTCCGCATCGTGCCCGGCGGCTATAATGCGCAAGTCGGCGAGCGCGGTCTCAAACTATCTGGAGGCGAGAAGCAACGCGTCGCGATCGCACGCACGATGCTGAAAGCGCCGCCGATCCTCGTGCTCGACGAGGCGACGTCGGCGCTGGATACGTTTACCGAGCGTGAGATCCAGGCGGCCCTCGATCGCATTTCGAAGGGGCGCACCACGATCGTGATCGCGCATCGGCTGTCGACGGTGGTCGACGCGGACGAGATTCTCGTGCTCGACAAAGGTACGATCGTCGAGCGTGGCACGCATCAATCGCTGCTCGATTCCGGCGGCGTCTATGCCGCGATGTGGAACCGCCAGCGCGAAGTCGACGAAGCGCAGGAGAAACTGCGCCGCGCTGCGGAAGAAGAACCGGCGCCGGTGAAAGTCAAACTTGGTTCGCCTCTTGACGCGGCGGAAGAAAACCGCGGCGAGAAGGAGCTGTTACCGCGCTAATCTCGTAAACCCATCCTCGCTCCAGCGTTCGCTGCCGACGCCGTGATGAACGAAGAACAATCCTTCCGAATGGGATCCAGAGTGAGCCACGCCGAACCGCAAACGCCTGCCAACAAGCGCCCGGCCTATGTCGCTTACGCCGCGCATTTGCTGCATGACGGCTTTACCGACCTCATGTACGTGCTCTTGCCGCTATTCCAGGCGGAGTTCGCGCTCGCTTACGCGCAAACGGGCTTGTTGCGCTCGATCTACGCCGGCGCAATGGCGCTATTTCAGGTGCCCTCGGGCCATCTTGCCGGGCGCTTCGGCAATCGCGTGATTCTTGCGGCGGGCACCGCGCTCGCCGCGTGCGGTTACCTGCTGGCCGGCATGGGCAACGGCTTCATCGCGCTGCTGCTCGCGCTCTTTGTGCTTGGCCTCGGCCTCTCCACCCAGCATCCGATCTCGGCGGACCTCGTCGCCGAGACATATCAGGGCGCCGCGTCGCGCAAAGCGATCGGCACCTACAATTTTGCCGGCGATATCGGCAAGATGATCTTTCCCGCCGTGATCGCGCTGCTTCTGTTGTTTCTGTCGTGGCGCGGTGCGGCGCTGAGCGTCGGGATTTTCGGCCTTTTGGCCGCGATCGCCATCTTTGTTGCGCTCGCGCCGACCGCGCATCATGCCGCGCATCATTTAGATGCCGAGGTGCGAAAGGCCGACCTCAGCGCGACAGGTGCGATCCCTTCTCGCGCCAATTTCTTCACGCTTTTGTCGATCGGCGTGATCGACAGCGCGACACGAATGGGGTTTCTCACTTTCCTGCCGTTTCTGTTGCAGCAGAAAGGCGGTAGCGTGCAGAGCATCGGCTTTGCGCTGACCCTCGTCTTTGCCGGCGGCGCGCTCGGCAAATTCGTCTGCGGTCATCTGGGCGCGCGGATCGGCACGATCGCCACCGTGTTCCTCACCGAGGGACTGACCGCCGCGTGCGTTCTGCTGTTGATCCCGTTGCCGCTGATTGCCACGTTCGTGCTCCTGCCGGTGCTCGGCATCATGCTCAACGGCACATCATCGGTTCTTTACGGCAGCGTTCCGGAGCTCGTGCACCCGGCCGAGCGGCGCCGCGCGTTCGCAATCTTCTACACCGGCACGATCGGTTCGGGCGCGGTGTCGCCGCTCATCTACGGATTGTTCAGCGATGCGCTCGGCATTCCCAGCATGATGGGCATCATCGCCGCCGTCGTGCTGCTCACGCTGCCGCTTGCCTGGAAGCTGCGCAGCGCTTGGCGGCGGGCGGTGGATGCGCAAGCTGCCGTCCCGTGACTTCGCCGGATTTTGGTGCGAAGAACCGCGGCAAAGGCCACTGGAGGTCCCGCGGAATTCTCGATGTCGATGTTCCAATCCGTTCGCAAGCAGATCGTGCCCATTCATCCCGAGGGCTATCTCTTCATTGCGATTTTTGCCGTGGTGGCGATTTTCCTGGGCTGGCTGTGGACTCCCCTCGGCTGGCTCGGCGCGATCCTAACCTGCTGGTGCGCCTATTTCTTTCGCGATCCACCCCGCGTCACGCCGCTGCGCGATGGGCTGATCGTCTCGCCCGCCGACGGATATGTGAGCGCGGTCGGCCGCTTCACTCCGCCGCCGGAGCTGGGCCTCGGAGCCGAGCCGCGCCAGCGCGTCTCCGTCTTCATGTCGGTCTTCGACTGTCACGTGAACCGCTCGCCCGTTGCCGGCCTCATCCGCCGGATCGCGTACAAGCCCGGCCTGTTCGTCAACGCCGATCTCGATAAGGCGAGCGAGGACAACGAGCGCAACTCGCTCTTGATCGAGGCGCCGAGCGGGACCTACGGCATCGTGCAGATCGCCGGGCTCATCGCGCGGCGCATCGTGCCGTTCGTGCATGAGGGCGATACGATCACCGCCGGCGAGCGCATCGGCCTCATCCGCTTCGGCTCGCGCGTCGACGTCTATATGCCCGAAGGCGCGAGCGTGCTCGTTGCGCTCGGCAGCAAAGCGACGGCAGGCGAGACGATACTTGCCGAGATCGGCACGCCAAACACGCCGCTCGCCTTCAGGATCACCTGAATGGATGGCTACGATTCCGATGCGTAACAGGAGTTTGTCGATGGCGCGCCGCCGGCTCCTGTCCTGCGCCGGCGACGCTTCCAGCGCATTCCGCTGCGGGTCCTGTTGCCGAATCTCGTCACGCTGCTCGCGCTCGCGCTCGGCCTGACAGCGATCCGATTCGCCATAGAAGGGCGCTTCGAAAATTCGATTCTCGCCATTATCGCCGCCGCCATTCTCGATGGGCTCGACGGCCGCATTGCGCGTGTCCTTAAAGGCACGTCGCGCTTCGGCGCCGAGCTCGATTCGCTCGCCGATTTCGTCGATTTCGGCGTTGCGCCGGGTCTGATCCTGTATCTCTGGAGCCTGCACGAAAATCGCGGCTTCGGCTGGCTCGCCGCGATGATTTTCGCCATCGCCTGCGCGCTGCGGCTGGCGCGCTTCAATGTGAGCCTCGATGAGCCGGGCCGCCCGGCATGGCAGGCCCGCTATTTCGTCGGCATGCCGGCACCGGCGGGCGCCTGCGTCGTGCTCTTGCCGCTTTATCTGCATTACTCCGTCCTGGGTTGGCCGGCGGCGGGCGGGTTTGTCCCGCTGCAGATCGCCTTCGTCATTATCATTGCGCTTTTGATGGCGAGCCGCGTCCCGCATTATTCCGGCAAGAGCACGGACCGCGTGCCGCGCGAGTATTTTGCCTTGCTTCTTTTCGCCGTGGCCTTCGTCGTGTTGATGCTGGCGAGTTATCCCATGGAAATGCTGGCGATTCTCACCTTCATCTATTTGGCTATCATTCCGCTGAGCGCCTATCGCTATAGCAAACAGCTCGGCGTAACCGGGGCCAAGTCCTAGAATCTAAGCCCGCCGCGCCCGCCGCCGAGACATGGATTTCGGTACTTTCAGCCGGCGATGATTGCCGCGACTGAGCTGACGCTGAGATCGGGACGCCGTCGCGACGCGAGGCTGATCATCCCCTGATGCGAGGCTTGTGCTCGCAGGCGCGGACGCCTCTTCCATCTGAGGCGCCGGTTCCGCATCTGCGGAGCGGGCCGTCGGTAGCGCACCCTCGAACCAGCGGTTGACCTCCGCGGCGAGCGGGACGCCGGCCTCTGCGAGGGAGCGCGTGACTTCCGGCAGCTTCTCGGCAGCGTCGGTGGCGGCCTTCGCCTGCGCCTGCATAAATTCAAACCACAGGCGGGCCGCCTTTGCGCTGAGGTCTTCGAGGTCGCTCATTCCACCTCCTTCGGCAGTTCACAAACGCATGGTTCTCGACTAGGGTCCGCGCCAATTCGGCGGGTCGGCGGCGGGCCGCGAAGCAAGGGTCAAGATGGCGAAAGAAGAACTTCTGGAATTTCCCGGCACGGTGACGGAACTCCTGCCCAATGCGACGTTCCGCGTACAGCTCGAAAATGAACACGAAATCATTGCCCACACAGCCGGTAAGATGCGCAAAAATCGCATTCGCGTGCTGACCGGGGACAAGGTGCTCGTCGAGATGACACCTTACGACCTGACCAAGGGTCGCATAACCTACCGGTTCAAGTGACTTTTCCTTTTCGCACGGAATGAACGCGTGACGAGCGATGCGACGGCCTCGCGACCGAAACTGGTGCTGGCCTCCGGGTCGCCGCGGCGCTTGCAGCTGTTGCAACAGGTCGGGATCGAGCCCGACGCGCTGATGCCCGCCGATATCGATGAGACGCCGCTCAAAAACGAGCTGCCGCGTTCGCTCGCGGTGCGCCTCTCCGCGCAAAAGGCCCAGAACGCCCTGAAGATCGTCGATACACGGCCCGAGCTTTCGGGCTCCTATCTTCTGTCCGCCGACACTGTGGTTGCGGTCGGCCGCCGCATTCTGCCGAAGCCGGAGATCAGCGAGGAGGCCGCCGAGTGTCTGCGGCTCCTCTCCGGGCGCCAGCATCGCGTCTATACCGGCCTGACGATGATTTCGCCGCGCACCGGCGAGCGCCAGCGGATCGTCGAGACGCGGGTACGCTTCAAACGGCTGTCGACCCAGGAGATCGAGTCCTATCTGGCCAGCGGCGAGTGGCGTGGCAAGGCCGGCGGATACGCCATCCAGGGCCTGGCAGGCGCCTTTGTCGTGCGCCTTGTCGGCTCCTATTCCTCCGTTGTCGGTCTTCCGATTTATGAGGCGATGACGCTGCTTGCGGGAGAGGGATTCCCCATCCATTTCTCCTGGAAGCATGCCGCCTGAAGCCTCCTGCCAGCCCCAAACGGAACGCCGTCCGGCCTGTCCGCTTTGCGGCAAGCCGGCGGACGCGCATTATCGGCCGTTCTGCTCGAAACGTTGCGCCGATATCGATCTCAATCGCTGGCTAGGCGGCGTCTACGCCATCCCGAGCCGCGGCGCCGATGAAGATGAAGACGGAGAAAGGCCGGAGCAGCAAAGCGAAAGCTAATTCGCTCAGGGGAGGGGCGCGTCATGATCATCGTTCATCACCTCAATAATTCGCGCTCGCAACGCGTGCTGTGGCTGCTCGAAGAACTGGGCCTGCCCTATGAGATCAAGCACTACCAGCGCGACAAGAAGACGATGCTGGCCCCGCCGGAACTGCGCGCCGTGCATCCGCTCGGCAAGTCGCCGGTCATGACCGATAATGGCAAGACGATCGCCGAATCCGGCGCGATCGTCGAATATCTCGTCGACGCGTAT
>Ga0136846_1215402_pt1 | contig 15950 bp, 15 predicted proteins | sample HopSoiMetagenom2_FD_96841 | JGI IMG/M metagenome (GOLD analysis project Ga0136846, IMG submission 96841) | Grasslands soil microbial communities from Hopland, California, USA - 2 Assembly 2016 (version 4) | ecosystem: Environmental > Terrestrial > Soil > Grasslands | place: USA: Hopland... | reverse complement strand
TGAGGATGAACTTGACCGGCTTGACCTTGGGCAGGGGCGTCTTCTCGGTGATCACGCCCACCGCAGGACCCCCTTGCGCCACGCGTACAGGAGGCCGACGCCCAAGATGGCGATGAAGATCGCCATCTCGACCACAGCGGTGTAGCCGAGACTTTGGAACACCCGGGCCCACGGGAACAGGAACACCGACTCGACGTCGAAGATGACGAATAGGAAGCCGTAGACGTAGTACCGGATCTGGCTCTGCGACCAGCCCTCACCGACCGGGTCGATCCCGCATTCGTACGTCATCAGCTTTTCGCGCCTGGGACGGCTGGGGGCGATCAGCCGCGCGGCCGTGAAGGCGACGATGACGAGCAGTGCTCCTGCGAGCACTACCGCGAATACCACCCCGTAAGAACCGAAATAGGTCACGACTCGTCCGCACCTTCCCCAGCGCGGCCGTATCCTAACAGCGCGCTTCCGGTCCCTTGGGGCTGGACCTCTGCGCCGCAGCGCACAGCCAAGAATCGCGCCAGCTGGACCAGGGCCTGCTGCGCGTGTCCCTCCGGCAGCCGCCGGGCGAGCCCCATGGCGCGGGCGACCTCCTCCGCGACGCCTGCGCGCGCGTGCTCGACCGCTCCGCTCGTCCGGACGATCTCGAGGGCGCGATCGAGGAGCTCACCGTCCGGCGGGCCCGAGGCGAGGATCCGCCGGAGCTCGTCGCGGTCGGGCCCGTTCCGGAGCGCATGGAGCACCGGGATCGTGTAGACACCCTCGCGGATGTCGGTGCCGGGTTCCTTGCCGAGCTCGAGCTGGCTCGAGGTGATGTCCATGATGTCGTCCGATAGCTGGAACGCGAGGCCGAGTGAGGCGCCGAAGCCCTCGAGCGTCTCGAGGTCGGCCGGCGCGGCGCCCGAGAGCATCCCGCCCATCCGGCACGACGACGAGATGAGGATGCCCGTCTTGCGCCGGATCACCGCGAGGTGGTCTTCCTCGGTCTTGTCGACGTCGCCCGCGCTCGCGACGTCGCGGATCTGGCCGTCGCAGAGCACCGCGATCGTCTGGGCGAGCAGCCGGCAGACGTCCGGGCCGAGGTCGGCGGCGAGCTCCGAGGACCGCGCGAACAGGAAGTCGCCGGTGAGGATCGCGATGGTGTTGTCCCACCGCGCGTTCACCGATTGGACGCCGTGCCGCGAGGCGGCCTCGTCCATCACGTCGTCGTGGTACAGCGTCGCGACGTGCGTGAGCTCGATCGCCGCGGCGCCCTGGATCAGCCGGGGGTCGGTCGGGTCGCCGAAGTAGCCGGCCAAAAGGACGAGCATCGGGCGGAAGCGCTTGCCGCCGGCGGCGAGCAGGTATCCAGCCGTCGTGCCGAGGAGGTCGGAGTCGGCGAGCACCGCCTTACCCAAGGCGTCCTCGACGCCGTCCAGGCGCGATCGGATCTCGGCCTCGAGGGCCTCGTCCAGCGCGTCCGATCCTGGGATCACCCTTCGCATCTGATCACCACTTCAAGATCGAGGCCGACTCGATCACGCTCGACAACAGCCGGGGGAACACGCCGAGAACGACCACCGCGACGGCCAGCACCAGGCCGGCGATCTGCGGCACGATCGACCGGTCGTCGTCGACCGCGACGTGCGGCGCCCGGAAGTACATCCGCACCACGACCCGCAGGTACGCGTAGGCCGCGATCACGCTCGTGAGGACGCACACGACCACGAGCGGCCAGTTCCCCGCGCCGATCGCAGCGCCGAACACGGTCAGCTTCGCGATGAACCCAACCGTCGGCGGGATGCCCGCAAGGGAGAGCAGGAAGATCGTCAGCAGGGCGGCCAGGCCGGGGCTCCGCTCGGACAGCCCGTCGTAGCTGTCGTAGGACGACGGCTCGTCGGTCCTGACGCCGACCAGCATCACGATCCCGAACGCGCCCACGGTCATCACCGAGTAGGCGATCAGGTAGAACATCGCGGCCCGGATCCCGATCATGTTCGGGGCCGTCAGCCCGGCGAGGATGAAACCGGCGTGCGCGACGGCGGAGTACCCGAGCAACCGCTTGACGTCGCGCTGCGCGGCCATGAACACCGAGCCGAGCACCACCGAGACGATCGACAGCGCGTAGATCACCGGGGTCCACGTGGTGGTGAGCGGCTGCAGCGCGACGTCGAGCACGCGGATCAGCGCGAAGAACGCGGCGACCTTCGTCCCGGCGCTCATGAACGCGACGACCGGGACCGGCGCGCCCTGATACACGTCCGGGGTCCACATGTGGAACGGCGCGGCCGCGATCTTGAAACCGAACCCGATCACCAGCAAGCCCATCGCCAGCAGCGCGAGCGCCTGGTTACCCGTCTGGCCGCCGAGGGCGCTCACGATGTCCGGGATCTTCGTCGTGCCGGTCGACCCGTAGGCCATCGCGACCCCGTACAGGAACAGCGCCGAGGAGAACGCCCCGAGCAAGAAGTACTTCATCGCGGCCTCGTTGCTCCGGGCGCCGCCAAGCCCCGTCAGCACGTACAGGGACAGCGACAGGATCTCGAGGGCGATGAACACGACGATCAGGTCGTTGGCCGCAGCGATCAGGACCATCCCGGCGGTCGCGAACAGCACCAGCGGATAGAACTCGCCACGAAAGGCCAGCCGGCCCCGCCCGGTCTCGTGCGTGTAGTGGATCACGCCGAACGCGGCGGCGACGACCAGCACGACGGTGGCGACCACCGTGAACCGGTCGGCGGCGATCGAGTCGCCGAGAACGGTCGCGTCCCCGCTCCAGTTCCAGAGCATGAGCGCAGCGACACCCGCGCCCGCCAGCCCGGCGAGCGCGAGCACGAGGTGCCCGATCCGCGAGCTGCGCCGGGCGAAGGCCTCGTACAACATCCCGACGATCGCGACGCCACACAGGATCAGCTCCGGGATCACCGGCTGGAACACGAGCACCGGCGTCGGGATCGGCGCGTCGGGACCCGTCGGCGGAACGGCGAACGGCGACGGGGACGGCGCCGCCTGCGCGAGCAGATGCAGGACGCCGATCATCCGCCTCCCTCCGCCTGCGCGGTGACCTGGGTGGCCGGTACGACCGTGGTCGCGTGGTCGGGCGCGACCTGCTCGACGACCTGCTTCGTCGCCGGGTCGATCGAGGTGGTCAGCAGCTTCGGATACACGCCGAACACAAGCAGCAGGGCGAGCACCGGCACGATCACGACGACCTCACGCAGCGACACGTCGGGGAGCGTCCGGTGCTCCTCGCGGATCGAGCCGTACGCGACCCGTTGGAACGACCACAGCAGGTAGACCGCGCCGAGGACGACGGCGACGCTCGCGAGCGCGCCGAACAGGTGGTTCACCGCGAACGTCCCAACGATCACGAGGAACTCCCCAACGAAGCTGCTCAGCCCCGGCAGCCCCGCCGAGGCGAACACCGCGAACAGGAAGAACCCGATCAGCCACGGCATCTGGCTCGCGAGCCCGCCCATCTTGTCGAGCCGGCGCGTGTGCGTGCGCTCGTAGACCATGCCGACCAGCAGGAACAGCGCGCCGGTGGCGAGGCCGTGATTCACCATCTGCAGCACGCCGCCGGTCACGGATTGCTCGGTGAGCGCGAACACCCCCAGCACGACGAACCCGAGGTGGGAGACGCTCGAGTAGGCGACGAGCCGCTTGACGTCGCGCTGGCCGAGCGCGCACACCGCCCCGTAGATGATGCCGATCACCGCGAGCACCTCGATCGCGGTCGCGAAGTGCCTCGCCGCCTCGGGGAACAGCGCCAGCGTGAACCGGATCATCCCGTAGGCGCCGACCTTCAGCAAGACGCCGGCAAGCAACACGGAGCCGGCGGTCGGCGCCTCGGTGTGCGCGTCGGGGAGCCACGTATGCAACGGGAACACCGGCACCTTCACCGCGAACGCGATGAAGAACCCGAGGAACAGCCACCGCGCCGTCTGGACCGGCAGCGTCGTCGAAGCGTCGGCGAGCGCGCGCAGGTCGAACGTGTTCGCGCCGGCGTGCGCGTACAGGAACAGGATCGCGACCAGCAGGAACGCCGATCCGGCCATCGTGTACAGGAAGAACTTGAGCGCGGCGTATACCCGCCGCTCCCCGCCCCATCCGCCGATCAACAGGTACATCGGGACGAGCAGCGCCTCGAAGAAGATGAAGAACACGATCAGGTCCAGCGCGAGGAACGTGCCGAGCACAGCCGTCTCGAGCACGAGCATCGCGATCATGTACCGCCGCACGTCGGTGGTCACCGTCCACGACGCCAGCACCGAGATCGGGAACAGGAACGTCGTCAGCAGCACCATCCAGAGGCTGATCCCGTCGACCCCGACGATCCACTGCAGCCCGATGCTCGGCACCCACGACGCCTGCTCCACCATCTGGAACCCGAGCGCGCTGTGATCGAACCGACCCAGCACCGCGATCGACACGCCGAACGTCACGAGCGTCACGAACAGCGCGAGCCACCGAGCGGTGGCGTCGCTCATCCCGCGGCCGCCCACCACGATCGCGAGCACGCCGAGGAGCGGGAAGAAGATCAGGATGCTGAGGATGTGCTCGCTCATCCGCGCACCCCGATGAATCCGAGCACGAGCACTGCGCCGAGGAACAGCACCAACGCGTACGTGCGCACGAAGCCGGTCTGGAGCAGCTTCCCGCCCGAGGCGGAGCGCTTCACGAGCCCGGCGATCCCGTTGACAGCGCCGTCGATCACGACGGCGTCGACGACGTCGGACGTCAGCCGCGCGACCGACTTGGCCGGCTGGACGATCGCTACATCGTATGCACGGTCCACGTACCAGCCGCGCTGGGCCGCCGTCGCCATCGGCTCCATCCGCGCACGGAACGCGACGGTGTCGACCCGGCCCGAGCCGTAGATCCACCACGCGGCCGCGAGCGAGAGCAGCGCGACCGCGACCGCGATCCCGATGAGCGCGGCCACCGATAGTCCGCCGCCGAGCGCGGCCGCGCCGACGACCGGTTCGAGCGCCTTCGTCATCACGCCCTCGGGGTTCAGCTGCAAGATCCCGGCGGCCACGACGCCGATCGCGAGCACCACGAGCGGCGCGAGCATCACCCAACCGGACTCGTGCGCGTGCTCCGCGGCGTCCGATCGCGCTCGCCCGAGGAACGTCATGCAGATCATCCGGCCGATGTAGAACGCCGTCAGGAACGCGGCGATCGAGCCGAGCACGTAGACCGTCTCGCGGCTGGTGTGGTTCGCGACCTCGAGGAGCGCGTCCTTGGCGAAGAACCCGGCGAGCGGCGGCACCCCCGCCTGCGCAAGGCCGCCGATCGTGAACGTCACGAACGTCCAGGGCATCGCGCGGCGGAGCCCACCCATCTGCCGCATGTCCTGCTCATCGTGCACCCCGTGGATCACCGAGCCGGCGCCGAGGAACATCAGCGCCTTGTAGCAGGCGTGAGCAGCAAGGAAGAACATCGCGACGCCGTACGCGTGCATGCCGACCGCGATGAACATGTAGCCCAGCTGGCTGATCGTCGAGTACGCGAGCACCCGCTTGATATCGAACTGCGCGATCGCACACGTCGCCGCGAACAACGCGGTCGCGACGCCGATCACCAGCACGACGGTGAGCGCCACCCCTGACAGCTCGAACAGCACGTGTGACCGCACCACCAGGTAGACGCCCGCGGTCACCATCGTCGCGGCGTGGATCAGCGCGGACACCGGCGTCGGGCCCGCCATGGCGTCGGGCAGCCACACCTGCAGGGGGAGCTGCGCCGACTTCCCGATCGCGCCGGCGAACAGCAGCAGCGCGATCACCGTGGCCGCATCCTTGGTCAGCACCGACCCGGCCGTGCCGAAGATCGCCTCGAAGTCCAGGGTGCCGAACTTGAACACCAGCAGGGCGAGCCCGATGAGCATCAGCGTGTCGCCGATCCGCGTGGTGATGAACGCCTTCTTCGCTGCCTCGGCGTTGCCCGACACCGTGTACCAGAACCCGATCAACAGGTATGAGCAGAGCCCGACGCCCTCCCACCCGACGTACAGCACCAGGTAGTTCGCGCCCAGGACGAGCATCAGCATGAAGAACACGAACAGGTTCATGTACGCGAAGAACCGGCCGCGCCGCGGATCCTCGGCCATGTACCCGATCGAGTAGAGGTGGATCAGCGCGCCGATCCCCGTGACGACGAGGATCATCGTCGCGCTCAGCGTGTCGAGCCGTAGGTCGGCACCCACCTGGAACCCGCCCACCGAGATCCAATCGAAGAGATGCTCGATGGCGAGGCGGTTCTCGCTCGCGTTGGTCAACAGGTTGAGCACCGCGGCGAGCGACACGGCGAACGACGCGAACACCAGAACCGTCGACAGGATCCCCGCCCACTTGCCGAGACGGTTCCCGAGGAAGAGGTTGACCACCGCGCCGATGAGCGGAAGCGCCGGGATCAGCCACAGTGTGCTGGAGACGTGCGGGACGAGCTCGCCGAGCACCGCGCCTACCACCGCATCTCTCGCGCGGCGTCGACGTCGATCGTGCGCCGTCGCCGGTAGATCGACACGATGATCGCCAGGCCGACGACCACCTCGGCGGCCGCCACGACCATCGAGAAGAACGCCAGCACCTGCCCGCCGAGGTCGCTGTGCATCCGCGCGAACGAGACCAGCGTCAGGTTGACCGCGTTCAGCTGCAGCTCGACCGACATGAAGATCCGTAGCGCGTTTCGGTTGACCAGCACGCCGACCGTGCCCATCGCGAACAAGATCCCGGCGAGCATCAGGAAGTACGCGATCGGCGTCCTCACGGGGCCACCTCGGCGTTCGGCTCCGCCTCCGGCTCGACCTCGACCTCGAGCTCGGCGTCGACCTCGGCCTGGGTCACCGCTCGGACCTTGCGCTGCGCGAGCACCATCGCCGCGATCGCCGCGACGATCAGCAGGACCGAGGTCGCCTCGAAGGGGAAGAAGTAGTTCTTGAACAAGACCTCGGCGACCGCCTGCGTGTTGCCGGCCGGCTGCAGGACGTCGAACCCGTCGGGCGCGTGGGTCGCGAACCCGACCCCGGCGCGAAGCGCAGCCCCGACCTCAAGGACGAACCCGATCGCGAGGACGATCGCGATCGGCCGCTGCAACCACAGCCGTTCGGAGCGCACCTCGATCCGGTCGACGCCGAGCAGCATGATCACGAACAGGAACAGCACCATGATCGCGCCCGCGTAGACGATGATCTGCACCGCGAACAGGAAGGCGGCGTCGAGCACCAGGTACATCACCGCGATGCAGCCGAAGTTCACGACGAGGAACAATGCGGCGTACACGACGCTCCGGGTGACCAGCATCCCAACCGCCGCCGCGATCGCGATGGGCGCGAACACCCAGAACACGACGTTGTCGAGCGGCACCTAGATGCCTTCCTTGTCGATCGGGTCCGTGCCGAGCGGCGGCGGCGCCTCGAGCAGCATCTCCTTGGTCCAGATCGCGTCCTCGCGCGAGGTGAACGCCATCTCGTAGTAGCTCGTGAGCGTGAGCGCGCGCGTCGGGCACGCCTCGACGCAAAGCCCGCACATGATGCAGCGCAGGTAATTGATCTGATAGTCCTTCGCGTGGCGCTCCCCCGGGCTGACCGGCGCCTCGGGGTCGTTGTCCTCCCCCTCGACCCAGATCGCGTCGGCGGGGCACGCGTACGCGCACAGCTCGCATCCGATGCACTTCTCCAGGCCGTTCTCGTGCCGGTTGAGCCGGTGGCGCCCGATGTGGGAGCGCGGCGGCGGCGGGATGATCTCCTTGGGGTACTGCTCCGTGTTGTCGCGCCGGAACGTCTGCTTGAAGACGGTTGCGAGCCCCTTCGCCAATGCCCACACCGGTGAGCTCGGGCGCTCGTCGCTGCGTGGCTCGGCATCGGTGAAACGCTCGTCGCTCACGTCGCGGGCTCCTTCCGAACCTCGACCTGTTCCTCGGGCCGGCGCGCCTCCAGCAACGGCTTCAGGAACGAGCCCACGAGCCAGGCCGCCACGATCAGCCCGACGGCGAGGAAGGCGCCCTTGCGCCGGCCGTACTCATCGGGCAGCACGACGATCGCCCCGGTCGCGAGGATCCAGAACAGCCCGAACGGGATCAGGTACTTCCACCCGAAGTTCATCAGCCGGTCATAGCGAAGGCGTGGGAGCGTCCCGCGGATCAGGATCCAGACGTACAACACCGCGATCAGCTTGAGGAAGAACCAGAACAGCCCGCCGACCACGAACCACGCGCCGTCCCACGGCCACGGTCCTCGCCACCCGCCGAGGAACAATGTGACCGCGATCGCGGCCGCGACGACGGTGTTCACGTACTCGCCGAGTTGGAACATCGCGAACGAGATCCCCGAGTACTCGGTGTGGTAGCCGGCGACGAGCTCCGACTCGGCTTCCGCCAGGTCGAACGGCGGCCGGTTGACCTCCGCGAGCGCGCAGATCATGAACACGACGAACGCGGGGAACTGCGGCATCGCGTACCAGACCTTGTCCTGCGAATCGACGATCTCGGACATCCGCAGGTGCCCCGCGAACATCAGCAGCGCGACGAGCGCGAGCCCCATCGCGACCTCGTAGCTCACCATCTGCGCGCTCGAGCGCACGCCGCCGAGCAAGGGGTAGTTCGAGCCGCTCGACCAGCCCGCGAGCACCACCGTGTATATCCCGATCGAGGTCATCGCGAGCACCCACAAGATCCCGACCGAGATGTCGCTGAGCTGCAAGCCGACCGTCCGCCCGAACAGGGTCACGGAGGGGCCGAAGGGCACCACGGTGATCGCGAGGAACCCAGGGATGATCGCGAGGGCTGGGGCGATCCGGTATACCCACCTGTCCGCGTTCGTCGGGTGGATCATCTCCTTGAAGAAGAGCTTGATCCCGTCGGCGAGCGTGAGCAGGACGCCGCGCGGACCGGCGCGCATCGGCCCGCTTCGAGTTTGGAAGTCCGCGATGACCTTGCGCTCCATCCAGATCACCAGCAGCACCGTGACGAGGAGCACGGCGAACACGATCACGACCTTGGCGATCAGCACGCCCCAGTCGATCCAGGTCATGCGGACTCTCCGGCGACGGTCGCCGTCTCGGCGTCGTCGGTCGTCTCGGCCTCGGGCGCCTCGATCTCGGGCGCCTCGACGGCCTCGAGCTCGACCGGTGCGACGAACCCACCGGACAGCAGCGTGTTCGCCGCGAACCCCGGCTGGTTGAACGGGACGAACACTGTGCGCTCGGCGATGCGATCGGTGACGCGCGCCGGCAGCTCGGCCTCGCCGGCTGCCGTGCGCACGCGAACGCCGAGGCCGTCGGCGAGGCCGAGGGCGTCAGCGTCGCGCACGTTGATCTCCGCGAACGGGTGCTCCCCGAGCGCTTCGTGAAGGTCGGGCGCGTCCTGCACCATGCGGCCGTCGTCGATCAGCAACGGGTAGGTCACGAGCGTCAGGCCGTTGGCGGCCGGCGCGGCCGGAGAGCCTGGCGTCGGCTCCTCGGTCGGCTCCTCGGTCGGCTGCTCGGTCACTGGGCGCGGGCCGAGCAGTCTGCCCATCTCCTCGTGCAGTTCGTCGAGCGTCTCGAACCCGAGGTCGCCGCCGGCCGCCGCGGCGAGCCCGGCGAAGATCTCCCAGTCCGGCCGGGCGATGCCTGCGGGAGGACGCAGCGGCCACATCCGCTGGCCGCGGCCTTCCCAGTCGGTGAGGTGGCCGGGCCGCTCGAAGCCGGACGCGGCGGGAAGGAAGACCGTCACGTAGGGCTCGAGGCTCCCGAGCTCCAGCGACTGGATGACCACGGTATCGACGTTCTGCAAGGCACGGCGCGCGAGCGCCGCGTCCGGGATGTCGCGGAGCGGATCGACGCCGATCAGGTAGAGCACATCGAGCTCGCGGTCGGCCGCCGCGCGCAGGATGTCCATCGTGTCGCGGCCGGGCTCATTCACCATCACCGGCCCCCAAACCCGCTCGAGCTCCGCCCGCTCGGTGGGGTCGTCGAGCCGGCGGCCGCCCGGACCGAGCGCCGGATGGACGCCACCGGCGAGCGTGCCGCGGTCGCCGGCGCGCCGCTGCACGAGCGCGAACCGAGCGCCGACATCGCCTGCAGCCGCGAAGGCCGCGGCAGCGGCGCCAGGGCGCTCGCCCGCGATGATCACGCCACGACCCTCGGCGTCGCGGAGCGCCTGGAGCGCGGCGTCCATCGTCGAGTCGGAGCCGCCCGCCAGCAGTCGCGCCTCGTCGCCCGGCCGGCACAGGACGTGCTCCGCGACGTCGTACAGACGGGTCTCGCGCGGATGGACCACGACGATCCGCGCTCCGCGCGCCGCGGCCTTGCGCAACCGCAGGTGCAGGATCGGGACCTCCTGCTCCGCGTCGAGGCCGACCACGACGATCACCGGCGTGCGCTCGAGGTCCCGGTAGGTCACGGCGCGGTCCATGTCGGTCGCCATGAGCGCTGCCCGGCGGTCGACCTCCACCGGCTGCGGCACCCGCCGGTGGTCGAGGTCGTTCGTCCCTAGCACCGTTCGCGAGAGCTTGGCGAGGGCGTAGGCGTCCTCGTCCATCAGCCGGCCACCGGTGAGCACGCCGACGCGTGCCTGCCGGCACGCGTGCGCCACCTGCAGGAGCGCCTCGCCGAACGACGCCGGCTCGAGCCCGCGGTCGCGCACCAGCGGCGTCGTGATCCGTGTCGGAAGGTCGTCGTGCCGGAACGCGAACCGTCCCTTGTCACAGATCCATGCGTCGTTCACCTCCGGGTGCTCGCGCGCCAACACGCGCACCACGTCGCCCCGCCGCTGGTCGACGCGCACGACGCACCCGGAGCTGCAGTGCCGGCACACACTGTCGGCGCTCGTGAGGTCGAACGGCCGCGCCACGAACCGGTACGGGATGGACGTCAGCGCGCCGACCGGACAGATCTGGATCACGTTGCCGCTGAACGGCGAACGCAGGTCCTCACCGGCGGCGATCGACACGCGCTCCCCCGCGCCACGGGCGTACAGCTCCAAGAAGCGGTCGCCGCTGATCTCGTCGCAGAACCGCGTGCAGCGAGCGCACAACACGCACCGCTCGCGGTCGAGCGCGATGAGCGGCGACATCGTCACCGGCTTCAGGAACGTGCGCTTGGCCTCGATGAACCGGCTCTCGCCCGGGCCGAACGCGAGCGCCTGATCCTGCAGCGGGCATTCGCCGCCCCGGTCGCAGATCGGGCAGTCCAGCGGGTGGTTCAACAAGAGGAACTCGAGGTTCGCGACCTGCGCCTCCCGGGCGGCGTCGCTCGTGTTCTGCGTCGACACGACCATGCCGGGTGCGACCGTGACCGTGCAGGACGTCGCGAGCTTCGGCTGGCCCTCGATCTGGACGTAGCACTGGCGGCAGGCGCCGGCCGGGGCGAGGTACGGGTGGTCGCAGAACCGAGGGATCTCGATGCCGACCTGTTCGGCGGCGCGGATGATCAGCGTGCCCTTCGGCACGGTGACCTCCTTGCCATCGATGGTGAGGGTCACGAGGTCGGCGCTCACGAGACCGCCACCTCTTCGGCGACCGGCGCGTCCTTCAACGGACAGCGACCGAGCCGGACGTGCTCCTCGTACTCGTCGGTGAAGTGCTGCAACGACGAGTTGATGACCGACGCGCTGCCGTCCGCCAAGGCGCAGAACGCGCGGAACAGCGTGTTCTTGCCGACGTCGTGCATCAGCGGGATGTCGACCTCGCGGCCGTAGCCGTGCTCGATGCGCGCGAGCACCCGGGTCGCCCACCAGTTCCCCTCACGGCACGGCGTGCACTTGCCGCACGACTCGTGCGCGTAGAACGCGACCATCCGCTGCGCGCAGTCCACGACGCAGTCGCTCTCGTCCATCACCATGATCGCGGCGGTGCCGAGCATCGAGCCGGCCGCGGACAGCGACTCGTAGTCCAGGGCGGTATCGATGTGCGCGGCGGTCAGCATCGGCGTCGACGATCCACCGGGTGTCCACGCCTTGAGCGTGGCGCCGTCGAGCATCCCGCCGCCGAGCTCCTCGAGCACCTGGCGGAACGGCGTGCCGAGCGCGATCTCATAGTTGCCGGGCTGCTCGACCTTGCCGCTGATCGTCACCATCTTCGTGCCGGGCGACTTCTCGGTTCCTACCTCGCGGAACCAGTCGGCGCCACGCTCGACGATGTCGGGGACGTTCATCAGCGTCTCGACGTTGTTGATCACCGTCGGGCTCGCGTACAGACCTTCGACCGCGGGGAACGGCGGCCGCAGCCGCGGCTGCCCGCGCAGCCCCTCCAGGGAGTTGAGCAGCGCGGTCTCTTCGCCGCAGATATACGCGCCCGCCCCGCGATGCAACACGACGTCGACCCTGGTGCCCGACCCGGCGACGTCGGCGCCGAGGTACCCGCCTTCGTACGCCTCGGCGATCGCTCGCTCCAGCACGATCGACTGCCACAGGTACTCCCCGCGCACGTAGATGAACGCCGTCTCGCATCCGATCGCGCGGGCGGCGATGACGGTGCCCTCGAGCAGCCGGTGCGGCTCGCGCTCGACCAGCTCGCGGTTGTTGCACGTGCCCGGCTCCGACTCGTCGAAGTTGACGACGACGTACGTCGGCTTGCCGGTGTCGCGGGGGACGAACCCCCACTTCATCCCCGTCGGGAACCCGGCGCCGCCGCGGCCGCGAAGGCCGCTCGCCTTGACGACCTCCACGATGTCGGCGTCACTCATCGTGACGGCCTTGCGCAGCCCCGCGTAGCCGCCGGCCGCGACGTAGCCGTCGAGCCCGACCGCGTCGGGGTTGGACCAGTTGCGCGTGAGGCGTGGCTCGAACGTCACGAGGCCGTGACCTCCTCGAGCCCCGCGAGCGCACGAGACGCGGCCTTGAAGCTCGCGAACGCCGGGCCGCGCGACGGCGACGGCACCTCGCCCGCACGGAGCGACGCGACGAGCTCGCGCATCCGCACGGGCGTTACGTCGTCGTGATTGCAGAAGTCGACCTGCACGGCGGGTGCGTGGTCGCACACGCCGAGACACTCCTCTTCATGGATGGTGAACACCCCATCCTCGGACCGCTCGGCGCCCTGCTGGATCCCGGCGGCCTCGTGCGCCGTCGTGTACACGGCCTCGGCGCCGCGAAGCTTGCACGCCAGGTTGGTGCAGACGCTGACGACGTGCTCGCCGGTCGGACGCAACCGATACATCGAGTAGAAGGTCGCGACCGCCTCGACCTCTGCGGTCGTGATGCCGAGCAGCACGCCGATCTCGCGCAGCGCGTCTTGCGAGACCATCCCGTCGATCGACTGCGCGAGGTACAGCAGCGGCATGATCGCCGAGCGCCCGTGCGGCTCGGGGTAACGCGCGATGATCCGCCGCGCGTCGTCCAAGGCGTCGCCGGCGAAGACAGCCTGCTGCGGTGCCGCCGCCATCAGCGATCCACCCCGCCCATCACCGGGTCGATCGAGGCGATCGCAGGGATGATGTCGGCGACCAGCCCACCCTCGACCAGGTCGGGCACTGCCTGCAGGTTCACGAACGATGGGTCGCGGATCTTGACCCGGTACGGGCGGTTGCGGCCGTCGGAGACCACGTACATGCCGAGCTCGCCGCGTGGCGCCTCGACCGGCACGTACACCTCACCGTCCGGGACGCTCACGCCCTGCGTCACCATCTTGAAGTGATGGATCAGCGCCTCCATCGACTCCTCCATGATGTGGTCGAGGAACTCGGGGTCGTTGCCGATCCCGTCGGGGCCGACCGACAGCTTCGACTGCCAACCGACCTTCGGGTCCTCGATCATCACGGGGCCGGGCGTCTCGCCGAGCCGGGCGAACGCCTGCTCCGCGATCTTCAATGACTCGCGCATCTCGTCGATCCGGACGCGGTAGCGCGCGTACGCGTCGCCCTCGGTCCGCGTGATCACGTTGAAGTCGTAGGTCTCGTAGCCGCAATACGGCTCGTCCTTGCGAAGGTCGAGCGCGACGCCCGCACTTCGCAGCGGCGGACCCGTCACGCCGAGCTCCATGCATCGTTCGGCCGACAGGACGGCGACGCCCATGTTCCGCTCGCGCCAGATCGGGTTGTCGTTCAGGAGCGTCTCGTACTCGTCGATGCGCCCCGGAAGGATGTCGAGGATGTTGCGGAGCTTCCGCGGCGCCTCCTCGGGCAGATCCATCACGACGCCGCCGGGACGTATGTAGGCGTGGTTCATCCGAAGACCGGTGAGTGACTCGAAGAGATCCAAGATGATCTCGCGCTCGCGCAGGCCGTACAGCATCATCGACACCGCGCCGAGCTCGAGTCCACCCGTCGCGATCGCGACGAGGTGCGAGGTCACCCTGTTGAGCTCGCACACCAGCACACGGATGATCCGCGCGCGCTCTGGTACCTCGACGCCGAGCAGCCGCTCGACCGCCATGCAGTACGACAGCTCGTTGAAGAACGGCGCGACGTAGTCGGCGCGCGTGACGAACGTGACTCCCTGCACCCACGAGCGGTACTCGGTGTTCTTCTCGATGCCGGTGTGGAGGTAGCCGATGATCGGCTTGCACCGGATGATCGTCTCGCCGTCGAGCTCCAACAGGAGTCGCAACACCCCATGGGTCGAGGGGTGCTGCGGCCCCATGTTGATGATCATCGTCTCCTGGCGGAAATCACCGGTCGCCGGGTCGCGGAAGTCCTCGGCGACGTCGCCGGACGGATCGAACGGGGCGACGGGCCGGTCCTGAGGGTTGATCCTCACGCCATCCCCCGCTCGTCGATCGGCGGCATCAACGCGCCGTGGTACCACGTGGGCACGCCGCCGAGCGGCTCGTCCTTGCGCAGCGGATGGCCGGACCAGTCGGCCGGCAACATGATCCGCGTGAGGTCCGGGTGGCCGTCGAAGACGATCCCGTACAGGTCGAAGGTCTCGCGCTCGTGCCAGTTGGCGGTCGGGAACATACCCGTCACCGACGCGACGTGCTGGCCGTCATCGCGAATCCCGACCTTGACGCGCAGACGCTGCGCGAGGGCGGTTGACCGAAGCTCGTACACCACCCAGAACGACGGGTCGCGGTCGGGCCAATGCGTCGCGGTGACTGACATCAGCGCGTCGAGCTGCACGCCCGGCGCGTCGCGGAGCCACGTGAGCACCGCGAGCAGGTCGTCGGGCGCGACGACGAGCGTCGCCTCCTCGCGCGCGACGACCACATCCGGGTACCGCGTCGACACCGCCGTCGCGAGCTCGGCGAGGGTCACTTGAACGGTTCCTCCGTCCGCACCTTCTTCTGCAGCGAGAGGATGCCGTACATCAGCATCTCGGGCCTCGGCGGACAGCCCGGCACGTAGATGTCCACGGGCACGATCGTGTCGACGCCTTGGATGACGGCGTAGTTGGTGAACATCCCGCCGGCCGATGCGCACACGCCCATCGCGATGACCCACTTCGGGTCGGCCATCTGGTCGTAGATCCGGCGCAGGGCCGGCGCCATCTTCTGCGACACGCGACCGGAGACGATCATCAGGTCTGCCTGTCGCGGCGATGCCCGGAAGACCTCCATCCCCCAGCGCGACAGGTCGTACTGGCCGGCCCCGGTCGCCATCATCTCGATCGCGCAGCACGCGAGGCCGAAGGTGGCCGGCCACATCGACTGCTTGCGGGCCCAGCCGATCGCGCGGTCGAGGGTGGTGAGCAGCACACCGCGCTCGACCTCGTCCTCGATCTCTTCGGGGGTGGTGCCGAGCTGGACGCCCTCGTACCGCTCAACCGGCATGCGCGGCCTCCTCCGAGGCGCGCTCCTGCGCGAACGTGCGCTCGCGCGCGGCGACCTCCTCGGGCTCGCTCGGCGTGACGTCCTGATGGGCCCAGTCGAACCCGCCCTTGCGCCAGATATAGGCGTATGCGGCGAACACGAGCCCCACGAACACAGCCATCTCCGCCAGGCCGAATACCCCGAGCCGCCGGAACGACACCGCCCACGGGAACAGGAAGATCGTCTCGATGTCGAAGATGATGAACAGCATCGCGACGACGTAGAACTTGACGCTGAACCGCTCGCC
>Ga0136846_1210777_pt1 | contig 15953 bp, 10 predicted proteins | sample HopSoiMetagenom2_FD_96841 | JGI IMG/M metagenome (GOLD analysis project Ga0136846, IMG submission 96841) | Grasslands soil microbial communities from Hopland, California, USA - 2 Assembly 2016 (version 4) | ecosystem: Environmental > Terrestrial > Soil > Grasslands | place: USA: Hopland... | reverse complement strand
GAGGTGGAAACCGCGCTTGGCAAGCTGCCCAAGGCGACTGACCTGGCCAAACAGCGCATGGCGGCCGCGGCGAAAAGGACCGAAGAAGCCGCCGAGGCGCTCGGGCGGGCCGCGATTCATGGCTTGTGCCGGATCGAGCAGGTGATAGTTGCGGCGGAACGGGCGAATATCGATGAATCGCAGATCGGTCTCGGTCCGCTGCGGGCGGCCCGGCTTGGTATCTTCTGCAAACGCGTAGTACATGACGCTGTCTTGCTGCGAGAGCTGAAAGTGCTCCAGCGGCAAAACGCTTTCCAGCGTGGCCCGCGTCTGGGGCATCAGTCGGCCGGTCGTCGTCAGCTCCTCGGTCGCAGCTTTAAAGTCTTTGTCGAGCAGTGGGTAAAGCTCTTCGTTATTGACCTGAAACATAATCCCGGCCCGCGACAAGCCAAAGTCGTCGCTGGTGCGAATTCGCATCAGCACTTCCGCCAGCGTATGGACTTCAATGGCTTCCGAAGGGCTATCGAACCAGACCTGCGGTGGCTGATCGCGCTGCGCACGAAGGCGGAAGCTATTCTTGGGCAGCTCCATGCCGTCCGATGCCGTGGCAAGGATCGAGTAGGCGTGATCGCTCGTTAGATCGAGCTCGGCCGAAAGCTTCGCGCCGTCAATCGCCAGCGGCAGGCGCTGCACGGCCGGCACTTCGTCCGACGTTGCACTAATCAGTGGACGCAATTCCATCCAGGCGGTGTTCGGCGCTCGGTCGAGCTCGAAATCGAGCTTGAGATGTGAGCCGACCAGCGCGGCAATCTCGCCCGTCTCACTCACCGTCTCTGGCAGGCCGGTGTACTCGGGCGGCGTAATGGTCGCCTGCTGGCGAATGATCTTGAGCGGAAAAAGGACCCTTACACGATAAATGTCGGTGTGTGCCGAGCCGGCCGCCACCTGATATTCGAGCGGATGGCGAATGCGATCGAGTGGAATTTCGAACAATGCTTCGCGGCCGCTCGTCTTGGTTGCATCGCTTGTTCGATACGTCTCTGTCTGCCAAAGCGATTGCTCGTCGTCAGTGCGCCGCAAACGGAAGGTAATCTGGGGACCTACGCGGCCTTGGACCTTGGCTTGCACAACGAGCGATTCGCCCTCCTTGACCGTTACTTCGCCCGGCTCAACAACAATCTGCGTGTAAGGCTGCTCGCCCAAAAAAGCTCGCCGCGCGGCTGCCCGCCATTCCCAGTCGAGGGCCGACGCTGCAGAGAGCGCGGTGCCGATCGCCGCGGCCAGCAACGCCACCAGCGCCAGCGGCTTCCAAGGCACGACCGCGTCGAGCGGCAATGGCTCGGCAAGTTGAAACGTATCTTCATCCAGGGCCGCGACGAGCGTCCTGGCGACGCCTTCGTACGCGAGATCTCCCGCCGACAGCGCGCTGTATTGAACGGTCGTGCGAATGCGCTGGCCCATCTGCGGGAAGGTGCGCTCAATCGTCGCGGCAGTTGCCTGACGCTGCCACCGCCGAAATGATCTTAGGGCCATTTGTGCGGCTACTGTCACGGAAGCGATTCCAATGACACCGATTGCCGCCACGCGGGCGGTGCGCGACAGCTCGAGCCAATAGTCGGCCGCCGCCAGCAGCGCCAGCCCGCCTAGTGCGGTGAGCAAAGCCCAGCATGCAGCCTGCGTCAGCTCGACGCGGCGAGCCTGCGTCCAAATCTGGTTGAAACGTTCGATAAAGGGCGAGTCAACATTCGCTGCGGACATGTGTTCCTCTTCTTTGTGCTATGCAGGCGTGCGATTGGCGAGTACCGTTTCCAGAACCAGCCCAACGAGCAACAAGCCCGCCAGCCACGGCCAAAGCTCGTTGTCCATCAGCTCCGAGCCGAGCGACGCCTGCGCCAGCGTCTCGCTCGGCGGGCCGGAGTCGTTTCGACCTGTCTTCAGGCCGAACCGCTTCAGGAAATCATCAGCCAGGCAGCGGTCGGTTTCCGATTCGCGCGAACTGAGGTTGATGACCAGGCTGTAACCCTCGCGCTCATGAACTCCAGGCTTCAATACGGCATCAGCAGTGCCGTCGAGGGCCAACTGCCGCACACGGCCGCCATCTAGCAGGCCCGTTTGATGGCCTAGGACCTGATAAACGAGTGGCAGATATAGCCGGCTGCTCGTCCAGTCGCTCCAGCGGCGATCGGCGCTGATGGCGAGCCACAGAATGGAGCCTTTGCCGATTCGGCGCTCAATGATGGCGGGGCCGCCATCACGAAACGAGGCCAGAACGCCGGCCTCGGCAGCCGGGCGAATTTCCGTGCGCGCCGAAAACGCCAAGCGCGAAAGATCGCCAAGCTGCGGATCAGCAAACGGGGCAAATATGGGGTGCTTGATGTCCCACGACTTCAAGCGGAAGGGCAGATCCGTCGCGTATTTCGCCCCCTTCACGATGCCCGGCGCAAGATCGACGGCCGCCAGCGCCGCGATGTTCTCCGCGGTGACATTTTCGCCGCCGAAGCCAATCAGCCCGCCGCCGCGAGCGACAAATTGCTTGAGCTGCTCGGCCTTGGCACGCGACAGCTCACCCACATCCGCCAGCACGACCACATCGAACTGGTCGAGAGATGGAATCGCCTCATCCGCCCGGATTTCACGCGGCTCAAATGGGCTGACTCCGCTCATCTCGCCGGGCGGCGCCAGGCGCAATGCAGAATCCAGAAAGTAGGTAGCGGAAAGCGCGGCATTATCGGCCGAGCGGCCATCGATCAGCAGCACCTGGTAAGGCGATGACGCAAGAATTGCGATATGTCGCTGGTTGTCGAGCGGCAAGTCATCTTCCGTAATCGCCGACACAGCTCCTTGCCATAAGCCGGCCGCCAGCGGAGGCAACTCGAACTTCAGCGACTGCGAAGCGCCGGGCTCGATTTTCAATTGCTCGCGCAGCTCGATTTTTTTGGCCGGTCCCGACAAGTTCAATACGACCGGCAACTCTTCGATCGTGAATGGCCCGCCGTTATAGAGCGTGGCATGAACCACCGTGTGCTCCTGCGGACGCACCCACGATCGCTCGGCCCTGGCTTCCACGACGGCGACGTTGTTCACCGCCGAGCGCCCCAGATCATGCAATTGTGTCAGCACCTCATCGGGCAACGAATCGACCTCGCTCCACGCCAGGCCGCTCTGCTGCAGGTCGGTGAAGATATACAGTCGCTTTTGGCCGGGCGGCGCTTTGGCCAGTATGTCGCGTACCCACGCTACCGCTGCGCCGTAATCGGTCGCGCCAGAGCATTCACGCGGCGCAGTGAGCAGTCGCAGCATCTTCGGGCCAGTGAATCCAGCTGAATTGTCAGAGGCCTTGCCGCTTTCCTCAGCTAACGCCAGCGGATGAACGGCGTGGTCAAACAGGGCAATTTGAAACTGCTCATTCGGCCGCGCATCGGCCACAAGCTTGCGAGCCGAAGCGATCGCGCGGTCGATGAGCCGGTCGCCATCCAGCCTCAGGTTCATGCTCGCCGATTGGTCGATCAGCAAGACTGTGGTTCGTTTGTCGCTGAGGCTGTCGGCCATCCAATAGGGCCGTGCGAAAAGAAAAGCGATCAGCGCGAGGGTCGCCAGCCGTAAGCCGAGCAGCAACCAATGCATCAGTCGTCTTCGGCGAGCATGCTGCGCGAGCACGAGCTGCAAGAAGCGCAGCGTTCCTAAGGGCGCTCGGCGAGCGCGGGGGCGGAAGACGAGATGAATGATGATCGGAATCGCCAGGGCCACGAGGGCCGCCAGGAATCCGATCTGCAAAAACGACATGGCACCTAATTCCCGATGAACATTTTGCTCACAGTACTTTCGCTCGCTTCACGAGGTAATCGAGCAGCGCCTGGTCAAGCGGCTGATTCGTACACAGCTCAACGCGATCGACGGCGCGGTTACGGCATTGCAGCTCCAGGTCTGACTGCCACGTGCTGACCGCCGTGCGGTAAGCGTCGCGAACGCTTTCGGCCTGCGTCATCAGCGTCTCGCCGGTCTCCAGGTCTTGAAAGCGATAATGGCCTTCCAGCGGCAGATCGCGCTCCCAGGGATCCCACAGATGAAACAAAATCACCTCGTGCCGGGCAAAGCGAAGCCGATCGATGCTTTTCATCAGCGAGTCCTGATCGTCGAACAAATCGCTCAGCACGATCGCAATGCCCCGATGCTTGCAAAGCTCCGCCGCTTGCTGAAAAGCGCGGGCAGTGCTGGTCGACTTCCGTGGCTTGGTTATGGCAATGACACGCAGAATCTCTTGAAGCTGGTGCGGCCGGGCGCTCGGCGGCAGATGCGCGACAACCTCATCGGCCAGCAGGATTAGCCCGACGGCATCGTGCTGCTTTAGCGCCAAGTGGCTCAGAGCCGCGGCCAACGCCGAGGCATATTCCCGCTTGCTGAGGCCGCCGTTGCTGCACTCCATCGAGCCACTGATATCCAGCAGCAGGTACAAGTTCATGTTCGTCTCGGCATCGAATTGCTTGACGTACAAGCGATGTTGCCGTGCGAACAGCTTCCAGTTCACATGTCGCAGATCGTCGCCCTGCACATATTCGCGATGCGATGCGAATTCGGCGCTAAAACCGACAAAGGGACTGCGATGCAGCCCCTGCATAAAGCCTTCGACGATTCCCCGGGCCCGCAACTCGAGATTGTCGAGCCGCGAGAAAAACGCAGGGTCAGTGATTTGGCGAGGATCGAACATCGGGACTCAGAAGTCAGGGATCAGGTGAGGCCGGCATCTCTTCGGCCCGCCAGCGCAGATAGTACTTGCCGTCGGAAAATCCCGGCTGACCTTGCTCGCACGAAAAGACCGTCCGCTCGCCCTCCTTGACCGTCATCGCCTTGTTTCCAAACCTCGCGAAGGCGATGTGCCAGGCCGGCTTTTCGTTCGTCTCGCGGGCCTCCAGCAGAAGTAGCAGCTCCGGATCGGTCGTCATGGCGAAATCGAAAATTGCACCGTCCAGCGCACCGGCTGTGCCGTCGGGATAGCGAAACAGCGGCTGCTCCAATAGGCGCAAATCGCTTTCGCCATCGGTCTTAATGGTCACGATGTAGCCGCGGGCAATCGAACGCATTTGAACCAGTCGCCCCGCGCGTGAGGCGGCAGGCGCGGCAGCGCTATCGAGCCGCTCCCACGCAACCCCCTTTTCGCCGCTGGTCCACAGCGGCTGGTCGTCGCGAGCTGCGGTGACGTCGGAGTCGGTCAACAGCGAATGCCATTCGTGGGTGACAAATCGCACGCTCGGATTCTGACGGTTCATCGCCGACCAGATACTGGCGATGACGGCGGGCCGGCCCGATTCTGTCCACAGGAAGATGGCACCATGCTGATCATTCGAGCGAACCGGATTCGTGTAAAACCGCAGTGGTTGATCGATGAGCTTTAGCGGTTGCTGGCCGTGCCGCATCGTGATCGACTCGGCGATGGCCTTGTAGCTCGCTTGCCATTTTTTACGGGCGGCGGCGTCTGCGCTATCAACGGCTGGCTCCTGGGCGGCAGCAGTGAACGCGAGTAGCGCCGTCGCAAATAACATCGACACGCGAATGCGTTGGTTACGGCCATCGATTATCAGCCGTTCTCCTCGCCGTGTACAAGCTTCAGCAGTCGCTCGACGAGCGCATCGGCGTCGAGATTGTCGGCCCGAGCGTGGAAATTAAGCACCAGCCGGTGCCGCAAGGCGGGAGCAGCGATTGCCTGGATGTCGGCAAAATCGACGTGGTATTTGCCGCCGAGAATCGCTCGCGCCTTAGCGCCCAGCACCAGGTACTGCGAAGCTCGCGGGCTAGCGCCGTACGATAGATACTTATGCACCGAATCGAGCGATTTTGCGCCCGGCAACGTCGTGCCCGGGCGACTGGCGGCGACCAGCCGGGCCGTGTACCGCACGACGCTATCGGCGATTGGCACGCCGCGCACCAGGTCTTGCAGTCGCAGCAGATCCTCGGCTCCCAGGACTTTGTCGGCCTGAGCCGAAAGCGTGCTCGTTGTTCCTTTAATGATTTGCACCTCTTCATCGACGGTCGGATACTTGACCTTGACATTGAACATGAAGCGATCGAGCTGCGCTTCGGGCAACGGGTAAGTGCCCTCCATTTCAATCGGATTCTGTGTCGCGACGACAAAGAAGGGCGGCTTAAGGTGATAGGTTTCGCGGCCCACTGAAACTTCGCCTTCTTGCATCGCTTGCAAGAGAGCCGCTTGCGTCTTGGGTGGCGTGCGGTTGATTTCGTCGGCCAGCAGAAAATTTGTGAACACGGGGCCCGGAACAAAAGTGACGCGATGCTTGCCGGTCGCCTGATCCTCCTCCATTACATCAGTTCCCGTGATGTCGGCTGGCATCAGGTCGGGCGTAAATTGCACGCGTCGAAACTGCATGTCGAGCGTGCGAGACAGCGTGCGGGCCATCAGCGTTTTGCCGAGCCCCGGCACGCCGTGCAGCAGGATATGCCCGCGGCAGAGCAAGCCGATCAGCAGCGAATCGACGACGTCGTGCTGGCCCACGATCACTTTCCCCATCTCCTGGCGCACACGGTCGCGGGCCGCGCGCAAGCGGGCGATCACCTCTACATCATCGGCTGCATCGCCATTGGTCGCGCTGCGAGATCGCGTGGAAACAAGAACGTCGTTCATGCTGGATGCTCCGAGAAAATCATTGGGCCGGCTTCGGTCGCCAGCGGGCGGCCTCTTGCGGGTCGAGCAGCTCATCACCATCGGCGTCAAGCTGGTCGAAGACCCACCGCGGGCCGAGAAATTCGTTCCAAATCAAATCGCCGTCGTTATTGCGGTCCATGCGTTGAAACCAAATAGGCCCGGCAACTTGCCGGCGCTGCAATTCGAGCGCCTGAGCCGCGGGCTGATCGACCGGTCCAAACAATTGAAACGTCCCGCGCACGAACTCGATGTGAAAGTGACGCACGGGCTCATTCGAGCGGATTCCGGCGACTCCGTCGCGATCGAGGGCCGCCAGATGCGGCCCTGCCTGTCGCCGTTCGCGCTCCGAAATCCGTCCGTCGGCGTTGGCATCGAGCGCCATGAAAAATCCGAAGCCGGCGTCGTAGATATTCACACGGCAGCTCGTCGCCGCGGGATCGCTCAGCGCCTCAACATACCGCCGCATTTCATCGGCGAAGATTTTTTCATCGCCATCGGCGTCGATCAGCTCAAACAGCTCGCGTTCGAACCGCAGCCGGTCGGCCGTCTCATCCCGGGTCAAATAGCCGTTGGCGTCGGCATCGAGCGAATTGAATTTGCGGACCGCGTCTTCGACCGCGGTCGCTCGCGGATCGAGATGCCGATGCGAAAACGTGACTACTGCCGGGTCAAAACCAACCTTGGCGTAGTCCAGGCGACCGGCTTCGTCCAAGCGCTTGCCGGTTGTGCCGTCCAGACGCACCAGGCCCCCTTCCACATCGACCGCGCTCAGATCCACCGTCATTTCCGCGTCCGCTGGCACGCGGCCTATCGCACTGAACTCCAGCGCGCTGAGCTTGCCGTCGCTGTTCGCATCGAGCAGTTTTAATCGCTCGACCGGCCAACGTATCTCTGCCGCGTCGAGCGATTGGTCGCGGTTGCGATCGTATTTCTTGATCAGACGGGACATGAATAGCGCATTCGTCGCCTCGCCAAGCAATCCCGCCGGCTTGGCCAGTTGCGTGACCGGTTGCGTCCCCAGTAAGACCTGCATCGGATCAGGCGGCGGTGGGGGCGGCACAAATTCCTCGAAGCTCACGCACTGATCCCCGTCGGTATCCTTCGACAGAATTAAATCCGGCGCGCCGATTAACTCCGCGGCTTCGAGCACGCCGGAATCGTCGCGGTCGAGCAGCTTGAAAATCTCCAAGTCGTTCTTGGCGGAAGCCGCGACCTGGTGATAGCTCACCAGGCCGCCTCCCTTCGCCTCGATCCGTTGCTCCACCTCGCGCCGCGTCAACGCAGCCTGACTTTGCAGGCTCTCCAAAAACTGATTGGCACTGGAGCGGTTCTTTGTTCGAAACAATGCCGACTGCGCCGCCTCTTTGCGTGTCAGCTTGCCATCGCCGTCCGCATCCAGCGTTCTCATTAGCCCATCGATGTACTGCTCGCGGCCCCGAGCCAGCGACTCGCCGCGAATTGCCAGCCTCAGCCGCAAATGCAGCGGTCCCTCGTCCAGCAGCAGCAGCAAGTCACGCTGGTCGGCCTGCGGCGCTGCCAAAGCGCTAGACGACGGATCCTCCGCCACAGCGCCCGGTTCGGCGGCAGTTGCGAGAGTCAGCACTAACCACAACGTGTGCATGTAGTCCAAATCATTGAGCAGCGACTAGCCAATGAGCTCAGGGATCGGCTTGCCGCCTCGATCCACGAGCGGAATCGGCCGTCCCTCGGGCGAAATATTTTCCGTCGTCGGGTCAATCCCGAGCGCCGCGACAATGGTCGCGTAAAAGTCGGCCAGTCCGATCCGCTGGTCCTTCACTTCCTGGCCATCGGGTGTTGTGCTGCCGATCACTTGTCCGGAGCGAATGCCGGCGCCGCCAAGCACCACGCTCCAGGCCAGCGGAAAGTGATCGCGGCCACCATTACTGAGTTTCGGGGTCCTGCCGAACTCGCCCATCCAGACGACCAGCGTCGAATCGAGCAGCCCGCGATCGCGCAAATCCTTGAGTAGCGTCGCCCACGCTGGATCGAGAACCTGCGACAGCGCTTTCACTTGATTGAAATTGTCGGTGTGCGTGTCCCAGCCCGCGGGACTTCCCGGGATCGACGACAGGGCCACTTCCGTGAACGCGACGCCGCGCTCCACCAGCCGCCGCGCGAGCAGGCAGCCTTGCCCAAATCGATTGCGGCCGTACGCGTCGCGCAGTTCCGGATTTTCATCTTCAAGTTGAAACGCCTGACGGGCTTGTGTCTCGACCATCCGCATTGCCTTGGCATAGCTCGCCCGATGCGTCTTGGCTGCTTCGCTCTGCAATTCCTCAGCAAACTCCTTCTCCAGGAAGTCCAGCACTTGAAACTGTCCGGGCAGCGATTTTTTTCGGTCCGCGCGCGGCATCAGATCTTCCAGCGCCAGATTCGCCCGCGCATTGGGATCGTTGCTCGCCCCCGATACCGTGAGCGGCGCGTAATTCGGGCCAAGAAATCCCGCGTCGGCCATTCGCATTGGCGACAGACTCACGAAATTCGGCAGGTCGCTGTCAGGCTGGCCCAGTTCTTTCGCCAGCAGCGATCCCAGGCATGGATAGCGAACAGCCGAGGCCCGCGTTTGATAGCCGGTGAGCATCTGCTGCGTCGCCAGCCCGTGATCGGCCTCCTTGGTCGAAAGGCTGCGGATAATCGCCAGGTCTTTCATTTGTCCGGCAATCAGCGGCAGGTGCTCGCTGATCCGAATTCCTGGGACCGCGGTCTCGACCGCCTTGAATGGGCCACTGTTCGCGTGCCCCGGCTTCAGATCGAACGTGTCGAGCTGGCTCGGGCCGCCTTGCATCCACAGCAGGATGCACGACTTACCACGCTTGGCGACACTGTCGCCAGCCGCAGCCGCCAGCCGTGGCAGCCATCCGCAGAATGAAACACCCAGCGCGCTGGCCATGCTGATCTGCAGCATGTCGCGCCGGGATAGCGGCGCGGCAAAATCTCGCGGTGAGCACAATCGCTTCAGGCGTGACATTGCAGTTCATCTCCTTAAGTAGTAGGCACACTCTGTGTGCCGTTGGCTACTTACTCAGCACGAACTCCGGGCTATTGATCAGGCCCCATAGGATTTCCGCATATGCGGTCTTGTCATCAGGTTCTTCGGCGTGGCGCTCCAGGTGCTCCACGAAGTACCGCGCTTCAGACTGCCGCGGCCGGCGTGACAGCACTGCCAGGTACAGCGTCTCGATCTTCTCCTCGCTCGACAAAAACGGCGCTTCGACAACCGCCCGCAGCGTGCGGCTGTTCTCCAGACTGGTCGCCTCGGCGGTGAGCTTGCCGTTCATCAGCATCAGCGCCTGCGGGATGCCCGCTTTGTAATCGGCGGGTGACTCAGGCGCGGCCTCGTTCATGCGGGCAACGAATGCCTCGCGCTGGCCGCTATGCCGCGGACCCTGATCCGCCTTGCCGACCGGCAGATTGAGCGCTTGCTCCAGCGAATCGAACACTTGCTCCGGCAGAAGCGTTTTCAACGGTCGTCGAGCAAATGAATCAGACATGTCAAAGTGCGCCGCCGCAACCTGTTGATACGCCTTGCTTTTGCAAATGCCCGCGATCAGCCACCGCATGTCATATCCGGATGCGACGAACAGAGCGGCCAGGTCATCAAGCATCCGCCGCTCCTCGGGCGACACGCGGTCCAAGTCATCGACCGATCCCGCCAGTCCGCGGCCGCACAGATACTGCCAGACTCGGTTCACGGCAGTCGCAGCGAAGTTGTGGTTCTGCGGCGACACCAACCACTCGGCGAGCACCTGCCGCGGTGGCTTGTCAGTGGGCAATTCCATTAGCGGCTGCTCTTCCCATAGCAGCTTAGCTACGTACGTAACTGGGCGATCGCCGGCTGGACTGATGCTCGGCGTTTTGCCGCGGGCGGCATTAGGCGCAAAAAAGGCCGCCACGCCCCAAAAATCCTTCTGCTTCCAATCCGTGAAGGGATGGTCGTGGCACTGGGCGCACGACAAGCGGACGCCGAGAAACATGCGGACATAGGCGCTTGTCAAATTCTCCGGCATTACGCCGACTGCCTCTTCGAACACGCCCGCCAGCGACTCGGGATCAGCGGGCGCCGCGATCGGTGGGCGGCCCGGCTGCGGCGGCGGCGCGCGCGGGGCCAACAGTAACTTGCGAGCAATCTGATCATACGGCGTATTCTCCGCGAACTGCTTGGCCAGCCATGGATCGAGCTTCACCGCCATTGCCGCACCGGGGCTGCTTGCCGGCACCATCATTCGCCGCCAGACGCGAGCGAGGTTTTCCGCCGTCCTCGAAGCAAACCGCTGCTTCACGCCGTCGTCGTTCAGCAGTCGATCGACGTAGTCCGCTCGCTTGAACGAACCCGCTTCATCCAGAAAGTCGCGGACTTGCGCCACCGCCGGTATCGCGCCCTGCAGGTCGAGAAACGCTCGCCGCAGAAACGTTGCATCATCGACGGTGTCCGGCGCGGCAATGCCTGCCCGCGTGTACTCCGCCGCCAGCCGCTCATCGATCCAGGTGGCGAGCTCATGGGTCGCGATCTTGTGTGCGACCGGCGGCCGCTGCTGCGCGACGATCGATGAGCTGCATGCCAGGCAGGTGACAATTGCCGCCGCTGCTAGAAAACGACTCATGCGATTATTCGCCATAACAGACCAGCTCAGCCAGAACGGCGATTTTAAGACGTTATGTCTTAAGTGTCAACATCGCGTTAAATTTATTTACGGCGCTATCGCGGGCGGCCCATATCGCCCCACCGCTTGTTCCGCGTAGGGTCCCGTCTGCTTGTCGTCTGTGATGTCTTGGTGAAAGTTCGGCACTGTCCAAATTTCCTGACCATCCAGACGCACCACTTCTTTCAGCGACGACATCCGCGCGAGCGAATAGCGCCAATACGCCGCTTCGCCCGGCTTGTCGCGGGCGGCTTCGAGCAATAGCAGCATCTCCGGGTCATTCGTCGGCGAAAACGCGAACAGCGCGCCGTCGAGAATGCGATCTTGCTCGGCTGCGAAACGATACAGCGGAGTCGGCAGCAGATGGAGCTGCGTGGATTCGTCCGTTCGCGAATGATGCCAGGTGACCGTGAATCGTCGAGCGATGTTTCGCATTTGCGTGAGCCGCTGACGTTCACCATCCGCTGGTACAGGACCATCTTTCAGCCGCTGCGCTACCAAACCGCCCCGCTTGGGCGACCAAAAGCTCGCCCCATTGCTTTGACAATCGAGCGGCGCAGGCCAAAGCGATGTGCATTCGCGATAAACCGCATTGCGCGGCGTGCGACGAATCGAAAACGACACAGCAGCAACCGGCCGTGTACCAGCCAGCCACAAAAAAGTCACGCCATCGGTGCTCAGTCCGGTCGCGTTGTCGTAGTGCAACACCGGCTGATCCATCAGCGTAAACCTGGCTTGCTGATCGGATGGGTTGAGCAGCGTTAGGTCTTTCGCTGCCTGCGTGAGAAAGCGAAACTGCTCCTGACGATCCGCCGCGTTGGGCTGCGCCTCCGGCGGAGCTTGAGCGAGCGCCACGACTATTACGACCAGCGATGTACATTGCAGCGCCATTGAAGCACTCTCCCGGAGCAGCCCCGCTCATTTTGCGGATGACGCTGGATCGTCCGAAGCCGGCCACATGCTGATTATGCCATCATGGCCGGCGGCCGCGAGTCGCTTGCCGTCCGGACTGAATGTGATGCCCGAAACCGACTTGGCATGCCCAGCATACCGCGTCGCAAGCGTGGCGGCCGGCACATACCAGACGCTGATGCCGCCAAAATTTTCACCGACCGCGAGCCGAGCCCCGTCGGCCGAAAACTCGAGCGCAGTTCCGGCGGAATCAAGATTGATTTTGCCGATTTCCGCACGACGAGCGAAATCCCACAGCCGCACCACTCGGCTGGAGCCGGCCGTCGCCAGATATCTTCCGGTGGGATCGATCGCGACCTTTTTGACCTCAGTCGTATAGCCGGGCAGGCTGCCTAACGGTTTGCCGCTGGCAACTTCCCATAGTCGCACCTCGCCCGGCAGATTGTAATTCCGCCAATCGCCCGAGGATGAAACGAGCACAGCGCCGTCCGGCGAAAACGCCAGTGACGTCACCGGTAGTGCTTGCACCTCCAATTGCTGCAGCTCCTTTTGATCCTTCATGCTCCACAGTTTGATTGTGCCATCGTCCGCGCCTGACGCAACCAGATCGCCACTTGGCGACAAGGCGACGGCCCGCGCGGCCGCAAGCTTATCTTGACCGGCGTTAAACATGGCCGTCTGCTCGCCGCGCTCGATTGACCAGATGCGAACCGTCCCGTCGCTGCTGACGGTGACGAGCGTCTTGCTATCGGCGGAAACGACCGCGCGATAAACGCGATTGGTATGGCCCTGCAGCACGCGGCGGATGTTACCGGTCGCCGGGTCACGAATCGCGATCCGGCGATCCGCTCCCGTGGTGATCAGCCACTTGCCATCCGGCGAAAACAGGGCACCCAGTGCTTCCGGCCGGTGAGCCGGCATGAAAACCATCGCAGGGATTGCCGGCGCCGCCGTCTTCGGCGCCGGTTCGACCGGACGCTTGACTGTCGTGGCTAGCGCAATCGCGGCGATGTGCAAGTCTGTGAAGCGTACCTCGAGTGCCGCCTTGGGGCTCGAAGTCTCGCCGAAGAGCTGCACCGCCTGCACGTCGTCCGCGACAAAGGGAATCGTCGTCAGCGCCTTAAATTCCTTGTCGTCTCCCTCAGACTGGTAGTACGTCACTTCGGTCCCCTTGCGCACCATGCGCAGTCGCCCCTTCTTTTGCGTGACAGGGAAGATCTCTCCCAGGGGCAGGCGTTTGGCGCCCCCCTCCTGCAGCATCACCCGCCACGCCAGGATGTGAACCGGTACTTCCGGCGTGACCTTCCGCCGGATTGCCGCTTCACTGGTTTCGTCGAGCTTGACCGTCAGGCTGATTCGGGTCCCGGCGCTGCGCGTGCCCGCGTCCGCCTGCTCGGGCTCCTGAAGGATCTCGTAGTTAGCGCTCACATCGAAATCGCCACTCAGCCCGAACATGGTCACGACGCCGGTCGGTCGGTGGCTCTTACCCGCGGGCAGGGCAATCCGCAACCCGTCCGCCTCGTACTTGACGAGCCGGGCCGCATCTGCCCCAAACAACACGAAATCCTTCGCCTGGCGCGGGGTTCCCTGGAACGGCTCGTGATACTTCCACGCAAGTTCCTTGGCCGGCTCCTGCGCGGGCAATCGAGATACCCAGCCAATCACGAAGACGACGCAAGCCAGAACTGCAGGTCTAAGATTCATGACGCCCTCTTGATTCTCGGCTTTTGCTGTCTCAGCATGGCAACCTCCTTCAGCAGGAAATTGAACTGCCGGAATGCTACGCGCCCAGACACAATAAGACATTACGTCTTATATTTCAAGCTGCCCGGCTGCTTGCACGGCAAAATGGCTCGGCGCATTGGACCGTGCGGCTATCGCAGGTGCAATCGAATGCCGTGGCTCGATCAGTCGAGCGAAGAGCCGCGAGAAACAGTGTCACTTCGCCAAATGTGGCGGCGGCGGGGGAAGCGGCGGCGTATCGACGCGGACCGCTTTACAGCCTTTGAAAGCGCCGGCGCTGGCGCGAAATTTTGTCGTGCCTTGAACGGCGACATCCAGCGGCGTGTGAATATCCTTGTCCGTCGTGATGATGTCACCGACCCGCAGCCCAATCAGATCAGCGGTGGTGATTTTGGTCTCGGCCAGCGTCACCACGACCTCGACATGCGCCGCGTCTAGCCGCTGGCCAAGCGCAGCCCGCGTTTGGGGCGTTGCGCTCGTCTTGCCGTAGCTAACCCAACTGTTGGCGGCGATCCGGCTGCTGACGCGCTCGATTGCGTTATAGGGAATGCAAAGGTTGATCATTCCCCGGAGCTCGCCCAGCGTCAGCTCGAAGCTGATCAGCACTACGACCTCGTTCGGCGGCACGATCTGCACAAGCTGCGGGTTACTCTCAACCTTTTCGACATACAGCTTCAAGGATAGTACCGCTTCCCAGGCCCGCTTCAGCTCCTGCAGAAACAGGCTTGTCAGCCGGCCCACCAGCCGCAGCTCGATTTCGGTCAACGGCCGTCTCGATACTGGTCCGGAATCTTTGCCGCCACCCAAGAGCCGATCGATGATCGGGTAGAGAATGGACGGGTTGATATCGAGAATCAGGTTGCCTTCCAGGGGCTCGGCACGCAGCAGGTTGAAGCAGGTCGGATTTACGAGGCTGAATACGAACTCGCCATACGTGAGCTGATCGACGCTGGTCAGCTTCACTTCCACGATCGACCGCAAAAGAGCCGAGAGCGCGGCGCTGAAATTGCGCCCGAAACCCTCATGCAGCGACTGCAAGGCGCGCATCTGGTCTTTGCCGACCCGCTCCGGGCGCTTGAAGTCATAGGGAACCACTTTCTCGCGGACCCTCGGCCCGCTGCGAGCGCCGGCCAGCACGGGCGCTTCGATCTCGGCTGCTCCGCCCGAGCGCGCCGAATGCGCTTCCATGGCGCTCAGCAGGTTTTCGACTTCAGCTTGACTTAGAACTTCGTCGGCCATGACGATTTCTTATCACTCCCTGATTTGTCCATCCCCGTAAACGACCCACTTATAGGTAGTCAGCTCTTTCAGACCACAGGGGCCGCGAGCATGAAACTTGTCGGTGCTAATGCCGATCTCCGCGCCCAGCCCGAACTGATAGCCGTCATTGAACCGCGTGCTGGCGTTGATCATCACCGCGGCGCTATCGACGCGGGCGGCGAACTGCCGAGCCGTCGCCAAATCCCGCGTCACGATCGCGTCCGTATGCTTCGAGCCGTAGCGGTTAATGTGGTCGATCGCCTCGGGCAGCGAATCGACGACCTTTACTGAGATAATCGGCCCCAGAAACTCGGTGGCATAATCTTCTTCGGTCGCCGCCTTCACTTCCGGCACGAGCAATCGTGGCCGCGCTCGATCGTCCGCCCGCATCTCTATTCCCCGCTCAGCCAGCGCCGAGCCGATCCGCGGCAGAAACGTGTCCGCGACCTTGGCATGCACCAGCAGCGACTCACAGGCGTTGCAAACGCCCAGCCGCTGGCATTTGGCGTTGATGATGATTCGCTCGGCCATGTCGAAATCAGCCGACGCATCGACATAGACATGGCAATTGCCGGTGAAATGCTTGATCACCGGCATTTTTGCCTCTGCGGCGACCCGACGAATGAGGCTCTCGCCGCCGCGCGGAATCGCCAGGTCGATGAATTCGTTCAAGCCCAGAAAGTGCCCGACGGCCGCTCGGTCCAGAGTTTCAACCAGGTGCAACGCATCGGGTGGCAAACCGT
>Ga0136846_1243836_pt1 | contig 15958 bp, 17 predicted proteins | sample HopSoiMetagenom2_FD_96841 | JGI IMG/M metagenome (GOLD analysis project Ga0136846, IMG submission 96841) | Grasslands soil microbial communities from Hopland, California, USA - 2 Assembly 2016 (version 4) | ecosystem: Environmental > Terrestrial > Soil > Grasslands | place: USA: Hopland... | reverse complement strand
GTCGGCTGTGTAATGATCGTCCTGCAGGCGGGCCAGGCGTTGGCCACCGGCGATCCGATCGAACTCGATTTCGATCGCTTCCTCGAGAAAGATGAGTACGCTCAGCGGCAAGGCGACGTCGACGGTTCCCGCGATTGGACGAGCGTAAGACTTGCTGACCGTTGCCGAGACTTGCTCCTCGCGCGTTGCGCCCGTGAGCGCGAGCGCATCCGCCGTGAGCTTCAACCTCTTGTGGCCGGGAAGGCAGACGATCCGGTCCGGGTCCGACAGATCCAGGATCAGGGTGTCGTCGCAAAACATTGGCAGGCCGTGCTGCGCCAGCCCCGCCGCCAAAGTCGATTTTCCGGCGCCGGCTGGCCCGGTGAAAGCAAACACCTCTCCGCCATGAGCGACCGCCGAGGCGTGGATCGGTAATAAGCCATTGATGCTGGCAATGGCGGCATAGACGCTGCCGTTCAGCCACAGCGCCTCTTCACTGACGTCGGCGGTCGCTCCGCGTTCGACGGTGATTCCGTCGCCCTTCCGATACAGGAAATAATGGTCGCCTTCGCCACGGAGGAGGAATTGATCGTCCTTCATCTGCCACGAGGTCTCGCTCAGCTCTTCGCCAGCGAAACTATGCGGCACAGGGCCGAAGGCCACGCGAGTCTCCCGTTCCATCATCATTTCGGAAGCCATCTTCACCGCGCGAAGCTTGCCGAGGACGTGCGCCTTGGCAAGGGTGGTGAGCCCTGCTGGATTCGAACCAGCGACCTACTGATTAAAAGTCGATGGCGCAAAATCCAAATATGCGAGAAAACTGGGGTTTTCTGCGCTTTCTCACCCCTCCGAAAGGGTCAGAAAGGGACTAGAGGGGACTGGAAGGGCGTAAAAACTACTGAACTTTTACTGAAGTGCTCGCGATTGGAGTTCGATTTGCACCTCCGATCGACGGCTGACTCTAAAACTTTGCTACAGCGTTCAGTAAACGCTGTGGGTGGTCGCACACATGCAGCCGCTCGCTGTCGCTCATTTTGCTGCATCCCAAATGACACAGATGGCGAGACCGAACGCGGTCAGGTTGCGAGTGTGTGTCATCGTGCGTAAGGGCAGCGGCGTGGGCCCTTAGCTCAGTCGGTAGAGCAACTGACTTCGTTTGGAGTCACCGTCGGGAAACCGATGGCTGAGAAGGTGTCAAAGTCGGGGAACCCGTCCGCGTCGCGGCGACGGCAATCCCGAGCCAAGCCCCAGAAATGGGGAAGGTGTAGAGGCCTGATGGCACCCGCCTACGTCCCGGCAACGGGATAAGGTGAAGGGAAGGTCCAGACCACGAACCCCGGCGACGGGGGCGGCGAAAGCCGAAGTGGGAGGTTAATCAGTAGGTCGCTGGTTCGAATCCAGCAGGGCTCACCATCCACTGATGTTCAAATTGATGCGCCGGCGCCTCGCCGCGCTCGTCTCTTGGCGAAGTGTTCGACATCGTTATTGTGCATCGCCTTCAAAGGGAGACGCGTAGTGGCTGTCCAACCTGACTTATATCAGGAGCCTGAAGTCTTAGAGGCCCAAGATCAGGCCGAAGGGTTCGATGACGTTGCCGAGGTCGACAACGCTACCGTCCTTCAGGCGGTCGTTAGCGGAACTGACTGGACGACCGAGACGATCATTACGCAGATCGACAAGGGTAATATTCAGCTGAATCCCAAATTTCAGCGCAGGGACGCGTGGGAAGGACACCGAAAGAGTCGGTTCATCGAATCTCTCGTGCTTGGCCTGCCCATTCCACAAATCGTCCTGGCGGAGTCTCGGACGAAGCGGGGATCATACATCGTCATAGACGGAAAACAGCGGCTGCTCAGCATCCGCCAGTTTGCTGCCGCTGCCGGCGATGAAGTCTACTCACAGCTGAGGCTCACGGGGTTGACCATCCGCCGTGATCTTCACTTGGCAACTCTAGCGAGTTTGCGGGCGGATGCGGCACGCGCCGACGACGTCGCTGCCTTTGAAAACCAGCCAATTAGAACGGTCGTTATCAAGAACTGGGGGACGGAAGACTTCCTATATCAGGTCTTCCTGCGCCTAAATACAGGTAGCGTCCCTCTGTCACCGCAGGAGCTGCGGCAGGCTCTCCATCCCGGTCCGTTCGTGGGCTTCATCGACGAGGCATCCGCTGAAAGCGCCGGACTCCGTCGCGTCCTAAAGCTGAAAAGGCCGGACTTTCGCATGCGAGACGCAGAGTTGCTGACTCGCTGGTATGCGTTCGCCCACTATGCGCCGGAATATACCGGCGATCTCAAGTCTTTCTTAGATCGGACTTGTGAAACGCTGAACGAGCAGTGGCCGGACGCTGAAGAACAATTGCGGGCCGAATTGATTCAGTTTGAAGCGGCGGTCGCCTCAGCTTTCACCATTTTTGGGAAGAACGCCTTCCGAAAGTGGACGCCGGAAGGTTACGAGAAGCTATTCAATCGAGCGATCTTCGACATCATGACCTACTACTTTGCGCGGCCGGAGGTGCGCATTGCCGCTGAAGCTCACGCAGCCGCGATTGAAGGGGCGTTTAAGGGCCTTTGCGGACACGATCAGAATTTCTTGGCTTCGATTGAACGAACCACGAAGAGTATCGGAGCGACGACCTACCGAATGAATGCTTGGGCTGACGCGCTCCAGCCCATCATAGAGCTCGAAGTCGTCTCTCCGCTCCCGCAGAATGGCTGATCCATGCCGGCGTCGGCGCGATTCAAAGAGCTAAAGAAGCGGCTGCGCGAACTGCGCACTCACATGCTCCCCGGAAATTTCTCGCCAACAGGCGACTACAGCGATCGCCAGTTGGACAGAGCCCGAGGCTACCGGCTTTTGGTCCACGCAGAGATTGAAGCTTTCATTGAAGATGTAACATTTGAGGCAGCTACGAAGGGCGTCTCCGAATGGACTCACACGCAGAAGGTGAGCGACTCCCTTTTCTGCCTGATGGTCAATTACCACCACGGGTTCAAAGTCGGGGGCATTGACGACGATCCGCCTTTCCTGCCGACGAGCCGCCCGAAGGCCAAGGAAGAGATGAAAGAGGTCGTCGACGTGGCGATCAAGCAATACCGAAAGATTCAGGACGATAACCATGGCGTGCGAGAGGAGAATCTGTTGCGGCTCATTCTCCCAGTGGGCGTCCGCAAAGACGATCTAGATGCCTTGTGGATCACCAATCTCAATGAGTTCGGCAAGCGTCGTGGAGACGTCGCCCACAAGGCCGTGAAGGCTCAGCAGCAGATCGATCCCAGGAATGAGCTTCAAGTCGTAGACGCTTTGGTCGTAGGGTTGAAAAAGCTCGATCAGTTAATAATCGAGCTGAAGTAAGAAGATTTGATCGAAACTACTGAAGTTTTTACTGAATTATGCAGGCGATTCAGTAACAAAAGCCGTGGGCCTAAACGCTAAATATCTGAGTTTTCTGAGCTTTGTTACGGGCCAGTATCGAGTTAAAAGTCAGTTGCTCTACCGACTGAGCTAAGGGCCCACTTGAGAGGCGCGGTTAGCCGTGTGGGCGTCGCCGGGCAAGGCGGTGAGCGAGGTGCCGAGCATTGAGCGCGCCATCGATCCGCCACTTCGGCGCAATCGCCGCGAGCGGCTGAAGCACGAAGGTCCGCGTCTTGAGGGCGTAATGGTGGATGTTGAGCCCGCGCGAGCGGAACTTGCCGCCGCTCCACAGTGCGATGTCGAGGTCGAGCACCCGCGCCGCCCAATGCTTTCCGGGTCGGCGGCCGAAGTCGCGCTCGATGCCCTTGATTCGCCGCAGGATCTCCGGCGGTTCGTGCCGGCTCTCGACCAGGGCAACGGCGTTGGCGAAATCGCGCCCGGCACCGCCGATCGCGGAGTTGAGGATGATGGGCGAAGCATCGAACAGGCCGAAATCCGCATCGAGGCGGGCAATGGCCGCTTCGACCACCGCCGCAGGCCGCCCGTAGCCTCCGTGCCGCCGGTTCGATCCGATTGCGATCGCATAGAGGTGCGTTGCGTGCTCCACGGTCACTCGCCTAGGTCAGTGCAATGCCGTTCGCCAGCCCCGCCGACCTGTCGCCGATCCCGCAGGCGGAGGCGCCGCGTGATTGCCCCCTTTGCCCGCGGCTGGTGGCGTTCCGGCAGGAATGCCGCGCCGAGTTCCCCAATTGGTGGAACGCGCCCGTGCCGGCGTTCGGTGATCCGGACGCGTGGCTGGCTATCGTCGGACTTGCTCCGGGGAAGCACGGCGCGAACCGGACGGGACGCCCTTTCACCGGTGATTTCGCGGGGGAGCTGCTCTACGCGACGCTTTTGAAGTTCGGATTGGCCGAAGGCTCGTACGGCGCTGATCCGGCCGACGGCTTGCGGCTCAAGGGCACGGCGATCCTTAATGCCGTCAAATGCCTCCCGCCCGCCAACAAGCCCGAGCCGCGCGAAATCGCGACCTGCCGACACTTCTTTGAGGAGGGGCTGGCCAATCTGCCCCACGTCCGCGTCGTCTTGGCTCTCGGCCAGATCGCTCACGTCGCTGCTGCGCGCGCGTTGGGCCTGCCACCCGCCTCAACCAAGTTCGGCCACGGCGCCGAGAATCCAGCGCCAGACGGTCGCGTCCTTCTCTCGAGCTATCATTGCTCGCGATACAACCAGAACACCAACCGACTGAACGCGTCGATGTTTCAAAGCGTGTTCGCCAGGGCCCTCGAACTCAGATTGACCAAAGAGAACTAGTATTTATTCTGCTGGGCGGGGGACGGGCACATGTGGCGTAACACTTTCTCGATTAAGCAGCTTTTCAACTTCAGCGGCAGAGCAACCAGGCGCGAGTATTTCGCGATCCTGGCGTCAGTGTTCGGTATCTGGTTGGTGTTTCTAGTCGCGTTGGGCGCCACGTATGAGCCGCGAGCACCTGGCACCCCGGCTCCCGCTTCTGACGCGTTTCTGGGACTACTCATCTTCGGCCTGGTGGGCCTCTCGTTCGTAGTGACTTTGGCAGCGCTAGTGCGCCGGGTTCACGACCATGACAAATCCGGCGTCGTCATTCTCTTGAATATCATCCCGCTCGTCGGTTGGATTTTCTGGCTGATCTCAGCCCTGACGCCCGGTAACCCGTACGAGAACAGCTACGGACCCGATCCCCGCGACCCGACGGCGGGGGAGCAAGGGCAACTCGAGACGATCTTCAGCTAAGACTTGTTGACCGCTTCTTGCGAATTGGCCGGCTCCGCCGATAGCTCCTTCGCTACCTCCGCCGCGTGCTTACTCAGACTGACCGGCGCAGAACGATCGGCACTCAACGGCCCCGACCACGGGTTCATCGATACGCAGTAGCCGCTCAAATTGCCGCACTGGCGGACTTCGCCCGTCCGCGTATCGACCACGACGATAATCTGGCCGTCATCGGCTCGAAGCGCGCGAGTCTGATCCTTGTTCGTGTCGCTTGCCGCCAGCCGCTGCCAAAGGGCGTCAGCCGGATAGATGCCGATGCCCTCGTAACGGCCGCCGCCATGATGGCCGGGGCCTGATACATCACCATGCCGATCGCAGCCGGCAAGCGCGAGGACGGCTAACCCGAGTGCTGTACGTTCTGCTGCTTTCATGCTGCCCCCTTTAGAGGCGCATTAAATATCTTCGACGAGCCGTCCGTAAAGCTCCGGCCTGCGGTCACGGAAGAAGCCGAAGGCGGCGCGGTGCTTCTTCGCCTGCGCGAGATCAAGCGTCGCCACCAGCACGCCGGTCTCGTCAGCGCCAAACTCCGCCTGGATATCGCCGCGCTCGTCGGAGATGAAGCTGTTGCCGTAGAAGCGCTGGCCGTGCTCCGTGCCGATCCGGTTTGCTGCTACGACGGGCACGACATTGGAAACCGCATGACCGATCATCGCCCTCCGCCATAGCCGTGACGTGTCGAGGTCTGGGTCATGCGGTTCGGTGCCGATGGCGGTCGGATAGAAGAGGATCTCGGCACCCATCAGCATCATCGCGCGCGCGGTTTCTGGATACCATTGGTCCCAGCATACGCCGACGCCAAGCGTCGCTTTGCGCGGGCCGTTCCACACCTTGAAGCCCGTGTTGCCGGGCCGGAAGTAGAACTTCTCCTCATACCCGGGGCCGTCGGGGATGTGGCTCTTGCGGTAGACGCCGGCAATCTTCCCGTCCGGCCCGATCATCGCGAGGCTGTTGTAATGGTGAGGCCCGTCGAGCTCGAAGAAGCTCGTCGGGATCCAGATGTTTAGCTCTTTCGCCAACTCCTGCATAGCCATCACGGACGGGTGCTCCGCGGTCGGCTTGGCCGTTGCGAACAGGCTCTCGTCCTCGACCCGGCAGAAATAGGGTCCTTCGAACAGCTCGGGCGGAAGCACGACCTCGGCGCCCTTACCGGCAGCTTCGCGTACGAGCTCGCTGACCGCGCGGATGTTCGCGGCGGTGTCGTCGGTGAAGGCGAGTTGCAGGGCAGCGACGGTGAGCTTGGTCATGCAGGAACCTGTTGGCTGATGCAGTGGAAGCTCCCACCGCCGGTCAGGATGTGGTCGGCGCGCAGTCCGATTGCAACGCGGTCGGGGAACAGGGCCTGCACCACCGCGACCGCGGCCTTATCGTTGGCCGCCCCGTACTGCGGCACGACCACCGCCGCGTTGCCGATGTAGAAGTTCATGTAGCTCGCCGGGATGATTTCGCCGTCTTCGTCGGTAATCCGGCCGGGAGAGGGCAGGCTGACGATATCGAGACGCGCCTTGCTCAGCCGCTTGGCCGTATCCTTGTAGATCGCCTCGTTAGGATCGTCCTTTGCGGCCATAGGGATCGCAACGCGCCCTGGCGCGACAAACCGCGCTAGATTGTCGATATGCCCATCAGTGTGGTCGTTCATCAGCCCCGACCCGAGCCACACGACGCGCTCGAACCCGAGGTCGTCGAGCAGCCGCTGCTCGACTTCCTCCTTCGTCAGCGAATTCCGGTTGGGATTGAGCAGGCACTGTTCGGTAGTGATGACCGTGCCCGATCCATCTCCATCGATCGCCCCGCCTTCCAGGATCCAGCCGGCCTTGGCGAACTCTAACCCAGCGCGCCTCGCCAGCCGCTCCCCAACGTCGCTGTCGCCTTCGAGGTCGTACTTGCCGCCCCAGCCGTTGAATCCGAATCCCTGCGCCCGTCGCTGCTTGCCGCTGCCCAGCACGATCGGCCCCGTGTCGCGCAGCCAGATGTCGCCAAACGGCTCGACAATAACCTCCGCGAACGGGGCCAGCTCCCGAGCGCTTTCGGCCGCGCCGTCGTGCGCCGCGACCAGCCACACCTTCTCTCCCTTGCCAACGGCGTGGATCGCCTCGGCAAACGCCGCGACCTCGCGCTCCGCCGGCTTCAGATCGCCGAGCCACAGCTCCGGATCGCTCGGAAATCCGATCCATACAGCTTCGTGCGGCGCCCATTCAGGAAGGGGAGGACGGGTCATGGGGAAGGGCGCCTACCGGAGCGCCCCGAAACTGCCAAGCTTGCGCTTGCCTAACAGCATTAGAAGGGCATTATGTCCCTGCCGAGTAAGGGGGATTTTCGATGAGCTTCAAAACCGCGCTGATCGCTTTGGCGATCGGTTTGTCGTGCGTTGTAGCACCGGCCCTTGCCGACCCGCCGCTCGGGTCGCGCCTCGGCGAGCGGCAGACGAAGGATCCCGAGAAGGCGAACGCGAATCCGCGCTCGGTGCCCAGGAAATGGCCCGCTGCCTGGTCAACAAGCAGAACAGCGTGGTGCGCGCTTGGCGGCGCTCGATGCGGCGGAAAGCAAGCGGCTCGACCACAAGATGGACGGTGAGCATGAATGCTTCAGCATGAGCGAGGGGAACGACCTGGTCGAGGGTCGGATGGTGACGTTTCCACAGGACATCTTCCGCGGAATGCTCGCGGAATGGATGGTCAAGAAGGACGAGCCGATGTTCGCGTCGCTTGCCGTTTTACCGCGTCAGCTGACGTACTCGCGGCCTTGGTATGCACTGAGCGGCCGCAATTCGTCAGTGGATGAGATGGCCACCTGCGTGAGCGAAATCGCTCCGCGGGAGAGCTTGGCGCTATTGAAGACGACGCCCTACGGCGCCGACGAGGGCGCGGCGTTCGGCACGCTGGGGCCCAGCCTCGTGTCATGCCTGCAGGCGGGACACAAGGTGACAGGCAACCGGCAGTCGTTGCGGGCTGCAATCTCAGACGCCCTATACCAGCGGGTCGCCAATCCGCCCGCGGCGGTCGCCGCGAAGCCATGAAAAAGGGCCGCCCAAGCGGACCGCCCTTCCTGACCTTGTCTCCGCCGGTCGCTTAGCGCGAGTAGAACTCGATCACGAGGTTCGGTTCCATGCGCACCGGGTACGGCACCTCGTCGAGCTTCGGGACGCGCGTGAAGGTGATCTTCGACGTGCCGTCCGGAACGACGTAATCGGGGATGTCGCGTTCGGCGAGGCTCTGTGCCTCGATGACCAGCGCCATCTCCTGCGCCTTCGGGCCGAGCTCGACGACGTCACCGACGTCCACCTTGCGGCTGGCGATGTTGCACTTGGCGCCGTTGACGCGGATATGGCCGTGGTTGACCAGCTGGCGCGCGGCCCAGATCGTCGGCGCGAACTTGGCGCGATACACAACCATGTCGAGACGGCGCTCGAGCAGGCCGATGAGGTTCTGCGACGCGTCGCCCTTCATCGCGGTCGCGTCGGTGTAGTTCCGCTTGAACTGCTTCTCGGTGATGTCGCCGTAATAGCCCTTCAGCTTCTGCTTGGCGCGGAGCTGAATACCGAAGTCGCTGATCTTGCTCTTGCGGCGTTGGCCGTGCTGGCCGGGGCCATATTCGCGGCGATTGACCGGGCTCTTGGGGCGTCCGAAGACGTTCTCGCCCATGCGGCGGTCGAGCTTGTATTTGGCGCTGGTGCGCTTCGTCACGATGCATTCTCCAATTTGCTTCTTACAGGTGCCCGGAATCGCACCACCAAGGCATAGCACTTGGCGCGATCACCGCTTCACCGGGCGTGCGGGATCAATTGCGAGCGGCGCGCCTACGGGAAGGGGGCGCGAAGGTCAAGTTTTGCAGATTATTCCGGCCGGCCTCGTGCGATCGAGGTTACCGGAGTGCTCAGGCTGTTGTTGGACTCGTCGACGTCCGTGCAAGCGTCGCAACCCTCGCCGCTGCGGTCGAGCGCCGAGGGCGGCGCGGTCAGGCGAACGGCTGCCGAAACCACGCTAGTATCGGCGAGCGCCGCTTTGAAATGAGCTAACGGCACCCACTTGCTCTCGCCCGCGGTCAGGCTCGCCAGCCGCGCGCTGTCCGAAGCGCCCGGGGCTTTCGCCGACACCTGGATCTTCTGCGCGCTCTTGCCGCCCTGGTTGGTGACGAGGACGTAAAGCGTGTCGCCGTCGATGCGGAGGTCCTTGACCGCCACGTCCGGAAACATCCGCTCATCGGAGCCGGGGTGCCACTGCGATAGGGTACGGTTCTCACCGATGGTCGGGCCCATTGGCGGGTCGACCGTCGTGATCGTCGGGCCCTGATCCTGCATCAATCCGACGAGACCCAGCAATAGCATGTCCAGCATCGCGTTCTTCCTTACTCAGCAGACGTCGTAGCTGCGTTTAGATCCTCGGTTAAAAGCTTAGTGCGGTCCGGCTCCCGTGGCTCGCAGGCCGCCCGCACGCTCATTGAGGCTGTGCAAGGTCTGTTCGGCTGCGTCCTCCATTTCCTTCCACTCGGTCTTGGTCCGACAGACCTTCTTCGGCGACGAGAAGTGCGATCCTGTGTCGGCATCGCCCTGACGCTTGCAGATAATCTTGTCGCCTTCCTGCTGCTGCGGCTGCTCTTCCTTCGCTGCCGCGCTGGCCGCGATCCCCAATGCCGCACATGCAAACAACGCCAACAGACGCATGACTCGTCCTCCCCTTCAATCGACTCAGCTACTTAGCAATTGTTGTTCTCGTCGCCCAGTCAACGTTGGCGGGCCGGACCGACGAGTGCGCGGATGATCCCGCGAAAGGCTTTCACCTCCCGAGATGACCAGCCGGTCTTCGTGAAAATCGTCCGGATCGTGTTCCGCGTCGCCTGGGTGCGTGAGGGCGGGTGGAAATAACCCTTGGCGACCAGTTCCTCATCCAACTGGCCGATCAGTCCGTCCAACTCGCCGTGAGGCGCAGGCTCTTCCAGTTCCTTGACCGTTGGCTGCGCGAGACCAGCGCGCTTCGACCATTCGTAGGCGAGCAGGATCACAGCTTGCGCGAGGTTCAGCGACGCGAACTCGGGATTGATCGGCACCGTCACGATGGCATTGGCAAGGGCGACCTCTTCGGTTTCGAGTCCGGACCGCTCCGGTCCGAAAAGGATGGCAGTCCGTTTGTCTGAAGCTGCGACGCTTTCGGCCATCTCCTGTGGTCCAACGACGGGCATTACCAGGTCGCGGCGACGCACGGTCGACGCGAAGACCGTCGAGCAGTCGGCGATCGCCGCTTCCGTAGTCTCGAAGACCTTGGTCTGCTCGAGCACGATGTCTGCGCCGCTCGCCGCAGGGCCGGCGTCGGGATTGGGCCAGCCATCGCGGGGCGCGACCAGTCTCATTTCGGTCAGCCCGAAGTTGAGCATCGCCCGCGCCGCCTTGCCTATATTCTGGCCGAGCTGGGGACGCACGAGGACGATGACGGGCTTAGCGGTGCTCACAGCAATTTGTCGTGCCCCGGCGGCGCGATCGGCCCCTCTTTCTCCACACGCTCGGCGATCTCCGCGAACTCGCTCGGATCGCTGAAGTCCTTGTAGATGCTGGCGAAACGGATGTAGGCGACATGGTCGAGAGCTTTCAGGCCGGCCATCACCGCTTCGCCGATGCGGACCGAGGTGACCTCGTCCCCCTGCGTTTCCATCTGCCGCTGAACGCCACTGATGAGCCGGTCGATCTTGCCGGCATCGACTTCACGCTTGCGCGTGGCATGACCGATCGCTCGGGCCAGCTTGTCGCGGTCGAACGGCTCACGCTTGCCGTCCTTCTTCACCACGTTGAGGTCGCGCAATTGCACCCGCTCGAAGGTCGTGAACCGCGCACCGCACGCCTCGCACTGGCGACGGCGACGAATGGCCGCGCCGTCTTCCGACGGGCGGCTGTCCTTCACCTGGCTGTCTTCGTGGGCGCAGAAGGGGCAGCGCATCAGCTATAGATAGGGAAGCGGGCGCAGAGTTCACGCACGCGCTTGTTCACCGATTGCTCGACTATGCCATTCCCTTCGAGGCCGTTGTCCTTGAGGCCATCGAGCACGTCGGCGACCATGTCGGCGATGTCGCGGAACTCGGCTTCCCCGAAACCGCGCGTGGTGCCGGCGGGCGAGCCCACGCGGATGCCGCTGGTCTTGACCGGCGGCAGCGGGTCGAACGGGACGCCGTTCTTGTTGCAAGTGATGCCCGCGCGCTCGAGGCTCTCGTCGGCATCCTTGCCGGTAAGGCCGAGCGGGCGGAGGTCGACGAGCGCGAGGTGCGTGTCGGTCCCGCCCGCGACGAGGTCGGCGCCGCGCTCTTTCAGGCGCCCTGCGAGCGTCTTGGCGTTGGCAATCACCGCCTTCGCATATTCCTTGAACTCCGGCTGCAGTGCCTCGCCGAACGCCACCGCCTTGGCCGCGATGACATGCATCAGCGGACCGCCTTGAAGGCCGGGGAAGACAGCGGAATTGATCTTCTTGGCGATGTCCTCGTCGTCGGTCAGGACCATCCCGCCGCGCGGGCCGCGAAGCGTCTTGTGGGTTGTAGTCGTTACGACGTGTGCATGGCCGAACGGGGAGGGATGCTCGCCCGCGGCGACCAGTCCCGCGAAGTGAGCCATGTCGACAAAGAGAAGCGCGCCGACCTCGTCGCAGATCGCCCGGAAGCGCGCGAAGTCGAAATGCCGAGGATAAGCCGACCCGCCCGCGATGATCATCTTCGGCTGATGCTCCTTCGCGAGCCGCTCGACCTCGTCGAAATCGACCAGATGATCGTCCTGCCGAACGCCATACTGAACAGCATTGAACCACTTGCCCGACTGAGCGGGAGGAGCGCCGTGTGTGAGATGCCCGCCCGCAGCCAGGCTCAGGCCCATGATCGTGTCGCCCGGCTTCAGCAGCGCCATCATGACGGCGCCGTTCGCTTGCGCGCCCGAGTGCGGCTGGACGTTGGCAAAGGCGCATCCAAACAGTTTCTTGGCGCGCTCGATCGCCAGCGTCTCGACGGTGTCGGACGGCGCGCAGCCCTGGTAATAGCGACGCCCGGGATAGCCCTCGGCATACTTGTTGGTGAGGACCGAGCCCTGCGCCTCAAGTACCGCCTTCGAGACGATATTTTCGGAGGCGATGAGTTCGATCTGCGTCTGCTCGCGCTTGAGTTCATCGCGGATGCCTTCGGCTACGGCAGAATCCTGCTCGGATAGGCTGCTGGTGAAGAAGCCACGCGGCACTCGGTAGCCAGTGCGATCGTCAAGCTCAGTGGCGGTCGCCATCAGTCGGATTCCTGCAAGAGGTTGGAGAGTTCGTTGACCCGGCGTTCGTGGCGCCCGCCAGCGAAATTGGTATCGAGGAAAGCCTGTACGCAGGCCTTGGCCATGTCGCTCCCGATCAAACGCGCCCCGAGGGCCAGCACGTTGGCATCGTTATGCTCACGGGAAAGCTGCGCCGACAGGGGCTCGTCGACGCGCGCGCAGCGGCAGGCTGGCTCGCGATTGACCGCGATTGAAATGCCGATGCCCGACCCGCAGACCGCGATCCCCCGCTCGGCGTTGCCGGCAGCGATGAACCGCGCCAGCTTGGCTCCATATTCGGGATAATCGACGCTTTCCGGCCCGTTAGTGCCTAGATCGCTGACCTCATAGCCTTTCTCGCGAAGCCAGCCCGCAAGTTCGTCTTTCAAGAGATATCCGGCGTGGTCGGCGGCAAGTGCGATGCGCATGGCCAATGACTAGGGCAGGCGCGCGAGATTCGCCAGTGTCACGCGGGCTCCGGCTTCGCTCCCCCACCTTCGAGCTGGGCGAGGCGGGCGGCCATTTCATCGAGGCGCTGCTGCATGCTGCTTTCGCGGGAATGGTGACTACGCGCGATGCGCAGCGCTTCGGCGAGCGAGGGAATCAATTCATGGACCGCTTCGAGCTGCTGGCGATTGTACCGGTTCCTGTCGGACCGTCGTCCGAGCATAAGCGTCCCGACCGGGCCCTCGTCGTCCACGAGCGCCATTTTCTCAATTAATTCAGGATCATCGGCCGACGTCGTATCGCGAGCCGCGATAAGTTCCCTGCTAAGCGCCGTGTCGAGGACAATCGCGGAAGCGGAAGGGTGGATGACTTCGTCGATGATCCCGAGCGCTCGAGTGGCGACCTCCTGCGGCGTTTCGGTCAGGGCCCATTTCTTCATCCGTGACGCGACGTCGCGCATGCGGTCGAGCGGACCGCCGAAGCGCTTCCGGGTCCAGCCAAGCACCAGTGATTGGGTCGGCGAAAAGATACCGGCAGCAATCACCGCACCCGCGGTCGTGGCGCCTGCCTGGCTTTCCTGGCCGACGACCTCCTCGATGACGAGCTTCACCAGGTCCGAGCTTGCGGCCCAGACAATTCCGACCGCCAGGGTGACGACGGCATAAGCCGCGGACCGCGTGATGACGGTATCGGCCTCCCACAAGCGAAAGCGTGTGAGGGCAATGAGGAGTCCGAGCGGAAGAGTCGCCATCCCCAGGCTGAACAGCAGGACGACCATCATGTTGATGACGACGTTCTGTTGGCCGGCGTCCTCCGGGATCAGAGGCAGCAGGGCGAACGCTAGGCCCACAAGGATCAGTCCGGCGGCAAATCCGAAAGCCGCCCATTTGATCTGCTGGCGCTCGATGCCGGCCGGCAGGCGTCGGTAACGGATGGCCTGCGCGGCAAGGACTCCAAGCAGCGATCCGATGCCGACTAGGACCTGAAGGTCGGAGCTGACGTCGTGGAGCGAGACGAAGACCGCGAGGGCAATCCCCGCGATCAGGAGCCAGCGATAAGCCTTGGGCACGAAGATCCCGTCCGGGAATACCGCCAGCGCGACCAGCAGCAGGTAGAACCAGCCGGATGAAACTATGTCGTAGGTAAGCGGCCAACCATAAGCCATCCACATCGCCAGGGGCGGATCGATTGTGGCGGCCAGGCCAGCGAAGGCGAAGGCGAACAGCAAAGCGACTGGGTCGCTGGGCCGGCGCCGCGCGAGCAGGAAAGAGCAGAGGAGGAGCACTCCGCACGCCAGCAGGCCCGACATGATGCGGGCGGCGAACCGGTAATCGCGTGCCTTGACCGCGGATGGATCGGCGGGCCGCAAGTCCCGCTTCTGCTGCAGCGTCAGCAGCGCTCCATTCGCGGTCTTGAGATCGAGCTTGACGACCGGGCCAGGAGCCGACTTCAGGCGGTTTGCAAGCTCGGGGATGCGAATATCTTCGTCGACCAGCGATCCGTCGATCGCGAGCAGCTTAAACTTCGCGTCGGGCCGCGATTCCGATCGGATCGAAATCCGCCCGTCGTTCTCTAGATCATAATCGAGCGCCAGCGCACTGAAGACCGGCCGTACTTCGTAGGTCTCGCGAAAAGCGTGAACCGTTCCCAGCACCACCGCCGCGACCGACAAGATGAAGGCGAAAAACCACAGCAGCCGGAACAAGGGCGTCCAGCGCGCTGGAATTGGGCGCAGCCGCAATGGCGGCAACCACCGACGTGCTTGCAAGCTGCTACGCAAACGGAATCCCCCGACCGATTCGCTGCTTCAATCTATCAGCCAATTGCGCTGGTCAAAGCGCTTAGGAGCTAGGCGGCGATACGGATTTCCTCGCGGCCGAAAATCTCGACCAGGGCGTCGGTCAGCTCGTCCATCATTTCGGCGCTGTGGCATGGCCCGGGCGTGAACCGCAGCCGCTCGGTGCCGCGCGGAACGGTCGGGTAATTGATCGGCTGGACGTAGAGCCCGTACTCGGCGAGCAGGATATCGCTGACGCGCTTCGCCTTGACGGGGCAGCCGACCAGCAGCGGCACGATGTGCGTCGAGCTAGCCATCAGCGGCAGGCCGGCGGCGGTGAACTTGCCCTTCAGCATAGCCGCAGCCTGCTGCTGCGCGTCCCGCTTTTCCGACGAAGCCTTGAGGTGGCGGACACTAGCCAGCGCTCCAGCGACCAGCACCGGGGACAGCGAAGTCGTGAAGATGAAGCCCGGCGCATAGCTGCGGATGCAGTCGACGATCGTCTTGTCGGCCGCGATGTAGCCGCCCATCACGCCGAATGCCTTGCCGAGCGTCCCTTCGATGATGGTCAGCCGGTCGGCAACTGCGTCGCGCTCCGAAATGCCGCCGCCCCGCTCGCCGTACATGCCGACCGCATGCACTTCGTCGAGGTAGGTGAGGGCGTTATATTGGTCGGCAAGGTCGCAGATCGCGGCGATCGGCGCGATGTCGCCGTCCATCGAATAGACGCTTTCGAAGGCGATCAGCTTCGGCGTGTCGGGGTCTTCCGCCGCCAGCAATTCCTCTAGATGATCGAGGTCGTTGTGACGGAACACGCGCTTTTCGCAGCCCGAATTCTTGATCCCGGCAATCATCGACGCGTGGTTGAGTTCGTCCGAGAAGATAACGCAGCCGGGCAGCAGCTTACCGAGCGTCGACAGCGCCGCCTCATTCGAGACGTAGCCCGACGTGAAAAGTAGCGCCGCCTCCTTGCCGTGAAGGCCCGAAAGCTCGGCCTCCAGCTCGGTATGATAGTGGGTGTTGCCGCTGATGTTCCGAGTACCGCCAGATCCGGCGCCAACCTCGTGAAGCGCCTTTTCCATGGCCTCGACGACAACCGGATGCTGGCCCATCCCAAGATAGTCGTTGGAGCACCACACGGTGATCGGCTTGGGGCCGTTCCCGCCGAAGCAACGGGCATTCGGGTATTGGCCGCGGGTGCGCAGGATATCGATGAACACGCGATAGCGGCCTTCGTCGTGAAGCCGTCCGATCGCCTCTTCGAAGATGCGGTTGTAATC
>Ga0136846_1223756_pt1 | contig 15959 bp, 19 predicted proteins | sample HopSoiMetagenom2_FD_96841 | JGI IMG/M metagenome (GOLD analysis project Ga0136846, IMG submission 96841) | Grasslands soil microbial communities from Hopland, California, USA - 2 Assembly 2016 (version 4) | ecosystem: Environmental > Terrestrial > Soil > Grasslands | place: USA: Hopland... | reverse complement strand
GAGCAGCTGACGGAGATCGGCTTCGGCGAGTACGTCGCGAACCCGAGCGTGGTGCTCGGGTGAGGGCAACCGTGCTCGTCCGGCCGAAGCCGGGCATCCTCGACCCGCAGGGGCAGGCGGTCGAGAGCTCGCTGCGCCACCTCGGCTTCGACGTCGGCGAGGCGCGCGTCGGGCGGCTCGTCGACGTCGACGTCGCGACCGAGGATCGGGACGAGGCGCTCGCGCAGCTGGAGCGGATGTGCGAGCAGCTGCTGACGAACCCGCTGATCGAGAGCTACGAGATCGCGCTCGAGCACGTATGAACGGGCGCGCACCGGCCGGCGAGCCGAAGCCGGTGATCCCGGTCGTCGTCTGGCCGGGATCGAACGACGATCGCGACGCGGTGCTCGCACTGGAGCAGCTCGGCGCAGTCTCACGACGCGTCTGGCACACCGACGAGGAGTTGCCTCGCGGCACTGCAGCCGTCGTCCTCCCGGGTGGGTTCTCGTACGGCGACTACCTGCGCTGCGGGGCGATCGCACGCTTCTCGCCGATCCTGCGCGCCGTCGAGGCATTCGCCGCGAGCGGCGGTCTCGTGCTCGGCATCTGCAACGGCTTCCAGATCCTCACCGAAGCGGGCTTGCTGCCCGGCGCGCTCCGCCCGAACGAATCGCTGTCGTTCGTCTGCCGCGATGTCCCGCTGCGCGTGGCGCGCAGCGACACGCCGTTCACCTCGCGCTGCGCCGAGGGGCAGGAGCTCACGATCCCCGTGAAGCACGGCGACGGGTGCTGGTTCGCGAACGAGGCGATGCTGGAGGAGCTCGAGGAGGCGGAGCAGGTGCTGCTTCGCTACGCGGCGGGCGCGAACCCGAACGGTGCTGTCGCCGACGTGGCCGGCGTCCTGAACTCCGACGGCAACGTGTTCGGGCTGATGCCGCATCCAGAGCACGCGGTCGACCCGCTGCTCGGCTCCACCGACGGCGCAGCGATCCTCGGCTCGCTCGTCGACGCGGCTCGATTGTCGCTGGCCGCGCGCGTCTAGGCGTCACCCGCCGCAGCGAAGGCTTCGAGGAAGGCGTCGGCGAGCAACGGCTTGCGCGCGAGCTCCTTGCGCAGCCGCACGAGGTCGCGCTCGCGGAGGGTGACGGGACCGCGCCGCGAGGTCCCGTCGGTCGCGTAGGCGAAGCGCACGAGACGCTCGCCGCGGTCGTTCTCCAGCAGCTCGACGATCGACGAGAACCGCTTGTCGCCGGCCTGTTGCGGCACGCGGAGCTGCTCGATGACGGCGGCCGGGCCCCACGGCGTGGCAACGCGCGAGACCGCTCCGGGGCTGGCTTGTTCAGCGTTCTTGGGCATGCACCGACCGTAACGAGACATGTGCAACGCATGGGAAACGCGTCTGTGACGAAACTGTGAAACCCGCCGCTCGTAGGTTTGGCATCAGCGCATCCCGCACAACCATGCAACAGATGACCTCTTCCAAGCTCGCCGTCGCCGCGGCGCTTTTCGCGGCTGTCGCGCTCTCGTCCCTCTCGACCGCACCCCGGGCCGACGCGGCGACCGGCGTCAAGTACGGCCTGACCGACGACGCCTGGCTCCTGCACGGCCAGGGCTCCCTCGAGTCCCGCCTGAACAAGCTCGACGCGCTCGGCGTCCGTGTCGTCCGGTTCACGTTGCGCTGGGACCAGATCGCTGCGAGACGCCCCGCGACACCGAGCGATCCCGCCGATGCCGCCTACCACTGGACTGCGCCCGACGCGGTGCTCGACGGGCTGCGCGAGCACGGCATCGACGTCGTGCTGCAGCTCCTGGGCACGCCGGCCTGGGCGAACGGCCACAAGCCGTCGAACTACGCGCCGACGAGCGGCCGGACGTTCGCCGAGTTCGCGTCCGCGGCCGCACAGCAGTACCCGTGGGTGCGGCGCTGGTTGATCTGGAACGAGCCGAACCAGGTTCGCTGGCTGCGGCCGACGACCGCGCCGACCTACACCACGAAGCTGTTGAACCCGGCCTACACGGCAATCCACAGCGTGATCCGCGGCGCCCAGGTGGCGGGCGGCGGGACCGCGCCGCGCGGCTCCAGGGGCGGCATCTCGCCGATCGCCTGGATGACCGCGATGCACGCGGCGCACGCAAAGCTCGACGCGTACGCGCACAACCCCTACCCGCTCGACCCGAAGCGCGAGTCGCCGCTGAAGGGCGGTTGCGCCCACTGCACGACGATCACGATGGCGACGCTCACCCGGCTGACGACCCGCGTCGCACGCTACTTCCCGCGCGCGCGCATCTGGCTGACCGAGTACGCGTACCAGACCAACCCGCCCGACCGGCTGCTGGGCGTCACGCCCGCGCTGCAGGCCCGCTACGTCGGCGAGGGCGCGTTCGCGGCGTACCGCGCAGCGAAGGTGGACCTGCTCATCCAGTTCCTGTACCGCGACGAGCCGAATCTCGCGCGCTTCCAGAGCGGGCTCGTATCGCTACGGAACCGCGCGAAGCCTTCGCTCGCTGCGTTCGAGCTGCCGCTGGCGCAGATCTCCCCGACGACCCTCTGGGGCCAACTGCGAGCCCCGGCGGCGGGAACGACGGGCCGCCTGGAGCGGCGTGTCGGCTCGCACTGGTCCGCGCTCGCCACCGTCCATGCAGGAAGCGGCGGCTACTTCCGCTTCACCGGCAAGCTGCCCCGCGGAACGCAGGTCCGGGTTCGGGCCGGCAAGGTGACCGGCGCGACGATCACGGTGCGCTGACGCGCGTAGCGGCACCCAGGGGCTGGCCGAACGCGATGTCGTGCCCGTCGGGATCCTGCGTGCCGAACTCGCGGAAGCCATGCGGCGCGTCGTAGATCGTGTAGTCGATGGGCGCGCCGCGCTCCTGCACCTCCGCATAGATCGCGTCGGCGTCGTCGACCCGGATGTAGAGGTCCCACGTCTTGTCGACGAGCTTCCAGTTCGGGACGATCAGACCGGCGTCAGCGCATAGCGCGAGCAGGACAGTCGCCTCGTCGCGCACGGCGGACGCGAAGTGCGGCGGGCTCCCGTAGACCTCGCAGCTGAAGCCGAGCCGGTCGCGCCAGAAGTCGACGGCCCGGCCGATGTCGGACACGAGCAGGACTGCGGAGCTTCCGGTGAGCCGCGTCACGCGTCGATGGGAACGTGACCCGGCTGTGCGGCGACGCGTTCGATCCAGGACCGGATCGCCGGATACGCGTCGAGCTCGAAGCCGCCCTCGTGGGCGACGTGCGTATACGCGTACAACGCGATGTCCGCCAGCGTCAGGCCGTCGCCGACCAGCCAGTCGCGCCCGCCCAGATGCGTCTCCAGCGCAGCGAGTGCGCGATGACCGGCCTCGCGTCGGGCGTCGATCCTGTCCGCGAACTCCTCCGCCGGCCGGCCGGAATAGGCGAGCCAGAAGCGCACGACTGCGATCGCGGGCTCGTGGTCGTACTGCTCGAAGAACATCCACTGCAGCACCTGCGCCCGCTGGAACGCGTCGGCAGGCACGAACGGCGTGCCTTCGCCGAAGAACCAGAGAATCGCGTCGGACTCCCCCAATGAGCGGCCGTCGTCGAGCACGAGCGTCGGCACGCGCAGCGCTGGATTGAGGCCGCCGAGCAGCTCGGGACGGTTCGACCGGTCGGCCACGTCCACCTCGCGCCGCTCGTAGTCCACACCGAGGTGCGCGAGCAGGAGCCGCACCTTGTAACAGTTACCGGAGATCTGGCTGTTGTAGAGGAGCACGAGCAGACGCTACCGAAGGGGACGCAGTCGGCGACAATCGCCAGATGACCGAACACCGCGCTATCGATCCGCGCGTCGACATCGGCCACGTGCACCTGCGCACCGCCGATATCCAGCGCGTCCATGACTTCTACGTCGGCATCCTCGGCTTTGAGGTCGTCGTCCGTATGCCCGACGCGCTCTTCCTCTCGGCGGGTGGCTATCACCATCATCTCGGCTTCAACACGTGGCAGTCCGCAGGCGGATCCCCACCGCCCGAGGGGTCGACTGGCCTCTACCACGTCGCAATTCGCTACCCGACGCGCGCCGCGCTCGGTGACGCGCTGCGGCGGCTGCGCGACGCAGACTGGCCGGTCGATCATCTGACCGACCACGGGACGCACGAGGCGGCCTACCTCTACGACCCCGACGCGAACGGTCTCGAGCTCGCCTGGGACCGCCCGCGCGAGGAATGGCCGCGGGACGCAGACGGCAACCTCGCGTTCGCGCAGCGCCCTCGCCCCGACGTGGACGACCTGATCGCGGCCGCGGGCTGAGCACGCCCCGGCCAGCTGCGCGCGGGCGGCCCGCCGTGCGGCGCCGGATCATCCTCACGGTCGCCGCGGCCGCCCGGCCACCCGAGGCGACTCAGGCGAAGAGCGGCTCGAGGTGCGGATTGAGGAACGTGCCGGCCGGATCGAGCTCGCGGCGGATCGCGACGAAATCCTCCGCGCGCGGATATCGCTCGAACAGCTGCTCCTGCGTCAGGAAATGCAGCTTGCCCCAGTGCACACGTGCGTCGAACTCGCCGAGCAGGCGGTCGACGTCGCGCAGGTACGGGTCGTAGTCGGTCCCCGGCGTTCCCGAGACGGAGATGACCACCGTCTCGCGCGCATAGCTGTGCGAGAGGAACGCGTCGTCCGGACCGACCGTGCGCACCTCCATGGGGAACACCGACGCGGGGAGGCGCGCGAGCATCAGCTCGCGCATCGCCGCGAGCGCGTCGCGGCCGCGGTCGTACGGGACGAAGTACTCGAGCTCGTGGAAATTCGGCTCGTACACCATCGGATAGATGACGTACGCAGGCCCGACGCGCCGGCGCGGCTCGTCCGAGTCCGGCGTCGTCTCGTCGACCTCGTCGTAGATCTTCACGTGGCAGCGGTCGGCGAGCGAATCGCCGTCGGCCGCGAGGCCGTACAGCGCCGCCGAGTCCTCCGACGGCATCCAGAAGAACGAGTAGTGGCGATGTGCCCCCGCCAGTTCCTCGAAACGGCCCCATGCTTCCTCCCAGCTCCAGTGCTCGACCTGCTCGCGCAGCCGGTACGCCCGTGCGACCTCGAGCTCGACCTCGGTGATCACGCCGAGCATCCCGACCGCCGCCTGCACCGCGTGGAGCCGTTGCGGGTCGTCTTCACCGATCTCGACGACCTCGCCGTTGCCGGTAACGAGCCGCACGCGCCGCACGGATGACGAGAAACTCCCGAGCCGGAGCCCCGAGCCGTGTGTGGCGGTCGAGACCGCCCCCGCAATCTGCTGCGCGACGATGTCGCCCTGGTTCACGAGCGAGAGGCCCGCGCTCCAGAGCGGCTCGCCGAACTCGCCGATCGTCGTCGCCGGGCCGGCGACGACGCGGCGCCGCTCGGCGTCGATCGAGCGGATGCCGCCCAGGCTCCGGAGATCGAGCAGGAGGCCGTCCGTCGTGACGACGGGCGTGAACGAGTGGCCCGCTCCCGCGGCGCGGACGTGCATCCCCTGCCGTGCTGCGCGACGGACCAGAGAGACCACTTCCCCCTCGTCGGCCGGCGCGGCGAGCTCGGCCGGACGGCACGACTGATTGCCGACCCAGTTCGTCCACGATGCGGTCGGCGAGCTCACGCGCCGGACCATCTCCCGCCGCGGGAGCGGTTGCAACTACGGATGCGGCAGCAACAACTCGAAGCGGGCGCCGCCGTCGTGCGGGTCGTAAACGAGGTCGCCGCCGTGCGCGTGCGCGTAGGCGCGCGCGATCGCGAGGCCGAGGCCGCTGCCCGACATCTGCTCGCCGCGCGCGAAGCGCTCGAAGAGCCGCGGGCGCAACTCCTCGCTGACACCCGCACCGAAGTCCTCGACCGCGATCCGCAGGTACCGGTCCCGCTGTTCGGCCGATACGACGATCGGCGGCCGTCCGTGCCGCGCCGCGTTGACGAGCAGGTTCGAGACGACGCGGTCGATCACGTTCGGGTCGGCGACGACGGCGAGGTCGGACGGGATCCGAAGGTCGACCTCGAGGTCGCCCGGCACATAGCTCGCCGCGAGCTCGGCGAGCAGCGAGTGCAGCACGAGTGGGCGTGGCTGAACCCGGATCGCGGCAGCGTCGAGACGCGAGAGGTCGAGCAGGTCTTCGAGGAGCGCGCGCAGGCGCTGGCCCTGCTCGTAGCCACTTTGGAGCAGCAGGTCGCGCTGCTCGTCGGTCAGCTGGCCCGCGCGCTCGACGAGCGTGGCAAAGACGCCGTACACGGAGGTCGCCGGAGTCCGCAGCTCGTGGGATGCGATCGCGACGAAGTTCAGCTTGAGCTGATCCAGCATCAGCGTCTCCTCGTGCAGGCGCGCGCGCTCGATCGCGAGAGCCACACGCTGCGCGACGAGCTGCAGCAACTCGAGATCGTCCGTGTTGTACAGCCGGTGGGACAGCGAGCCGATGTGCAGGACGCCCAGCACGTCCTCGCGCGCGATCAGCGGGACGCCCAGCATCGACTTGATGCCCTTCTCGCGCAGAATCGGGTTCAGCACGTCGGCGTGGCCGACGTCGTCGAGCACGACCGGGCGCCGCTCGGCCGCGATTCGTCCGGCGAACCCGAGCCCGACCGGGATGCGGACACCGCGCTCGACCTCCTCCTCGATGCCGACCGCGGCGCGCGCCACGAGCTCGTCGCGTTCATCGTCCATGAGCAGAACCGCGCACGTGTCGGCACCCAGGATGTCGCGGATCCTCGGAAGGAGGACCCCGAGCAGATCGTCGAGGCCGAGCTGGCTGAGCGCCACGTCGGTGACCGCCTGGACGCTCTCGAGTCGCCGGCGCGCGGTGCGCTCCGATTCGAAGAGTCGTGCGTGCTCGATCGCAATCGCAGCCCGGTCGCCCGCGAGCTGGAGCAGCGCGACGTCCTCATCCCCGAAGTCTCGCGGCGTCAGCGAGCCCACGTGGACGACACCGAGCAGCTCGCCGCCCGCGAGGAGCGGCACGCCGAGCAACGACTTGATCCCCTTCTCGCGGAGGATCGGATTCAGCACGTCGGCGTGGTCGACGTCTTCGAGCACGACCGGCCGCCGCTGTGCGGCGATTCGCCCTGCGAAGCCCCGGCCGACGGGGATGCGCACACCGCGCTCGACCTCCTCCTCGATCCCCAGGGCCGCGCGCGCGACCAGATCGTCTCGGAGCTCGTCGAGCAGGAGGATCGCGGCCGTGTCGACCTCCAGCAGTTCCCGCGTCCGGGCAAGGAGCGCCGCGAGAAGCTCGTTCAGCTCCAGGTGCGCGAGGGCCGCGTCTGTGAGCCGCTGCAGACGCTGAAGCCGATCCGACCCGTCCCCCGACAACATGAGCCGGCACATTGTGGCCGATGACGCGCACTGCCGGGCCAACCCGCCAGAATGGCGCAAATGCAATACGACGCTCGCGATGTCGCGCCTGGTCTCTGGATCTGGCGTGTCGAGTATCCGGACTGGCATCCCGACGCCGGCTGGGAGCCGACCGTGACGTCCATCTGCGTCTCCTCGGGCGGCCAGGTGGCGGTGATCGACGCGATGGCGCCCCCTGGAGAGGCCGCCGAGATCTGGGGACGGCTCGACGCGAACCCCCCGACGCTCGCGGTCGTCCTGAAGCCGGACCATGTCCGCGACATCGATGTCTTCGTCGAGCGATACGGCGTCAGAGCGTTCGGGCCGTCGCTCTTCTGGCGCCAGAACATCCCGAAGACCGAGCTCGAGCCGATCGAGCCGGGAAGCCGGCTCCCCGGCGGGTTGGAAGCGCTCTACGACGGACGCGGCCGCAACGAGACGCCGCTCTGGCTTCCGGAGCAGCGGACGCTCGTCTTCGCCGACGCGCTGACCGAGCGCGGAGGCAGGCTGCTCGTCTGGGCTACGCCCTGGCACGAGGCGCGGGTCCTGCCTGCGCTCCGGGCGCTCCTCGACCTGCCGTTCGAGCGGGTGATCATCTCGCACGGCGAGCCGGTGCACGACCGCGCGGCGTACGAGCGAGCGCTCGAGCTGCCGCCGTGGGGCGGCTGAGGCGGATCTCAAGCCGAGACGTAGAAGTGGCGGTAGCGCCACGCCGCCTGTCGTCGCAACTGCTCCTCGGACAGCGAGGCGAAGCGCGACAACGCGAGCGCTGAGAGATCGAGCGGGGGTGCGCCCTCGAGGATCCACGCGGCGAGCGCCTGCCCGATCGCCGGCGAGATCGACAGCCCGGCGACGTTGCAGCCCCCTGCGACGAAGAACCCCTCGGCGCCGGGCGCAGGGCCGACGATGTGCTGCCCGTCCGCGGTCATCGTCGGCAAGCCGCCGCGATGCTCGCGCACCGCAGCCGCGCGCAGGACGGGCAGCTGCGCGCGCACGTCGTCCGCCGCTCGGCGCAAGACATCCGCGTCGAGGGCCAGGTCCCGGATCTGGAAGCCGGGCGCCTGCTCCTCCATCTCGACCTGCTGCGGTCCTTCCTCGAACACGCCCCACAGCAGGCCGCCCTCGCATGGGCGCATGTAGACGGCAGCGTCCATGATGCGGACGATCGGCAGCTCGGCGTGCACGGCTTCGAGCGGCACGGTGACGAAGAGCTGGTGGCGCGTCGGGACGAGCGGGATGCGGATGCCGGCGGCCTCGGCGACCTGTCGCGTCCAGGCGCCGGCTGCGTCGACGACGATCGGCGTCCGGATCGTCCCGCGCTCGGTCTCCACGGCCGCGACATGGCCGTCCTCGATGGCAACGCGCGTGACGTTCGTCTGCGGCAGCAGCGTCGCACCATGCGCCTCGGCGCCGCGGGCGAAGCCGATCGCGACCTGCGCCGGCTCGAAGTAGAGGTCGTCACCGAGCCGCAGCACGGCGAGCACGCCGTCGGTCTCGAGCAGTGGATTCAGCCGCCGCGCCTCGTCCGGCTCGATCTGCTCGGCGTCCAGCCCGTGCCGCACGGCGCGGGCGAGCTCGGCCTCGAGCACGTCGGCGTCCTCGCTGCGCCGCGCGACCTTGAGGCTGCCCGACCGCGTCCAGTCGAGCGGCTGCCCCGTTTCCGCGGCGAAGCTCGCGATCCCGTCGGCGGCGAGCTTGACGAGCTGCACCATCAGGTCGGTCGAGCGCGCGTGCGCGACGAGACCGGCCGCGCGCGGCGACGTCTGAGACCCGAGCTCGTGCCGGTCGAGCAGCGCGACGTGGCGGCCGCCGCTCCGGGCGAGGTAGAACGCCGTCGCGGCGCCCAGCCCGCCCGAGCCGATCACCACGACGTCCGCGCGCTCGATCATGCCCGCAACGATGACACGCAGGGTCGAAGCGGCGCCGGTCCGTAACGGCGCGCAAGGCGAGGTCGACGACGCGGCGGCGTCCTGCCCGTGGTCCGTAGCTCGCGCCCCGCATCCGGGACCCCTCGACCCCGCTGCCGTAGCCTGTCGCCGTGGTTCCCGAGGCCGAGCTACGAGAGACGGACGCCGGGCTCGTCCCGGCGAGCAACGGCTGGTTCGTCCTGAATGCACGCAACGCGCGCTGGTTCCATCGCGACGGTCGCGACAGCCTGCCGCTCACGGGGTGCGACGAGCACGAGGCCGAGACGTTCTTCCCGATGCTCGGCATGTCGATCCAGGTGCTCGCGCCCGGAGAGGCAAACGCGATGTACCACTGGGAGACCGAGCAGGAGGACTTCCTCGTGCTGTACGGCGAGGGGATCGCGATCGTCGAGGGGCACGAGCGTGCGTTGCGACAGTGGGACTTCGTCCATTGCCCGCCGGAGACGCGGCACGTGTTCGTCGGAGCCGGCGACGGCCCGTGCGTCATCCTCGCGGCGTCGTCGCGACAGTTCCAGAAGGACGGCCCATGGGGCTACTACAGCGTCGACGAGACGGCCGGGCGCTACAACGCATCCCCCGACGTGGAGACGCAGGACACAGAGATCGCCTACGCCAACGTCCCGCAGTCGGAGCCGACGCGTTACCAGGGCGTGCTGCCCGAGGCGCCATGACGGACTACGCCGTCCCGATCCTCCCGAGCCGCGACCTGAACGAGACGCTCGCGTTCTACGTCCGGCTCGGCTTCGAGAATCGCGGTGCCCCGCCGGAGCAGTGGGACTACCTGATCATCGGGCGCGGCGGAATCGAGCTGCACTTCTACCGCGACGCGCGCGTCGACCCGCTCACGACGAGCGCGAGCTGCTACGTCCGCGCGCAGGACGCGGGCGCCCTGCACGACGAGTGGGAGCAGATCGGCGTCAGCACCGACGCCGCGACGGGCAGCCGACTGCAGGCACCCGTCGACACCGACTACGGGATGCGCGAGTTCGCGCTCGTCGACCCGAGCGGCAATCTGCTCCGCGTCGGCTCGCCCGCCTCCTGAGCCTCGCCGGCCTCGGTCCACCAACCGTCGCCTCTGGCAGTCGGAGCGGCCGATCACTTCTACTCGGCAGCCGTCCGGGAGCCGCGTCGAGTCCTACTAGTTCCCGGAGCGGTCGATCAGCTCGATGCGGTAGCCGTCGGGATCCTGGACGAAGCAGAGGAACGAGCCGCCTTCGCGCACCTGGTACGGCGGGCGCTCAGGCTCGATGCCCTGGTCCTTCAGACGCGAGAGCGTCTCGTCGAGGTCGTCGACGCCGACCGCGACGTGTCCGTACGCCGTGCCGAGCTCGTAGGTGCGCCCGTCGTGGTTGAACGTCAGCTCGAGCTCCTCGTCCTGCCCCGCGTAGCCGAAGAAGTAGTTCGTCGCCTCGCGCTCGCCGTTGCGGACGATGTCCATGTCACGACGGAATTCCATGCCGAGCGCCTCGTAGAACGCGCGGCTCTTCTCCGGGTCTGTCACGCGGAGCATGGTGTGGAGATAGCGGGCCATGATCAGCAGAGGATAAGGGACGGGGCCGCCCGCACGCCGGTCGCCGGTTAGCTGCGTTGGGCGCGCCCGGAAGAATGCACGCGGATCGTGGTCCGTCTGCGCGAAGCCGGCCTCCCAGCGCGCTCCTCAGCTGAGCTTCGCGCCGCGTTCGAGCAGCGTGCCGGTCGCGTCGCGTTCGCGGGCGGGGCGGTGCTCCTGGTAGCGCGCGCGGTGCTCCTGTGCGGTGGGCGGGGCGTCGAGCCCGTCCAGGAACGCGAAGATCTCGCGCGTCCCGACGTGCAGCGCGCCGTCGGCGACGAGCACCGGAATCTGGTCGGTGCCCGTCCTGTCGACGAGGGCGGTTCGCTGCTCCGGCCAGGGTGGGACCTGCCGGGCGATGAAATCGAGCCCGAGCTCGGTCAATCGCTCGCGCACGGCGGAGGAGAACGGGCACCACTCGGCCTGGTAGAGCTCGATCACGGTTCGAGGTCTTCCCGGAGGAGCGAAAACAGAACGGCGTCCTGCCACTCGCCGTGTCGCATGTAGGCGCGCCGCTTCACCCCTTCACGGACGAAGCCGACGCGCTCGGTGTGCCTGATCGCGCGGTCGTTGAAGCCGTAGCAGGCGAGCTCGAGCCGGTGGAACCCGAGGTCGAAGATGAGATAGCGCTGAAAGCGGCGGGCGGCCTCGTCTGCGACCCCGCGCTGCCGGAAGTCGGGATGCACGGCAAGCCCACCGATATGAGCGATGCGGTGGGCCTCGCTCGCGGTGTCGAACGCCATCGTCCCCGCACGCTCTCCGTCGAGCTCGATGATCATCCGTCCCGACTTCTGCGGCTCGGCACGCGATCGCTCGATCTGCGCGTGCAACGCCTCCAGGTCGCGGGGCGCGCGGCCGCCGAGGAACGGCTCCGTGTCGTCGCCGATCAGCAGCTCGAGCAGCCACTCGGCGTCCTCGGGCGTCGCGCGGCGGAGCGAGATCACGGTTCCGGCGAGGCGGCGGCGAAGCGCGGGTCGCTGGATGCCGTGGCACGGCGCCGCGGCGCACGCGTCCCGACGGTGACGCCGGCGAAGATCAGGACGAGGCCGACGAGCGCTACGAGCCCGACGCTCTCGTCCAGGAAGATCGCGCCGTAGGCGAGCGCGACCGGCGGAACGAGGTAGGTGACGAGCGACGCGTACGCGGCTCCCGCACCGGCGATGATCGTGAAGAAGAGGAGGTAGGCCACGGCCGTTCCGAGGATGCCGAGCACGACGACCGACGCGATCGTCTTCGCGCTCGGCATGCTGGACGGCGCCGCGGCGACGCCGAACGGCAGCACCGCGACTGCTGCGATCGCTGCTGTGCCGAGCGCCACGACGTGCGGCTTCGTCTCCGAGAGGTACTGACGCGTGAGCAGGCCGCCGATTGCGTAACACGTTGCCATCCCGACCACCGCGAGCGCGCCGAGCACCTTCGCGTGCGGCTGCGCACCCACGAGGAGCGCGACGCCGACGAACCCGACGGCGACGCCGACGAGCATCCGGCTCGTCACCCGCTGATCGTGGAAGAACGCGAACGCGAGCAGCGCGTTGAAGATCGGCACAGACGCCTGGATGATCGACGCGAGCCCCGAGTCGATCCGCGTCTCGCCCCACGAGAGGAGCCAGAACGGCACGGCGGTGTTGAGGAGCCCGACGACGGCGAGCGCGCGCCAGTGCACCCGCAACTCGTGCAGCGTCGTCCGCCCGCCGACCCGCATCGGCACGACGATCCCGAGCGTCGCCGCTGCCAGCGCGAGCCGGCCGAGGATCAGGGTCGCGGGATCGAGCTCACGGACAGCGATCTTGATGAACATGAACGAGCTGCCCCAGATCAGGGCCAGCAGGATCAGCATCAGGCCATAGCGTCTGTTCATGTCTCTCCAACGGCCTGACCGCGCGTCATGTGAGATGCAGCGCGTCCGCGGGCAGGCGCCGCATCGTCTCGAGCTCGGGCTCGTAGACGTGCGCCGATTTCGCGTGGATCACGAGCGCGCCGACCGTCGATCCGATCGCCCCGGCCACCTCCTGCTGAAGCCGCGCGAGCTCGACGAGGTTGCCGTACGCCTTCTTGCCGAAGTCGAGCGAGTGCGCGTAGACGGCGAGCTCCAGCTCGCCGCCGGTGCACCAGAAGTCCAGCAGCGACACGCACGGCACGTAGGTCGTGTCGGTGAGCGGCTGGAGCGTCGTGATCGCAGCCGACCGCGTCTCCGGATCGGCCCGCAGCCGCTCCACCACCCAGGCGACCTGGTCACGCCCGTCGTAGTCACGCAGCCGACGGGCGTAGGAGCGCGCGCCGCCGAGCTCCGGCACGTCGTCGGGCTCGGTGAAGTTCCGGCGCATCCAGTCGAGCCAGTCGGGGTCGGCGAGGGAGGCGATCAGGTTGTCGCCCGGATCCGGGCTTGCGACCCGCAGCGTGACGAGCGTCAGCTCTCTCGTCGCGCGGCCGTCGTAGGCCGCCTCGGCGCCGGTCTCGACGATCCTGCGTGAAACCTCGAGCCAGGCCTCGCCCAGCGTCTGTGCCTCGACGAGCTCCATTCGGGGGCCATCCTAGAGGCCCGATATGGTGACCCCCTGAGCTCGGTCGCGGAACCTCTTCACCGGACTCTCGGCCTCACGGACCGTGAGTTCGACCGTATCGGCGAGCTTCTCGGGCGCTCTCCCAACGACTTCGAGCTGGCCGTCTTCTCGCTCCTCTGGTCCGAGCACTGCGGCTACAAGCACTCGGCGCGGCTCCTGAAGCGGCTGCCGTCGTCGGGTGAGCGGGTGCTTCAAGGCCCGGGCGAGAACGCCGGCGTGATCGACCTGGGCGACGGCCTCGCGGTCGCGTTCAAGGTCGAGTCGCACAACCATCCATCGGCGGTCGAGCCGTTCCAGGGCGCAGCGACCGGCGTGGGCGGGATCCTGCGCGACATCGTCGCGATGGGCGCCCGGCCGATCGCGCTCCTCGACGGCCTGCGCTTCGGCGAGCCCGACTGGCACTTCAAGCGCGCCGTGGCGGGGATCGGCCATTACGGCAACTGCGTCGGCGTGCCGAACGTCGGAGGCGAGTGCGCATTCGACGAGGCGTACGCGCAGAACCCGCTCGTGAACGCGATGTGCGTCGGGCTGCTGCCCACCGAGCGCGTGCTGACGGCAAAGGCTCAGGGCGCCGGGAACGCGCTCGTGCTCTACGGCGCGTTCACGGGAAGGGACGGGATCGGCGGAGCGTCCGTGCTCGCGTCGCAGGACCTCGAGGGCTCGGACGAGAAGCGCCCTTCGGTCCAGATCGGCGACCCGTTCCGCGGCAAGGCTCTGATCGAGGTCTCGCTCGAGCTCGTCGAGCGCGACCTCGTCCTCTCGCTGCAGGACTGCGGCGCGGCCGGGCTGGCGTCGTCCCTGTCGGAGATGGCGTGCGAGGTCGGCGTCGACGTGCACCTCGACCGCGTGCCGCTGCGCGAGGACGGCCTCGAGCCCTGGGAGATCATGATCTCGGAGTCCCAGGAGCGGATGGTCGCCGTCGTCGCGCCCGGTCGCGTCGACGAGGTGCGCGCGGTTTGCGAGCGCTGGGAGCTGCCGTGCAGCGTGATCGGCGAGGTGACCGACCACGGGGAGCTGCGCGCGTACTTCGACGACGAGCTCGTCGGCGCGATCCCGGCGGCATTCCTGACGGACGAGTGCCCTCGCTACGACGTCGAGTCGGCGCCGCGCGTGGTCGAGCCTGCGCCGGTCGCGGCCGTCAATCACGAGCCGAAGACGTGGGTCTTCGAGCAGTACGACCAGCTCGTGGGCTCGCGCACCGTTCGCCGGCCCGGCCTCGACGCGGCCGTGCTGCGCGTCGACGGCCTGCGCGGGATCGCGGTCGCACTCGACGGGCCGCCGCTCGGAGAGCGCGATCCGTTCGCAGCCGGCTGGGGCGCGGTCATGGAGGCGGCACTGAACGTCGCGTGCGCGGGCGGCGAGCCGCTCGCGCTCACGGACTGCCTCAACTTCGGCAATCCTGAGAAACCGGAGATCGGCTGGGAGCTCACCCGGGCGATCGACGGCATCGCGCGGGCGGCCACGGAGCTGGGGATCCCTGTCGTGTCGGGGAACGTCTCGCTCTACAACGAGACCGGCGGCACGCCGATCCCGCCCACGCCGATGGTCGGCTGTGTCGGGCTCGTCCGAGACGTGACGCGCATCCCGTCGCGCTGGCAGCACGGGGACACGGTCTATCTCCTGCGCGGCAGCGGCGCCCCGCTCGTGCGGTTCGTGTGGGAGAACGCCGCCCGCTTCTCGCTTGCCCACGACGTCTCGGACGGCGGGCTGGAGGTCGCGCTCGCGGAGGCCGCTTCGTGGTCCGGGCGGCCGGCGGTGACGAGTCGGAACGACGTCGGAGTCGGCGTCGTGGTTGCCGCGACGGAGCGGCCCGCGTGGGAGGACGTCGTCGAACTGGGAACCGTCGCCTGATGTGCGGCGTCTTCGGGATCCGGGCGCCGGAGCGCGACGTGGCGCGGCTCTCGTACTTCGGCCTCTACGCGCTGCAGCACCGGGGGCAGGAATCCGCGGGGATCGCCGTCTCCGAGGGCGGACGCCTGACGGCCGTGCGCGATCTCGGTCTCGTGCCGCAGGTGTTCGACGAGCGGACGCTCTCGGGCTTGCACGGCGAGTATGCGATCGGTCACACGCGCTATTCGACGACGGGCTCGAACGCGTGGGAGAACGCGCAGCCGCTCCTTCATCATGGCCGCGCCCGCACCGTCGCCCTCGGGCACAACGGGAACCTCGTCAACGCCGAGGAGCTGCGCGAGAGCATCGGCAAGCCCCTTCCTTCGACGTCCGACTCCGAGGTGATCGCCGCCCTGATCGCCGACGACCCGCGGCCGCTCGACGAGGCGGTGGCCGGGACGATGGCGCGGCTGGAAGGCGCCGCCACCGTGGTCGGGCTGGCAGAGGGCAAGCTGTTCGCGTTCCGCGACCCGTTCGGCTTTCGGCCACTGGCGCTAGGACGGCTCGGCGGCGACTACGTCGTGGCGTCCGAGTCATGCGCGCTCGACCTCGTCGGGGCGGCGTTCGAGCGCGAGGTGCGACCGGGCGAGCTCCTGATCGTCGACGAGGACGGGCTGCACGCCGTGCAGGCGGTCGAGCGGTCCGGCAGAGGAGCGCTCTGCATCTTCGAGTTCTTCTACCTCGCGCGACCAGACACGCGTCTCGCCGGTGTCGAGGTGCACGGCGCGCGTGTGCGCATGGGCGAGCG
>Ga0136846_1214587_pt1 | contig 15960 bp, 14 predicted proteins | sample HopSoiMetagenom2_FD_96841 | JGI IMG/M metagenome (GOLD analysis project Ga0136846, IMG submission 96841) | Grasslands soil microbial communities from Hopland, California, USA - 2 Assembly 2016 (version 4) | ecosystem: Environmental > Terrestrial > Soil > Grasslands | place: USA: Hopland... | reverse complement strand
GCTGGCCGACGCCTCGCTCGTGTTCCGCCGCCGGTCACCCCTGCTCGTCATCGCCATCCAGGCCGCGTTCGCGCTGGCCATCTCCCTGCTCATCTCGCCGGCCGGCCTGATCACGCCAGCTCAGGCCGGGAACGTGTGGGCACCCTACGGAAGCGTTCTCGCCGCGTACGGGCCGTTCTATTACCGCAGCAGCCGGCCCGCGGCGTTCGCGGCCGTCGGAACGCTGACGCTCATCGTGGCCGAGGTCTGGGAGTCATCCGCGGCCGTCATCACGGCCAGCGTGCTGAGAACCGCGACCGGGCCGCTGGTCGCGCTCTACTTCGTCGCCCGGCACCAGGCCATGCAGGCTCTGCGCGACCGGGCCGAACGGGCCGAGCAGGAGCGTTATCTGCTCGCCGAGCAGGCCAGGGCCGAGGAACGGGCCCGGCTGGCGGGTGAGATGCATGACGTCGTGACGCACCGGGTCAGCCTGATGGTGCTGCAGGCGGGCGCGCTCGGCATCACCGCCAAGGACGACGCGACCCGGCAGGCCGCGGAGGAACTGCGGGCCGCGGGCTGCCAGGCGCTGGATGAGCTGCGAGACCTGGTCGGCATCTTGCGGACCGAGCCCGATAGCGATCAGACGCCGTCGGTCTCGGGCCTGCCCGCGCTGATCGCCGAGTCCACGGCGGCCGGCACCCCGGCCGAGCTCGCCCAGGACGGCGATTCCGCGCTCGCCTCGCCGGTCGTGGGCCGCACGGCGTACCGGATCGTGCGCGAGGCCCTCACCAATGCCCGCAAGCATGCTCCGGGCGCGAACGTCCTGGTCACGGTCAGCTACCGGGAGTCGCAGGTCCGGGTGTCCGTCAGCAACGGCCCGGCCGCCCGGAGCGCGGACCGCCAGCTGAGCGGCACCGGATCCGGCCTCGGCCTGACGAGCCTGCGCCAGCGCGCCGAGCTGATGCACGGCACCTTGCGGGCCGCGCCGGCGCCGGACGGCGGGTTCCGGGTCGAGGCCGTGCTGCCCGCGTACGTCCCGACCGCCGAGCCAGTGGCATCGCCGGCATGATCCGGGTCGTGGTCGTCGACGACGAGCCGATGGTCTGCGCGCACCTGCGCACGATCCTCGGCTCGTCCGGTGACATCGAGGTCGTCGACGAGGCCCATGACGGAGCGGCCGGAGTCGAGGCGGTCGTCCGCAGCCGGCCCGATCTGGTCCTCATGGACCTGCGCATGCCCGGCGTCGACGGCCTCACCGCGATCGAGCGGATCGGCCAGCTGGCCGGCCCGCCCGTCGTGGTCGTGCTGACCACTTTCGACGCGGACCAGTACGTGCTCCGCGCGCTGCGGGCCGGAGCGGCCGGGTTCCTCGTCAAGTCGACGCCGCCGGCCGACCTGATCGGGCTCGTCCGGGTAGCGGCGGACGGCCATACCGTGCTGTCCCCGGCGGCGGCCCGGCGCCTGATCGCCGCGTCCACCGACAGCCAGCCGGCCCGTGAGCATGCCCGCAAGCTCGTCGCCGCGCTGACCGAACGGGAGGCCGAGGTACTCGGCTGCCTGGGCGAGGGACTGTCGAATGCCCAGATAGCGAGCCGGCTGTACCTGTCGGAGGCGACGGTCAAGAGCTACGTGTCGCGCATGCTCGTCAAGCTCGGCTGCGCCAACCGGACCCAGGCGGGACTGCTCGCGCACGACGCCGGGCTCGTGAGCCCTACCGGCATCCCGCCAGCCCGCTAACCGACCGCCCGGCCACGCCGGGTGCGTGATCAGCGTTCCCGCGGGAGGCCCGTCTGGATCCACTCCCGGGCCACTTCAAGGGCGAACGCATCCCGGTCCACCACCATCAGCTGCGAGACGGGATCAGCGGGGGCATCTGCTCCGGATGCCGGCAGGATCGGCTGCTCGACCGGGACATCGGGAACGAGCGACTCGATGATCTGCTGCGCCTGGGCCGTCGTGAGACCGGATTCGGCGTCGAGGACGATGCAGCGGGTGATCAGGCGCTCGCCGAGCCACCGGATGACGAGCTGCCACCGCACTCCGACCTTCAGGGTGGTGGCCTCGATGCCGCGCATCCTGGCATTCCACAGATCGACGCATCGCGTGATCTCCCGCTCGGTGTCCTGGCTACCGGGCCCGTTCCGGAGCTCGGTGTCGAACCGTGCGATCTCGGGGAACTCGGCGCACAGGCCCTCGCGCACGGCGGCGGGTGAGGCCATCCCGGCGAAGCGCCCGCCCGGATGGGCGAAGACGAGCTGCCGGACGCTCGTGAGCGATTGCAGCAGCGTGGCCAGCAGGTACAGCCGAGTCGACCACCACGTGTCACCGGTGCCCAGGTCGATGACGAGTGTCCGGGTAATGCCGGCGGCGGCGACCATCTGCCGAATGCCGATAAGCGTGGTGTCGGTCAGGTCGGTGCCGGTTACGAAGGGGTCCATGCTGGCGCTCACGCGGTCCTGCTTGAGGGCGCGTTCGGCCATATGGCGGTTCATTCCCTGGACCGCGACCGCCGGCGCGGCCAGGCTCGCCAGGTTGTCCGGGCTGCGGAAGATACCTGCTAGGTGCCTGCCGCCCAGCGACGACCGGAAACGCATGATCTCCGCGCCCCCGGCCTCGGACATGGCATCCAGGAAGCTGACCGGCCACGGCGCCGTCGGGTCGAGCAGGAAGGCCAGGATCGACTTGCCCGATGCGATGGCGGTCTCGTATTCCAGCTCCGTGATCGACCGGCGATGAGGATTCGCACTCGGATCCGGTGGCACGTACCCGTATCTCCAGGCGCAAACGACCACGTAGACGTCCGCTGACCGGACGTCGGCCAGGCACCGTTCCAGCGGAGTAGTACCTTCGGCGACGTAGTGCTCCATCCCGATAACGTCGTGGCCCATGCGGCGCAGGGCACTGTCTAGGGCGGCCCGGTGCTCGCGAAGATCCTCGAACGTGGAGGAGACGTAGATCTTCATCGTTTGCCTGACGGTTGCCGTCAGCTCGGGATCGAGCTACGAATTACAGTGACCCTCGGCTGCCGGAAACGCAAGGGTAAGCAGCTCAGGCTGCGCCGAGATGCCGGGCAGGAAGCAATCGGCCCACGGGATGTCAGAGCCGTCAAACGCCCGCTGGAGCAGTTCGTACAGTCCTCGTGCAGGTACAGGCGGATTTCGTCGTCGCGGTGGGGCTTGGTGAATCCCGCGATGTCGACCGCGAGCATGGTGCACAGCTGACCGCCAGTCGGAGGAGTGACCGGCTTCACGGCCGGGCGGCTCACGGTGCGTCCGCGGCTGAATCTCCCGCGTCAGCCAGGCCAGAGCTCATGGCGCCATTCACGCTGCGCCTCCTTCGCCACTGATGGAGAACGGGAACGCCGCCACCTGTGACTCTCTTATTGATAGCCACGGAACTGGCACCGGCGCATCAAAGCAGCCTTCGCCGCTAGCAAATGCAGCCGGGCGAAAGCGGCCGGGGCCAGGGAAACCGGGACGCGATAATCGTTTCGCTCATTCCCAGAAACATAAAGGAGCGTTCCGGGCTGACGATGTGCATGGAATGCCGGCTCCGGCCCTTTCCGTGATCTGCCTTTACAGACGCACCTGGCGTTCATCAGGTTCGGCCACCGGATAGTGGACGACCTCGCGGGCGTGGACGACCTCGCGGGCGGGCGCCGGGCGCACTGCCCGTCGGGCGCGATCCGGCCCGACGGCTCAGCCCCGGACCGGACGCGGGCACCTTCCCCCTGACCGGCCTGCTGCTGGTCGCCTTCGGGAACCCCAGGGACCTGCTCGCGTCGCTCGGTGACTGAGGACCGGGCGCGAAGCGGCCAGCATGAAAAGGTCTGGGCTCGGAGCGGGGCCTGGCCACCCCGAGCCCAGACGGAAAGGGCGAGAAGTCTCGACCCCTTCGCAGACGATCATGCCGGTTGAATCTTAAGCAACGCTAGGACGGAGCTGTGAACCAGCCTATCTAGCAAAATTTCTTGTGCCCGGCCGCCGCGCGGCGGCGTTATGCGCCGGCCGGCGGCTGGTCAGCACCAGGCGGCCACGAGGCGAGCTGCTCGGGCAGCTGACCGGGAAGTTCCCCCGGCGTCCAGCCCGCCACCTCGGCGGCGATGTCCCGCGCCTGATCCGGCGACGGGCGCCCCCAGTCGGGGGCGGGCGGTGCGTTGAGATGCACCGGACTCGGATATTCCCCGTGCCTTCAGGTACCGGCTCGGTCAGCCTGCCCTGCTGAACCGAGACCTGCCCGCGCTGCAGGCGCGTCGCGGTGCGCTGAGCACGTGCGACCAATTCTGGATCACGCATCGTGCGAGCCTCCCCTGAAAGTGGACCGGCCCCGGCGACATGTCTTCCGGGATGTGCCCTGGCGTTGTTACTGCCGGACAGCACCCTCGGTGCGACAGCGCGCCACCGGAGCCGACCCCCCATTCCTTTGATCGAGTGCTGCCGTATTCACTCCGGGCCCCACGCCCGTTTGGCGAAGACGGCACTAGCTCACTCGGAACGCTGCTGCGGAATACCCGCGAGCAGTGCACGAACCTCAGTCTCCCGGTAGCGCCGGTGTCCCCCCAGCGTGCGGATCGAGGTTAGTTTGCCGGCTTTCGCCCAGCGGGTGACGGTCTTCGGGTCGACACGAAACATCGTGGCGACCTCGGCTGGCGTCAACAGCGGCTCAGCCTCTGGTGTACGTGCGGACATTACGTGGCCTCTCCTCCTGGACCAGTGCTGCGATCCTGCGGTTCTTGTATTGCCTGGCGCTCCTCCATGTGGAGCCTGTCGGGGATGTCCCATATGGCCGACAGAGACCATATTGCCATCACCAGCGGTGACGCGTCGACCACCAGGTGCAAGTTTCTGTACCGGATTGCCCCGTTAATCCGCCGATCGCTGTCACTCAGGGTGAGTCTAGCGATACTTATCGTCGCATCGCGCAAGATTCGGAAATACTGTCCGGCCTTATTCGCCGGAGGCCCCCGGGGACTCAGTTCGCCTGCTCGAATTCGGCGAATGCGCGCCACCGGCTGTGCGCGCGCATATACATGGCCATGGCAAGCTCGCATTCGCCCCGGGCGGCCCCGTCGATGGCGGCGCGGATCTCGGCTACCGAGTGATCCCCGCTGAGCATGTCGTCGCTCACCAAGTACACAAGGCCGCCGTAGTCGAGTTCCACCAGCGAGTCCGGATGGAACTCCTCCAGCCAGCGGCCGACGTCGGCCAGGTCGTCCGCGGCCCGCAGCGGCTCGAGCCCGGCCCCGTCGAATTCCGGCGGCAGATTGCGGAGGGTAGCCAGTCCCCGGGCGACCCGGCGCCGGGCCCGGGCCACCGGCGTCGTATACACCAGCGCGCGGGTAGCCGACGCGGTCGCCCGGACGGACGGCAGGCCCGGCCCGCCGCCCAGGGAGATCCACCGCTCGGCCGCGGCAAAAGAGACGAACCACGCCAGCGGCACCGTCCAGACGCTGGCCAGGATGTGCAGCCGGGCCGACGGGCCGGGCGGCTCGGCCGCCTCGAGCCCGGCCAGCGCGGCGGCTACCGCCTGATCGTCGTCAGCGGGCGGGATCGCCCCCGGCAGCAGCAGGCCGTCCTCCGGCACCAGCCGGCCGTACCCCAGCAGGCAGCGCAGCCGGGTCTGCCACGGGCATATATAGGTGACGCCGTCCGCCCGGCGGATGTACGCGTGCTCGCTCTCCCGGTCCGGCACCACGGCCTGCGGGGCCGAGATGACCCGGCGCAGCGACTCGGCGTGCTCCGCGGCCAGCGCGTCGCGCCGCCGCGGACGGTCCGACGACGCCGCGTACGCCGCCCACCGCGAGCGGTCGGGCTCGTGAAACGCCGAGACCGGCTCGTAGATGCGGAGATACGCCGCGTAAGTCATCACTGCCGTATGGTGACATACCCGGACCCCGGACAGGAGGCGGTCAGGATAACGACATCATCTCTACTGTGAGTTACCGGCCGGTACGGAACGCATCGGACCTTCCCTGCCGACCAGGGCTGACACACCCAATACGCTTGGTCCCGAGCCCGGTTCAACGAGGAGCCGGGACTGGCGATGAGGAGGGTCACCACCGTGACCAACGTATTCGCGACACCCGGCCGCGGCCCCGGCGACGAGCCGGCCGGACGAGCCGATCACGAGCAGGTCGTCTTCTGCCAGGACCACCGGAGCGGCCTCAAGGCGATCATCGGCATCTACTCCACCGCGCTGGGCCCGGCCCTCGGCGGCACCCGCTTCTATCCGTACGGCAGCGAGGACGAGGCCCTGGCCGACGTGCTGCGGCTCTCCGTCGCCATGGCGTATAAGAACGCGCTGGCGGGCCTGGACCACGGCGGCGGCAAGGCGGTCATCATCGGCGATCCCGCCCAGGTCAAGACCGAAGCGCTGCTGCGCGCCTACGGCCGGTTCGTCGCCTCCCTCGGCGGCCGCTACGTCACCGCCTGCGACGTGGGCACCTACAGCGAGGACATGGACGTCATCGCCCGGGAATGCCCCTGGACGACGGGCCGCACCACAGCGAACGGCGGGGCGGGCGATTCCTCCGTGCTGACCGCGATGGGGGTCATGCACGGGATGCGGGCCGCGGCCGAGCACGCCTGGGGCCGCACCAGCCTGCGCGGCCGGACCGTCGGCGTGGAGGGCGTGGGCAAGGTCGGGCACCGCCTGGTCGATCATCTCGTCGAGGACGGGGCCGAGGTCGTCATATGCGATGTCAGCCCGGCCGCCATCGAAGCCGTCCGCGCCCGGCACCCGCAGGTCCGCGCGGTCGCGGACGTCGAGGCGCTGATCGGGGAGAAACTCGACATCCTGGCCCCGTGCGCGCTCGGCGGGACCCTGACCGAGCATGTGGCGAACACCCTCACCGCGCGGATCGTATGCGGTGCCGCCAACAACCAGCTGGCCCATCACGGCATCGAGAAACTCCTCGCTGACCGCGGCGTTCTCTACGCCCCCGACTACGTGGTCAACGCCGGCGGCGTCATCCAGGTGGCGGACGAACGGGCTGGTTTCAGCTTCGAGCGAGCCCGCGCCGCTACGACGAGCATTTTCGCTACGACCGGCAAGGTTCTCGCTATCGCGGACGCCGACGGGGTACCGCCATCGGTCGCCGCGGACCGTCTGGCCGAGCGGCGGATGGCCGATGTGGGCCGGCTACGCGGAATCTGGCTGGGCACGATGGGATCAGCGTAGGCATCAGGGGCGCAAAGCGGGTACGGTTGTACCTGTACGGATGCTGGTGAACGTCGCGCTCCCCGTTGCGGGGTGGCGACGATGTCTTATGACGCGCGAGATGCCGTCGTAAGACACCGTGAACAGACGCTAATCCAGCGAGGCGGAGATCATGGGGCCTACCGGCTCCGGACGTTCGAGGGGGTCGAGCCAATGGGGCGCGGCCGAGCCAAGGCCAAGCAGGTAAAGGTGGCCCGTCAGCTCAAGTACAAGAGCAGTGACGGCTCCGACCTTGACCGGCTGCGTGCGGAGCTCGTCGTCGGTGCGGACTCTGGTGATGGCGAATATGATTCCGCCGCCGGAGAATACGACGATGATGAGGATGACGAGGACGACGACGAGGACGATCCTCGCGACGCCTGGAAGGACCCAGGGGACGGCTGGCGCTGACCGCGGTCAGGACCCGACTCCGAGGCCATCCAGCACGTGTTTACCCCGGTCGTCCTCCGCGACCGGGACGGGGTACTGTCCGTCGAAGCAGGCGCGGCACAACCGGTTTTCCGGCAGTGTCGTCGCCTCGATGAGTCCTGCCAGCGACACGTAGCCGAGTGAGTCGGCGCCGATCGAGGCGCCGATCTCCTCGGGCGACAACTGCCCGGCGATCAGCTCGGCGCGGGTGGCGAAGTCGATGCCGTAGAAGCACGGCCAGCGCACCGGCGGGGCCGCGACCCGGACGTGGACCTCTTTGGCGCCCGCCTCGCGGAGCATCGCGACGAGCGCGCGCTGGGTGGTGCCCCGGACGATGGTGTCGTCGACCACCACCAGCCGGCGGCCGGCGATCGCGTCCCGCAGCGGGTTCAGCTTCAGCTTGATGCCCCGCTCCCTGATCGTCTGGCTGGGCTGGATGAAGGTCCGCCCGACGTAGGAGTTCTTGACCAGTCCCTGGCCGAACGGGATGCCGCTGGCCTCGGCGAAGCCGATCGCCGCGGGCGTGCCCGACTCGGGTACCGGGATGACCAGGTCGGCGTCGGCGGGATGCTCGGCCGCCAGCCGCCGGCCGACCTCGACCCGGGTGGCGTGCACGCCGACGCCGGAGATCGTGGTGTCCGGCCGGGCCAGGTAGACATACTCGAACAGGCATCCGCTCGGCTGCGCCGGGGCGAAGGTCCGGGACCGGACCCCCCGTCCGTCGATGCTGACCAGCTCGCCCGGCGCGATCTCGCGCACGAACCGGGCTCCCACGATGTCCAGCGCGGCCGTCTCGCTCGCGACCACCCAGCCAGTGTCCAGCCGGCCCAGCACGAGCGGCCGGAAGCCCTGCGGGTCGCGCGCCGCGTACAGCGTCTGCTCGTCCATGAAGACCAGCGAGTACGCGCCCTTGACCAGCGGCAGCACCGCCGCGGCGGCGCTCTCCACCGCGCTCGCCTGACCAGTGCGGGCCTGACCGGCGCCGTCTTCCGGGCGGGCGGCGTGATCGCTGAGGAACAGCGCGGTCAGGACGTCGGTATCCGACGTCGCCGCGATGCCGGTGCTGCCCGGGCCCGTCCCGTCGAGCAGGGCGGCCAGCTCCCGGGTGTTGATCAGGTTCCCGTTGTGCCCCAGGGCCAGGCTGACCGTCCCGGCGGAGCGGAACGTCGGCTGGGCGTTGGCCCAGGTCGAGGCGCCGGTGGTGGAGTACCGGCAGTGGCCCACCGCGATGTGCCCGCGCAGGGCGGTCAGGGCGGGCTCGTCGAAGACCTGGGCGACCAGGCCCATCTCCTTGTGCACCATGATGCGGTTGCCGTCGCTGACCGCGATGCCGGCCGACTCCTGGCCCCGGTGCTGCAGCGCGTACAGGCCGTAGTAGGCGAGATTGGCCACGTCTTCGTGCGGAGCCCACACGCCGAACACGCCGCACGCGTCACGTGGCGGCCGCTCCTCGGGATTGACGTGATCCGTGAGACGGCCGTCGGGGGGTGTCACTGATTCATTGTATTCGGGTTATCGGCAGGTAGGACGCGAGATCCGCACGCGGGCCGCTGGCGTGGACGGCGCCGGAACTGACCGCGTCGGCCCAGCCGAGCCGCCCGGTGGCCAGCCGGATCCAGGTCAGCGGGTCGGTCTCGATCACGTTGGGCGGCGTGCCGCGGGTGTGGACCGGGCCGGGCAGGCACTGCACGGCCGCCACCGGCGGGACCCTCACCTCCAGCACCCGGCCCGGGTGGCGCTGGGCCAGCGTGTACAGCAGGTACCGGGCGGCGGTGCGCCGGTCGTCCGGCCCGGGATCGGTCCCCGCGTCCAGCGCGCGCAGCACGGCCGCGACGCTGTCCGGCCCGCGCGGGTCCGGCCGGCGGGGATCTGCTCGGCGGGCCGGCATGTCACGAAGCTCGGGTCGCTCAGCCGAACAGCTCGGGCAGCGTCCGGACGTGCCCGGCCCCGAGCTCGTCCAGCGGAACCGAGAAGCAGTCCGTCACGGTCAGGCTGCCACCGCCGGTGGCGCCGATGTTCTGGGCGGGCACCTCGTACTCCGCGCACAGCGACGCGAAGGCCTCGTCCGCACCCGGCTGCAGCGCCACCACGCAGCGCCCGGCCGACTCGCTGAACAGGGCGGTAAACGGGTCACCGGCCAGCGAGCCAGACAGCTGGCCAGACAGCTGGCCAGATAGCTGGACCGTGCAGCCGACCCCGCCACGCAGGCAGGATTCGGCCAGCGCGACGGCCAGGCCGCCCTCGGACAGGTCGTGCGCGGCGGCCAGCAGCCCGGCCGCGGCCGCGGCGGCCAGCAGGCCGGCCAGCCGCCGCTCGGCCTCCAGGTCAGGCATCGGCGGCCGGCCGCCGAGGTGACCGTGGCACACGTATGCCCAGGCCGAGCCGCCAAACTCCGGTTCCGTCCGGCCGAGCAGGACCAGGGCCGCCGGCCCGGCGCCGGCCGGGAACCCGATGCCAGGCCGGCGGCGCACGTCATCGTGCACGCCGAGCACCCCGATGACCGGGGTCGGGTGAATGGGCGTGGTGCCAGTCTGGTTGTAGAAGCTGACGTTCCCGCCGGTGACCGGCACCCCGAGGACGGCGCAGCCGTCCGCCAGCCCGCGTACCGCCTCGGCGAACTGCCACATCACGGCGGGATCTTCGGGCGAGCCGAAGTTCAGGCAGTTCGTCACGGCCAGCGGCCGGGCCCCCGTCGCCGCCACGTTCCGGTAGGCCTCGCCCAGCGCCAGCTGGGTCCCGAGGTAGGGATCGAGCCGGCAGTAGCGGCCGTTGCCGTCGGTGGCCAGCGCGATGCCGAGCCCGGTCGCCTCGTCCACCCGGATCAGCCCGGCGTCCTCCGGCGTGGCCAGCACGGTGTCGCCGCGGACGTACCGGTCGTACTGGTCGGTGACCCAGCTCTTGTCGGCCAGGCCGGGCGAGGCCAGCAGGGCCAGCAGGTCCGCCCGCAGGCCCGCGCCGCCGGCCGGGCGGGGCAGCGCGGCCGGGTCGCTGGCGGCCAGCTCGTCCTGGGCCGCGGGCCGGGCCAGCGGCCGGGTGTAGACCGGGCCGTCGGCCGCGGTAGCGGCCGGGATGTCCACCACCGGCTCGCCGTGCCAGGTCATGACCAGCCGGCCGGTGCCGGTGACCTCGCCGACCACGGCCGCCCGGACGTCCCACTTCGCGCAGACGGCGAGGAACTCCGCCACCCGGCCGGGCTCGACGACGGCCATCATGCGTTCCTGGGACTCGCTCATCAAGATCTCGGGCGGTCCCAGCGTCGCGTCCCGCAGCGGCACCTCGTCCAGCCGGACCGCCATGCCGCCGGTCCCGGCCGCGGCGAGCTCGGTGGTCGCGCAGGCGACCCCGGCCGCGCCCAGGTCCTGGATGCCGGTCACCAGGCCGCCCGCGAACAGCTCCAGGCAGCACTCGATCAGCAGTTTCTCGGTGAACGGGTCCCCGACCTGGACGCTGGGCCTCTTAGCGGCAGACTCCGCGCTCGCATCGCCGAACGTCGCGCTGGCCAGGACCGAGGCCCCGCCCACGCCGTCCGGCCCGGTAGCAGAACCGAACAGGATCACCTTGTTACCGGGGCCGTGCGCCTCGGCGACCTGCAGGTCGCCGTGCTGCATAACGCCCACGCAGAGCGCGTTGACCAGCGGGTTGCCCGCGTAGCAGGCATCGAAGTCGAGCTCGCCCCCGATGTTGGGCAGGCCCAGGCAGTTCCCGTAGAAGGAGATGCCGCTGACCACGCCGGGCAGCACCCGGGCGGTGTCGGGCGCCGCGGCGGGCCCGAACCGCAGCGCGTCCATCACCGCGATCGGGCGCGCGCCCATGGCCAGGATGTCCCGGACGATGCCGCCGACGCCGGTCGCCGCCCCCTGGTGCGGTTCCACGTACGACGGGTGGTTGTGCGATTCGATCTTGAAGGTGACCGCGTAGCCCTGGCCGATGTCGACCACCCCGGCGTTGTGGCCGATGCCCGCGAGCAGCGCGCCGGACGGCGGCGCCTTCTCCGCGAACTGCCTCAGGTGCACCTTGGAGGACTTGTACGAGCAGTGCTCGCTCCACATGACCGAGTACAGGGCCAGCTCGGCCGCGGTCGGCCGGCGGCCCAGGATGGCGAGGATCTTCTCGTACTCGTCCTGCTTCAGCCCGAGCTCGGCGTAGGGCTGCGGCTGTCCCGCCGTGGCGGCCGCCCGCTCGACCGTGTCGGCCGCCACCAGATCCGGGCCGGTCACGCCGCCACTCCCGTCAGCACTGAGGTGAAGAAACCGAGTCCGTCGGCCGATGGCCCGGTCAGCGGGTCGACCGCGTGCTCCGGGTGCGGCATCAGGCCGACCACGTTGCCGTCGGCGTTGCACACCCCGGCGATCGCGGCCGCCGAGCCGTTCGGGTTGTCCGCGGCGTACCGCAGCACGACTGCGCCGGACGCCTCGAGGTCGGCCAGCGTGCCCGGGTCGGCCGCGTAGGCGCCCTCCCCGCTCTTCAGCGGCACCACGATCCGCTCGCCGCCGGCGTAAGCCCGGGTCCACGCCGTCCGCGCGTTCTCCACCCGCAGCGGAAGATCCCGGTTGATGAACCGGAGCCCGGCGTTGCGGGTCAGCGCGCCGGGCAGCAGGTGCGCCTCGCACAGGATCTGGAACCCGTTGCAGATGCCGAGGACGGGGAGCCCGGCCCGGGCCGCGGGCACCAGGTCGCTCATCACCGGCGCGAACCGGGCGATCGCCCCGCAGCGCAGGTAGTCCCCGTACGAGAAGCCGCCGGGCAGGATCACCGCGTCCACGCCCTTCAGCCCGCGATCCCCGTGCCACAACACCACCGGCTCGGCCCCGGCCGCGGTGACCGCCCGGGCCGCATCCCGGTCGTCCAGCGACCCCGGGAACGTCACAATTCCTATGCGCACCTGGGGAAGTTTATCGGGCTGTTACTAGCTGGCCGCGCGCAGCGGGGCGTTCTCGGTCCAGCGGATGTGCTTGCGCATGGTCACGACCGTGCCGCGGCCGGGACGGCTGTCCAGCGTGACGTTGTCCACGCAGGCCCGCATGACGGCCAGCCCGCGGCCCGACTCGGGGAGCTGAGCCACCGGAATCTCGGCCGGGTCCGGAGCCGCCGCCGCCCGCGGCGGCAGGCCCGCTCCCTCGTCCGCCACCTCGACCTGGCAGCCGACCGCGCCGACGCTGGTCACCACGGCGTAGCCGCGCGCCTGGCGGCCACCGTGGGTAAGGACGTTGGTGCATGCCTCGGTCGCCGCCAGCAGGATGTCGTACACGGAATCATCGTCGACGCCGAGCCCGCGGAGAGTATCGCCGAGGACGCGGCGCATGACCGGGACGCTGAGTGTCTCGCACTGGAACACCAGGCAGAACTTCACATCAGGAACCGGCTTCACTCGCGCCTTGCCACCCGTACCCACCACCGAGTGATTCCCCGTTAACGCCGCCGAAACCAGCCTTAGCCAAAACGTAAGGCAATTGCCATCGTCACGTTCCGTCGGCGTGCAGGGTGAAGTCCTCTATAACCGGGTTCGATAGCAGCTCACGCGCCAATTGTGTGATGGCTGTCACAGCGGCTTCGTCGGCGGGCCCGTCGAGTTCCACCTCGAACCGCTTTCCCTGCCGGACTCCGCGCACCTGGCCAAACCCCAGACGGTGGCACGCGCTGGCGATGGCCTCCCCCTGGGGATCGTGTATTTCCTGCTTGAGCATGACTTCCACGATCATCCGCGGCACGTATCCTCCCGGTCAATCAGGGCATATATCGTCGGTGAGAGCGTCCCACGGGCAACGCGGGCGCGCGGTCCTACCGGGCACGCAGCGTACGCGACCGCCCCGAGACAACGAAGTCCGGGAACCCTACGCCGTCGGACCGGAATTGGTAACCCCAGTGCCGTCCGGGGAAGGAGTGGCACGTGACCGTCGAACCCGGCATCGCGCCTGCCGCCGCAACCGCCAACCGCGAACCGTCCAGCCAGCCCGAAGAGGGGCTCATCCAGCTGCTCACCCCCGAGGGTGAGCTGATCGGCCACCCCGACTACCCGCTGGACCTTACCACCGACGACATCAAGGACCTGTACCGCGACCTGGTGCTGGTCCGCCGGATCGACACCGAGGCGATCGCCCTGCAGCGCCAGGGCGAGCTCGGCATCTGGGCCTCGCTGCTCGGCCAGGAAGCCGCCCAGATCGGGTCCGGCCGGGCGCTGGCCCCCGACGACATGGTGTTCCCCACCTACCGCGAGCACGGCGTGGCCTGGTGCCGCGGCATCGACCCGGTCAAGCTGCTCGAGCTGTACCGGGGCGTCAGCCACGGCGGCTGGGCGCCGGAAGAGCACAAGTTCAGCCTGTACACGATCGTGATCGGCGCCCAGACCCTGCACGCCACCGGCTACGCCATGGGCATCCAGCGCGACGGCCGGGAGACCAGCGAAGCCGTCATCGTGTACTTCGGCGACGGCGCCACCAGCCAGGGCGATGTCAACGAGGCGTTCGTCTGGGCACCGGTGTTCAACGCCCCCGTCGTCTTTTTCTGCCAGAACAACCAGTGGGCGATCTCCGAGCCGATGGAGAAGCAGAGCCGGGTCCCGCTCTACCAGCGGGCCCGCGGGTTCGGCTTCCCCGGGCTCCGGGTCGACGGCAACGACGTGCTGGCCTGCTACGCGGTCACCAAGAAGGCCATGCAGGCGGCCCGCGAAGGCCAGGGGCCGACGCTGATCGAGGCGTACACCTACCGGATGGGCGCGCACACCACCACCGACGACCCGACCAGGTACCGGCTGGCCAGCGAGCTCGAGATGTGGAAGCTGCGGGACCCGATCGAGCGGGTCCGGGCCTACCTGGCCCGCGGCGGCCTGGCCGGGCCGGAGTTCTTCGCCGAGGTGGAGGCGGAGGCCAAGCAGACCGGCGCCCGGGTCCGCGAGGCATGCCGGACGATGGCCGACCCGCCGCCGCTGGCGATGTTCGACCACGTGCACGCCGAGCCCACCGCGATCCTGCGCCAGGAGCGCGAGCAGTACGCGGCCTACCTGGAATCGTTCGAAGGCCCAGAGAACGGCCCGGCGAACGAGGAGGCGGCGCGATGACGAAGCTCACCTTGTCCCGCGGCCTGAACGAGGGACTGCGCAAGGCCCTCGAGAACGACCCCAAGGTCCTGATCATGGGCGAGGACGTCGGCAAGCTCGGCGGCGTCTTCCGGGTCACCGACGGCCTGCAGAAGGACTTCGGCGAGGCCCGGGTGATCGACACCCCGCTGGCCGAGTCCGGCATCGTCGGCACCGCCATCGGGCTGGCCCTGCGCGGTTACCGGCCGGTCTGCGAGATCCAGTTCGACGGCTTCGTGTTTCCGGCCTTCGACCAGATCGTCAGCCAGCTGGCCAAGATGCGCTACCGGTCCCGCGGGCAGGTCAGCCTGCCGATCGTGATCCGCATCCCGTTCGGCGGGGGCATCGGCGCGGTCGAGCATCACAGTGAGTCCCCCGAGGCGCTGTTCGCGCACACGCCCGGACTGCGCGTGGTGGCCTGCTCGGACGCGGCCGACGCGTTCACCATGATCCAGCAGTCGGTCAGCAGCGACGACCCGGTGATCTTCTTCGAGCCGAAGCGCCGCTACTGGGACAAGGCCGAGGTCGATACGGCCGGCGGCCTGGCCGGCGCACTGCCGTTCGACCGGGCCCGGGTCGCCGTCGAGGGCACCGACGTGACCCTGCTCTGCTACGGCCCGCTGGTGCGCACCGCGCTGGAGGCGGCCGCCGCCGCCCGGGCGGACGGGCGCAGCATCGAGGTCATCGACCTGCGCTCGCTGTCCCCGCTGGATACCGGCACGATCACCGCCTCGGTCCGCAAGACCGGCCGCTGCGTCGTCACGCACGAGGCCCCGGTGTACGCCGGGCTCGGGGCCGAGATCGCCGCCCGGGTCACCGAGCAGTGCTTCTACCACCTCGAGGCGCCGGTGCTGCGGGTGGGCGGCTTCTCCATCCCCTACCCGCCGTCCCGGCTGGAGGATCACTACCTGCCCGACCTGGACCGGATCCTGGACGCCGTCGACCGCACGTTCGGCTGGTGAGGAGACGATCATGGCCGAGCTCAAGGAATTCAGGCTGCCCGACGTCGGCGAGGGCCTGACCGAAGCCGACATCGTCTCCTGGCACGTCAAGCCGGGCGACCAGGTCGAGGACGGCCAGGTCATCGTGGAGATCGAGACGGCCAAGGCGGTGGTCGAGCTGCCGTCCCCATGGGACGGCACGGTCGCCCGGCTGCTGGCCGAGGAGGGCCAGACCGTCGAGGTCGGCGTCCCGATCATCGCGGTGCAGGTCGGTTCAGGACCCCAGACCAATACGACCGAACGAGCCAGCGTCCCCGCACCAGCACCAGCCGCGAGCCCCGC
>Ga0136846_1228054_pt1 | contig 15967 bp, 15 predicted proteins | sample HopSoiMetagenom2_FD_96841 | JGI IMG/M metagenome (GOLD analysis project Ga0136846, IMG submission 96841) | Grasslands soil microbial communities from Hopland, California, USA - 2 Assembly 2016 (version 4) | ecosystem: Environmental > Terrestrial > Soil > Grasslands | place: USA: Hopland... | reverse complement strand
TCGCGTCGGAGCACCGGCTTGAGCGCCTCCGGCATGTCGTTCCAAGCCGGGATCTCCTTCGGGCGCGCGGTGAGCTCCGCATCGGCGGGAATGACGCCGAGCTTCTTCTGGCGAGCGAACGTCTCCTCGCGCAGGGCGTCCCACCCGGCGTCGAAGCGGCCCTTGTACTTGTCGGCCCACTCCGTCGGCACGTGGTGCGGGGCGTGCGTCGCGCCCGGCGCGAAGTAGATGAAGAAGGGCACATCGGGCGTCAGTGCCTTCTGCTGACCGATCCAGGCGAGCGCCTTGTCGGTCATGTCCTCCATGAAGTGGTAGCCCTCCTCCGGCGTCTTCTTCGGCTCGATCGGCGTCGTCCCTTCATAGAGCGACGGATACCACTGGTTCGCCTCGCCGCCGATGAAGCCATAGAAGTAGTCGAAGCCGCCACCGCCGGTCGGCCACGCATCGAACGGCCCGACGGGACTCGTCTGCCAGACCGGAACTTCGTGGCACTTTCCGAACTGCGCGGTGGCGTAGCCGTTCAGTCGCAGCGTCCGCGCGATCGGCGAGATGGTGTTCGGCAACACCGAGTTGTAGCCGGGCGACCCGGTGGCGATCTCGGTGATGCCGCCCATTCCGCACGTGTGATGGTTGCGCCCCGTCAACAGTGCCTGACGCGTCGGCGAGCACAGCGCCGTCGTATGGAAGCGGTTGTACTTGAGCCCCTGGGCCGCGAGCCACTCGGCACTCGGCGCCTGACAGGGACCGCCGAACGCGCTCGATGCCCCGAAGCCCACGTCGTCCAGCATCACGACGAGAATGTTCGGTGCGCCCTTCGGCGGCATGAGGCGTTCGATGGGAGGAAACTTCGCTTCGGGATCCTTCGCGTCGTAGGTGATCGGTCCGCTGCGTGGCGCGTCCGGAATGGGCAACACGGTGCGCGCCCCGCTCGAGTTGGGCGTGGTCATGCCGAGAAGCTCGCGGTGGACGGTGACGCGCGCCGGTTGGACCAAGAGTGCATGGAGGATCGCAACCGTGTGAGCGCATCTCTCGGCCTCCCGCATCGAAGGCCGTCATGGTTGCGATCATGGAGTTCTTCAGGCTCGACGCTCACGTTCCGGTGCCCGTCCGCGGCCGCTACACCTATTTCCCGAGCGCCGCCGAGAGGGAGCGTGGAGTGGCGCGCGCTCGAGGCCGTCGCTTCTTCCAGCTCCTGGCCGAGATCGAGATCAGCGGTGAGGCGAGCGGCGTCATCTGCTCGCAGCAGTCGAGCTGCGGCGGCTACTCGCTGCTCCTGCGCGACGGGAAGCTGATCTTCGCGCACGTCGCGGCGGATGCCACGGGCGAACGGCTCGAGTGCGACGCGCCTCCGCTCGGCAAGCACATCGTCGGCGTGGAGTTCACGCGAAAGGGCAGGGCTCGCAGCGCACGTGGCACGGTCACGCTTTCCGTCGACGGCCGGCCGATGGTGGACGTCCCCGTCCTCGCGCTGCCCACCCGCTTCGCGCCCTGTGGCGACGCGCTCTGGATCGGCTGCGACGCGCCCCGCGACACGCAGGCCGCGGGCGATGCGCTCGTCGGCGCCCGCGTCATCGAGATCGTCTTCGACGTCTCCGAGGATGCGGTCGAGGTCAGCCGGCCAGCAGTCACAAACCTGCCGGTGTCCGACACGACCAAGTCTGACCCCTCCGAGTCTGACAGCACCGGGGTCGGCGGTGGTCGGCGCAGGCGGGCTGCCGCTTCGGTGCAGGACTAGAACGGCAATCGGCTCATCCCATGTCTCGAAGTCGCCGGTTGCTCACGAGTGGAATGTCCGCCCTCGCCGTGTCTCTACTGCTCACGGGAGGGATGGCCGCGATGTGGTGGCGCGATACGGGGAGCGCGACACCCGTGCCGGCGCACCAGTTCAGCGCGCAGTGGCTGGGAGACGGCACCATCCTGCTGGGTGATGGGCCGGCAACGCTCCTCGTCGATCCGTACTTCTCGCGGCTCCCGCGCGAGCGCGTGCTGCGGGGCGAGGTCGCGCCCGACACGGCGCGCGTCGACGCCGCGCTGCGGCGGGCCGGTGTGAGGAAGCTGCGGGCCGTCGTCGCTACCCATACCACCTTCGATCACGCGATGGACGTTCCGATCGCCGCGTCGCGCACCGATGCCGACGTCGTCGGGTCGTCCTCCATGATGTACGTCGCGCGCGGATCGGCCATCCCGGAGCGGCGCCTGCGCAACTTCGAGAACGGCGACGTCATCGCGTACGACGAATTCCGGATCATGGCGGTGCCGTCCCCCGCCTCGCTCACGGGCGACGACTCGCTCGAGGGCGACATCGACGTGCCGCTGCGCCCGCCGGTGGCGTCGCGCGCGTATCGGGCCGGCAAGGCCTACTCGCTGGTGGTCGAGCACGATGGGCGGCGCGTGCTCATCGTCGGCCGACCGTCCTTCGCGCCGGGCAGCATGTTCGGCGTCGACGCCGACGTCGTGTTCCTCAGCGTCGACGGGCTCGCCGCGAAGGGCGAGCGCTTCGCGGCCGAATACTGGCGCGAGGTCGTCGAGACGACGCATGCGGGGCTCGTCGTGCTCACGCACTGGGACGATCGCGCCTATCCCCTCGAGCAGGGGGTGCGACCGCCGTCGCAGACCGACTACGAGACGGTCATCGCGTGGATGCAGGAGCTCGGCGCCGCCGACGGTGTGATCGTGCGCGTGCCGAAGGCGTTCGAGCCCATCGATCTGATGGCCGTCACGCTCGCCGACGCGACGCGCCGTCTGCCACAGCGTGACCATGCAGGTCACGTACGTCGCGCGTCGCTCGCAGGCGACGCGCGTGCAACGCAGCGCTATCCCCAAGGGCCAATACGTCGCCCGAGGACGCGCGGAATACTCTGATGTCCGCGGCGGTTGGCCGCACACAGACAACGGGAGCTCAGGAGGAACGCATGATTGGCAAGACGGAAGCACGGCGCCGAGCGAGCACGCTGCTGGCGGCTATCGCCGTAGTGGGTGTGATTGGCGGAATGGCAGCGTGCAGCGACGACGACGACATCATCATCCCGGCCGGTTCGGTCACGACCTTTGCCGATTCGTCGTTCGACTTCACGACGCTGCATACTTTCGCGATGGCCGACACGGTCGCGCATCTCGTGAACGTGGGCGTGAATCCGGTCCCCGTGACGGACGCGTTCGACGCGACGATCCTCAGCCAGGTCCGGACCGATCTGCTTGCGCGCGGCTACACCGAAGTCGATGCAAAGGTGACGCGCCCCGATTTTGAAGTGCTGACGGGCGTGAGTGCGTCGGACAACTACAACGCGTTCATCGGCGGGAACTGGTTTGCGTACTGGGGTACCTCGCCGATCTGGGGCTGGCTGCCCGGCGGCGTCGATCCGTCGTGGACGATCATCTATCCCTGGTTCAGGCCAGGCGCCATCGTGACGTTCCAGCGTACGACGCTGCTCGTGACGATCGTGCCGACGACGCCGATCGTGAACCCGCTGCTCGCGCAGAAGGAGATCCGCGCGGCGTGGGCCGGCGTGGCCACCTCGCTGCTCGGCCAGCAGAACATCACGCAGGCGACCGTGCAGAACGCGATCAACATCATGTTCCAGCAGTCGCCGTATCTCACGAACACGCCGTAACTGTCAGTGTAGGTGCACGACCCTCGCCCGACGTTGGGCGAGTCGCGATGGCCGTAGTGGTGCTCCCGCAGGTCCAGGCGGAGCAACTACTACGGCCGTTCGCTGTGCGTTCGGCGGGCGTGGCGCGAGCAAGGGGCTCGCGGATTCGTGGAGCAAAGGACCAGACTCCTTGTGCGCAGCACGGGGGCAGACTCCTTGAAGAACGCACCCGTCCCGCAGCCGATGGCAAACGGCGGCCCGCCTCGAGGCCACGCACCGAGGGTGTCAAGGAATCCGACCCCCTCGAATCGGCACGCATGAATGGGTGCAGCGCGGTGACGCTGACGCTACGCCCGAGAGGGGTCAGCGATGCGTCGCAGGAGCCGGGAACAGGAAGGAAACCGTGAACTTCAACTCGGCGTTGCCCGACGAGCGCGGGTGCGTGACGTACTTGTAGAACTGGGCATCCAGACTCACCGGCTGATGCCCGAACGTCGTCACCTTCGTCAGCCCTCCGCCCAGCGGCACGGTCCAGTGCTCCGACTTCTGCCACTCCGCCTTCATCTTCGGCGTCGCCGCCAGCGTGAACGCGTGCGCGAAGTGCCAGTGCAGCAAGGGCTGCAGCGTGAGCTCGTTGATCGGCTTCCCGCCGATCTCCTCCGAGATCGACCAGAGCTGCGTCACGATCGCGCCGAGCGAGAAGTGCCTGTTCGGCTGCCACATCGCGGCCGCGACGGGGCCCATCGCCCAGTCTCCCGTCCGGGTGGACGGATTCGTCGCCGTCGGCAGGGAGAAGCCGGGCCCGAATCCCCACTGTACCGACGCGGGGTGGGCCCGTGTGAAGTAGAACTGCGGGTTGATGTCGCCCAGCCCGGTCACCCGCGTGCTGTCCCCGGCACCAGGCACGTTGTCGAACGGGATCTCGGTGCGGATGACGAGCATCATCCCCCCGCCGATGTCGGCTGGGACGACGGGCTTGAAGGTCAGGGTGTTCTTCGCCTGACCCTCGAGGCCGGCCCCGATCTCGGAGGTGAGCTCGATCGGCACGCTCTGGAGCTTGCCGATCGGGTTGACCTGCGCTCGCGCCAATGCGCTCTCGCCGCCGCCCGACTGGGCGGCGGCGAGAGCGGGCATCGTGCAGAGAAGGAGAGCCGCCTGTCGCAGGCGTGCCGGCATCAGCGCTTGTTGGCGGAGCTGTCGGCGGCGGCGATGCCCTTGTTCACGAGGACCTTGACCTCGACGCGGCGGTTCAGCGCGCGGCCTTCCGTCGTCATGTTGTCACCGACCGGCTGGGTCTCGCCGAGTCCTGTCGGATTGACGAAGCGTCGGAGCGGGACGTTGTACTTGTCGGCGACGTACGCCACCACGGCGTTGACGCGACGCGCACTGAGCGCCTGGTTCAGCGCCACGCTGCCCATGTTGTCGGTGTAGCCGGCCACCTCGACCATGAAGCCCTGCAGCCCCTGGCCCTGCATGACGAGGTTGTCGAGCACCTGCTTCGACGCGTCGTTCAGCTCGAAGCTCCCGCTGGCGAAGTAGACGGTGCCCTGCATCTTGACGACGTACTTGTCCAGGTCGGCGATGCGCTCGGTGAACGCCGCGAGTGAGTCGCGCGCGCGCGCCGTGGCCGCGTTGATCATGTTCAGGTTGCGCTGCGCCGCGGCGGCGTTCTCGGCCTGCTTCTCGCGCAGGTCCACCTCACCGGCCGCGATCGAGTTCTGCACCTTCACGGCCCGCTTGCTGAACGTGATGCGCGTGGCCACGAGGTTGCCATGGTCGCCGCCGATGCCGTGGATCTCGACGAACAGTCCCGGCGCGAGCAGGCTGACGTCCTGCCGCTTCTTGTCGATGTTCAGGAAGCCGGACGGCGACGAGATCTTCGTCCCGTCCGTCAGCGACACGGCGCTGATGTCGTTCGAGCTCTCCTGCCGCACGAGCATCTCGTCGCCCTCGCGCGTCATGATGGCGCCCTTGACCTTGCCTTCCTGACCGGGCGCCCAGCGGACCGTCGGCTGCGCCGGAATCGGCGCGCGCTGCTGCTCCGGCAACGGCGCCGACGATGGATCCTGCGCCAGGGCCGGCACGGCGGCGGCGAACAGCGCGGTGACGGCGAGCGCGAGCGCCGCGAGCGCGGGCTTCGCGAGCACCGCGAGCGCGGGCTCTGAGACCGGTGGTTGGAGAACCTGGGATGCGTGGTGAGTCATGGCTCCGGACCCCTCTCTCGGTGAGGTAGGGAGCGGGCATCGTAACCCGCTCGTGAGACTGCGACGAACGATGCCCACACGCGAGCCCGACGAGTCATTGGACCTAATGCCCAACGATTCGACGTGACGCGCGCAGAGCCGCCGCCCCGAGCCTCTCCGGTTGTCAGCGCGATTCGTTCGACGACGCGCTCAGAGCAGCAGCTTCGCTGCGAAGTGCACCAGGTCCTGCGCCGGCACGAGCGTCAGCAGCAGGGGGAAAAAGGGAATGACAGTGGATGCGACGAGCTTGAACAATGACCGCACCTTGACCGGCACGATGCGCATCGTATAGACCGCGCTCACTACGGAGTACAGATCGATCGTCGCCGAGAAGTCGGAGGCCGAGAGGGCTTCGCTCGTGACGAACCGCCGCTCACGCAGCCAGCGCGCCTCGAACCGGCGGCCCACCCGCGCCGCCAGCTCGCCGTACTCGACGATCCCGCGGAGCTGCGAGGCCCGTATCGGCGTCGACAGCCACCCCAGGGGGCCGATCGCGATCGCCAGCATGACGAGCAGCAGGGTGCCGAGCGCAGCGCTGAGCGTCATGGTGGTGAACGGTTGCGCGCTCGTGGACCCGGCGATCGCTCCCGCCAGCGCACACGAGAGCGCGAAGCCGAGGGGCGCCAGCGCCGCGATCGACTGCGCGACGAACAGCAGGCCGCCCGCGCGATCGGGGTGCGCAGGGACGAGACTGAGCTCGAGGCGCGCGACGCAGCGCAGGGTGCGCGACCATACCGCCGATCGCCACAGCCACCGCGCGATGAAGATCAGGAACAACGGCTGGCTCACGAGGGCGAGCCACCACTGAGCGTTCACGGAGAGCCGCGGGTTCTCCGTCACGCTCTGGAGCTGCCATCGCGCCGCCCCCGCCGTCATCCCGGGCGACAGCAGACGAACCGCGACGCCGAGGACGAGCAGCAGGATCATCGCCTCGACGAAGTGGTGGTGCAGCAGCGCGTGGCTCCGTGCGAGCAGGCGCGAGAAGCGCGCGCTGTCCGCGCGGCGCACGAACCCGGCCCGCTGGAAGTGCGTCACGATCCCCGAGAGCCGCGCGACGTACACCGGCTCGGCGAGCACCAGCACCGGCAGCGCGATCAGGTATCGCGAGATGATCCGGATGTCGAACAGCGGCCCGAGCCACGAGCCGGCGTCGCCGGCGCCACGCTGCAGCGCCGTGATGACCACGAGCGGCAGCCAGGCGACGAGCGCGAGGCCGACGGCGCGCCGCCTGAGCGCCGATGGCCGCGCGCTGTGCCACTGCTGGGCGCTCCAGAGCCACCCGAAGGGCGCCGCGTCGAACGGGTAGGCCGACGTCGACGACAGCGCCGGCGCGTGCAACACGACCTCGGCCTGATGATGATTGCGCACGCGCATGCGCCGCTCGACCGTCATTTCCAGGCCGCCCCATTCTGCAGGTAGAAGAGCGGCTTGCCTCCCGTGCCGACGGCGACGTCCACGCCGGAATGGATCCCGAACTTCTTCGCCAGGAGATAGCGGAACCCGACCCCACCCCCTCCCGCGATCCGTGCATTCGACAGGTCGTTCCAGCTCTTCGCCGCGCTGCCGACGCCGGCGAACGCGAGCGCCGTCCAGCGCGTCAGCACGGTCATCCGCACTTCGCCCTCGCCGAGCATCGTCAGGTTGCCGGAGAACTTCTGCGCCTGCAGCCCGCGCATGTCGACGTAGGGCACGTAGAAGAACGGCACCGTCCCCCACGCGCTCGTCAGATCGAGCCGGCCGGCGAACCCCCACATGTTCCTCGGTTGCGCATAGCCGTGCGCGAAGGCGTTGAACCGGCCGAAGCCATCCGAGCTCCCCAGCCAGGGAGCGAAGCCGGTGACCTTTGCCGAGAGCGCGACGCCCGACGTTGGATCGAGGAAGTTGTTGCGTGTGTCGTACACCAGGCTGCCCGCGAGCCCACCCATCTCGATCTTCTGCTCGTGCTTCGGAAGCTCGATGGGCAGCCGGAGCAGCGAGTCGAAGGTGCTTCGCGTGTGCACGTACGCGTACTCGGCTCCCACGTAGAGCGGAAAGTCGAGAATGCGTGCCTGGACGCGCTGGAGGGTTCCGACCGGCGCGAACTGATAGTCGAGCGGATTGTGCTGGAACGGACTGTCGCGCACGCCGAAGTAGTTCAGGCCTACCTCTCCGCCCCCCAGCGCGCCGAAGTAGCGGTACCGGTCGTTGTGCCACGGGCGATACACGCCGACGCCCACGCCCCACGCGGCCTGGCTGGTGTAGAAGCCGCCGATCCCCACCGACGGGGGCGGGCGCCGCATGTCCACCGTGTCGGTGTTCTTGAGCGTGGGTGGGCGGTAGAACACGATGCCGAGGCCACCGCCGAGTCCGACGACCGGGTTGCCGAACGCGAACGGGACGGGAACGAAGCCATGGCTGCCGGTGAACAGGCTGCTGAGGTCCCACCCCCAACCGGCGCGATGGGTCGTGTCGTTCGGCGCCTGCGCGAGCAGGGAGATGGGAGCGACGAGGCAGAGCAGCAGCACGACGCGCGAGGGTGAACGCATCAACGGATCTCCAGCGCTAGGGCGTGTGATAGGTGCTCTCGTCGAAGAGCTGGAAGTCGGGCAGCGCGAACTGATGCGAGAAGTACGCGTCGAGCGGCTCGCTCAGGCGCAGGTAGGCGAACCACTGCGTCTCCGGCGGTGTCGCGATCCAGTTCCGTTCCCACCCGACGCGGGGCGCGGTCCCGACGAACAGGTCCACCGAGCCGTCGTCGTTGTAGATGAGCGGATAGTGGGACGACCGCGACGCGATCGACTGGGCGTTGTCGATCGGGGTGCGCAGCTCGGCGTCGTAGACCGTCAGCGACCAGTAGTGCTTCGCCGGCGGGTGTGGCGGCACCCGGAGCAGATACGATCCCGCGCCGTGCAGCGCGCGGTCCTGTGCGTCCACGTGCGTCGCGAGACAGACGTGATGCGTGCCGCGCTCTCGGTCCAGCAGCGCGGTGCTCACCGCCACCGCCTGATAGCAGAACGCCGCCCGCGCGTCGATGATGTCCGGGCCGGTTGCGCTGAGCAGGGAATGAAACGGGACGACTTCGCGCCACCGCGAGTCTGCGCGGTATCGTGCTCCGACTCTCGGGCCATGAATGGCGAGGGCGCGCGCGATCTGCTCGCCCAGCTGCGCACCCTCTTCCAGCACGCGGCGGCGGTACGGACCCGGCTCGAACGACCTCGTGCGCGAGATGCCGAGCGTCTCGAGTTGGGCGAGCATCGTCCAGTCGCGCTCCAGCGGACACTCGCGCTGCACGATGTCCGCGAGCCGGTGCCAGTACGCCATGCCGCGCGGCGGCACCTGACTCCACGGACGGCCCTCCGGTCGCAGCAACCGCATCGGCTCCTCGAGCGAGCGCGGCGCGGCCGGATGCATGTCGAATCGCTCGATGAGCGCATTGGCGTGCGCCGGATCCTCGTCGAGCGCGCGGAAGCCGATCGCGATGTTCGTCGTCGGCGAGCGGACGACGAAATCGGCGTTGTGGCCGTTCGGTTCCTGGCCCGGGCCGGTGATGAGATACCTGGCGCCGGCGCCGTTGTCCGGTCCGCAGTCGCCGAGATACTCCAGCGGCTCCTGCCAGAAGTCGAGGATCACCCCGGCCGACGAGCCGGCCGGATACTCGACGACCAGCGCGCCGGTGCGCGCGAGGTCCGGGAGTCCGACGATGTACGTCATCGAGACGTCGGCCGTCAGGATGCCGCGATGATCCTCGATGCTCTCGTAGACGACGACGTCGCCGTCGCGCATGCCGAATGCGCGCCGCGCCTCGTGCTGCCACTGGGCGAGCCCGACGAGCGGCAGGCTCCACAGGTACGCCTGCGACGCGCGCTGCACGGCGGACAGCTCGAGAAGTCGTCGCGCCTCGTCTCGTGCGACCGACAGCAGCGCTTCATACTCGGCCGCGTCTGGTCGGGGCTCGGGGAGCAGCGAGTGAGACACACGAGCGTCCATGTCGATGAACGTCGGTGAAGCTCGCTGCGGGAAACATTGGCCCTTGGTCCGGACCGTGTACCGCTAGTCCGCCGGTCCCGACTCGCTCGCGTCGTCCGTGCTCCGGATGCTGCGTCGGATCGCGGCGAGAAAGCTCGCCGCATCACGCGCACTGTTCGCGACGTCGGCCAGCGCCTCGAGCGCTTCCTCCACCCGCGGCGGCGATGCGCGCAGCATGTGCCGCATCGCATCCGTGTTGGCGAGCAGCGCGCCGAGCGGCTGGCTCAACTCGTGGCTGAGCCAGGAGGCGTAGCGGGCCGCCGCGGGCGTCACGGTTCCCCCGAACGGCGTGTTGTCGTTGCGCAGGAACAGGCCGCGCAGCGCGAGCGAACCGTCGGCGACCCGCGTCACCGTCGTGAGCTCGCGGATGCGCACCAGCGTTCCGTCGGCCGAGAGCATGTGGTAGTTGAGCTCGAAGTCGCGGCCGGCGGCGACGTGCCGCTTTCGCTGCGACTGCACGATCTCGCGCTCGTCCGCCGGCAGGTGCGACGCCCAGAACCCGTCTTCCTTCCACGCCGCCGCTGGAACGCCGAGCAGGCGCACCGCCATCGGGCCCACGTACGCGAACCGCTCGAGTGCGACGTCGGCGTACCACGAGACGGCGACCGAGAGGTTCGGCCCGTCGGGCTGCGCCACTGGGCGCGCGCTCGCGTCGCTCGACGCCGCTTCGCCCGTCGATTCCGCTGCCGCGCCCTGATCGCTCTCCTGCGTCATCGTCTCACGTGTTGGGACCGACGATCTGGAAGATGAACGGCTGCCGCACTGAGCGTCTGACCGCCAGGCCGTGCAGCGTCGCCGGCCGGAAGTGCCAGCGCACCAGCGCACGGCGCACCGACTCGGCGAACTCGTTCGGCACGGACGGCGGGATCAGGATCGAGCCGGAGTCGATGCGGCCGGTGGTATCGACGACGAACTCCACGGCGAACGTCTGCTCGATGTTTCGCCGCAGCATGCCGGGCGGATACACGGGTTTCGGATTCTCCGGCATCGGGATGGCGTCGATGTCGTAGGCGGACGGTGTCGGCTCGCCACTCGCGACATTGTTCGCGGAGAGTCCCGCCGGATCGCCCACCGCTTCGAGATGCGGCGCACTCTGACCACTGACGGCGCCGGGGAAGATCGTATCCCTGAGCACCGCGACGGGCAAGTCGGGCACGGCGGGCACCGGCACGAGCAGGTCGGTGGTGAAGGGAAGGTCATCCGCCAGCTTCGGCAACACCGTCGCGGGCATCCCCTTTCGCTTCGCCGGCTCCCGCGGCGCCGCTGGCGTCGGGGGCTTCGGCGCCGGCGACGGCAGGATGAGCGCATACTCCAGATGCTCGCCGACCTCGCGCGCCGGTGTGGTGAGCTCCGGCTCCGTCATCGACGGCGTGAACAGCGCGAGCCCGAGCAAGCCACCGTGTACGGCAATGCTGAAGAGCAGGCTCACGGACACGCTCGTGGGAGAGCGCGATGCATCGATCGTAGGCAGCTGCACGACGACCACTCCAATCGGGACGCCGCAACGTCGTCCCGATCGCGCGACGACGGCCATCGTCCCATCGTCCAACGCACCATTGGTGTATGTCGCGGTGTCCGTGCCGCATGCGACCGATGTTCAATCGCGTGTCCGCTTCGTCATGCCGAATGAGCTTCGTGTCATCCCCATCGCGCGGAGCGAGTGCTTGTCATCCCGAGCGAGCGAAGCGAGTCGAGGGATCTGCACTTGCCGAGCATCCGAGGCAGTCAGCCTTCAGGTCAGCCCAGCGGCGAGCGGACAGCGGCGAGCGGACAGCCGTCAGCAATAGGGCTTCTTCCGCGTGATCGCCATTCGGGATTCGCGTGCCGTCGTTGAAAGGGCGAAAGGCAAACGGCCCCGGCGCACCGACGCGTCGCGAGGCCGTTCCACCAACTCACCAACTCACCAACTCACCTCAAATCCCCACCAGCGCGAGCCGGGTCTCCGGCGCCTGCGACCCCCACGGCTTGTCGCGGCGCAGCGAGTGATGCGAGCCGACCAGGTCGAAGTGGTACCGATACGGCTGATCGTCGTTCAACAGCACCGAGCCCCGCGCGCGCACGATCGTCGACGGCAGGTGCGTCGCCCAGTATCTGAAGTCGTGCCCCGTCATCGGCTCCGTCGTCGACAGCGTCCACATGCGGTACGCCGGCTCCAGCTCCGAGCGCGAATCCGACGCGGCGCTCGACGTGCGGCGCGGGGCAGGACGGAACGACGTCTTCCACGTCGCCGGCACCGCACGGTCCTCGATCTCCGCGTCGTCGGGGCCCACGCCGAGCAGCAGCGGCGGCGGTACGCGCCCGCGCGACGTCTGGATCAGCCGCGCCGTGTGGTGCAGGCTGTTCACCGTGTCGGTGACCGTCTGCGGCCGCTGCGTGTCGAGCAGGTCCAGCTTGTTGATCACCACGATCTCGGCGCTGCCGATGTGCGTGCGCATGCGGCTGAACTGCTCCGCTTCCAGCTCGCCGCCGAGCGTCTTGGCGTCGGCGACGACGACGGTGCCGTCCAGACGGTAGCCGGGCGTGTAGCCGTAGCCCGTGAAGCGGCGCATCGACGCGTCGTGGCGTGCCTCGAGCAGCACGTGCGTATCGGGAAGCAGCCGCTTGCGCAGCATCGCGAGCGTCGACGTCACGTCGCCGTCCGTCTCGCAGCAGATCGACCCGTTGCACAGCGTCGTGAACGTCGCGTCGCGCGACAGGATGTCGCGCTCGTCGAGCTGCAGCGAGTCGAGGTTGGAGACGACGACGGCAATTGGAAGGTGGCCGCCGTGTAGCAGCTGGTGACGGAGCAGCGTCGACTTGCCGACACCTTCGGCTCCGCCGACGATCGTGAGAGGACGAAGTCGTTCGACCGATGACGTCATCACGGTGTGCATCTACAGCCCTCCGGTTGTGTCGTGCGTCACGCACGATGCTACTCCGGAAGGATGTGATGCGATTGCGGCCTCGCTCCATTGGGCGAAAGGCCACCGCGCTGCTGTGTTGTGCTAGTGCTCCTCGAGCGGCGTCACGCCCGACGGCATCTCGAGCACGGCCGAGAGCGACGAGAAGCTCACCGGCTTCACGAGGAAGAGATCGAAGCCGGCGCCACGCGCGCGCGCAACGTCGTCGTCGTCGCCGTAGCCGGTGAGGGCGACGAGCCGCACGCGCGAGCCACGCTCGGTCGCGCGCAGGCGGCGCGCGACCTCGTAGCCGTTCATCCCCGGCAGCCCGATGTCGAGCAGCACGATGTCGGGCTGATAGTTGTCGAGACAGGCGAGCGCCGTGGTGCCGTCGTGCGTGACGCGCACCTCGTGGCCGAGCACCTGGATCAATCGCGCGAACGCGATCGCCATCGGCGGATGATCGTCGACGACCAGGATGCGGTGCCGCGGAACGGTCTTTGGCGGATCGTACCGGAGCAGGGGATCGCTGGACCAGGCACTCATCTCCACCTCGGCGTGGCTGCGTCCGACCGTTAGAAGAACTTCTCCGCGGCGTCCGCGGCTTCCCGGTACACCCGGCGTGCCGAGAGCCGCGACGGCGACGGCGGTGCCGGCTCCACGTGCAGCGACGACGCGGCTGCCAGCGCCGACGCCATGAAGGCCAGGGCGCGCGGGCGCCGGCGCGCATGATGGTCGGCGTCGAAGATCGGCCCCGGCGGCGGCGAGCCGAGCACGTGATCCACGAGGCGCACGAGGCCGGCCACCGACGTCACGTTGAGCTTCGCCATCACGCGGGCGCGGTGCACCTTCACCGTCTTCTCCGTCGTGCCGATGAGCGCCGCGATCTGCTTGTTGAGCCGGCCCGAGGCGACCAGCGCGCAGATCTCCGCCTCGCGCGGCGTCAGCAGATCGAGTCGCCGCCACACGGAGGCGATGTCGTCGCGCTCGGCGCGCAGCACCCGGGAGCGCTCCATCGCGGCCTCGATCGTCGCCAGCAGGACGGACTCGTCCACCGGCTTCTCGAGCAGGTCGAGGGCGCCATCCTTCATCGCGCGCACCGCGGTACGGACGTCCACGCAGCCGGTCACGAACACCGTCGGCACCATGTAGCCTTCCGACCGCTCCTCCTGATACATGCTCAACCCGTCGAGGTCGGGCATGTTGATGTCGGCGACCACGCACGCCGGATCGACCTGGTCACGATCGGCGAGATAGTCGCGCGCGCGTGTGTACGTGCGGACACGATAGCCGTTGCAGCTCAGCGAGCGAGCCAGCGCGCGGCACGTACTTTCATCGTCGTCGACTACGACGATCGTGGACTGAGCGGTTGCGGGCATTGGGAGCCTCTAGGCCTCACGAGAGATTCGTCGCATCGGCCCCGACGCCGTCGCGCCGAGTACCGAGGTAGCGCGGCCACGACCATAACTGAGGCCGAGCGAGAACACTAGACCATCCCCACGATTCGCCGCATCGAGCAGGACGGCGATCGGAGCATGGACCTGTACGGGAATCGGCAGTGCGCGACGTCCGCGACCGCCGGCAATGTGCGCATTTCGCGTGGCCCGGGCGAATGTCAGCCCACCAGCCGCGGCGTGCCTTCCGGCACGAGCGCGTGGCCGATCCGCGAAAGGACAGGTTCTGGGGGGGTAACGAAATTCTGCGACGCGTGGCGACTTTGGCATTGGACCTTGGGCCAACACGCCTAGCGCACCCTGGCCGCCCATACTGGCACGGGACTGCCTACGGAGCAGGGACGACCACATACGTGACCTGGGAGCCGGTGTATTGGCGTTGATACCACACGCTTCCGCATTGGCGATAGACGCGGCCGTCGACCACGGTGGTGACGCAGCCGTCGGGCAGAATCGAGACGACGGACCCCACGGCGGGCGAGTTCGCCACAACCGCCGACGCCGAGGTGTCCGACGCGTTCGCCACGATCTCCGGCGCCTCGCTGTCCGACCCGTCCGCCACCTGCGGCCGACTGCTGAAGCCGTAATAGCGCCATGCCGCGAAGCGACTGGTCGTGCGATCGCCGGCCGGGGCATTGCCAACGACCGCCGCGTCGCGAAAGCGGAGAGTCAGCATCGCCTGCACGACGCGCAACGTCGCGAGGACGATCGCAAGGATGGTCAACGAGGCACGCATCCGTCACGCTCGAGAGATGCCTGTGAGACAGTGCGGATCGGCGAATGGATTGCGCGTCGCACGTCGGATGAACGACCTGGCCTTTCGGCCCGTCGTGTAGGAGAAATCTGCACGAAAAGGACTTCGGGCCAATGAGACTTTGGGCGCACGGCCCGAGTGCATCGCCGGGCGCGCGCTCGCGCAATCTTGCGATAAACGTGCGGATCGCGCCGATCGTTACCGACCCTCTACAAGAGTTCCACGAGCATGGTGTGCCCTTGACAGTGTTCGCGCCGAGTCGCATGGTCGCGCCGGGCGATCAGGATGAGCGCATCGTGGGCAGTGTGATGCAGGACACGCAGCGAAAAACTTCCGCCGCCATCCGCCGCGGGGGCTGGCGATGACCGAAACGCGACGCAGCGTTGCCGAGTCGCAGTCCTCCGTTCATGCCGAGAGTGACTGGGGCGCGCAGCGCGTGGTGGCCGCCGCCGTGGTGACGAGCGTCGCCTACCTCGTTGGCACCAAGGTCGGACTCGCCCTCACCCTCCGCGCGGAAGCGGTTTCGGTGCTGTGGCCACCGAACGCACTGCTCCTCGCCGCGTTGCTCCTGTCGCCGGTGCGCATTTGGGGCATTCTCCTCCTGGCCGTGCTGCCGCCGCATCTCGCGGTGGAGCTGAAGGGCGGGGTCCCGCTCTCGATGGCCCTCTGCTGGTACGTGAGCAACTGCCTCGAGGCGCTCATCGGCGCCGCCATCTTCCGCTGGTGGGTCGCGCGGAACGGCGAGGTGCACTCGGTGCGCGCGTTCGGCGTGTTCATGATCGGCGCCACCTTCTTCGCCACCTTCGTCTCCACCTTCGCCGACGCGGCGTTCGTGTCGCTGCTCGGCTGGAAGGGGGAGGCGTACTGGCACGTCTGGCAGGTGCGTTTCTTCAGCAACATGCTGTCGACGCAGACCATCGTGCCTGCGGTCATCGCGACCGCCTCGGTGGACTGGCGATCCGCGCGCAAGGCGCCCGTCATCCGGTACGTGGAAGCGGTGTCGCTCGCCACTCGGCTGCTGACGGTTCTTGTGGCGGCATTC
>Ga0136846_1241339_pt1 | contig 15968 bp, 13 predicted proteins | sample HopSoiMetagenom2_FD_96841 | JGI IMG/M metagenome (GOLD analysis project Ga0136846, IMG submission 96841) | Grasslands soil microbial communities from Hopland, California, USA - 2 Assembly 2016 (version 4) | ecosystem: Environmental > Terrestrial > Soil > Grasslands | place: USA: Hopland... | reverse complement strand
GTTCCGCCGGCGGTGACGCCGGCGCCGCCGGTGCTCGCGCCGCGCTCCTGGCCGCCCCCGCAGCCCGCCGCGACGGTCAGCGCCAGCAGCCAGGCAAGAGTCCGTCGGCCTCGCATCTGCTGCGGCCACTCTCCCACGACCGCCCGTCGGTGTGGCCGAAAACATGTCCGCCTCGTCGTCCCGGCCCGCGCTTGCACCGCCCACGTCCGGAATACGACCTTCTATCGACGGCATCCGGTTCGTCGGCGTACCGCTTGAATGCAAAGCGTCGACCAGCGTGCAGGAGCGGCGCGGTCGGCGGCGTGTGAGCTTTAGCGTTGCGCCAATGGCGCGGAGCGTGGGGGAAGGCCGTGGGCGCAGCGTCCCTGCGGACGGCGCCGCGACGTTCGAGCTGGACCGGTTCGCCTGGGGCGCGCCCGATCGCCTCGAGCTCGCGGGGCGCTTCGCCGGGCTGGCCGCAATGCCGCGCGGCGCCGCGGTGCTCGTCCTGCGTGGCGACGGCGCCAGCCGGCGGCTGGCCGCGGGCGAGGATGGCTGGCCGCCGTCGGACGGCAAGACGTGGCGCACGGCCTTCGTCTGGGACGAGCCGCCGGCGCCCTTCGAGGAGGCCGAGCTCGAGCTGGGCGGGGAGCTGCTCGTCGAACTGCCCCGGCCGGGAGTCAACCGGCTGCGGGGACGGCGGATCCTGCCGGTCCGGCGCGCGGCGGGAGCCGCGCCCCAAGCCGGCGGCGGCGACGACGGCGCCGCGGGCGATGCGCCCGGACGCGACCACGCGGGGCCGGACGAGCTCGCGATCGCGCAGCGCGAGGCGCGCGAGGCCCAGACCGCCCTCGGCGTCGCCGAGGGCGACCTGGCGCGCGCGCGCGAGGACTTCCAGGCCGAGCGCGAGCGCCGCGCGGCCGCCGCCGAGCGCCTTCGCGATGCGCTCGACGCGCTGCGCGCGATGGCCGAAGAGGCGGCCGCCGGGGACCGCGCGGCGGCCGAGCGGCTGGCCGCGCAGCTCGAGACCGCCGGCGGAGAGCTCGAGATGCACGCCCGCGCGGTCCGCCTGCTGCGCGACCGCTTGGACGTGCTGGCGGCCGCGCGCGGCGACGAGCAGCGCGAGCGGCAGGCGCTGCGCGCGCGGGTGGCCGAGCTCGATCAGGCGGCCGGCGAGATCGAGGCCCTGCGCGCCGAGCGCGACCGCGCGCGGGAGCGCGCCGGCGAGCTCGAGCGCGAGCTCGACGCGGCGCGCGAGCGCCTGGGCGCCGGAGAGGAGTCGGAGCAGCGTCTCCGCGCAGCCGGCCAGGAGCGCGACCACGCGCGGCAGCAGCTCGCCCAGGTGCGCGCGGAGCTGGAACGCACGCGGCGGGCCGCCGAGCAGGACCGCCGGGAGTGCGAGCAGCTGCGGACGCGCGTCGAGGCGATCCGCCTCGCTGTCGACGACGGCCGCTGACCATGGCCGTGCGCTCGCGCGACACGACCGCCGACGCCGACCGCGGGCGGCCCGCGGCTCGCCCGCCCGACCCGGCGCGGTCCTGGCGGGCGGAGATCGAGTGGCGGGCGGCGGCGTGGCGATCGCGCTTCTGCGTCGTCGCGCAGCCCGCCGGCTCGGACGGCGAGCGGATCGCGATCGCGGCGTCCGAGCCGCTGCGATGGCCGCCGAGCGACCGCAGCGCGCTCGAGGCGATGACCGCGGCGGTGCAGGACCTGGAGGAGCGGCTCGTCGCAGCGGGCTGGATGGCGACGGATCGCGGCGAGCATTGGTACGCCAAGCGCTTTGCCTGGGAGGCGGAGCAGGCGCCCACGCCAGCCGTCGAGGAGCAGCACCCCGAGCCGAACGGCGCCCTGCCCGCCGCGGCCGACGAGGAGCCCGCCGTCCCGGCGCCGGAGCCGGCGGCCGAGACGGCTGACCTGTGGCGCTGCGAGATCGCCTGGGACGCGGGCTTCGTGACGTCGCGCTTCGTCGCGCTGGGCTCTGCGCCCGGGAAGACCGACCGCCGGCCGGTGGGCAGCTCGGCGCCGCTGAAGTGGCTGTTCATGGACGACCCCGACCCGCGCAGCGCCGAGGTCGAGGCGTCGGTCCGGACGCTCGAGGCGGCGCTCGTCAAGGCGGGATGGGAACGCGCGGGCCGGGGGACCGGCTGGTACGCGCTGCGGTTCGTCTGGCGTCACCCCGAGGCGCCTCCGCGGCACGTCGACGCCGCCCCCGTCGCCGCCGTGAGGCCGGCGCGGACGCTGTGGCGGTGCGAGATCGGCTGGCAGACCGGCTACCGGGGGTCGCGCTTCGTCGCGGTCGCCTACGAGCCCGGGCAGCGGCGCGGACGGCGGATCGCGGCCTCGGCGCCGCTGAAGCGGCTCTTCAGGGACGATCCCGATCCCCGCGTGGCGGCACACCCGCGCGCCGTGCAGAGCCTGGCGGCCGCGCTCGTCGACGCGGGCTGGGAGCCGGCCGGCGAGGGGCCCGACTGGTACGCGCGACGGTTCGTGTGGCGGCGCGACGGGGACCCGCCCCGGAGCTTGGAGCCGGCGGCGTCCGAGCGCGACTGAGCGGCGCCCGGGCGCCGCGGCCGGTCACTCGACGCGACGAGCCCCGACGAAGTGGCTGCCCCAGTACCCGGTGCGGAACGGGTGGACCATGACGCCGTGGCTGGTCGCCGAGACGGCCCGCCGCGCGCCCGTCGCGATGCCGACGTGCGAGGCGCCCGCACCGGCGGTGTCGAAGAACACGAGATCGCCGAGGCGGATCCGGCCGCCGCCCACCGGCGAGCCGACGGCGTACTGGGCGAAGCTCGTGCGAGGCAGCGAGATCCCCGCGCGGCGCATCGCCCACATCACGAGCCCGGAGCAGTCGAACGACGAAGGCCCGACCGACCCGTAGCCGTAGGGCGCCCCGATTCGCGACTTGGCCGCCGCGACGGCGACCCGGACGCGCGAGCGGGACGGCGAGCGGTGCCGCCGATGCCGGCGCTCCGCCGGCGCGCGCGCGGCCAGCGCGCGTCGCTCCAGGGCCAGGCTCGCCGCGCTCACACGGTGCGCGGGCTCCACGTTCTGGGTGTGCGCGCGGTCGCCGCCGGCCACGGCGGGCATCGCGGCCGGCGTGGCCAGCGCGGCGGCGCCCAGCGCCAGCGACATCTTGCCGAGCGACCGCAGGGGCGGTCGCGACGACGTCGTCGTCGGATACATCCGTCTCCTCTTCGTCTGCTGCTCGTGCGCCTACGAGGTGAGCTGACGGGCTCGCGCCGACGCGCTACGCCGGGCCGGCCGTGGTGGCCGGGCGGCGATTCGCCCCGAGACCGGCTCGCGCCGGTCCAGTGGTTCCCCCGCTCCCAGCGCCCGGAGGCGGCCGGGATTCGGCGTCGGGCACCATAACAACGGCCGCGACGAAAGGTTGCGGCGCGGCGACGAGCGGTCCGTCCGACGTCGTCAGGGCGCGACGGGCTCGAGCAGCCCGCGCTCCTCGACGACCTCGGTGGCGAGCGTCTTGTAGCCGATCGCGTCGAAGACGACGGTCAGCATGTCCGGCTCGACGCGCTGGACGGTGCCCAGCCCCCACTCGGGATGCTCGACCCGCATGCCGACCTGGTAGGCGCCCTCCGGGGCGACGCCCTCCTCGCCGCGGCCGGCCTGGCAGTTGTCGCAGTTGCCGCACGGCGGGTCGTAGGCCTCGCCCAAGTAGCCGAGGATGAACGCGCGCCGACAGCCGCGCTCCTCGGCGTAGCCGCGCATCATCTCCACGCGCGAGCGGTCGAAGCTCTCGCGGTCCTCCTCCGCGCGAGCGGCCGTCTCGATGCCCTCCTCGAGGCGGTCGCCGTCGCCGGCCGGCGCGACCGCGCCGTCCTCGCGGACCTCGGCCAGGCCGACCTCCTCGAGCCGGTGCACCGCGCTCGAGAGCTTGGTGCGCGACAGCGACAGCTCCTCGAGCAGCACGCCCGGCCCCACCGGCCGGTTGCGTCCACGCAGCGCCCGCGCGACGCGCTCCAGGGCCGAGCGGTCGACCTTCCCGGAGGCGAAGAAGCGCCGCCGCCCGAGATCCTCCGGACGGTAGAAGAGCGCGGCTCGCGCCGGCTGGCCGTCGCGGCCCGCTCGCCCGAGCTCCTGGTAGTAGGCGTCGACCGACTCGCTGACGTCGTGGTGCAGCACGAAGCGCACGTCGGGCTTGTCGACCCCCATGCCGAAGGCGATCGTGGCGCACATGACGTCGACGTCGCCGTCGTCGGCCATGAACGCGTCCTGGGCGTGCTCGCGCCGGCCGGCCGCCATCCCGCCGTGGTAGGCCGTCGCGCGCACGCCGCGCTCGCGTAGCTCGCGCGCCAGCGACTCCGCGCCCTTCTGCGTCGCCGCGTAGACGATGCCCGGCGCCTCGAGCTCGCAGACCGCGTCGATCAGCGCGCGGGTCTTGTGCTCGGCGTCGGTGAAGCGCTGCACGCCGAGCCAGATGTTGGGGCGGTCGAAGCCGCGGATGATGATCGTCGGGTCGCGCATCGCCAGGACCTCGACGATGTCGCTGCGCACCGGCGGCGCCGCGGTCGCGGTCAGCGCGAGCAGCACGGGGTCGCCCAGCGCCTGGCGCACCTCGCCCAGCCGCAGGTAGTCCGGGCGGAAGTCGTGGCCCCACTGCGAGACGCCGTGCGCCTCGTCGACGACGAACAGCGACGGCCGCGCGTCGCGCAGCCGCGCGACGGTCTCCTCGTTGCCCAGCTGCTCGGGCGCCAGCAGGACGAACTCGAGGTCGCCGTCGCGCAGCGCGGCGAAGGCCGTCTCGCGTGCGCCCTCGCTCATCGTCGAGTTCAGTGTGGCGCCGCGCAGGCGTCGGTCGCCCGTCTCCTCGACGCTCTCGAGCTGGTCCTCCTGCAGCGCGATCAGCGGGGAGACGACGATCGAGGGGCCGTCGAGGGCCAGGCCCGCGATCTGGTAGATCGCCGACTTGCCCGACCCGGTCGACATGACGACGAGCGTGTCGTGTCCGGCGATGACCGACCTGGCGCCCTCGTCCTGTCCCGGGCGCAGGCCGTCGTAGCCGAGGTGGCGCCGTGCCAGTGTCGTCGGGTCGTCCTTGCTCCGCACCCCTCCCGCCTACCCTCTAGCCCGGATGGCCACCGTCCCTGCGTCCGAGGGTCGCCGGACCCGACTGGCCGAGCAGCGGCGCAACCTGCCCGACGGGCCGGGCGTCTACCTCTTCCGTGACGCCCCGGGCAAGGTCATCTACGTCGGCAAGGCAAAGTCGATCCGCAAGCGCGTCGCCGGGCACTTCACCAATCCCGTGACCCGCGGCGCGTTCGAGATGGTCGACGCGATCGAGTCGGTCGAGTACCTGCTGCTCTCCTCGGAGACCGAGGCGCTGCTGGCCGAGCAGAACTTCATCAAGCAGTATCGGCCGCGCTTCAACATCCGCCTGCGTGACGACAAGTCCTATCCCTTCATCGCGATCTCGATGGAGGAGGAGTTCCCGCGCGTCTACTTCACGCGCGAGAGGCACCGGGCCAACCGGGTCTACTTCGGCCCCTACTCCAACGCCAAGCGCACGCGCTCGACGCTCGAACTGCTGGGCAAGATCTTCCAGTTCCGCTCCTGCCAGGGCCCGGAGCCGGGCCGCCGCTCGGGCTCGCCCTGCCTCGACTACTACATCAAGCGGTGCGGTGCCCCCTGCGTCGGCTTCGTCGACGCGGCCGAGTACCGCAAGTCGATCGACGGCGTGATCGCGTTCCTGTCGGGGCGCTACCGCGAGATCGAGCGCGGCCTCGAGGCGGAGATGCGGCTGGCCGCGCAGGAGCAGGACTACGAGCACGCGGCGTTGGTCCGCAACCGCCTGCGCGCGGTGCAGTCGGTGATGGAGCGCCAGCGCGTGGCCAACGACTCGGTGGGGACCCTCGACGCCGTGGCCGTCGCGTTGGACGGGACGGACGCCAACGCGCAGGTCTTCCAGATCCGTGACGGCATCCTGAGCGACCGCCAGTCGTTCTACCTCGAGAACGTCGCCGAGGCGGCGCTGGGCGACGTGGTCGTCGAGTTCGTCAACCAGTACTACGCCGACCAGATGGGTGTGCCGCCGCAGGTCATCGTCCAGGCCGAGGTGCCGGAGACCGAGGAGCTGGCGGCCGCGCTGAGCGCACGGCGTGGCGCGCGCGTCGAGGTCCGCAGCGCCGAGCGCGGCGACAAGCGCCGGCTGCTCGAGCTGGCGGAGCGCAATGCCCGCCTGGCCCTCGACGGAGAGAAGCTCAAGGCCGAGCGCAGCCGCCAGCAGCGCGTCGAGGCGCTTGACGCCCTGCAAGAGGCGCTCGGGCTCGACGCGCTGCCGCTGCGCGTCGAGTGCTTCGACATCTCCAACCTGATGGGCACGCACACCACGGCGTCGATGGTCGTGTTCGAGGGCGGCACGCCCAAGAAGTCGCACTACCGGCGGTTCACCGTGCGCGGGCTGACGGAGGGCGTCCCCGACGATTTCGCGGCGATGGAGGAGGTGCTGGGCCGGCGCCTGGCCCAGTGGGAGGCCCAGCAGGACCTCTCGCCACACGACCCCGAGCGCAACGAGTCCTTCGCCACGCTGCCCAACCTCATCGTGATCGACGGCGGCCCGGGGCAGCTGTCCGCCGGCCTGCGCGAGCTGCAGGGCTTTCGCGACCGCGGCGTGGCCGTCGTGTCGCTGGCCAAGCGCATCGAGGAGGTCTTCCTCCCGGGGGTGCGCGAACCGGTGTTGCTCGGTCACGACACGCCCGCGTTGCAGCTGCTGCAGCGCGTGCGCGACGAGGCCCACCGCTTCGCGATCACGCACCACCGCGTCCGCCGTGACAAGGCGATGACGAGCTCGGTGCTCGACGAGCTCCCCGGTGTCGGCCCGGCCCGCAAGCGCGCGCTGCTCAACCACTTCGGGTCGCCGGAGGCGATCCTGTCGGCCTCGCGCGAAGCGCTCGAGGGCGTGCCCGGCCTGCCGGGCAAGACGGCGCGCGAGGTCTACGCCGCGCTGCACCGTACGAGCGGCTGATGGGGGCGTGACGTGGAGACGCCGTTCGCCGACGGCCGGCTCCAGGACCTTGTGGTGATCACCGGCGTCTCGGGCGCCGGCAAGTCGACGGCGATGGCCGCCTTCGAGGACGCGGGGTACTTCTGCGTCGACAACCTGCCGCCGGCGATGCTGCAGTCGCTCGTCGAGCTGTTCGCGCACGACGGCTCGGCGGTCGAGCGCGCCGCGGTGGTCTCCGACGCGCGCGGCGGCGACCTCTTCGAGGCGCTGCGCGCCGTGCTCGAGCACCTCGGCCGGCTCGGCCTGCGCCATCGCGTCCTGTTCCTGGACTGCGACGACCGCGAGCTGCTGATCCGCTTCAAGGAGACGCGCCGGCGTCATCCGCTCGCGCCCTCGTCGCGCGTCGAGCAGGGCATCGAGAGCGAGCGCGCGCTCGTCGAGCCGCTGCGCGAGTACGCCGACGTCGTCATCGACTCGACCGGCCTCAAGGCGCACATGCTGCGCCGCAAGATCGCCGACGAGTTCCTGCGCGGCCTACCGGCGGCGCGTCTGACCGTGACCTTCGCGTCCTTCGGCTTCAAGCACGGCCCGGCGCCGCGCGACGCCGACCTCGTCTTCGACGTGCGCTTCCTGCCCAACCCGCACTACGACTCGGCGCTACGCCCGCTGACCGGCCGCGACCCGCGCGTCGTCGCGTACATCGACCGCGACGGCGGGCTCGCCGAATTCTACGCGCGGCTGGACCCGCTGCTGGACTTCCTCGTCCCGCGCTACGTGGCCGAGGGCAAGTCGCACCTGACCGTCGGCATCGGCTGCACGGGCGGCCGTCACCGCTCGGTCGCGATCGCCGAGCACCTCGCCGGGCGCTACCGCGAACGCGACGACGTGCTCGTGGAGGTCGCCCACCGCGACCTCGAACGCGGCTACTGAGCGCCTGAGAGGTGGCCGGTGATCGGGTGGAGCATCACCCCAAGCGCGGCAGGATCTCGCGCGCGTAGAAGCGCAGGAAGCCCTCCTGGTCGGGCCCGATCTGCTGTACGTAGACCTCGTCGAAGCCGGCCTCGAAGGCCTCCTGGATGTGCGCCGCGTGCACCTCCGGGTCGGGCCCGCACGGCACCGCCTCGGCGACCATGTCCTCGGTCACGAGCTCGGACGCCTGCATGAAGTGCTGCGGGGTCGGCAGGATCTGCGCGAGCTCGCCGGGCAGGACCTCGTTCGGCCAGATGCGAAACGCCGTCCGCCGCGCCTCCGCCTCGTCCTGCGCCCAGCACACCTTCATGCCCGACTGGGCCCGGCCCTTGCCGCCGTGGTCGCGGTACATCTTCAGCATCTCCGCACCGGCCCCGGTGAAGACGTAGCCATCGCCGATGCGCGCGGCCACCTCGATCGCCTTGGGGCCGAAGCCGCTGACCAGGATCGGCGGCGGTGCATCCGGGAGCGAGTACAGGCGTGCGTTCTCGACCGTGTAGTGCTTGCCGTGGTGGTCGACCGACTGGCCCGTCCACAGCGCGCGGATGACCTCGACGGCCTCCTCGAGCATCTCCAGGCGCACATCGGCAGGCGGCCAGCGATCGCCGAAGATGTGCTCGTTGAGCGCCTCGCCGGTTCCGACGCCCAGCCCGAAGCGGCCGGGCATCAGCGTCGCGGTCGTCGCCGCCGCCTGGGCCACGATCGCCGGATGGGTGCGCACACTGGGGCAGGTGACGGCGGTGGTGACCTCGAGGTCGGAGGTCTGGCAGGCGATCCCGCCCAGCACGGTCCAGACGAACGGGCTCTGGCCCTGCTCGTTCGTCCACGGGTGGAAGTGGTCGCTGATCCACGCCTTGGCGAAGCCCGCCTGCTCGCCGCGGGCGGCGAGGTCGACGAGCTCCGGCGCGGAGCGCTCCTCGCTGGACAGGAAGATCCCCAGGGTCGGCATTGCCGGGCGCTACCCGCGGCCGCGACCTCGCTAGCCTGCCCCCGACAACCGACCACGCCCCAACAGAGGACTGGACCCCATGCCCGTACGCGTCGGGATCAACGGCTTCGGCCGCATCGGACGCAACGTCTTCCGCGCCGCGCACGAGGCCGGCGCCGACATCGAGTGGGTCGCGGTGAACGACATCACCGACCCCGCGACGCTCGCGCATCTGTTGAAGTACGACTCCGTCTACGGCCCCTTCCCGGGCGAGATCGAGGCCGGCGATGGCGCGATAGTGGTCGACGGCCGCGAGCTGCGCGTCCTCGCCGAGCGCGATCCCGCCGCGCTGCCGTGGGGCGACCTGGGCGCCGATGTCGTCATCGAGTCGACCGGCTTCTTCACGAAGCGCCCCGACGCGGCCAAGCACCTCGAGGCCGGCGCCAAGAAGGTCATCATCTCCGCCCCCGCCACCGAGCCCGACGTCACCGTGGTGCTCGGCGTCAACTTCGACAGCGACTACGACCCCGACCGCCACGACGTCATCTCCAACGCCTCGTGCACCACGAACTGCCTGGCGCCGTTCGCCAAGGTCGTGCACGACGCGGTCGGGATCAAGCACGGGCTGATGACGACGATCCACGCCTACACCGCCGACCAGCGAATCGTCGACGCGCCGCACAAGGACCTGCGCCGCGCCCGCTCGGCGGCCATCAACCTGGTCCCGACCTCGACCGGCGCGGCCAAGGCCGTCGGCCTGGTGCTGCCCGAGCTCAACGGCAAGCTCCACGGCTTCGCGGTCCGCGCCCCCGTGCCGACCGGCTCGGTGGTCGACCTCACCTTCGAGGCCGACCGCGAGACAAGTGTCGACGAGGTCAACGAGGCCATGCGCGCCGCCGCCGACGGCGACCTGCGCGGCATCCTGCGCTACACAGAGGATCCGATCGTCTCGACCGACATCGTCAAGGACGCGCACTCGTCGATCGTCGACGGCAAGCTGACGAGCGTCATCGACGGCACGCTGGTCAAGGTCGTCTCCTGGTACGACAACGAGTGGGGCTACTCCAACCGGGTGGTCGACGTGGCGCAGCGGGTGCTCCAGCCCGTCCCGGCCTGAGTCGACGACCGGATGAGGACGCTGGAGGACGTCGACGTCGCCGGGAAGCCCGTCGTCGTCCGCGTGGACTTCAACGTCCCGCTCTCGGACGGCCAGATCACCGACGACACGCGGATCCGCGCGGCGCTGCCCACCCTGCGCGAGCTGCGCGACCGGGGCGCCGCGCGGCTCGTGCTGCTGGCGCACCTGGGCCGGCCCGAGGGCCGCGATGCCGCGCTCTCGCTCGCCCCGGTCGCCCGGCGGCTGGGCGAGCTGCTCGGCACACCGGTCGCGCTGGCCGATCAGCCCGACCCGCCGCTGCCCGACGCGCCCGTCGTCATGGTCGAGAACGTCCGCTTCTTCGACGGGGAGACCAAGGACGACGAGGCCCTGGCGCGGCGCTACGCCGCGCTCGGGGAAGTGTTCGTCGACGACGCGTTCGGCGCCGCCCACCGCGCGCACAGCTCCACGCACGGCGTCGCGCGGCTGCTGCCGTCGGCCGCGGGGCGGCTGCTGGAGCGCGAGGTCCAGACCCTGACCGGGATCCTGCGCGACCCGCCCCGTCCGCTCGTGGCGATCATCGGCGGTGCGAAGGTGACCGACAAGATCGGCGTGCTCGACGCCTTCCTGGACACGGCCGACGCGATCCTCATCGGCGGCGCGATGTGCTTCCCATTCCTCTACGCGCAGGGGCACTCGGTCGGCGGGTCGCTGTGTGAGCAGGACGGCATCCCGGAGGCCAAGCGCCTGTTGCACGAGGCCCGAGAGGCGGACAAGGCGGACCTCGTCCTGCCCGCGGACCTCCTGCTCGGCCGCGACTTCAGCGCCGACACCGAGGTCCGCAGCCTCGACGGTGTCGACGTGCCCGAGGGCTGGATGGGCCTGGACATCGGCCCGCGGACGGCGCAGGCCTACGGCGAGCGCATCGCCGCGGCGGGCTGCGTCTTCTGGAACGGCCCGATGGGCGCGTTCGAGCTCGAGCCGTTCGCCGCGGGCACGCGCACGGTGGCCGAGGCGGTCGCCGAGGCCGGCCGCGGGGGCACGGTGACCGTCGTCGGCGGCGGCGACAGCGCCGCCGCGCTGACGCAGTTCGGGCTGGCCGACGCCGTGACGCACCTGTCGACGGGCGGCGGCGCGTCGCTCGAGCTCATCGAGGGCAAGACGCTGCCCGGGGTGGAGGTCCTCGCCTGATGGCCGATCGCCGCGCGCCGCTCGTCGCCGGCAACTGGAAGATGCACAAGACGGTGGCCGAGGCCGAGGCCTTCGTCTCCGCACTGCTCCCGCGGATCGAGGGGCGCCTCGACGTCGACGTCGCCCTCTGCGCGCCGTTCACCGCGCTGCGGGCCGTGGTCGACGCGGCACGTGACTCCGGGCTGGCCGTCTATGCCCAGAACATGCACCAGGCCGCGCAGGGCGCCTACACCGGCGAGGTCAGCGCGTCGATGCTCGTCGACCTCGACGCCGACGGGGTCGTGCTGGGGCATTCCGAGCGGCGCGAGTACTTCAACGAGACCGACGCCGCGCTGGCCGAGAAGGTCCCGGTCGCCCTCGACGCGGGCCTGGTCCCGCTCCTCTGCGTCGGGGAGACCGAGGAGGAGCGCGGGCGGGGCGAGACCGAGGACAAGCTGCGCCGCCAGATCGAGGTGGGGCTCGGGTCGCTCGACACGGCGCGCCTGCGCGAGGTCGTCATCGCCTACGAGCCGATCTGGGCGATCGGGACCGGCGAGGTGGCGACGCCGCAGCAGGCCCAGGAGGCGATCGCGTTCATCCGCGCGCTCGTCGCCGACCGCGACGCCGGCCAGGCGCAGCGCATCCGCATCCTCTACGGCGGGTCGGTCAACGCCGGCAACGCGGTCGAGCTGCTCGCGCTGCCCGACGTCGACGGAGCGCTGGTCGGGGGCGCCTCGCTCGAGGTCGACTCGTTCGCGGCGATCGTCGAAGCGGCGCCCCGGTGAGCTCGGCCGTCCCCACCTTCCCCGCCGTCGCGCTCGTCATCCTCGACGGCTGGGGGCTGGCCGCAGCCGGGCCGGGCAATGCCGTCGCCCAGGCGCGCACGCCGGTCTTCGACGCGCTGTGGGAGCGCTTCCCGCACACGCAGCTGACGGCCTGCGGGCCCGCGGTCGGGCTGCCCGAAGGGCAGATGGGCAACTCCGAGGTCGGGCACCTGAACCTCGGCGCCGGCGCGGTCGTCAAGCAGGACCTCATGCGGATCGACGAGGCCGTCGAGGACGGGACGCTCGCCGGCAACGAGGTGCTGCGCGGCGCGATGCAGGACGCGCCCCGCGTGCACCTGATCGGCCTGGTCAGCGACGGGGGCGTGCACTCGTCGGACCGTCACCTCAGGGCGCTCATCGAGCTGGCGGCGCGGCTCGAGGTCGCCGACCTCGTCGTGCACGCGTTCACGGACGGACGCGACACGTCGCCGACGGGCGCCGAGCGCTACCTCGCCGACGTCGCGGAGTGGGCCGCGCGGGCCGGCAACGCGCGTCTCGGCTCTGTCGTCGGCCGCTACTACGCGATGGACCGCGACAAGCGCTGGGACCGGATCCAGCAGGCCTACGACCTGCTCGTCCATGGGCGCGCCGACCACCACGCGCCCGACGGGCCCGAGGCCGCGCGCGAGGCCTACGCGCGGGGCGAGACCGACGAGTTCATCACGCCGACCACGGTCGGCGACGAGGCGCGCATCCGCCCCGGCGACTCCGTGCTGGGCTTCAACTTCCGCCCGGACCGTATGCGGGAGATCACCAGCGCGCTCGCCGACGAGGACTTCGGCGAAGTCGATCGCGGCGGCGCCCCGGTGGTCGAACGCTACGCCACGATGACGGAGTACGAGGAGGGCTGGCCGTACCCGGTCGCGTTCCGCCCGGCGCGGCCCGCGATCACCCTGCCGCACGTCGTCGCCCGGTCCGGCGGGCGCCAGCTCCACGTCGCCGAGACCGAGAAGTACCCCCACGTCACGTACTTCTTCGGCGGGGGCGAGGAGGACCCGGAGGAGGGCGAGCGCCGTGAGCTCGTGCCCTCGCCGCGCGACGTCCCGACCTACGACCACAAGCCGCAGATGAGCGCGCCCGAGGCGGCCCGCGCCTTCGCCGACGCCTGGCGCGAGGACTCGTTCCGCTTCGGCATCATCAACTTCGCCAACGCGGACATGGTCGGACACACGGGGGTCATCCCGGCTGCCGTCACGGCCGTCGAGACGGTCGACGAGGGCCTCGCCGAGGTGGTCGCGGCCGTCGAGGAGAAGGGCGGCGCCCTCGTCATCACGGCCGACCACGGCAACGCCGACGAGATGCTCGAGGAGGACGGGTCGCCCGACACGGCGCACTCGCTGAACCCGGTGCCGCTCGTCGTGGCGACCCCCGAGCCGCTGCGCGTCGAACTGCGCGACGGCGGCATCCTGGCCGACGTCGCGCCGACCGTGCTGGCGCTGCTGGGGATCGAGCAGCCCGCCGCGATGACGGGCCGTTCGCTGTTGTCCTGACGAGGAGTACCTCGACCGTCCCCCCGCTCCCGCTGGGGCTAGGGGCCTGTGCCGCGACCGGGCGGCGGTGGGACGGTGGAGGTGAGGTCTTGCGTCGGAGGTGTGGTGGGGAGGGCTCTTGGCGGAGCGGCGGCGGACCGCCCCCCAGCGTCCGCCGCCCCCGCTCTACGCCGTAGATGGTGGCTGCTGCGGGGATCGTTCTCTGCTGGGCCTGCCCTAGTCCTGAGGTGCGGCTGCCTCCACAGGCGATCGTGGTCCGGGCGGACGGAAGAGATCGCGCGTGCGCCACCTGCGCTGGTACCGTCGCCCCCGACGCCCATGGCCGGCACCGCTTCGACGCACCCCACGACGAACCTGACCGAGCGCGAGCTGCGCGCCTGGCGCGGCATGCTCCGCGTCCACTCCGCGCTGACCAAGGCGCTCGACGCCCAGCTCGAGGCCGAGCACGGGCTGCCGCTGAGCCACTACGAGGTGCTCGTGTATCTGGCCGCCGCGCCCGAGCGCCGGATGCGCATGTCCGAGCTGGCGGAGTCGATCCTGCTGAGCCGCAGCGGGCTGACCCGGCTCGTGGACCGGCTCGAGCGCGAAGGCCTGATCATGCGGCAGACGTGCGCCCACGACGCCCGCGGTGCCTTCGCCGCCCTGACGGACGCCGGGGCCGAGCAGTTGGCCGTGGCGCGCCGGACGCATCTGGCCGGCGTCCGCGCGCTGTTCCTCGACCACCTGAGCGAGGAGGAGCAGGAGCTGTTGGGCGAGCTCTGGGCGCGCATGCTCCCGGGGGTCGGCGAGGCGCCCGCTCCGCGCTGCTGAGGCGCCCGCTCCGCGCGGCCGAGGCGCCTGCCGCTCCACCGCTGAGCGACGCTGCCCGCTGCTCGAGGCGCCCGGTCGCGGCCTCCTGAGCCTCCCCGCTGCGCAGGCCCGTCCGTCCTGTTGCGCGTCTTGCACGATTTGACAGATTCGGACTGAGATTTCTATACTTCGGGTACGACTGATGCGAAACCCTGGACCGCAAGCCGGTAAGGAGGTACTTCAATGGCACTCATTCGCTGGGAGCCCGCGCGCGAGGTCGCTTCTCTGCAGCAGGAGATGAACCGCCTGTTCAGCTCCTTCTTCGACGCTCCGGCGGGGGGCGCGGGCAATGGCGAGACGGTACGGCGCTGGGTCCCCGCGATGGACCTCGTCGAGACGGACGACTCCTTCGTCCTGAAGGCCGACCTGCCGGGCCTCGACGAGAACGACGTGAAGATCGAGGTCGAGGACGGCGTGCTGACCGTGTCCGGTGAGCGCAAGGCCGAGCACGAGGAGAAGCGGGAGGGCTACTACCGCGTGGAGCGGGCGTTCGGCTCCTTCGGCCGCGCGCTGACCCTGCCCGATGGCGTCGACCCGGAGGCCGTCAGCGCGAACTTCGACAAGGGCGTCCTGGCCATCCGCATCCCGAAGCCCGAGGACCGCAAGCCGCGGAAGGTGGCCATCAAGGTCGGCGACAAGCCAGCGGCCATCGAGGGCAAGGAGACCGAGGCCAAGAAGTAGGCCGCGTCGCACCCGGTTGTCCGTCGCGAGCCCGGCAGGACGCCGGGCTCGTCTGCGTCTGCGACGATTTCCCGCCGCATGCCCCGTCCCGGCGACGCACGCCCCGCCGCGTGCTTCGAGGTCACCGCGCGCGACCGGGCGACACGGGCGCGTGCGGGCGTGATCCACACCGCCCACGGCGACGTGCGCACCCCGGCCTTCGTGCCGCTGGCCACGAAGGCGGTGGTCAAGACGCTGCTGCCCGCCGAGGTCGCGGCGCTCGGCTACGACATGGTCCTGGGCAACACCTTCCACCTCCACCTCGACCCGGGCGACGAGCTCATCGCCCGTGCCGGCGGTCAGCACGGCTTCATGCGCTGGGAGCGGCCGATCATCACCGACTCGGGCGGCTTCCAGGTCTTCTCGATGGGCCACGGCGCGGTGGCCGACGAGATCAAGGGCCGGGCGCGTGTGCCGGGTCATGGCTTGATCCTCGCGATCGAGGAGGAGGGCGTCCGCTACCGCTCCTACCTCGACGGGTCGGAGCGCTTCATGGCCCCGGAGACCTCGATGCAGATCCAGGCCAACCTGGCCTCGGACATCGCGCTGGTCTTCGACGAGTGCACGCCGTTCCACGCCGACCGCGAGTACACGGCGCGCTCGACGGAGCGCACTCACCGCTGGCTGCGGCGCTGCCTGGACTGGCACGCCGTGCACGGGCCGGAGGCGCAGCTGCTCTACGGCATCGTGCAGGGCGGGGTGCACGAGGACCTGCGCGTGGCCTCCGCCGAGGAGGTCGCCTGCGGCGAGTGCGACGGCATCGCGATCGGCGGCTCCCTGGGCGCGGAGAAGCCGCAGATGTACGAGGTCGTGGGGTGGACGACCGCCGTGCTCCCCGACGACCGCCCGCGCCACCTGCTCGGCATCGGCGACGTCGACGACCTCATCCGCGGCGTGGAGCTGGGGATCGACACATTCGACTGCGCGATGCCGACCCGCCTGGCCCGTCACGGGATGGCGCTCGTGCCCGACCCCGAGCATC
>Ga0136846_1226888_pt1 | contig 15969 bp, 11 predicted proteins | sample HopSoiMetagenom2_FD_96841 | JGI IMG/M metagenome (GOLD analysis project Ga0136846, IMG submission 96841) | Grasslands soil microbial communities from Hopland, California, USA - 2 Assembly 2016 (version 4) | ecosystem: Environmental > Terrestrial > Soil > Grasslands | place: USA: Hopland... | reverse complement strand
TGGGCGCCACCTGGTCGTTCTCTTCATAATATCTCGACCGGATATTGCCGCCCGCCAGTACATCGAGACTAAAATCGGCATTTATATTTTTGTTGTAGCGCAGGGTGGCTTCTGTATTGTTCTCATTCACGGTGAATGCGTCTTCTTCATAAGAGCCAAAGGGTGTACCATTGGTGCCATAAGCGATCCGGAGCTTGCGGCGGTCGTTGTAATAATCACTGCCGGTTCTGAAACTAAAGTTCAATCCGTCAATGATGGCATAGTCGAGCTTTACCGCCCCAATGATCCGGTTGCGCCGCTGACTTACTGTATTATTATAGGCTACCCAAAACGGGTTACTGTAATAACTGTTGTTCCAGTTATACGATCCGCCGTTGGCATCTTTATTTTTACGCAGATCCTCCATATCTACCTGCCGGCCAAACCAGGTAAACTGCAACATGGTGCTGGTGGATCTTTTGCCCGACACGCCGGGTAAATTAGGCGCATTGTCAATAATGTAATTGGCATTTACCCCAATCTTTACTTTTGGCGTAACGTTAAACTGGGCATTAAAACTCACATTGTTTTTACGGGCCTCACTGTTTGGCACAATACCGGTTTGCTTTTCATTACCAAAGCCAATGCGGTAATTATAACTGTCACCCGCACCTTCCAACGCAACGCTGTTGGTAAGAAGAACACCAGTTCTGAAAAAATCCCGTACATTATTGGGATGCGGCACAAAGGGCGCAGGTACCCCATTGGAGAAATACTGCGTGATCAGTTGTCCATCCATTTTGGGTCCCCAGCTTTCATCCACGTAATCGTTATCCCCGCTCTTTCCATCTACCCATCTGAACTTCCCTTCTGCACCCTGTCCGAATACATTCTGGTATTCGGGCAGGATCAACAGACCCGACAAGGTGGTGTTGGAATTGATGGTAACACCCACCCCCTGTTTCTTTTTACCGGTCTTTGTTTTTATCAGGATAACACCATGTGCGGCTCTCGATCCGTATAATGCCGCCGCATTGGGACCTTTTAAAACACTGATGGTCTCTATGTCTTCCGGATTGATATCGGCAATAGCATTGCGATAATCTCTTGATCCGCCGGCACCGAGCTGGGAGTTATCTACGGGGATATCGTCTACAATAAATAAAGGCTGGTTATTGCCATTAATAGAAGTTTCACCGCGGATAATAATACGGGAAGAACCCATATCACCCTGGGTATTGGTAACCCGTACACCTGCTACCTTACCGGCAAATGCATTTACCAGGTTCGATTCTTTTGCTTCTGAAATATCGGCTGTTTTTAATTCCTGGGTAGCATAGCCCAACGATTTTCGTTGCCGTGACACACCCAGCGCCGTTACTACAATAGCGTCGAGTGATTTATTGGAAGGAGTTAACTCTATCAGCAGCTGTTCAGTGGCCGAGTCAATTACAATTTGTTGTGTTTCATACCCAACATAGGAGATGGTCAGGATAGAATTCCTGGCTGCCGTAATGGAGAAATTACCACTGGCGTCTGTTACGCTGTTATTTTTTACCGTGGCGCCCAATACCGTAACACCGGCCAGCGGTGCGCCGGTTGTTTTTGATTTAACAACACCATGAAGGGTTTTGGTTTGTGCCACTACAAATGAGGGCGATATTCCCAAAAGGACAAATGCAATACATGTGACGATCCTGATCATTGTATATAGTTATAGGTTAGCAGTTATATTACCTGGCAGGCAATACAAAGCACACTTCCATTCAGGAAGTCATTCAACATGCATTCATTCAAGGGAAATAAATCGGTAAAAACACCGGCATGGGCTGCGAACAGCACCATCCGGACCACCGGAGTGAATTATAGACAGCTCAAAGATATACTCTGTAAAAGTATTGTCAAAATTAATCTACGCTTTTGGTGGACTATACAGATAAAATGGTATTATTGCAGGGAAGCAATTTTACTTACCGTATGACGTGTGCTGAATTTGAACAACTAAATAAGCAGGAACAAATAAAGGTAATTAGCCACTATGGTGATTTTGTGGCTGATAAGGTAGAGGCAGGTAACCGTTATTATTTATATGCGATCAACAGCTTTTATGTGGAATTATTGCATGAACTGTCGAACCCTAACACCAATGGACTTGTGGTGAACAGGATCCTGGCTGTTGCGGAGGCATTTGAGGTCAGTTGTGAGTTGTGAGTAGTGAGTGGACGCCCGCTCACTACTCACAACTGACCACTCACAAGATTACTTTATAAACACGATCGCGCCTGGGTTAACGGCTGGTGACGTTGAAAACGAAAACTTCTTTTTACCGGTTTTATCAAAGCAAAACACTTCACCTGAAGTTGTATAATCTTTTGCATCGGTAACATACACATCTCCATTCTGAGGATCTACATTTAAACCATATGGCATAGTTATACTGGTGCCATCAGTAACAAAGTTGGCGGCCTCCTGTTTAAAATCGGTAGTGCTTAATTTGCGTACATATTTTGAACCTGAATAACCACCGGTTGCATACAAAGCGCCATTATAGTATTGAATGCGACCGGTAATGGTATCGGCTATTTTTACCATTGAATTGGTGCTTGTACTGATCTTGGCCAGTTTGGGCATAATGCTGCTAAAATAATCACCTGAACAAATAACATAAATATTGCCCGACTCGTCTGCTGTCATAAAGCTTGGACTTAAGCCGGTTTTTATTTTTTGCAATTCGGTCATCGAAGTTAAGTTGATAACAGAAATGGTTGAATCCTTAACCGTTGCCAGGCCACCGGAGTTGGCCACATACAATTTATCGCCCAGCACTACCATTTGCTCAGGATTGGCGCCTACAGTAATCTTTTTTTCAATAGTCTGTGAAGCCGTATCAATTACTGCAACCGTACCATCATAAGCGGATACGAGCACTTTATTTTTATAGGCAACTACATACCTGGGCTGGCTTTTAGCCCCGCCTGGCGTTAAAAAATCGATGTTTTTGATCTTTTGACCGGTTAGCTTATCGGCAATCGTCAATACGCTCGATGCATGTACTACGATATACAATTTACCACCATAGATCAACAGGTCGTTACCGGTATCACCGAGACCTGTGCCATTGTTTGCTTTGGAAAAAAAGTCTGTACTAACGGCACCTGTACTTTCATTGTAATATGTAAGCATGCTATTATTAAACCCATAATCTCCTTCACTTAATACATACACACCGGTGGTAACTTTTGGCGCCGACGAATCGTCTTTATCTTTTTTACACGATGCCAACCCAGCTACAAAAAGGGTGAATAATAAAATGATCCTGTTGTGTTTCATGTTGATGAATTATAAATTATTAAAAAGCAAACTTATTTTCCATGATCTGCCGGGCATAGGAAAGTACCGCACCACGTCATATTTTTGACCGGTAAGGTTATTGAGCTCTCCCTTTATTTGCAGGTTGTATTGTTTGATATTTAATTGCCGGGCAACAAATACATCATGTACACCCCAGCCATCAACCTGGTTATAGGGATTGTTTTCACCCAAAACATAACGGGCGCCTGAAAAAAGCAGGCTATAACCACCCGTCCAGCGCCGGTAATTTACACTGATCAATGCGGAACCTGAATGATCAGGTGTATACGGTATCCTGTTCTTATAGGTCACACCGGAAGGATCAGTGATATCCAATGCATGCTGAAAAGTATAGGCCATGCGGATGAACCAGCTTACGGGTTCGCTGATAGCGCCATCTGCTTCAGCCGTTACATCAAGCCCCTTAATACTTACTTTACCCAGGTTCAGCATGGTCCATACAAACAGGTTCTTATTGGGAAGGGCAACTATCTTGTCTTTAATTAAATTGTAATACCCATCTGCACTTATGCTGACATGTTTTAACATCCCTTTGAAGGAAGCTGAATACACCATACCTGCATTGTACTGACGCGCATATTCAGGATTCAGGGAAACATTCCCAACAATACGGTAGTACAGGTCATTGAAAGTGGGCATCCTGAAAACATGCTTATAAAACAAGCGAAACATCAACGGACTGTTAGCCGTTAATTTTCCACTGAATGCGAAGGAAGGCGTTAATTTGTTAATGGTCTTGGCGGCTACCCCGGTTTTCACCTGGTCATTGATAGTAGTAAGCAATGCAGCACCATTCAACTGCCAAAGCGGGCGAACGTAATTGATGGCAAGGCCATTCCAAAAGCTTTTACGGGCGGGATACACAAAATCAGGCATATTGGAATTGAGCTTCGAGTACGCGGCATCTGAAGCCGCTGATACAGTCAGATGCTCCTGTATAAGCTGACTAAGGGCTGCACTGAAATAGTATTCATATTGCGTGTAACGATTATCCAGGCCGCCTGCATTGTTCAAATAATCGGGATCAATGTATTTGGTATAACTCCGGCTGGCTTTTGCCGATACAAGCAAGCCCGTGCTATTATTATTGAAAGATTTCCGGTACCGGCTTTGTATATAATAATCATTATTCCACAAGTGTTGCACCGACCGTTCATTATAAAAGATCACTACCCCCGGCAATCCCCTGCTGCTAGTATACCCCGACAGCTTCACCTGCCAGGTAGCGCTGTCGGCAAACTGTTTAAACAGGTTTACTTCTCCCTGAAATGATCGCAGTTCCGCATTCTCGCGTTTGGTGTTCAGAGAAGAACTGCCATTATCGATGTGATAAGGATAATTTCCTTTTGAGAAAATGCCTTCTGCATTTACGCCAATGGCCATTTGTTTGGGCAATACCCGGTTCATACCTGCCGAGGGTTGCCATAAACCAAAGGAGCCCGCTTTCATCCCTGCCTGCCAATGATTGCGTTGCAGGGCTTCGGTTGAAAAGGACAATGTATTAATAGAGAGCATGGCTGCTGATCCATAAGCCCGTGCGGGCTGTAACATAGTTTGTGCATTCGCCTGTTGCAGATCGATGCTTTGTACAAAGGTCACTGAGTACTTACTTAGATCTATTTGCCCCGCCTGCGCATCAGACACGGGTATACCATCGTAATTGACGCCGGTATTTTGTGCGCCAAGGCTTCTTACCGAAACGGTCTTTAATCCGCCAGCGCCTCCATAATCTTTTACCAGTACACCGGAAAAGAAGCGGGCCGCATCGCCCACGGATGGCGCATTGAGCTGTTGCAGGGTTTGCCGGTTTAATGATTGCGCCGGCGTAATGGCCGTGAAGGTTTGTTTCTTTTTCTGAGAACCCACCGTCACTTTTTCCAGGACCTTTACAGTGTCTTTTTGTTGGGCAAAAAGCACAGCAGGCAACAGCAGCCCGGCCGCAATAAAAGCATATGTAATAAAAGCAGTCTTCAATCAATTGTTTTTGGGCGCAACAGGGAACAAACAGTAAAAACAATAAGTGAGGAGGCGCGAAGGCAGGCCTTTAATTGTTTTTACCAGCTTCTTCCACGAAAGCCGATAAATAAGCTTGCTATGGCAGGTCTTCTGGCTCGTTTCATTTGTTCAACACCTTCCCTCCCGACGTATCGGGAAGTGGTTTGCAGATTGAACAGTTGTGAATGATAGTACCATTCACGAAACTTACAGCTGCGGGACAGCCCCGGAATTACACCGGGTTCCCTTTTAATCCATCCCAACGTAGTCGGGAAAGAACCATAACAGGCGCAAATGTAGGGTAAATTTAGAAAATGTGGCTAGGAAGTTGACAAGTTAACAGGTTGACAAGTTAACAGGTAAGTAGAAGGTTTGGGTGAATAAAGTATGAGGTTGATAGAGTTGATAAAGGTCAACGCTGTCAACCCTATCAACTGGTTACTTACTTTGAAACCCTTACCTCAAACCTGTCCTTCAAACAGGTGTAGGGATCAATCACTTCATACACTGTTTTTGCGGCAGTTGGTTTCACGGTAATTGACCTGGTGGTTTCTTTGCTTTTGTTCCATTTGTAAGTACCGATAAAGGAGGCTTTCAGGGTGGCGGTCGCTCCTTTTTTAACAGTAATGACTTCGTTCCTGTTTACATCTTTCATCATTACAAAATGGTCCCTGATCTTTCCGTCGGAGCAGATCCATTTCAACTCCAACCGGTTTTCATTTACCTCGAGCATGGAAGCGCCGCCAAGTTCATTGTAGGAATAGTACATGGCATTGTGCGGATAAGCAGCCTGCCTGGTGCCCATGGCGCCGGCTGAACCTGTAACCACATACACCGTTCCTCTGTTTGCCGAATCTTTTATATACGGACAGGAATTTGCACTGCCGTCATATAAAGCGGAGGAAGCGCTCAGGTTATGTTGGGTGGCATTGAAGGTGGCTTCCATTCCATAATGTCCGTTCATCAATCGTGATCTTTCATACAAATGACTATGACCGCAAAGGATGAGGTCAACGCCATAGCGCTCAAGGATGCGGATGAAGTTCTCTCTTATCTTCACCAACTCGGTTTCATTGTCGGAGTTGTGCGAACCCATGGTATACGGCGGATGATGCCAGTACGCCACCACCCAACCTCTTTTCGTATTGTGAAATGCATCGAGGTCTTTTTTTATCCATTGCACCTGTGCGCCCAGGGTATCGTATAAGCGGGTTTCATTTTCTTCCTTGCCATATGAATCAATTGACAGGAAATGCACATTGCCAATATCAAAAGAATAATAGGACTGGCTGCCAGAGGCAACACCACCACACTCCCCTTTTGTTGGCATGGAAAAATTCTGGTAATACGGAATATCATGCGTTATCTGCGCCGTTGCTTTATACTGGTCAAAATCATTGTAATCGTGGTTACCGGGGGCGGGAAATAAAGGATATTTCTTCAACAGGTTATCCTTATAGATATTGAAGAATTTTTCCTGGAACTCCGGGTCCTGGCCAGCGTTATAAGCATTATCGCCCAGCAGGATCCAGGCATCCATAGGTTTATCGGCCAGGTATTTTATAACCTGGTCGCGCACCGAACGCTGGTTAACGGAATTATTGCCGCAATCGCCAAAAACGCCGATGCGGTAAGAACCTTCTTCCCCGGGTGGCGGCAGGGTAACAAAATAATTATCGTTTCCTTTTTGCAAGGTATCACCTACGCCACCACCAATGGCATAATAGTATTTTGTGCGGGGCGAAAGACCTGTTATTGTAACCTTGTGTTCAAAGGTGAGCGTTGGGTCTGCAGCCAGCCCTTTCAGGTCTTTTTCATCGGGACTATAGTTCACCACGCTTCTTTGTAACGCATCGGTTCGCCAGCGAATAACAATGCTGGTACTGCTGGCCACCTGTAAATAGGGTCCGCGGATCAATTGGGCCTGCACTTCCACCTTTCTTTGGGCGCTGCTGATAAACGGTAACAGAAGCCCGGCTAATGCCATTCCGCCAATTAATTTCCTTTTTAATGAATTCACTGATTTGATTTATTGATGAACGATCCTTCTGGTTCCGCATCATCCAATGTATGGATAAAGCTTATAATACTGGCCGCTTCGTTTGGGGTAAGGTGTAATGGCCTGGGCGATAAAGTTTGATTGTTGATGGGCAGCTTTAACCCGGCTGCCCCGCCCTGGTTATAAAACTCAATTACAGCTTCCAAAGTTTTAAAAGCGCCATTGTGCATATAGGGCGCCGTAGCCGCCGCATTGCGCACCGTAGGCGTTTTGAATGCCTGTTTGTAATATTCCATAGGGAACAGCGGGTACCGGCCCATATCGGTGTCTGCTACGGGTTGTAACAGATCGTCGGTACGCGTAGTGCCCAACACTTCAAACTCGGTTCGATCGTACAGGGGTGGCGTTAACCCATTGAACAGCGGCGCAAAATGACAGGTGCCGCATTGCGCCTTGCCCATAAACAGGTTGAACCCTTTTATTTCGGTAGCTGTCAGTGCAGGTCCTTTTCCCTGGATATAGTTATCGAACCGGGAACTGCGGGGATTCAAACTGCGCACAAACGCGGCAATACATTCGGCCATCTTATCAATTGGCGAGGCGACGCTTATCAACTTTTTGTAGGTTGTATCCTGTTGCAGATGCTTCACAATCGCCCCGGAGTCGGCATTCATTTCCTGTACATTGAACAGCACCGTCTTCACCTGGCTTTGCAGACTTTCGGCTTTTCCATCCCAAAACTGCCGGTACTGAAATGCGGAATATAGCAACGAAGGCGCGTTTCGCTGTACGTGTGAATGCCCGTCAAACGCAATGCTTTGCGCCAGCCCATCGGTAAAATGTTTTTCGGGCTGGTGACAGGTGGCGCAACTTATTTTGTTATTGCCCGATAACCCCGCATCAAAAAACAACCGGCGGCCCATGGCTATTTGCCATTGAGCGCTGCTATCAGTGCCGGGAAAGGCATTTAAATTAAGAAAGGTTGGATTGAAAAGATCACCGGCTTCATAATTCAACACCCGGGTTGTATTGAGTTGTAATTGCCATTCTTTTATGAAAGCCTGCAACGATCGTTGTAAAGGCAGGGCATAAGCGGTGAGAAAATGAAGGCGGTCGAAACTGTCAAAATCAGGATGCTGGTGCAGGTAGTCAATACAGCCAGAAAGATAATTGGTAACCTCCGCTCCTTTTTTGGTGGCATTGCCCACAAAAGGTTGCAGCACCGTTTGCAGGGCGCTGAGCGACATTTCCGACTCGGCCATCCCTGTTTTCAGCAAGGGCGCATCAAAGCCGGTTATGCCGAGGGTGATCACGCGCACCAACTCCAACTGTACGCTTTCGAGCAATTGTTTGTCAGTGGCGGTAAAACCGTATAATAAAGCATTCAGGTCTTTTGCCGAAGAGTTTATCACATCGGCCTGTTGTAATAACTCCCGCTTTTTCATGGCGGGATGTTCTTCATACAACAAACTTTCGATCACCTGTAAGCCGGTTGGCTCCCTGAACTCCATATAGGGTTCATCTATTTCATATTTAGACGGGCTGTTATAAATAAGCGCGGCGCTTTTAAAAAAATATTCCAGGAAGAAGGCAATCTTTTTATATTGCAGGCGGGCCCTTTTTAATGCAGCGCGGGCTTTCAACAGGGAGGCAGTATCATCATTCAGTGTAACAATCGACTGTTGCAGTTCACCTGTAGCCGATGCAAATGCCACTGCATTGGTTGTAAACCAGGCCAACGCAACAGGCACACCGGTATCGGGCTTTGAATGGGTAAAGCCAACCGCCATTACCAGGCAGAAGAAACAAACGATCAATCCGACGGCTATTTTCATGCGTTCGGTGGTATGAATTGCTACAAATGTCACTACTGTTGGCCCGGGTGGTTTTATTAATAGCGGCAAAGAAACAATTCGTATGTTATGTTTATATTAACCCGTCCTTTAAGGCTTTTAAATAAGGCTTATTGTTCGACTTTTTAATCACAATTTCATGGCACTGGTTAAATTTCGCAAATGCTTTTAACGCATCAGTAAGTTTCCCGAGCATGTCCCTGGTCAGTTTCACCGGCTCAAAGTGCAGGTTGTGCACGATCAATTGGTTTTGTTTTCTATCGGCTTTTGAATCCATGCGGGCGACAAAGGTATCGCCTATTAATACGGGCAATGAAAAATAACCGTATTTCCGTTTGGGAGCAGGCACAAAACACTCTATCTGGTAATCAAATTCAAAGAAGTCTTTTAACCGGTGTCTGAATACATTCAACGCATCGAATGGGGACAAGATAAATGCGTCGCCAGCCAGTGTGATCTTTTTGTTTTTATAAGGGGGCAACATATAGAGCGGTCCTTTCAATCCTTCAACCGCCACGGGCAGGATCTCTTTCTCCGCTGCCATTTTCTCCAGTTCCTTTTTCACCAGGTTATCTTTTACATAATGCGCGCGCCAGGCCATTTCTTTTGCATAAGCAACGCCCATGCTTTGCAAACAGCGTTTGATCACATGCCGGGCAAATTCCTCAGGTGTGGGTATGTCGGTATCGATGTCGGCAGGCACAATGTTCCGGGGCAGGTCATAGCGTTTATGGAAATCTTTTTTCCGCGTTACCATCAGCTGGCCACTCATGTACAATCGTTCGAGCGCCACCTTCGAAGGGCGCCAGTCCCACCAGCCGGAGCTGGCTACCTGGCGATCGTTATCAAAATCCTTTACACCCAGCGGCCCATCGCGCCCTATCCTGTCCAGCACCTGGTTCATGAGATTGATCTCGGGCTGTTCCAATGGATACCTTTTGGCAAAACTTGCTTTTATGGGCAGTGAAAACCGGAAGTCGTGCATGGGCATATAGCCTGCGTCACAGGTGAAATATTCAAATACCCTTCCATCATGCTGCAATTCTTCGAGCCAATCCTGTTTATAATCGGGCACCCGCGCATAGATCGCATGGTGATGGGCCCGCTCCACCACATAGTTGGTATCGAGTTGAACAAAACCCAAATGATCGATGAGCTTGTACACTGCTTCGCGCCCTTTTCCAAACTGCGCGTGTTTGGCCAGTCCGGCCGCATGGAGGATGATTTTTCTTGCCTGTTCTTTGGTAAGGATGATCTGGTTCATACGTGTGTGATAAAGTTAATGAAAAGAGTTGACCAGTTGACGAGTTGACGAGTTAACAAGTTGACAAGTTAACGAGTTAACGAGTTGACAAGTTAACGAGTAGAACAGGACTTGCCCCGATGAAGTTGGGGTTGATTGCAGAAGCGAGGCTGGAATATCGGAAACCCTTTCACGTTTCACGTTTGCCGTTTCACGATTCCTCATTAATTCACAAATGTGAACGAACCCGCCGTTTCACTGCCATTACTTTGTACCTGCAAATCGATCATACAATGAAAGCATTAACTAAAACATTACTAATAATAATGATACTGGCAGGGCCGGTGGCCTTTAGCCAGGAAGCCGGTCCGCGGGTGCTGACCCTGCAACATGCGTTTGAGCTGGCTGAACAAAACAGCGCGCAGTTAAAAATTGCGGCGCAAAATACCGAACTGGCCCATCAGAAAATTGACATCGCCAAACTGGGACATTTGCCCAATATTTCCAGTGCCATTAATTATGGGTATTTAAGCAACTCTCAAATATGGGACCCGTCTTTTGGCAAACATATTACAGCGCACGTTCCGCACAACCTGACCCAATTTTCCGTGCAGGCATCGGAAACCATTTTCAGGGGTGGTGAAATTGCCAACAATATAAAAAAGGCCAGTCTTGAAGAACAGGTGGCCCTGTTAAACCAGGAAAAAAACGGGGAAGACATAAAATTCCTGGTGGCTGCCAAGTATCTGGATATTTATAAACTCATCAACCAACGCCAGGTTTTCGGGAACAATACCAAACTGGCGCAGGAACGGCTGAAGAACATCCTGCACCTGCAAAAGCAGGGGCTGGTTACCAATAATGATGTATTGCGCACCCAACTCATTATCTCAGACCTTGAACTGGCCATCCGTAAAACAGACGATAATATTAATATCCAAACGCAACAACTGAATGTGGTATTGGGGCTTGGGCTGAATGAACAATTGATCCCCGATACAACCCTGTTATCACTTCCTTTTAAAAACGTGACCATTAATCAACTGATGGCGACAAGCTATGTCAATAACAAAGACCTGAAAACGGCGGCCAAAGAAATTGAAATTGCCAAAACCAACCTGAAAGTAATTAAGGCGGACCGGTATCCGGAGATAAGCCTTTTCACCAGCAATAACTTTCAACGGCCGTATACCAATTCCATTCCGGCCCAGGACATTTATTACAATATCTGGTTGGCGGGCGTAAGTGTTAAATATAATATCTCTTCCATATACCAAAGCCCCAGAAAAGTAAAAGCCGGAAAAATACAGGTAGAACAATCCCTTGCCAGAGAAACCCTTCAAAAGCAAAATGTGGAATTATCGGTAAACGCCGCTTTTATAAAATATAAGGAAGCAAAAGATGAACTGACCACTTATACCGATGATCTGAAGTCGGCTGAAGAAAATTATCGTATCGTGGAGAAAAAATATTTCAACCAGCTGGCCCTGCTCACCGATATCATCGATGCGGCCAATACAAAAATAGAAGCAGAGCTTAAAGTAAGCACCGCGCAGATAAACATTGTATACGCGCATTACCAGTTACAAAAATCAATCGGTTTATTATAACATTTTCAACTCACTTATATGAAACAGAACGCTCACAAAAACAAAAAAATGATCGTGCTCAACGGTTTGTTGATCACGGCGGCCCTGGCTTTTATTGCCTGGGGCACCTCCACCTACCTGCAGCTGAACAGCGACCTGTACACCAACGACGCACAGATCGAAGCCTACATCAACCCTGTTAATACCCGCATCCCCGGTTATATTAAGGAAGTTCGTTTTACCGAGCACCAGCATATAAAAAAAGGCGATACGCTGGTATTGATCGATGACCGGGAATATCAAATTCAACTGGAGCAGGCAGAGGCGGCTTACCTGGCAGCCACTGCGTCAAAAACGGTAACCGCTTCAAGCGTCAATACCGTACAAAGCGGGCTGAGTATTTCCGATGCCAACATCGCTGCCGCACAGGCCCGGTTGTGGAATGCGGAAAAACAATACCACCGGTACGAGAACCTGTTGAGCGAAGGCGCCGCCACCCAACAACAATTTGACCAGGTAAAATCTGAGTACGATGCACTGGCGGCTCAAACCAAAGCATTGATGCAACAGCGCGCTACTACCAACCTTTCCACTGTAGAAACAACCAATAAGATCTCCGTAAACAATGCAGACATCAAACGTACGCATGCTTTGATGGAATATGCCAAACTGAACCTGTCCTATACAGTTATTACCGCGCCTTACGATGGCGTTACCGGCCGCCGCAACATCCAGGAAGGCCAATTGTTACAGGCCGGACAAACCCTGTTATCGTATGTACGGAACGACAGCAGCTGGGTGGTTGCCAATTACAAGGAAACACAAATAGCCCGGCTTTACATTGGGCAAAAAGTAAAACTGCAGGTAGATGGCTTTGGTGGACAGGAACTGGAAGGCATAGTATCTGCGATTGCAGAAGCAACAGGTTCCCGGTTCTCTGCCATCCCTACCGACAACTCAACCGGGAACTTTATAAAAGTGCAACAACGCATCCCGGTTCGGATAGAGTTTGTAAAAAATGAAAACAACGCAGCCCTGCTCAGGCGCTTCAGGGCCGGAATGAATGTAGAAGTTCGGATCGCTCATTAAAAATAGTTGAGTCATGGAAATCAAACCACTTTTTTATGCCTGGGTTCCAACATACCTCCGTTATGCCATCTTAACGCTGCTGACCTTTGTAGCCCTTTGTGTAAATGGCGTATTTAACGGAATAACCATTGACATGTACAGCGATCTGGGGGTGTATGCAGAACCATTTACCATGGCGGGCAACGCCCTGTTTATCGGCATGGGCACCAGTATTATATTTATGATCCGGCTTTTAGGCAGACTGCCCATCAAAACACTGGCGCTCACGGGTTTTGTTATGCAGTTGTTGATGAACTGGGTATGCGCCACCACCAGCGATCCTACTATAACAGTAGCTGCTACCTTTGTATTGGGATTCACAAAAATATTTACGGTAGGGCCCATTTATCTGGCCTGGTTAGGGATCTGGAGCAAAAAAATGGAAACTGCCCGGTTATATCCTTTCTTTTATTTTATGGTGCTGGCCGGTTTGTACTTCATTACCTGGTTTACCGCTTACCTCACCAACCTGTATTCGTGGCGGTACGCGTATTATGCAATGTTTATCCTGATAGCTATCAGTATTATCCTGGCAGTTATTTTCATCGAACATCATCCATTAAGAAGGAAGATCCCTTTATACCAGCTGGATATGCCCGGGCTGTTGCTGTTGATTACTTCGCTAATGCTGATCAATTATGTGGCCGTGTACGGAAAGGTAGAAGACTGGTTCAGTTCGGCAGCCATTACCACCGCATGTTTTGGCGCAGTTATCACCCTCCTGTTGTTCATCAGGCGGGAGCTGTTACTCAAACGTCCTTTGTTGAACCTGCAACTGTTCAAAAAAACCAATTTCAGTTTGGGTCTTGTGCTGCTTGTGCTGTTGAGTCTATTTACACCGGCCACTTTTCAGGCCGCTTATTCAGGTAGTGTGCTTCACTTTGAATCAATCCGGAATGCAGAATTAAACCTGTATCTGATCCCTGGTATTATTGCGGGTTGCCTTATGAGCTTTTTCTGGTACCGCCATAAATACAACGGCCAGTTGCTCATCATCATCGGATTTGCAGCCATGGTCGGATATCACATGCTGATGTATGGCAGTTTTGTGACTGATCTGAACATTGCAGATCTCTGGTTGCCTTCCCTGGTTAAAGGGTTTGGACTGGCGCTGCTGTATATTTCCATTGGCCTGTATGCAACGGCCGGCTTTCCTTTTCCTCATGTGCTTAAGACAGTAGGGGTGATCGTACTGGTACGTTCCTTTCTGGCGCCGGGTATTATTTCCGGGCTGTATAGTTATTTTTTATATGCAGAAAGGACCAGGCATTTATCAAAACTGGCCACTCACATCGATGCCAATGAGCCCCAGGTATTGGCACAGGGTAATATTTCCAGGTTCTATCAAAACATTCAACAGCAGGCAAGTTTAACAGCATTAAAGGAAATCTCGGGAACTATCATTATTTTTGGTTTATCGGTTATTACGATACTGATGTTAATACATATTTACAGGAAGATAAACCTAACTGCATTACATGATACCGGTAGAAACTTGTGAGCCTTTTTTTAATTATATGCGAAAGTTTGTAGAACCCGATACCGATACCATGCAGTTAATAGCCGACCATACCAGTGAAGTAACGCTGCCCGAAAAACATCTCCTGCTCCTCGAAGGCAACCCGTGCGACAAGATCTATTTCATTGTATCAGGGTTGGGCCGCTCGTACTATACCGACTTCTCAGGTAAAACCATCACCTGGAATTTTTATTTCAACACCCCCGAAAGTATCAGTAAAAACCTGTTTGCCACCGATTACCGGGCTTTTCTCCAAAACAATCCTTCTTCAATAGCCATTGAAACGCTTACTGAGGTAAATGCCTTACTGTTCACTAAAACGCAGGTAAATTATTTGATAGAAAAATCACTTATATACGAACGTTGGATGCGGAAACTGAATGAGAGCGCCTTCATGAACATGTACGACCGGGCCTTTACCCTGCTCACTATGGCAGCCGCAGACCGGTATCAAAAGTTAGTAAAAGAAGAGTCGCATTTATTGCAGATGTTCTCCAACTATTATATCGCCTCCTACCTGGGTATTGCCCCCCAAAGCCTGAGCAGGATCAGAAGCCAGCATTAAGCTCTCCTCGCTTATATTTATTCGCAAATGTGAAGGGAATTGCTTCCGGCAGAAGCGAACTTCGGGAAATGAAAAGAGCAGTAGTAATAGAACATGTGAGCCTTGAAATAAAAAACAGTTTTGATCAATTCACCTATCAGCTGGAAAAAGCATTGGGCATTTTAATGCCGGTTGCGCTCCGTTCATTAGGCGCCGCTCCCGCCTCTACGGTTTGCTATTTAAACAGTACCTGCGATAAAAACAACCTGATGATCTATAATATTATGTCACAGGAAGACCTGCCCCAAAAAGTGCGCTATAAAAAAGCAAAGCAATACCAGCTCGGCAATCCTGAAATAATGGACAGAATGATAGACAATCATACCGGGGCCGGACTGTATTTACCCATTCACCTGCTTGTTTATGAAAACGAGCAAAAGAAAGTGATCGTTGAATATGACCTGCTTTCTTCTCTATGCGCCCAGTTCAATAACACATCCCTGCTGACTGACTCCATTGCTCTCGACAACAATCTTATCATGCTTATTCAAAAAGCTGATAATACGTGAAAAAGGCAAAGGGCAGAGGGCAAAGATGAAAGGCGGCAGGCAGTGGGCAAAGGGCAGTAACTGACAACTCACCACTCACTTGCCCTTCCTTTATCAACTTTATCAACCCCGTCAACTCTATCAACCTCCTACTTCACCCCCACGAACTTGTCAACTTGTTAACGTGTTAACTTGTTAAC
>Ga0136846_1239465_pt1 | contig 15970 bp, 7 predicted proteins | sample HopSoiMetagenom2_FD_96841 | JGI IMG/M metagenome (GOLD analysis project Ga0136846, IMG submission 96841) | Grasslands soil microbial communities from Hopland, California, USA - 2 Assembly 2016 (version 4) | ecosystem: Environmental > Terrestrial > Soil > Grasslands | place: USA: Hopland... | reverse complement strand
GTGTCAATCCGTCCACCCTTGATTTTGTGAGCGCCCTGGTATCGAAGATCCCAGACGGCGCGCTGCACGCCCGCCGCGCGCGGGAGCGCCTCCTTCGTGAAATCTTCCGGGTCCTCGTTGTCGTCGCTGCCCATCGGCTCCAGCGCCGTGCTGCTGAGCGTCCGGACGACCCGATTCTGGACGTCGAGGATCTCGATTTTCAGTTCGCCTTTCTCTTCGTCTTTCAACGCGTAGTTGATGACCGCGCCACGCGGCGGGTTGGGATATCCGCCTCGCGTGCCCCAGTTGCTCGATCCGTATCGCCATGCAATCGCGTCTGATGGCGCGAACAGGTGAAGCGGCTCGCTGGCGATGCGGTCGCTGTACTCGCGGATTGGCTGAAGGTCGTCGAGAATCCACAGCGACCGGCCGTGCGTCGCGACGACAAGATCGTTGTCCTTCACGACCAGATCGTGTGCCGCCACCGTCGGCATGTTCAACGAGAGCGGCCGCCAGGCCTGTCCGTCGTCGGTCGAGAACATGACGCCCCGCTCGGTCGCGAGATACAGCTGCCCGCGCTTCTTCGGATCCTCTCGCACGGCGTGGAGATAGATGTTCTGCGGCAACGCGCTGTCGAGGCGCTTCCACGTCTTGCCCAGGTCGGTGGTCTTGTAGAGAAACGGCCGGGTGTTGTCGAGCCGATGCGCGTCGACAACGACGTACGCGGTGTTCGCGTCGAACGGTGAAGGCTCGATCATGTTCACCGTGGCCCACTCGGGAAAGCCGGACATCCCGGACGTGACGTTCTGCCAGTGCTCGCCGTTGTCCGTCGTCACGTGCACGAGGCCGTCGTCGCTGCCGGCCCAGATGAGTCCTTCGCGCGTCGGTGATTCTGCGATCGCGAAGACGGTCCCGTAGGTTTCGACCCCCGTGTTGTCGCCGGTAATAGGGCCGCCGGCCCATTTCTGCTTGGACTTGTCGTTGCGGGTGAGGTCCGGGCTGATAGGCTGCCAGTTCTGCCCGCCGTCGCGCGTGCGGAAGATCACCTGCGCGCCGTGATACACGACCTTCGGGTCGAACGGGGAGCCGGTGATCGGCGCGGTCCACTGGAAACGGTATTTCATGTCTTCGCCGCCGTGCCCCGATGGATTCTCCGGCCACGCGCTCACGTTGCGCGACTCCTTCGTGCGGTAGTCGTAGCGCGTGATGATCCCGAGATACTCGCCGGCGTAGACGATGTTTGGATCGCTCGGGTCGGAGTAGACGTGGCCGGCCTCGCCGCCGCCGACATCGTGCCAGTCGGTGAGGTGGATGGTACCGGTGAGGCTGTTGCTCGGGCCCTGGGCGGTGCCGAGATCCTGCATGGCGCCGGCGACGTCATACGGCCGCCGAGTGTCGACCGACACGTGGTAGAACTGCGAGATCGGCAGAGGCGGCGTCACCCAGGTCGCTCCGCCGTTTCTCGTGAGATGCACGCCGCCGTCATTGGCTGCGATCATCCGCTTCGGATCCTTCGGATCGATCCAGACGTCGTGATTGTCGCCGTGCGGCAGGCTCTTTACGTAGTCGATCGTCTTGCCGCCGTCGATCGTGTGCAGCATCGGAACCTGTGGAAACCACGCGTCGTTCTCGTTCACCGGACTGACCGTGATCGTCGTGTAGTACCACGCGCGCTGACGGAGCGCATGGTTCCGGTTGATCAGCTCCCAGCTCTCACCGCCGTCGTCTGATCGGAGCAGGCCGCCCTTCTCGGCTTCGATCAGCGCGTAGATGCGCTGCCCGTTCGACGGCGCGACGGCGACACCGACTTTGCCCCAGGGGGCGGCTGGCAGGCCGTGGCCGGTCAGCTGTTTCCACGTGTCGCCGCCGTCGTGCGAGACGTACAGTCCGCTCCCGGGACCGCCGCTCTGAAGGTCCCACGGGTACCGGCGGGTCTGCCAGAACCCGGCGAACAGGGTGTTCGGATTCGACGGGTCGAGCGCGACGTCCGATGCCCCCGTGTCCGCATCCTTCTTTAATACCTGCTGCCATGTCTTCCCGCCGTCCCGCGTGCGGTAAACGCCACGCTCGGGATTGGGACCGAACGCATGCCCCAGTACCGCGGCATACGCGACGTTCGCGTCACGCGGATCGACGGCCATCGTGCCGATCTGTCCTTCCTGTTCCCAGACGTGCGTCCACGTCTTGCCGGCGTCGATGGATTTGTAAATTCCGTCGCCGGCGCCGACGTTGCCGCGAATATTGGCTTCACCGGATCCGACGTAGATCACATTGGGGTCGCTGGCCGCAACCGCGATGGATCCGATTGACGAGACCGGCTGATCGTCGAACACCGATTTCCACGTCGTGCCGGCGTCGGTCGACATCCACACGCCGCCCGATGCAGTGGCCGCGTAATAGATCAGCGGATTACCCGGGACGCCTGCCGCACGCGACACGCGTCCACCGGCCGCGGGGCCGATGTTCCGGTATTTCAGGGCCTTGAATTCCTTTGGACTCTCAGGACGCGCGGGCCTCGCGACGTCCTGCGCGCCGAGCGGGACGAAACCGGCAGCGGCAATCGCCACCGCCAGGACATGATGACGATGCAGCATGCGGAGCAGTGTATCCGATTCGTCATGCGGCCCCTTGGCGGCTGGGCATCACTCGCGCACGCCAACGGCCTGCGCCAGCAATGAGCCGACCAAGACGGTGAGCCCGTCCTCCACGACACCGCTGCTAAGATCAGCACGTGCGTGGTGTGTCGGGACTCGAGCGTCCAGCCGTCCAGTGGACATATGTCATATGCGGCCTTGCGCTGATCGGGATCAGCACGTGGACCGGCGTGGCGCTCGTGCGCGCGCGGCGCGCGACTGCCGAAGCCCGGGAAGAGGCGCGCCAGGCGAGCCTGGATCGGGAGCAGACCGAAGCGTCGCTCGCGCGCGAACGCGCGGCGCGTGAGGCCTTCATGCTGCAACTCGGGCGCGAACGTCACGCGGCCGGAGACCGGGCATCCACCCCCACCCTCACGCTGGCGCCGGTGAAGGTGCGATCGGCGCGGGGACCCGAGCTGGCGGTCCCGTCGACGTCGTCCCCGGTCCTCCAATTGCGGCTCATGTTGCCGCCTCGCACGACACTCGACGGCCCCTTCACGATCACGCTTCGATCGTGGACGACCGGTGACGTGCTCTGGTCGCGTGGATCGCTCCACCGCGGAGCGGCGAACGGCAAACCCGCGGTCGTCGCGGATCTCACATCAGACGTCCTGACGCCCGGTCCGTACGAAGTGCAGCTCACGGCCGGCACGCCGCCGTCAGAAGTGGCGGCCTACGAGGTTTCAATCATTCCACCGTCGCCGCCGCGTTGATCGTCCGCGCTGGCCGACGCCACCGGCCGGGCTTTTCGAGCCACGGTTTTGTCATCGTCAGTTCCATTTCTGCACATGCGATCCGCACACGCGTGTGCGTCCATACGCGCAGCCCCGCGAAAATTGGGAATGATTGGGTTCGTCCCCCGGCTCATCACCTGGTATGCGCTGTGCGAGCAGTCTCCTCACCGAAAGACTGTTGCGTTGGCCTTATAGAGCCGATGAAGGAGAACCTCGTCATGCGTCGTTTACTGATGTACGTCGCGGCGGCATTGCTTGCGACGACTACGCCGGTGTTCGCCCAGGGAGAGCAGGCGGGCGCGATTCGCGGACGGCTCGCGTCCGCCGACGGCTTGCCGCTGCCCGGCGCCTCGGTGTCGGTCACGTCGCCGGCACTCCAGGGCGCCCGCTCGACCGCCGCTGATATCAACGGCGTGTACGTCGTGGCCGGCCTTCCGCCGGGCGTGTACGAGGTCCGCTTCGAATTGTCAGGGTTTCAGACGGAAGCGCGCCGCGTGACGGTGCCGCTTGGAACGACCCTGGTGCTCGATCAGCAGCTTCCCGTTGCAACGGTCAGCGAATCGGTTGACGTGAAGGCCGGGCCGCCCGCGCCGGTCGCAGCCGCCGCTGGCGCGATGAACCTGCGCGTCAGCGAGACGCAGCAGCTTCCAGTCGGACGGACGCCGTTCCTGATCGCGGAGTTGTCGCCGGGGCTCACGGACAATACGCCCAACCAGAACCAGCTCACGGTGGGCGGTGGCCTCGCCTACGATTCGCTGTTCCTCGTCGATGGCGTCGACGTGAACGACAACGTGCTCGCGCAGCCGAATGGTCTGTTCATCGAAGACGGCATCGAGGAAGTGCAGGTGCTGTCGTCGGGCATCGGCGCGGAGTACGGGCGATTCGCCGGCGGCGTCGTCAACGTGGTCACGAAGAGCGGCAGCAATCTCTTTTCGGGCGCTCTCCGGACGAACCTGTCGAACGCGTCCTGGAGCGATGAGACACCGCGCGAACAGGCGCTCGGCGTCTCGCGTGCCTCGAAACTCTCGCCGACCTACGAAGCCACCGTCGGCGGACCGATCCTCCGCAATCGTCTCTGGTTCTTCGGCGGCACGCGCATCGAGCGGAGCACGACGCCCGGGCTCTTTTCGCAGACGAATATTCCGTTCACCAGCTCCAATCACAACACGCGCTACGAAGCCAAGGTGACCGCCACGCCGGTTCCGGGCCAGACAGTGCAGGGCAGCTACATCGACAACAACTCGGATCTCGTGCAGCCCGCGCTGAGCGCCGGTATCGATCCGCAGACGATGACGACCCCGTCGACGCCGAACCACCTCGCGGTGGCGACGTGGCGCGGCGTGGTTGGGCGCCGCGCGTTCGCGACCGCGCAGTACTCACAGAAGACGTGGAACCTGCGCAACCAGGGGAACACGTCGACGGACATCCTCGACTCGCCGTTCTTGACGCGCGGAGTGCTCGGCGTGCCGGGTGGGCTCTTGTACAACGCTCCGTACTTCGACTCGACCGATCCCGAGAGCCGCAATAACCGGCAGGCCACCGCAAGCCTGTCGTACCTGCTCGGCCGCCGCGGAATCGGCAGTCACGAGCTGAAGACCGGCTTCGAGTACTTCGTGTCGACGCGACAGACGGGCAACTCGCAGACCTCGACCGGGCACGTGTTCCAGTCGGACTACCAGGTGGATGCAAACAACCACCCCGCGCTCGACGCGAACGGCCGTCTGATCCCGCGGTTCGTACCGGGCAATACACGCATGCAGACGTGGATGCCGGTGCGCGGCGCCGTCGTCGACGTCGGGACCGAATCGGCGTTCGTCACGGATCGCTGGACTGCGGGGCCGCGCTGGACGTTCGATCTTGGCGCGCGCTTCGAGCACGTCGGGACCGACGCGACATTGCAGACGCAGCCCGTGAGCGCGAACACCTTCATGCCCCGCCTCGGCGCAAGCTATGCGGTGACGAGCGACGGCCGCACCGTGGCGCAGGCGACCTACGGCCATTACTCGGGCACGTACAACGGCGTGCAGTTCTCGCGTAACAGCGCGGCCGGCAACGCCGATCGCCTCACCGGCGGTTACGTCGGGCCGGCGGGAGAAGGCCGCGACTTCGCGCCGGGATTCGACCCGGCCAACTACGTCGTGATTGGCGGCTCGTTCCCGACGGTGAACGTCTCGTTCGATTCGAACCTGAGCTCGCCGGTGACGCGCGAACTCACATTGTCGCTCGCACGCGACTTCGGGCATGGTCTCTGGGCGCGCGGTCGCTACGTTCGCCGGCAGGCCACGGACTTCGTCGAGGACTTCATCACGATTGCCGACGGGACCACGGACGTGGTGAAGAACGGCGTCGACTTCGGCGTGTTCGACAACGCGGTGTATCGCAACAGCGATCTGCCGAAGCGCAACTACGACGCGATCGACCTGCAGTCGGCGTGGCGCCAGAATGGCGCGCTGTCGATTTCGGGACAGTGGACCGTGCAGCTGCGCAACGACGGCAACTTCGAGGGGGAGGCGGCGAACAATCCGGCGATTCCATCGATCATCGGGGATTATCCCGAGCTGTATGTTGCGGATCGCAGTTTCCCGATGGGACACCTCGACGACTTCCAGCGCAACAAGCTGCGCCTCTGGGCGACGTACTCGGTCGACCTGCAGCACGCCGGACGCCTCGAGTTCTCGCCGATGTATCGCTACAACTCGGGGCGCACGTTCAGCTACGTGGCGGCGGCCGTTCCTTTCACGGCGGCGCAGCGCGCCAACGATCCCGGGTACGCGTTCGCGCCGACATCGCAGCCGATCTTCTTCGGCGACCGCGGCGCAGGCCAGTTCCCCGGTTACGCGCTGGTGGACTTCGCGACGACGTGGAGCGTCCCGGTCGCGCGTTCGCTCAAGCCGTGGGTGAAGGTCGAAGTGCTGAACGCGCTGAACAACCAGAAGCTGATTAGCTGGGACACGACGGTCACGGCGGATCCGAATGGTCCGAAGGACGCGAACGGGCTGCCGCTGGCGTACATCAAAGGACACTCGTTCGGGCAGGCGACGCGGAACAGCGACTATCCGCGCCCGCGCGCCGGGCTGGACGGAGGACGGACGTACTTCCTGTCGCTGGGCGTCCGATTCTAAATGGCTCAGGGCTCAGGGCTCAGGGCTCAGGGCTCAGGGCTCAGGGCTCATGGCTCATGGCTCATGGAACTCCGTGAGCCGTGAGCCCTCAGCCTTGAGCCCTAAGCCTTCTTGAGTCATTCTCCGCGCAACGCGGTGATGGGTTCGACGGCGAGCGCACGGCGTGCAGGAATCCAGCTGGCGAGCATTGCCACGATCAGAAGGCCGGCCGGAAGCACGACGAACGTCACCGGATCGTGCGATGACACGCCGAAGAGCAGGCCCGACAGCAGTCGGGTCATTCCCGCCGCCGCCGCAATCCCGATAACCGTTCCAAGCGCTCCGATGCGAAGGCCGTCGGTCAGGACGATCCGCAACACGTCGGCGCGCGCCGCGCCGAGTGCCACGCGAATCCCGATCTCCTGGGTGCGCTGCGCGGTCGAGTACGCGATGACCCCGTAGATCCCTACCGCTGCGAGCACCAGCGCGACGAGGGCGAACGCGCCCAGCATCGCCGTCGTGAAGCGCCGGTTCGCCTGCATACGCGCGACGAGTTGCTCGAGCGTCCTGACACTCGCGACCGGCTGGCCCGGATCGAGCGCCCACACTTGTTCCTGGGCCGCCCGTGCCATCGCAATCGGGTCGCCGGACGTCCGCACGAGCACGGTCAGACGCGAATCAGGCGACTGGGGCAAAGGAAAGTACAGCTCGTCCCAGACGGGACGATCGACGCCGCCGCGGCGCGTGTCCGCGACGACGCCCACGATCGTGAGCCAGTGCACGTTCTTTCCCTGCGGGTTCTCGAACGTGACGCGTTTGCCAATGGGATCCGCGGTCGGGAAGAAGCGACGGACGAGCGCCTCGTTGACGATCACATGCGCCGGAGCGGTCGCGCCGTCTTCCGGGCCGAACAGCCGGCCGCGCGTCAGCGGGATGCCGAGCGTTGCAAAGTAGCCATTCGTCACCGTATCGAATGGCACGGGAATGTTCACCGCGTCGCCGGCGACCGGCCGTCCTTCCACCGACAACGTCGACGAATTGGGAAGACGGCCGAGCAGCACCGACGATCCGACCCCGACCGAGCGCACGCCCGGCAGCCCTGACAGCCGGTCGCTCAGCTGCTGATAGAACTGGACGATCTTCGAATCCTCCGCGTACTTCTGTCCTGGCAATTCGATCGAGAGCGCGAGCACGTTGTGCGGATTGAAGCCGAGATCGGTCCGCGCGAGTGCCGCGAACGATCGTGCGAGGAGTCCTGCGCCGACGAGCAGCACGAGCGCGAGCGCGACCTCGATCACGGCCAGCCCGTGTCGAATGCGCCGTCCGCGCGCCGCTTCGCCGCCAGACCGTCCGCCTTCCTTCAAGGCGTCCGACTGGCTGGCCGATGCGCTCTGCCACGCTGGCGCAACGCCAAAGACCACGCCCGTCGCGAGCGTGGTCAGCAGCGTGAAGATCAGGACCGGCACGTCGATCGCAATCGATGCCAGGCGCGGAATGTTCGTGGGCGCCGCCTGCTGCAGCGCCGCGACGCCCCACGTGGCGAGCAGAAGCCCGGCTGCCGCGCCGCACGACGAGAGCACGAAGCTTTCCGTGAGCAACTGCCTCACGATTCGGATCCGCGCCGCGCCGAGCGCCGCGCGGATCGCGATTTCCCTCTGACGCCCGGTCGCGCGCGTCAGCAGCAGGTTCGCAACGTTCACGCACGCGATGAGCAGCACGCAGCCCACGGCACCGAGCAGCACGAGAAGCGCCCGTCGCACATCGCCGACCACCTCGTCGTGCAGCGACGTCACCCGCACGCCCTGCCCGCTGTTCGAGTCCGGATACTGTTGCTCGAGTCGGCGCGCGATCGTGTCCATGTCAGCCTGCGCTGCCGCCATCGTCGTGCCGGCGCGCAGCCGGCCAATCACGTTCAACCAGTACGAGCCGCGCGACTCCATGATTTGCTTGTACGGCCCAACCGGCGCCAGCGGCAGCCATACCGTTGCGTCGTCCGGATAATGGAACCCGGCGGGCATGACGCCGACCACTTCATGCGGCCGTCCGCTCAACTGGACCGTCCGTCCGACAATCGTGCGATCGCTTCCGAACCGTCGCTCCCACAACGCGTGCTCGAGAATGACGACGCGCTCGTGGCCGGGCGTTGCGTCCTGCTCGGTGAACCAGCGACCGAGCGCGGGCTGCACGTTCATCGCCGGGAAGAGCGACGGAGTGACGCGTGCGCCGCGCAGCTGCGCGGGATCGCCGGCGCCGGTGAGGCTGACGCTCGCGCCCGTGTAGGCGGCAAGATGTTCGAAGCTGCGGTTCTGGGCGCGCCAGTCCACGAATGTCAGATATGGCGCCACATCCTTGTCGAATCCCTGACGCGGGTTGTAGATCCAGACCATCATCAGCCGATCCGGATGCGGGTAGGGCAGCGGCCGCAGCAGCACGCCGTTCACGACGCTGAAAATCGCGGCGTTCGCGCCTATACCCAGTCCAAGCGTCACGACGGTGAGCACCGCGAAGAGCGGCTTCTTCAGAAGTCCACGAACCGCGTAGCGAAGGTCGTTGATCATGGCGGTCACTCAGCTCGCAACGCGCTCAGTGGATCTACCCGCAGGGCGCGGCGCGATGGGATGTAGGTTGCCAGGAGTGCGACGAGCACGAGAAGCGCGGAGACCCCTCCGAATGTCATGGGATCGGTAGTGCCCACGCCGAAGAGGAACGTCGCAAGCACGCGAGTGATGGCGAACGCGCCGACCAGGCCGATCGCGATGCCCGACGCCGCGAGCACGATGCCTTCGCGAACCACGGGGGCGAGCACCTGGCGAGGCTGGGCGCCCAGGGCGACGCGGATGCCGATCTCGCGCGTCCGTTGCGTGACCGAGTAACTGATCAGCCCGTACACTCCAACGGCCGCGAGCACGAGTGCGAGCAGCGCGAAGAGGCCGATCAGGATCGTGCGGAAACGCGGGTCGTCAACGGAACGGTCCAGCACCGACTGCAACGTCATCACGTCGACCAGCGGCAGATCCGGATCGATCGAGGCCAGCTGGCCCCGGAGCAGAGACGCGACGGCACTGGTCGGCAGCGTGCTGCGCACGAAGACGTTCGTGAACGGCAAGGCGAACTGTTCGTAGGGCAAGTAGAGGAGCGGAGGTGGCTCCTGACTCAAGCCGAGTTGCCGCACGTCGCCTACGACGCCCACGACCGTGAACCACGGCTCCTTGGGATTGTCTTCGAAACGGAGGTGCTTGCCGACCGCCGTCTCGCCTGGCCAGTACTTCCGCGCGAGCGCAGTGCTGACGATCGCGACCGGCGGGCCGTTCTCGCGATCGCTGCTTCCGAATGTGCGCCCTGAGACGAGCGGGATGCCCATCGCGGAGAAGTAGCCACCCGATACGCTGCCGAGATGCGCGAACGGCTTGTCAGCGCGGGAGCTCGGCACGGGCCGCCCCTCGACGAAGAAGGTCGCACTTGCGTTACTGCCGCGCAGCGGTCCCGGGAAGCCGACGCCGACCGACTGGAGCTCGGTCCGGGCACTCAATCCTTCGAGCACCCGCCGATAGAGCGCCGTCTGACGAGCGGCGGTGGTGTACCGCGTCTGCGGCAAGTTCAACGTGGCCAGCGTGACGTGGGACGGCTCGAATCCCGGATTGACACGTTGCAACCGAAGGAAGCTGTTCGTCAGGAGTCCTGCCGCAACGAGGAGCACCAGCGTCAGCGCGACTTCGAGAACCACCAGCGCGGTCCGACCACGCGCGCGGCCTGTGCCTCGATCGCCCGCGTCCTTGATGCTCGTCACCGCGTTCGCGCGTGACGCCTGCCACGCGGGGAGCAGCCCGAATAAGGCGCCGGTCGTCAGCGAGGCCACGACCGTGACCATCGCGACGGTGCGGTCCAGCGCGATCGCTTCAGCGCGCGGCACGCCTTCAGGCAGAATCGTCACGAGCAGCGTCGTCAGCCACGAGCCCGCGATCAGCCCGAGCAGCCCGCCGGTAACGCCAAGAACAAGGCTTTCTGCAAGCAGCTGGTTGATGAGTCGCAACCGTCCCGCCCCCAGGGCCGACCGAATCGCAAGTTCGCGCCTGCGTCCCGTCGCTCGCGCGATCAGCAGGCTGGACACGTTGACGCACGCGATCAACAGGACGACTCCGACGGCGCCCTGCAGGACGAGCAGCGCGTCACGCACATTCCCGACGATGTCCTCGCGCAGGGGCACCAGCTGGATATCGCGATTGCCGCTCGACTGCGCGTGCGCGCGCCGGATATTGGCCGCGACGACGTGCAGGTCGCTTTGCGCCTCCGCGAGAGTGACCCCCGGCTTGATCCGCGCAATCGCTTCGAAGTAGTTCACGTCGCGCAGCGACAGCGGATCCACGTCCTTCACCTCGATCGGCGACGGCGGCACGGGCTTCGCCGAGAGGATCCAGAGCTGCGCCCCCTGGGGCCACTGAAAGCCGGAAGGCATGACGCCGACGATCGTGTAAGGCTGCGCGTTCAAATGAATGGCGCGGCCCGCCACGCCGGGATCGTCACCGAAGACCTGGCGCGCTGCGCTGTCGCTCAAGACGACGAATCGACCGGCTCCAACCCCGTCCTGCGTCCGCGTGAACGTGCGTCCGTTTGCTGCGGGTGTTCCGAGCACGTCGAAAAAGTCGATCGTTACCCATGCGCCCGGCAGCTGCACGGGCTGCGCCCGGTATGCGCTCACCGCGAACACGTCGTTGCGGATTCCAGCAATCGCGGCGAGCGTGTGGTTGTCGCGCTGGATGTCGAGAAAGTCGCCGGCCGAATGATTCCCGTGCGGTTCGTCCGCGGTCGGGCGCCACACACGCACGATGTGGGCTTCGTCGCGAAAGGGCAGCGGCCGCAGCAGCACGCCGTTGACGACGCTGAAGACTGCCGTATTCGCGCCAATCCCGAGCGCAATCGTCAGCAGGGCAATTGCCGTGAATGCCGGAGTCCTGAGCAGCGTGCGGATGGCATAGCGAAGATCTGGAAGCATGACGGTGTCTACTGCGCTCTCAACGCGACGACTGGATCGACTCGCAACGCGCGGAGCGCGGGAACGAGGCACGCGCCGAGTGCGATCGCGGCAAGAAGAGCCGCCGTCGAGATGTACACGAGTGGATCTGATGGACGGACCCCGTACACCATCCCGGTGAGCGCGGAGCTCGCGACCCGCGCCCCGAGGAGCCCGATGCCGATCCCCGCCAGGGTCAACGTCAGCCCCTGTCGGCCCACGAGGCGTACGAGGTCGCGTGGTGATGCGCCGAGCGCAACGCGGATCCCGAACTCCGTTGTGCGCTGCGCGACGGCGTACGCCATCACACCGTACACGCCTGCCCCTGCGAGCAGGATGGCCAGCAGCGCAAAGCTGCCCAGCAACGACATGGCGATCTCGGTGTCCATCAACGAGCCCTGCACGAAGTCGGACAGCGGCTTCAACTCGGCCGCGGGCAGATCGGGATCCAGCCGCCGCATGGCGTCGCGCACCGCTCCCGCGACAGCCGCTGGACTGGACGTCGATCGCACGACGAACTGCATGGCGGAATCAGGGCCCTGGGCGTGCGGATAATACACGACGGGTCGCGGCGCGGTGGCGAGGTTTGCGTGCTGCACGTTGTTCACCACGCCTATCACGGTCCGCAGCGGCGCATCGGATTCGAAACGCCCCAGCTTCAACCGCTTGCCCACGGCATCCTGGCCGGGCCAGTAGCGGTCCGCGAAACCGCGGCTGACCACAACGACGAGCGGCGCGCGCTCGTTGTCGGCCGCCGTGAACACGCGACCGGCGAGCACGTGCATCGAGAGCGCGGCGAAATATCCCGGGGTCACCGCCCGGCGATCCGCATTGGGGCGCGTCTCGGGGGTGGGCGCCGGCTGTCCTGGGATGGTGAGCGAGCCGGACGAGTTGTCGCCCGAGAGCGGCAGCGCATTCGTCGCGCCAACCGCCACCACGCCGGGGACCGCGGCGAGCTCCGCGTCCGCGCGCACGAAGAACGCCCGCAGCGCGTCGCGCGTGGAATATTTCCATTCCGGCAGAAAGGCGGGCACGACGAGCGCATGACTCGCGTCGAACCCAGGATCCACGCTGCGCAGCTTGCCGAACGTGGTGAGCATCAGGCCGGCGCCGACGAGGAGCACCAGCGCGAGCGCAATTTCGGCGACGACGAACACCGCAAGCGCGCGCTGGCGTGCGCCGGACGATCCGCGTCCCTGCTTCAGGGTGACGTTGACGTCGGTGCGTGACGCGTGCAGGGCGGGGACCACTCCGAAAAGCAAGCCGGTTATCAGCGAGATCACCATGGCGAACATGAGCGCCCGCACGTCGACGTGAATCTCGTCGGCCCGTGGTATCGAAGCGGCCGCCGCGCGGGCGAGCAGGTCCGTCAACCATGTCGCGAGTAGCGCCCCCGCGATGCCGCCCAGGACCGACAGCAGCAGGCTCTCGGTTACAAGTTGTCGCACCACCCGCCATCGTCCCGCGCCGAGCGCCGCGCGAATGGCGATCTCGCGCTGGCGCGCTGTGCCGCGCGCGAGCAGGAGGTTCGCGATGTTCGCGCACGCAATCATGAGGACGCAGCCGACCGCGCCAAACAACACCAGCATGGGCGTACGTGCGTTGCCGACCATCTCGTCTTTGAGGGGTCCGAGCGTGACGCCGGAAAGGTGCTTTGGTGAGCGTTCGAGAGCCAGCGCTGTCCGCGTCAGCTCGGAAATCGCCTGCTGGCGCGTGACGCCGGGCGCGAGGCGCGCATAGACGTCGAACGCGTGACCCTGATCTTCGATGCGCTCCGGCGTCAGCACCTCCGGGACGATCACGTCGACGCGTCCCATGAACGAGAACGTCGGGGGCAACACGCCGATCACCACCGCCGGCCTGCCCTCGACGCGAACGGTGCGGCCGATCGCGTCGGCCGAAGCGCCGAACCGATCGTGCCAGAGACGGGAGCTGATGAGCAGCACGTCGCCGTGGCCCGGCTGCTCGTTCTCACGCGTGAACGGGCGCCCGGCAACCGGGGTCACGCCAAACAGCGGAAAGAACTCCGCAGAGACGCGGAGGGCGGGGAGTCGATCCGGCGCGCCGTCAATCGCGATGGCGACACCAGGAGCACTCAGGATTGCGGCATTCTCGACGACCCGGCTCCCACGCGTCCACGTCAGGTACTCTTCAGCCGAGACGACAGTCCGCTCGAGACCCGCCTGCGGCCGCGTTTCACGGATGACAAACAGCCGGTCGGGATCCGGAAAGGGGAGGGGACGCAGCAGCACCGCGTTGGTCGCCCCGAACATTGTGGTCGTCGCGCCGATGCCCAGCGTGAGGACGAGGATCGCCGCGATAGTGAATCCGGGGCTGCGGAGGAGCATGCGCGCCGCAAACCGCAGGTCCTTCAGCATGACCTCTCCTATTCAGATCGCAGGGCCGTTACAGGATCCACGGACACGGCACGTCGGGCCGGGACGTAACTGGCAAGCATGGCCACGACGGCCAGCAGCAGCGACACATCGATAAACGTGACCGGGTCTGTCGGCAGCGTCAGAACCGCGGCACATGTGAAGCCCGGATTCTTCCGAAGCACCCTCAGCCCACAGCGAATGTCATTGACCATGGAGCGTCTTGTCCTAGCGAACCCGCTGCCACCCGCCGCCCGCGCTCGAAATGCTGTTATGCCTCGTATTTACACGAGATCCCGATGATGGACGGCTCCGCCGGTGTTCGGATGTGGGACCGCGGGTGCCGAAACCGAACCGTTCGGCATCGAGTCATGATCATTCCGCATTAGCATGGAGCGCGTGGACATCCTGGTCGGGACCTCCGGATACAACTACCCCGAGTGGCGGGGGACCTTCTATCCCGAGAAATTTCCGACGTCGAAGATGCTGGCGTACTACTCGGAACGGTTCCGAACCGTCGAGGTGAATTACACGTTCTACAGGATGCCGACACCGGCATTGCTCGAGGGGTGGGCCAAGGGAACGCCGGAGCGGTTCACGTTCACGCTCAAGGCGCCTCGCCGGATCACGCACGACTCGAAGCTGCAGCGGTGCGAGGACCTGACGCACGCGTTCTGCACGACCGCCGCGACGCTCGGACCAAAACTGGGCGTGCTCCTCTTTCAACTGCCGCCGACGTTCAAGCGCGACGACGCCGTCCTCGGTTCGTTCGTCGAACTTCTGCCGGAAGGAACGCGGGCCGCGTTCGAGTTCCGGCACGCGTCCTGGCACGACGAGGCGGTGTTCGAGATGCTCCGGCGTCGCAACCTGGCGCTGTGCGTTGCCGACAGTGAAAAGATGAGCACGCCTGTCGTCGCCACGGCGGACTACGGCTACTTCCGGTTGCGCGACGAAGGCTACCAGGCTGCCGACCTGCACCGATGGGCGACGGTGATCCGCGGGCTCACCGGTCTCACCGACGCGTTCGTGTATTTCAAACACGAAGAAGAAGGCAAGGGGCCCGAATTCGCTCGCGAGCTCGAACAGGCGCTCGCCGCGGTGTAGCCGCCGTCTGCTAGAATTTCTCCGCGTTGGGGACCCTCGTCGACCTTGTCCGTGAGCGCGCCGCAGCCGATGGCGACCGCGTTTCGCATCGTTTCCTCCGGGATGGCCAGGAACTTTCGGCCGAGCTGACCTACGCGGAGCTCGATCGCCGCGCACGCGCTGGCGCTGTGGCCCTGCGGCGTGAAGCGGCTGCGGGCGACCGGATCCTGCTGCTGTTTCCTCCGGGCCTCGAGTTTCTCGTCGCGTTCTTTGCCACGCTCTATGCCGGGATGATTGCGGTCCCCACGTATCCGCCACGCCCGCAGCAGACAGACGACCGCGTGCGGGGGATCGCGCTCGACTGCCAGCCGGCGCTCGGTCTGACGACCGGCGACGCGCTCCCGCGCGCCGAGGACGTCGCGACACGATGCCTGACGCTGGACACCGTGTCGATCGACGTCGCCGACGAATGGCGGCCGTCCGCCCTGCAGCCCTCAGCGATCGCGCACTTGCAATACACGTCGGGATCGACGGCTATGCCCAAGGGCGTTGCCGTGACGCACTCGAATCTCCTGCACAATCTCGAGGACCTGCACAGCGGCTGGCAGCACGGCGCGGAAAGCACGATTGTGAGCTGGTTGCCCGCCTTTCACGACATGGGGCTCGTCTACGGCCTGTTGACGCCCATTTACGCTCAGGTGCCATGCGTGCTGATGCCACCGGTCGTGTTCATGCAGCGGCCCGTCCGCTGGCTGCAGGCGATTACGCGCTTTCGGGGCACGCATGCGGCGGCCCCCAACTTCGCGTACGACCACTGCGTCCGGCGCGTGAAGCCGGAAGACCGCGCTGCGCGCGATCTGGCGCCCTGGGAGGTCGCCGTGAACGGCGCCGGGCCCGTGCGTCCCGATACCATCCAGCGATTTTCATCGACGTTTGCCGGGTGCGGCTTCCGTCGATCCGCGTTCGCTCCCGGATACGGACTCGCGGAAGCCACGCTGAAGGTGACCGCCGCGCGGCGCGGCGAAGGGCCGACCATCTCGGCGTTCTCCGCGGCGGC
>Ga0136846_1235156_pt1 | contig 15970 bp, 14 predicted proteins | sample HopSoiMetagenom2_FD_96841 | JGI IMG/M metagenome (GOLD analysis project Ga0136846, IMG submission 96841) | Grasslands soil microbial communities from Hopland, California, USA - 2 Assembly 2016 (version 4) | ecosystem: Environmental > Terrestrial > Soil > Grasslands | place: USA: Hopland... | reverse complement strand
GAGGAATTCGCCCGTACGACGGTACCGGGCGTCCTTGTCGAGGAAGTCGCCGTAGGCCTTCTGTTCGTGGCTCTCGCCGCCCGTGACGACATTGAGGAGGAGCCGTCCGCCACTCTGGCGCTGGAAGGTGGACGCCATCTGTGCGGCGAGGGTCGGGGAGACGGATCCGGGGCGGAAGGCGACCAGGAACTTCAGGCGCTCGGTGTGCTGGCTGACCATGGCGGTGGTCAGCCAGGCGTCCTCGCACCAGGCGCCGGTGGGGGTGAGCGCGCCGACGAAGCCCAAATCCTCGGCGGCGCGGGCGATCTGGCTCAGATAGGCGACCGTCGGCGGCCGGTTCTGTCCGAAGGCGGTCGCGGGGGTGCCGTGGCCGCCGCCGACGACATGGCGGCTGTCGCCGTTGGTGGGGAGGAACCAGTGGAAGGTGAGGGACACGAGGGATCTCCGATCGGGAACATGGCGCCGCGGGGACGGGAGTCGCGCCAATGCCGGTTCGAGTTGCGGGAGTTGAGGGGTGTAGTGGGGTGTTGCGGGGTCAGACCGCCACGGCGAGGAGCGGCGGGCGACCGAGCGCCGCCGAGAACTGGCCGAGTACCTGTGTGAGCGCCTCGGCGGTGGCCGGGGCGACGGAGACGGAGCCGTCCTCGTGCGCGGTGATGTCCGTGTCGAGGGTGAACCAGCCCTGGACGATGTGTGCGGCGCCCATGGAGGTGAGGACCGGGCGCAGCGCGTAGTCGATGGCCAGGACGTGCGCGGTGCTGCCGCCCGTGGCGAGCGGCAGCACGGTCTTGCCGGCGAGGGCGTGCTGCGGGAGCAGGTCGAGGAGCGCCTTGAGGACACCGGAGTAGGACGCCTTGTAGACCGGAGTGCCCACCACGACACCGTCGGCGCGCGCGAACAGTTCGGTGGCCTCGACGATCGCCGGATGCCGGAAGTCGGCCCCGAGGAGGGCCTCGGCGGGGATGGTGCGTACGTCGAGCGGGATCACCTCGTGCCCCTGGGCGGCCAGACGGGCGTCCAGGTGACGCAGGAGCTTTCCGGTGCGGGAGGAGACGGAGGGACTGCCGGAGACGGACAGGACGGTGGCCATGGGGACTTCCTTCTGGAGCTTTCCGGGGGCCGGCCGCTGTGCTCGGCGGACGCCCGGGGTGCGCGGGAGGTCAGGAACGCCGGTCGCGGAATGCGTTTTCGGGCACGCCGATTCCCGTCCGGAGTGAACTCCGGGGCAGGCTCAGGCAGTTACGGAAACGTGCGGTGCGCGGCGGATCAGGACGGGGATCAGGCCGCGGGGCGACAGGAGGCGCTGGAGACGCGCGCGAGGTCGACGTGCCGTCGCCGCGTGAGGTCCAGTCGCATCTTCATGTCGTCGATCGTGACAGCCGCCGAAGACGGCAGTCAAGGAATACCCGGGCGATCTCGCATCCCGGACCCCTGATCGCCGCGGCCGGAGACCGGCGACGACCGCCCGCCAGAACTCATCGTGCCGCGCTGATCACCCAGCATCACCGGACTCCACATAAGGGAAAAATAAGAGCACAATATATGTGAGCGGCATAAACCGCAGACCGCATCGGACGCGGTCAGGCCTGCACAGCCGAAGGAGACGAGTCATGGCCAATGTCTCGCACACCAGCGGTGACATCCACAGCCACCCTGATGTATCCGAGATGCGGGCACGGTACGCCCGCATGCTCGGCGGTCGCGATGTGGCGCTCGTGGACGGACCGGTGTTCCTGGTCGGTCTGTACTGCGCGGCATCCCCCTGGATCCTCCACTACACGACAAGCCAGCCCCCGCTCGTGACGCACAACCTGATCATGGGTATCGCGATCGGTCTGCTGGCCCTCGGGTTCACCAACACCCCGGAACGCATGTACGGCCTCAGCGGGGCCCTGTGCGCGATGGGCATCTGGATGATCGTCTCGCCGTGGATCGTCGGCGACAGCCCTGACGTGGGTGTCGTGCTGAACAACATCATCATCGGCGCCCTGGCCCTGCTCCTGGGGCTGGTGAGTGCGGGCGCGACAGCGCGAGCAAATCACCGGGTGTAGGTGAAAGCGGGTCCTGCAGGTGGAAGCGGGTCCGGTCCTTGGAGGGGACCGGACCCACTCCTGGGTGCGGCGGACTGTACCGGCCCACAGCGGGCACAAGGATGACGTAGGCAAACACCGGCAAGAGGGGCGGAAATGACGATCTCGAGCATTATCGGTGCCATCATCATCGGCACCGTCATCGGCGTACTGGGCCGGCTCGTCGTCCCGGGGCGCCAGCGCATCGGCATCCTCTGGACGATCGCCGTCGGCATCGTGGCCGCGCTCATCGGTTCGGCGATCGCCGCCGGGCTCGACGTGGCCGACACGGACGGCATCGACTGGGTCGAGTGGCTCATCCAGATCGGGCTCGCCGCCGTCGGTGTGGCCATGCTGGACCGGACAAAGGCACCGCGACGCACGCACAGCAGGCGCCGGTGAGCATCCAAGGCCTGGGTCAGCACGCTTGACAGGCATCCAGGACAGCGAATTTCCGTTGCGGGCGGTGAGTCACCGAAGTTAGCTTCGGCGGTTCACCGCCCGTGCCGTCGATCCGGCGCGACGCGGCCGCCGTACCGCCCGGTGCGGCTCTTCCACCGTCACGGAGTCCCCTTGCGCCCGCGCATCACCGCCCTGACCGATCCCGAACCCGGCGCGGCGAGCCGCCGCCTCGCCTGGCTGGCCGCCGGTGCGGACGGCATGCCGCTCGGTTCCGCCTTCCTGCGCCTGTTCACCAGGGAGGGGCAGGAGCATCTCGCCGAGCTGGAGGTCCGCGTCCATCAGGCGGAGCGCCGGCAGGGGGTCGGCACCCGGCTTCTGGAGGCCGCCGTCGCCGCGGCCCGCAGTGACGGACGGCGGTCGGTCGTGGCGCAGACGGCGGAGGACTCCCCCGGCGACCACTTCCTGGCGGAGCGGGGTTTTCGCCGGGTGCTGGCACTGACGTACGCCCGGCTGGCGCTGGCCGACGCGGACCTCGCGGAGGTCACCAGGCTCGCCGAACTCCCGCACCCCGGCTACCGGTTGACATCCTGGGAGGGGGCCGTGCCGCCCGGTCTGGCCCGCGGCTTCGCCGACTCGCGCCGCGCCATGGACGACATGCCGATGGAGGACACCGACTACGGCACGGTGGTGTGGGACGTCGACCGCGTCCTGGCGGCGGCCGCGGCGGTCGCGGGGCGCGGCGACCTGCTGTACACGGTGGCCGCACTGGACACGACGGACGGTTCGGTCGTCGGCTTCTCCGAGCTGGTGGTGCCGGGCGACGGCCGGGGCGACGCGCAGCACTACGGCACGGCCGTCCTCCCCGAACACCGCGGACACGGTCTCGGCCGCTGGATGAAGGCCGAGTCGATCCGCCGCGTCCGCGAACGCCACGCCGGACTCACCGGGCTGCTCACCGACACCGCGAGCGGCAACGCGCCGATGCTCCGCATCAACGACGAGCTGGGGTACGTCCCCACGCACCGGGCGGTGGAGTACCAGCTCGGACTGTGAGGCGGACGGCGTTCGTCGGCGATCCGGCCACCGTGGGTGAGGATGGAGCGCCGCAGGTCAGGGTTGGTAGATGTACGGCGTCGTCGTGGTGAGCGGTTCGAAGCCGAGGCGTTCCAGGACAGGCCTGCTCTGATAGGAGGCGTCGACCTGGAGGTAGCGGTAGCCGCGCTTCACGGCGTCGCGGGCGCGGTGGGCGACCAGGGCGCGGTAGATGCCCTTTCCGCGCCAGGCCTCGACGGTGCCGCCGCCCCACAGCCCGGCGAACCGGGTGCCGGGTACGAGTTCCATGCGGGCCGCGCTCACCGGCACGTCGCCGGCCAGCGCCACGACGGCCGTGACCGTGTCCGGGTCGTCGGTGAGCCGGGCGAGCAGCTGGTGCCGCATCCGGGAGCTGTCGGTGCCGAACGCCTTTTCGTGCACGTCCGCCACGAGCTCGACGCCGGCCCGGTCGGTCACCGGGACGAGGCGGATGCCCTCGGGCGGCTCGGTGTCGAAGGTCAGATTGGCGACCTCGCCGATCATCAGCGTCTCCTCGGGTTCGGGCGTGAAGCCCGCCGCGCGCAGTCGTTGCCCGAGATCGACGGGCAGGTCGTGACCGTAGAGCTTCCACTCGAACTTGCGTCCGAGAGCGCTGTAGTGGCGGATCTGCTCGGCGATCGCCTTGTCGGCCCGCGCCTCGTCGAGGTCGGACCAGACGACCCCGTTCCACCCCTGGGCGTCCGCGACCTGGCGCACCACGCCCCCCACACGTTCGATCCGGGCCCCCGGCCCGTCGGGCTGCGCCCCTTCGCGCATATCCCGGTCGTAAAGTGCGAGCACCCCTACATGATCCATGCTGTTACTCCAGCACCCCGGTCGGGCAAGCGCAACGGTATTCGCATCCCTGATACGTCACGATTCAAGACATTCGCATACGCAAAGCATCACCACACCTCGAGGAGACCCGGCCAGTCATGGTGAAGAGCGACGAACTGCCCTGCCTGCGCCGCTGCGTGGAACTGGCCGCCGAGGCCCTGGCGGCTGGCGACGAGCCGTTCGGTTCCGTGCTGGTGGGTGAGGACGGCGCGGTGCCGGCGAGGACCGCAACCGGGTGGCCTCCGGTGACCGCACCCGCCACCCGGCATTGGAGCCGGCCCGCTGGTCCGCCGCCCATCTGACTCCGGAGCAGCGGGCGGCAGCCACCGTCTACATCTCCGGCAAGCACTGCCCGATGTGCGCCACCGCGCACGCCCGGGTGGGCCTCGGACGGATCGTGTACGTCGCCTCCTCCGAGCAACTGTCCGCCTGGCTGGACGAGTTGGGCGTACCCGCGCCCCCGGTACGGACCCTGCCGATCAACGAGGTCGTACCTGGCACAACCGTCGAGGGACCGGTGCCGGAGCTTGTTGAACAAGTACGCGACCCGCACCGCCGGTTCCACACCGGCGCGCCCCAACAGCACTGACCCCTGCGGGCGTTCACCACTACCCGAGTTCGAGCGTGGTCAGTCCGAAGACCCGCTCCCGCGCGAACTCCCGCACCGGACCGGTGTACATGCGCGCCGTCTCGAAGGACGGCGCGAAGCCGGCTTCCCGCACCATCGCGACGGCAGCCGCGTTCGTCTCGGGGACGTCGATCGCGACCTCCGTCCCCGCCGCCTCCGTCAGCGCGGCGAACAGCGCCCGCGCGTCGTCGGTGGTGTCGGCGAACAGCGGGCCGATACGGGACGCGTCGCGGCCGGGGCGCACGACGCCGTAGCCGGTGACGGCCCGGTTCGCCGAGCCGTCGGCCCCGGCTTCGCGCACGAAGGCCCGATGGCCGGGGCCCGTCAGCCAGTACTCCAGGAAACGGGGCCGGTCGGCGGGGGTGCAGCCGGCGTCGTACACCGTGATCGCCGCCAGATCCGCCGGCCGCAGCGGACGTACGCGCGCCGGGGCTCCGGCGGCGGGGGCGGTTCCGGTGAACCGGACGGTGCGGTGCGCGGGTTCGAAGCCGGAGCGGCGATAGTTGTCCTGCTGGGACACCACGCCGTCGAGGCCGACGGTACGGGTGCCGGCGTGGGCCAGCGCGGTCTTCCACGTGGTGATCCCGTAGCCGCGCCCGCGCAGATCGGGACGGACGAGATAGAAACCCAAAAAGGCGTACGCGTCCCCGTAGTTGACGACCGAGATCGCCGAGACCGGTTCCCCGCCCACCCTGCCGACGAAGAACCCCTCGGGGTCCTGGGCGAAGAACCCGGCGCTGTCCGACAGTCCCGGGTTCCAGCCCTCGTCGGCCGCCCAGCCGGTGACCACCGTCCAGTCCTCGGGTGTGGCCCGGGTGACGACGAGATCTCCGGGAGTCGCGGAGAGCGGGCCGGCGGAGGAGGTCATGGATGGTCTCCGTTCCGTTCAGTGGGGGGATGCGGGGGGATTCGGGCCCATCCGACCATGGATCCGGAAGGGGCCGCGACCGTCCGGCGCAGCCCGCGCACGGTTCCGGCCGCCGGGAGGCGAGGCGCACTGAGCCCGCCTATCGTGTTCGAGGGCGCCGTCCCGGTCCACAGCCGGGCCCGCCCCTGGAGGCATCATGCGGTCCGCGTACTCACGCCGGGCGCTCGCCTCGGCCGCGACCCTCGCCCTGCTGGGAACGGGTGTGCCGACGGTGGCCGCGGCACAAGACGAGCCCGACCTGTCCCGTTTCTACCACCAGAAGATCAAGTGGTCGGCCTGCGCCGCCGAGACGGCGATGGACGACCTGCCCACGGAGGACCTCCAGTGCGGCAAGGTCACCGTCCCCCTCGACTACGCGAAGCCCGGCGGCGGCACCCTCGATCTCGCGCTGGCCCGCTACCGCGCGACCGGCGAGTCCCGGGGCTCCGTGCTGCTCAACTTCGGCGGCCCCGGTGGTGCCGGGGTCAGTCAACTCGCCTATGACGGCAAGAACTTCATGGACCTGACCAACGGCTACGACGTCGTCACCTTCGACCCGCGCGGCGTCGGCAGGTCCTCCCCCGTCAGCTGCGGCGAGGACACGGACACGGAGCCGACCGGCAGCGAGGTCACGGGCGATCCGCGTGCCGTCCTCGAACGGCTGCGCGGGATAGCCCGGGCCTGCGTACGGCACTCCGGGCCCGTCCTGCGCCACATCGGCACGGTCGACGCCTCCCGCGACCTCGACGTGATGCGTCAGGCCCTCGGCGACAAGAAGCTCAACTACCTCGGATTCTCGTACGGCACCCGGCTCGGAGCGGTGTACGCGGCCCAATTCCCCGACAAGGTGGGCCGGTTCGTCCTCGACGGCGTCGACACCCTCACCGAGTCGCTCGCCGAACAGGGTCTCGCGGGCGCCGTCGGGCAGCAGACCGCCCTGGAGGCCTTCCTCACCTGGTGCGTGACGGACATCGCCTGCCCGTTCGGACAGGACGCGCGCATCGCCCGCGAACGGGTCGTCGAACTGGTCGGCTCGCTCGACAGGGACCCGCTGCCGACTGACCACGGTGACAGCTTCTCCGGCCAGGACCTCGTGGGCGCCATCAGCCAGGGGCTCTACAGCAAAGAGATGTGGCCGACGCTGGAACGAGCCCTCGCCGCGGTGGCGGCCGGTGATGTGGAGGAGGCCCTGGGGTTCGGCGGCGGAGGTGCCGTCGTCCCCGCCCTCCCGCGCCGGAACCCGCTTCGGCGCACTCCCTCTCGGGACTCCGACGGCGGACTCGTCGACGAGGTCGAGGTCCCGCTGGACAACCTTCCGGCCGCTCTGATGGCGATCAACTGCGCGGACGACCCCGACCGGCCCACCGCGGCCCGGATCACCAAGGATCTCGCCGCCCTGCGCGCCACGTACGAGAAGGCCTCCCCGGTGTTCGGCCGCTACCGTCTCACCGAGGTCCTGACCTGCTACGGCCGCCCCAAGGGCACGGAATTCGTCCGCACCGGGGTGCGGGACCTCGACACGCCGAAGATGCTTCTGGTGGGCACGCGCGGCGACCCGGCCACGCCGTACCGCTGGACCACGGAGACGGCCGAGCGGCTGGGCTCGTCGGCTGTCGTCCTGGACAACAAGGGCGAGGGCCACACCGGGTACTCGTCCTCGAAGTGCGTCCACCGGACGGTCGACGCGTTCCTGCTGTACGGCTCGCTCCCGGCCGACGGCAGCTCCTGCGGCGCGGACGACGCCGACTGACGCCGCGCGCGCCGGCCACTGCGGATGCCTGACATGCCTGACACCCGGACCGGCCCCCTCGCGTCGTCGCCGGGCGCCGCCTGCCTCATTGCTCCCTGCCCTCGCTGCCCGCCGACGGGGCGCCGAGGAGGGCGGACAGGCCGCGGTCCACCGCGTCGCCGAGATCCTCCTTCCCGGCCGCCACGACGGCGAACGTGCGGAGCAGGAAGCGCCTCAGGGCGGGTGTGTCGAACTGGAGCAGGGCCAGGCCGTGCGGCGAGTGGAGTTCCAGGACCGTGCGCGCGGGCCCGCAGGGCCAGATGTGCACGTCGCCGCCCCCGGCGGCCTGTCGAATGCCCTCGTCCAGCAGACTCCGGGCGAAGGTCCAGCTCACGCTCTCGCCGTCGAGGGCGACCTCCGCCGGGAAGTCGATGTGCACGGCCAGCGGGTCGGTCGAGACGTAGCGGAGCGTGGCGCGGACGGGGAGCTCCTGCTCCTCCGAGGTGATCAGACGTGCGCGCGCGGGCTGTTCGAGGGTGACATCCATGGCAGTCTCCGCTTCGGTTCGGGCCGACGATGGTGATGCCGACGCGTTGTGCCGACGTGGTGTTACGACCCCGAAATGGCCTCTCCGATTACGCGGAATCCGCAGCTTTTAATGTGAGCTGCATCACTAATGCGCGCGGTTTTCCGTCGGAATCCCGGACCGCTGGGCGATTCGGGGGCAACCTGACGATGCGCCCGGCAGCGCAATGCCACGCATCGCACAAAAGGCTGTCGAACACGCGCCTGAATGAGGTGCCACTCATCTCCATCGGTCCACCAAGTCACGTACCTCACCTACGACTTGGCACGCCGAACGCGTACCGTTTCCGCACCAGGAAAACCGGCCGAGAAGACAGTGGCACATGCCAGAAGCACCACCGCATCGCGTGTTGCCAAATCCCTTACAGGGCGTCGCGCGCTGTGCAACAGTCGTAACCGGTCCTTCCGTCAGCCCTTGGTCGTACCGTCCCTTCATCGGAGTGCGTCATGCCGCCCCATCTCTCCGCGGACCATCCAGCCGCCCAGCCGCCCGCGCGCGGCTCGGTCGACGCGCTCATCACGCAGGCCCGACAGCTCAAAGGCGACGTCGACGCCGTACGCCGGGACGCGCCGGCCGACGGATCGGACCCGCAGGAACGCTGGCAGCGTGCCCTGTACGACCTGGCACTCCATCAACTCAGCGAACTCGACGACCACTTGGCACAGTTACGGGACGGACCGGAGCCCCTGCCCGGCGCTCCCGCCGACCGAACCGTGCCGACCGCCCCCCGGGACGGCTCACTGCTCAGCCGGGTAGGCAGCGCGGAGTGGAACCTCCTTACGGACAAGGCCAGTTGGTCCGGTGAGCTGTACGAGATCCTCGGCCGGGACCCCGCCGGGGACCCGCTCACCCTCGACGAGCTGCCCTCCCTGGTCCTCGACGAGGACCGGCCGAAGCTCACCGCGATGGTCACGGACTGCCTGATCGACGCCAAGCCCATCGACGGCGAGTTCCGCGTCCTGCGGCCCGACGGCGACGTACGCACCGTGCGCATGATGGGCGAGCCCGTGCTCGACGCCGACGGCAGCACCGCCTCCATGTGGGCCGTGCTGCGGGACGTCAGCGAACTGCGCCGCAGCCAGCGGACGGTGAGCGAGACCGAGGACTCGCTGCAGCGCCACCGGCACCACGCGCAGTCCGAGCGCCGACTTGCGGTCGAGCTGCAGGAAGCCGTACTGCCGCCGTGGCGTGGCTCCCTGCGGCTTCCGCACCGGGCAGCCGAGGCCCTGGACCTGGCCGCCCACCACCTCCCCTCGTCGACGAGCGCGCTGATCGGGGGCGACTGGTTCGACGCCCTCGAACTGTCCGACGGCGACACCTTGTTGAGCGTCGGCGACCTCACCGGACACGGCGTGACCGTGACGTCGGGCATGGCGATGCTGCTGGGCGCGCTGCGCGGCATGGCCGTGGCGGGCACGCAACCCGGGCAGCTCATGACCTGGCTCAACCAGTTACTCGACGCCTCCGTCCAGCCGGCCCTGGCCGGCGCGGTCTGCTGCCGCTACCGGCCCGAGACCCGCACCCTCACCTGGGCCCAGGCAGGACATCCCGCCCCGCTGCTGTTCCGCGACGGGACGGGACGCGTGCTGGACCCACCGGACGGCGTGCTCCTCGGCGCGACCTCCGGCGCCGTCTACGGGCAGGCCGAGGAGACCCTCGAACCCGGTGACATCCTCCTCCTGCACACCGAAGGACTGGTGCCCGCCCTCCGGGAAGGCACCACCGCCGCGCACCGCCTGCTCGAACTGGCCGCGCGCTTCGGCGAAGCCCGGACCGCGCAGGAATGCGTACGGGCGGTGGCGGAGGAGTTCGGCGAGACCGAGCGCGAGGACGACGCCTGCGTACTGATCGCCAGGGTGGCGCCGTAACGCCCAGGGCAAAGCGCTGTGAGGCAAGGCACCGCAAGTGGCCTGTACCTGAAGTGATCTATACCCGTGCGGTGTTGCCGCCCCTCCCCTTCGTCTGCTTCGGCAGGGACAGCTTGATCTCCTCGCGGAGTTCGTTGATCTTCGGGTAGCTGGAGTACTGGGCGGTGAGCCGGTACATCTCGCGCAGCCGGTCCCAGGTGCGGCGGGACGAGTTCGAGCCCATCGACACCAGGGCCAACCGCGCGTACCCGGCCGCCTGTTCGGGGTCGTCGGCGATGAAGCAGGCGGACGCCATGGACAGGAAATCGAAGATCTTCGACCGCTCCCGGCCGTCGACCCTCAGTTCCAGGGCCTTCTGCGCGTAGTACTGCGCGTGCACGGCCGCGGCCGGTTCGTGCTCGGCAAGGGTGCGATAGGCCAGGGCCTGCATGCCGTACAGGTCCTCCGCCTTGAACATCTGCATCCAGCTCGGCGGCGGTACATCCGCCTTGTCGGAGACGAAGAGGTCCTCCGCCTGCCCGAGGGTGCGGCGCATCGCCTGGCCGCGCCCCATCGACGCCTGCGCCCAGGCCTCGACGGTGTACAGCATGGCCTGGGTACGTGGCAGGGTCTCCTCGCCCGAGCCGGAGTTGGCGAGCTTCATGAGGTCGAGCGCGTCGTCGGGCCGGCCCAGGTGCACCATCTGGCGGGCCGCCCGGGAGAGCGCCTCCCCGGCGCGCGGCCGGTCGCCGCCCTCTCGGGCCGCGTGGGCGGCGATGACGAAGTACTTCTGGGCCGTGGGTTCCAGGCCGACGTCGTGCGACATCCAGCCTGCCAGGACGGCGAGGTTGGCGGCGACGCCCCACAGACGCCGCTGGAGAGGCTCGGGGTGCCGGTAGGCGAGCATGCCGCCCACCTCGTTGAGCTGACCCACCACCGCCTTGCGCTGGAGTCCGCCGCCGCGGGCGGCGTCCCACTTCCGGAACACCTCGACCGCGGTTTCCAGATCTTCGATCTCCTGCCACCCGATGGGGGCGGCCTCGTACCGGTCGAAACCGGTGGGATCGGCGTGCAGGGGGTCGTCGAGGACGGGTGCGTCGGCGGAGAGAGTCGGGTCGGTGTGCAGCCAGTCGTGCATGGCACTGCTGAGTGCGGAGCCTGCGGTGAGCGCGACACCCGCGCCCACCAAGCCGCGTCGGTTGAGCATGAGGTCCATTCCCGTGAATTCGGTGAGGACCGCGGCAGTCCGTTCGGGCGCCCACGGCACGCCGTCGGGAGATTCCACGCTCCCGCCGCCCGGCCGTTTCCCCACACGCCCGTGCCGGACCAGACCTAAGTCCTCGATGGTCACGACACGGCCGAGACGCTCGGTGAACAGGGCAGCCAGTACGCGCGGCACCGGATCGCGCGGGATCTCTCCCGTGTCGATCCACCGCCGCACCCGCGAGGTGTCGGTCGCCAGCTGGGGGTGGCCCATGGCCGCCGCCTGCCGGTTGACCAGCCGCGCGAGTTCGCCTTTGGACCAGCCGGCCAGGCCGAACAAGTCCGTCAGACGAGTGTTGGGTTGTCCGCTCACGTCAAGCCCCCAGGTTCTCGGCTGAGTTGACAGTAACCGTCTGTCAGTTGCTGAGCGACTATTCGCCAGGCTTCGCCAGGGTGCGCCAGATGGTGTGCCATTGGGCCATGGGTGTCAGGTAGGAAAGCGCCACCCCGACCCGGTCGCCGTCCTGTTCCAGGCAGGTGCACTCCCCAGGGTGCACCTGGGAGGCCGGGTCGGGTGGCGCACGACCGTCGCAGGCACACGAAGGGATCTGTTCTCCCATGTACGCAGCATCGTCCTCCGTGTCCGCCCCTCCCCGGCTGCTGCACCCCCGCCCGGGTGGCAGCGGCCCCTATCTCGACCCCTCGCGTCCGGCGAACCCGGCCCTCGGCAACGGCGCCGGCGCCGGCCGGGCCCGGCGGCTGCCGGGGATCGGCACCCAGCCGCTCAGCGGGAGACTCGACCTGTCCGGACCTCAGGGCGCCCAGCTGCGCACGGCGATCGCGTCGGTGCACCGGATCTGCCCGGAGTTCGCCCCGGTGCAGGTGCTGCGCCGCAGCGGACGCTCCGTGCTCCTGGTCGGGACGACAGGGCGCAGCACAGCCGTCGCGAAGTGTTTACTGGACCACTCGCCGGCATGGGCCGAACGCATCCGGCATGAAATAGCCGCGTACCGCTCGTTCGTCCGACACCGGCCGCCTGTGCGGGTGCCCCGGCTGATCGCGGCGGACCCGGACAACTGCACCCTGGTCATCGAACGGATGCCGGGCCGGGTCGCGGCCCTGCAGCGCCACCCGGCCGAGGCGCCGCCGCGTGCCGACATCAGGGCGGCGCTCGGCGCGATCTGCCGGCTCAACAGCTGGCGTCCGCCGGCGGGCACGTTCGACGCTCCGCTGGACTACGCGGCACGTATCTCCCGGTACCACGAGCTGGGGCTGCTCACCGACCGGGACATGGGCGATCTGCAGAAACTGGTGCACGGCATCGCGCACTCGGCGGGCCGTCAGGGCATGGGCCAGTTCTGCCACGGCGACGCACTCCTGTCCAACATCCTCCTCTCACCGGCCGGTCCAGTGCTGGTGGACTGGGAGCACGCGGGCTGGTATCTGCCGGGGTACGACCTGGCGACGCTGTGGGCGGTCCTCGGTGACGCGCCGGTGGCCCGGCGACAGATCAGCCAGCTCGCGCAGTCGGCGGGTCCGGCGGCACGGGACGCCTTCCTGGTGAACCTGATGCTGGTACTGACGCGCGAGATCCGTACGTACGAGCTGGCGGTGCAGCGTTCGATGCGCGAGACGGCCCCGGCGGCACCGGGACCGGCCGGGCCGGGTGCGGCGCCGTCCGGTGAGGAACAGCGGTTGCTGCTGAGGCGGCTGCACGACGACTGCCAGCTGGCCCGCCGGGCCGTGCGCGCGGCGGTCGGCACCCGCTGACGGGGGACGTGGGCCCGCGATGCGCCTGGACAGGGCGCGTCGCGGGCCTTCGCCATGCCCGCGCACCGGGTCGCCACGAAACTTCCCGTACCCCCATTGACATGGGAAGTATCAGGTCTTTGGGCATGATTGACGAACCGTCGGATGTCCGGGCCACTAAGGTGCGTACCGGCCCCGCACGTCCGCCGCTCCCCCACACCCGCCCGCCCCCGGAGGCCGCAATGCGAGGACACGCCACCGACCCCGCCCTCCCCACCGATCCCGGGCCCAGACGCCCACGCCTACGCAGAGCCGCCGGGGCAGTCGTCCCGGCGGCTCTTCTGCTGCCGCTGCTCGGCGCGGCCCCGGCCGACAGCGGCGCCTCGGCCACCCGGCTGCAGCACGCCTTCGCCACGGCCGCGGACCAGTACCACGTGCCGCAGAGCGTCCTGCTCGCCGTCTCCTACCTCCAGTCCCGCTGGGACACGCACGCCGGGGCGCCCAGCGTCACCGGCGGCTACGGCCCGATGCACCTCACCGACGCCCGGACCGCCCTCGCCGACGCCCCGCACCACAGCGAGGGCACGGAGGACGCGCGCGGCGACAGTGCCCGGCCGGCCCTGCGCCCCACCACCGAGGTGCCCACACCAGCCGAACTCCCGCCCCGGCTAAGCACGTTGACGAAGGCGGCCGGGCTGACCGGCCTGTCCGCCGAGCGGCTGCGCACCGACCCGGCCGCCAACGTGGCCGGCGGCGCCGCGCTGCTGGCCGCCGCCCAGCACAGCCTGGCCGAGCCACTGAGCGCCGACCCGGCGGACTGGTACGGAGCGGTGGCCCGCTTCTCAGGCGCCGACGACACCGCGACGGCGGCGACGTACGCCGACGACGTGTTCGACGTACTGCGCACCGGCGAGGAGCGCACGACCGACGAGGGTCAGTGGGTCGCCCTCGCCGCGCGCCCCGGGCTGGCTCCCGACACCGCCCAGTTGAAGCGGACCGGGCTGCGGAAGGCGTCCGCCGAGGGCACCGAGTGCCCGGCGACGGTGTCCTGCGAGTGGATTCCGGCGCCGTACGAGGAGTTCGGCGAGGGCGACTACGGCAACCACGACCTGGGCAACCGGCCGGCCGGCCAGAGCATCCGGTACATCGTCGTCCATGACACCGAGGGCGCCTGGGAGGGCGTACTGAACACAGTCCAGGACCCGACCTACGTGTCCTGGAACTACTCGCTGCGCTCGACGGACGGGCACATCGCGCAGCATGTGAAGGCGAAGGACGTGGCCTGGCACGCGGGCAACTGGTACATCAACGCCAAGTCGATCGGGCTGGAGCACGAGGGGTTCCTCGCGAATCCGGACGCCTGGTACACGGAGGCGATGTACCGGGCGTCGGCCCGGCTGGTGACGTACCTGGCGGCCGAGTACGGCATCCCGCTGGACCGGCAGCACGTCCTCGGCCATGACAACGTGCCGGGGCCGACCACGGCGACGGTTTCCGGTATGCACACCGACCCGGGCCCGTACTGGGACTGGGAGCACTACTTCACGCTGCTGGGCCGCCCCTTCGAGCGCATGGCCCACCTGCGGGGAGACAGCGCGGTGGTGACGATCCGGCCGGACTACGCGTCGAACCGGCCCACGTACACGGGCTGTGCCACGTCGGGTCAGGCGTGCGCGGTGCACGGGTCGAGCGAGGTGCGGCTGTACTCGCAGCCGGACACGTCGTCGGCGCTCGTCAAGGACATCGGCACGCATCCGTCGGGCGGCGTCTCGTCGATCGACGTCAACGACGTCGGGGCGCGGGCCTCCACCGGCCAGCAGTACGTGGTCGCGGAGCGCAGGGGTGACTGGACGGCGATCTGGTATCTGGGCCAGAAGGCCTGGTTCCAGAATCCCGCCGCGAACCCGACGGCGGTGAGTGCCGTCGGCGCGGTCGTGACACCGAAGGACGGTCTGACGGAGATCCCGGTGTACGGGAGGGCGTATCCGGAGGCCTCGGCCTACCCGGCGGGCGTGCCCGTCCAGGCGGTCTCGCCGCTGCCCTACAAGCTGCCCGCGGGCCAGGAGTACGTGGCCGGGGAGAAGGTGCCGGGCGAGTACGACTACGCCACCACCTTCGACACGGCCGCGCACCGGGTCGTGGTCGGCAAGGATCAGTACTACGAGATCCAGTTCGGCCACCGGGTGGCGTTCGTCCGGGCGGCGGACGTACGGCTCACACTGTCCTGAGCCGACGACGACAGAGGTGCGGGGCCGATGCCCCGCACCTCTGCGTGTCGTTTCAGGCCGTCTGGAAGAGCTCCGCCGGCAGGGGCTTCAGCAGGGCGTACAGGTCGTCGGTGATCGGTCGGTCCCAGGCCGCGATGGTCACCAGGACGTTGTCGCTGCGGTCGAACTGGACACAGGCGATGCGGCCCTCGGAGAGCTTGAGGCGGCGCACGATCAGGAGGTTGTCGCCCTGCATCACCGGTACGTCCTCGGTGCCGACGACGGTGACCTCCTCGTCGTTCTCCAGGGCCAGCAGCAGCTGGGCCACCTCGAACGGGACCTCGTCCTCGGCGACGTCACGAGCCGGGGAGCCTTCCGGCAGGTTGCCGATGACCATCGCGGGGCCGCGGCCGCCGAACAGGTCGTAGCGCAGGAAAACGCCCTGGCAACTGCCGTCGGGGGCGGGCAGCAGGCCCGCGCCGAGATTGCCGGGCCAGTCGCCCGGATCCATGGCCAGAACATCGAAGTCAGGGCCGGCGGGAGTGGCGCTGCGGCGGCGGAGGAACGACATACGGCCATGGTACGTGTCCGGCCGAACCTCGTGTCCCACGGGCGGCGCCACTACAGCAGAGCTCTAGTGCCGCGGCAGGCAGCGTTTGCCCGTCAAGGAGCGGCGTCCGGTGCGTGCTCTCGGCGTGCCGGCCGGAAGTCCTCGTACTGGACGTACTTGGGCTT
>Ga0136846_1215242_pt1 | contig 15970 bp, 19 predicted proteins | sample HopSoiMetagenom2_FD_96841 | JGI IMG/M metagenome (GOLD analysis project Ga0136846, IMG submission 96841) | Grasslands soil microbial communities from Hopland, California, USA - 2 Assembly 2016 (version 4) | ecosystem: Environmental > Terrestrial > Soil > Grasslands | place: USA: Hopland... | reverse complement strand
GGCGATCGCGACCGACGAGGAGTGAAGCGCGTGGCAACGGTGCGGAAGAACAAGAGCGACTACGGCGGCCTCTACAAGGGCCATCCCGGCCAGTACTCGTGGATCCTGCACCGCATCACCGGCGTCGCGATCATCCTGTTCCTGTTCATGCACGTCGTGGACACCGCGTTGATCGGCTGGGGTCCCGAGGCGTACGAGCGCGTCCTCCGTGCCTACCAGAACCCGCTGATCCACCTGCTCGAGCTCGGGCTGGTCATCGCGGTCCTGTACCACTCGATCAATGGGTTCAAGATCACGCTGATCGACTTCTTCCCGAGGCTGGTCAGCCACATCAGGGGCATCTCGCTCGCCACGGCCGCGGTGTTCGCGCTGACCGCCATCCCGACGACGGTGATCATGCTCAAGCAGACGTACGACCTCTGGAAGGCATGAGCGATGGCGACGACGACCACGCCGAGGCCGACCCACAACCAGCCGGACCCCCGTGACCGCCGGCTCGGCCGCGAGCGCCCCGTGGGTGGCGGCGAGCTGTGGCTGTGGCTGTTCATGCGGATCAGCGGCCTGATCCTGATGGTGCTGGCCCTCGGCCACCTGGTGATCATGCACCTGCTCGGCACCGGCGCCGAGCGCATCAACTTCGGGTTCGTCGCCGTGCGGTGGGCGAGCCCCTTCTGGCGGACGTGGGACTGGATGCTGCTGATGCTCGCGCTGGTCCACGGCATCAATGGCCTCCGAAACATCACGCTCGACTACGTGACGCGACCCGGGTTGCGCCTCGCCATCAACATGACCTCGTACGTGATCGGGTTCACGCTCATGGTGCTCGGCACGGTCATCGTCGTGACGTTCGACCCGTCGAAGTGGCCGGGAGCCGTCTAGGTGACGACGACCCATACCTACGACGCGCTCGTGATCGGAGGCGGCGGCGCCGGCATGCGCGCCGCGATCGAGCTCTCCGGCGCGGTCAAGACGGCGGTGATCTCGAAGCTGTATCCGACACGATCACACACCGGCGCGGCGCAGGGCGGCGTGTGTGCGGCGCTCGGAAACACCGAGGAAGACCATCCCGAATGGCACGCCTTCGACACCGTCAAGGGCGGTGACTACCTCGTCGACCAACCCGCCGCGATGTTGATGACCGAGGAGGCCGTCCAGGCGATCTACCAACTGGAGCGCTGGGGGCTGCCGTTCAACCGGACGCCCGACGGCCGGATCGACCAGCGCCGGTTCGGTGGCCACACCGCCGAGCACGGCGAGCGCCCCGTCCGGCGAGCGTGCTACGCCGCCGACCGCACAGGCCACATGATCCTGCAGACGCTCTACCAGCAGTGCGTGAAGCGGAACGTCCGCTTCTTCAACGAGTTCTACTGCCTCGATCTGCTCCGCGACCAAGACGGGACGACCGCCGGGATCGTGGCGTATGAGCTCGCGACCGGCGAACTGCACGTCTTCCGGGCCAAGTCGGTCGTGTTCGCCACGGGCGGGTACGGCCGGATGTTCCGCGTGACGTCCAATGCGCACGCGCTGACCGGCGACGGGCCCGCGGTCGTCTGGCGCCGCGGCATCCCCCTAGAGGACATGGAGATGTTCCAGTTCCACCCGACGGGCCTAGCACGGCTCGGCGTGCTGCTGTCCGAGGCGGCGCGCGGCGAGGGCGGCATCGTGCTCAACAAGGACGGCGAGCGGTTCATGGAGCGCTACGCGCCGACGATCAAGGACCTCGCGCCGCGCGACATGGTCAGCCGCGCGATCTATCAGGAGATCAAGGAGGGCCGCGGGGGCGGTCCCAACGGCGACTGGGCGTTCCTCGACATCTCGCACCTGGACCCGCGTGTGATCCAGGAGAAGCTCCCCGACATCACCGAGTTCGCGCGGATCTACCTCAAGGTCGAGCCGACCAAAGAGCCGGTGCCGATCCAGCCGACGGCGCACTACGCGATGGGCGGGATCCCGACCGACACCGAAGGCCGCGTCGTGATCGGCTCCGACGAGACCGTCGTGCCCGGGCTGTATGCCGCGGGCGAGTGCGCCTGCGTCAGCGTCCACGGCGCCAACCGCCTGGGGACGAACTCGCTGCTCGACCTCGTGGTGTTCGGCCGGCGCGCGGGCGACGACGCGGCCCGCCACGCGAAGGATGCCGAGCTGGCGCCGCTGCCCGAGAAGCCGGAGGCGCACACGCTCGACCGGCTGAACGGGATCCTTGGACGCAGCGCCGGCGACAACGGCGCCGACATCCGCAAGGAGCTTCAGGACAACATGTTCGACCTCGCGTTCGTCGTGCGGTCCGAGGAAGGGCTGACGAAGATGCAGTCGATCCTCGGCGGCCTGCGCGAGCGCTACGACCGGGTCGCGATCACCGACAAGAGCGCGTTGTACAACACCGACCTCATGGAGACGGTCGAGCTTGGATACCTGCTCGACTGTGCCGACGCGCTGGTCGCCAGCGCGATCGCGCGTACCGAGAGCCGCGGCGGTCACTACCGCGAAGACCATCCGCTTCGCGACGACGCCAACTGGCTGAAGCACTCGCTCGCCTACCGCAACGACGACGGCTCCATCCGCCTGGACTACAAGCCGGTGAAGATGGGGCCCTACATCCCCATGGAGAGGAAGTACTGATGGCGACCGCGGCCGAGACGCTCAACGCCTCCGACGATCAGCGCGTGGGCACGAAGCCCGGCACGATGCTGCTGACGGTTCGGGTGCGCCGGTTCAACCCGGAGGTCTCCCAGGACTCGTGGTGGGACGAGTGGACCGTGCAGTGCGAGCCACTCGAGCGGCTCGTCGAGGTGCTGCACCAGATCAAGTGGCGCCACGACGGCACGCTCAGCTTCCGTCGGTCGTGCGCGCACGGCATCTGCGGCTCCGACGCGATGCTGATCAACGGCCGCAACCAGCTCGCGTGCAAGGTCCTCGCCGAAGACGTCGGTCCCAAGGTGACGATCGAGCCGATCCGCGGCCTGCCGGTGCTCAAGGACCTCATCGTCGACATGGACCCGTTCATGGACGAATACCGCGGCGTCCTCCCCTTCCTGATCAACGACTCCGGTGAGCCCGACAAGGAACGGCGCCAGTCGCAGGAAGACCGGCACCGCTACGACGACACGACGAAGTGCATCCTGTGCGCCTGCTGCACAACGTCGTGCCCGGTGTTCTGGGGCGACGGCGGCTACGTCGGCCCGGCCGCGATCGTCAACGCGCATCGGTTCATCTTCGACTCGCGCGACGAGGCCGGCCGTGAGCGGATGAAGATCCTGTCCGAGAAGACGGGCGTGTTCCGGTGCAGGACGACCTTCAACTGCACCGACGCGTGCCCGCGCGGCATCCAGGTGACGAAGGCGATCCAGGAAGTGAAGCGCGCGATCCTGTTCGAGCGGTTCTAGACGCCGTCGGCACAGCCCTCGGCCGACACCCCTGCGGAGATCGACCACGCGCCGTGATGGCGCTGCCACGACAGGCGCGTCCAGCCGAAGCATCCGAACGGACCGGGGTCGCGCCAAGACACCATCGTCCGGGCTGCCGGGCCGTTGAACCGCACCGTACCGAGGACCCAGAACTGCCCGGCGTGATGCTGCGCGTGCCCGACCCACGTGATGGGCGCGTCGATCGCGCGCTCCACGGCGCGCCGCATGTTGGTTTTGATCGGCACGCACGCGTACCGCGTGTTGGGGTTGGCGCAGAGTTGGTTCAGGACCTGGACGGGATGCTTCGAGCCGCCGACGGTCTGCGCGATCATCGCCGCTTGCGCGTTCGCGCCGCGGCCATGCGGCGCGGTCGCGGTGCCGGCGACGGCCGGCGACGCGAGCAGCCCAACGGCGATGGCGGCGACGAGGATGGAACGCGTCAGCACGGCCCAACCATGTCACGCCGAGGCGACGATCAACACCGACGTTCGGACCGGAAACGGGACCGTTCGTCGGGTGCGGGAGCCCGACCGCTACCCTCAGCCCATGTCGAAACACCGCGTCACGCTGATCCCAGGGGACGGCATCGGCCCCGAGGTCGCCGAGGCAACGCGCCTGGTGCTGGATGCGGCGGACGTCGGCATCGAGTGGATCGAGGAACCCGCCGGCGCCGGCGCCCTGGAGACGCACGGCGCGCTCCTGCCCGACGAGACGGTCGACGCGATCCGAACCTGCCGCGTCGCCATCAAGGGGCCGATCACGACGCCGGTGGGCACGGGTTTCCGGAGCGTCAACGTGGCGCTGCGTCTGGGCCTGGATCTGTTCGCCGCGGTCCGCCCCGCTCGATCCTTGCCGGGCGTCCCGACGCGCCACGACGACGTCGACCTGGTCATCGTCCGCGAGAACACCGAGGACCTCTACCAGGGGATCGAGTTCGAGCGTGGCTCGGCCGAGACTGCCGCGCTCAAACGGCAGCTCCACGCCGTCGGCAACCTCGAGCTGATGGACGACGCCGGCATCACGCTGAAACCGATCAGCCTCACGGGCGCGCACCGGATCGTGCGGTTCGCCTTCGAGTATGCCCGCTCCCACCGACGCAAGCGCGTGACGGTCGGCCACAAGGCGAACGTGATGCGCTACTCCGACGGGATCTTCCTCGACGCAGCGATCGAAGACGCCAAGACGTTCCCCGACATCGATTGGGACGAGATCCAGATCGACCATCTGTCGTCACGGCTCGCGCGCACGCCCGAGGACTTCGATGTGCTCCTGCTGCCGAACCTCTACGGCGACATCATCTCCGACCTCTGCGCCGGACTCGTCGGTGGGCTGGGTTTGATCCCCGGTGCGAACATCGGATGGGAGTACGCGGTGTTCGAGCCGGTCCACGGGAGCGCCCCGGATATCGCGGGGACCGGCGTGGCCGATCCCGTCGCGATGATCCTGTCGGGCGCGCTGTTGCTGCGCCACATCGGCGAGATCGAGGCCGCGGAGAACGTCGAGTGGGGCGTGGACGAGACCCTGCGCAAACAACAGGTCCGAACACCGGACCTCGGCGGAACGGCCACCACGATGGCGTTCGCGGAAGCGATCGCGGCCGAGGCCGTCGCCTGGGAGCACGGCCCGAGCTGAGTTTGACGCGGGGCGTCTAGGCCGGGGCGAGCCCCGGGATCGACGCGAGCTGCGAGCCGATCAGTTCGCGATCCTCTTTGTCCTCGAGCGTCGCGAGGATCCGCCGCGCCTCGGCCGCGAAGCGATCGCGCGCGTGGTCATCGCCGACCGCTGCGGACGCGCGCGCCATCCCTTCGAGCATCGAGGCGAGCCGCCAGTCGGTCCACGCGTTCGCTCGGCAGACGTCGAGCGCCGTGGTCGCGTACCGGTGTGCGAGGTCGCCGAGGCCCTCGAGACTCGCGGCGTGGGCGATCAACCAGTCCCCGACCATCGCCTCCTCGTCGCCTCCGACCCAACCCCAGTGGTAGCGCGACGTGAACGCGAGCGCGAGCAGCTCCCGGTCTTGGTCCGGCGTGCGGACGCCGAGCTCGATCAGCTCCCACGCCCGGTTGAAGGTCTCGACGGCGACCTGCCGATGCCACCCGGCCTGACCGTCGATCGGCTCTTCAGCCACGGTGGTCCTCCTCGTCGTCGCCGTGCTCGTGCTCCTCGTGGTGTCCGCCGGGCCCCCGACCGAGGTCCCACTCCGCCGTTCGTCAACACCCGGGTTGGCCGTGGTTGCCGCAACATCCTCCATTGACAACGCTGAGCGCTCGGTTCTTGACCGTCAGGCCGATCTTCTGCGGGACGGTGTAGTTCGGGTTGCGCCAGTTGGTGAAGAACATCGCCGCGTGCTCGCGCACCTCGTCCCACCAGGCGAAGGCCATGGGGCAATCGTACGCCGACGATGCTTTGTCGGCGGCAGGCCGGGTGCGAGACTGCCGGGGTGGAACCCACCCCGCGGCTTGACGCGTCGCGTCCGTCGAATCTTCGCTTGGTCGCGTTCGTCCTCGTCGTGGTCGGCGCGCTGGCGATCGGGATCGGCTCCGTCCTCACCTGGGTGAGCGCCGGCTTCACGCAGCCGCAGCTCGCGGAGCTCACCAGCGTCACCAAGGGACTCGACACCGCCGAGGGGAAGGTGGCGCTCGGGTGCGCCGCCGTGGCGTTGATCCTGGTCATCACGAGTCGACTGGTATCGGACACCGCCCGTGCCGTTCTGGCCGGCGTGATGGTGATCGTCGGCGCTCTGGCCACCGTCGTCGGGTCGATGTTCATCAGCTCCGCGTCGACGACGTATTCACCGATCGACAGCGAGTCGATCATCGCCAGCCTCGCCGCGCAGCTCGGCCACTCGCCCGACGAGGTTCGCGCGGCGCTCGCAACGGTCTCCGACCAGCTCGGCCCCTACACCAACGTCGGCGCCGGGCCGTGGATCGTCGTCGCCGGCGGCGTGATGGTGGCGGTCGGTGGCGTGCTCACCGTTCGCTGGGCCGCCCGCTTGAGCGCCGATCGCGCCGCCGCGGACGAGGACGGCACCGACGCGCTGGAGGCTGACGGCGGGCGGATCGACGAGGTGCCGGACGGGCCCGAACCGTCGCTCGACTGACTACAGCTTCGCCAGGTCGGCGCATTTCTCCCGGATGCCCTCTGCGGCTGCGCGCAGCTTCGCGCGCTCATCGTCGTTGAGATCGAGTTCGACGATCTCCTCGACGCCGCCGCGACCGAGCTTCGCGGGCACGCCGACGTAGACGCCGTCGATGCCGTACTGACCGTGTGGCCAGGCGCACACCGGGAACACGGCCTTCGTGTCACGCACGATCGCTTCGGCCATCGCGACGACCGACGAGCTCGGCGCGTAGTACGCCGAGCCGGTCTTCAGGAGCCCGACGATCTCGGCGCCTCCGTCGCGTGTCCGCCGGAACAGGCGCTCGAGCGCCGCCTCGTCGACGAGCTCCGGTAGCGGTCTGCCGTTCACGGTCGCGTGCCGCGGCAGAGCGACCATCGCGTCGCCGTGCGAACCCAACGTCATCGCCTCGACACCCGTCGTCGACACGCCGAGCTCCTCGGCGATGAAGTAGCGCAGCCGCGCTGAGTCGAGGACGCCCGCCATCCCGACGACCCGCTCCTTGGGGAAGCCCGACCGCTCGGCCGCGAGGAAGGTCATCTCGTCCAACGGATTGGAGACGATGATGAGGATCGCGTCGGGAGAGCCCGGGGTCACGTTCGCGATCACGTCGGACATGATCGCGGCATTCTTGCCGAGGAGATCCATCCGGCTCATCCCCGGCTGGCGAGGGAAGCCGGCGGTGATCACGACGACATCGCTCCCGGCCGTGTCCCCGTAGTCGTTCGTTCCGACGATCGTGGGCTCGTAGCCCTCGACGGGCGCGGCCTCCTTCAGGTCGAGCGCGAGACCTTGCGGTTTGCCCTCGATGATGTCGATCAGCACGACCTCGCCGAGGCCCTTTTCGAGCAGACGCATCGCGGCCGTCTGCCCGACGAATCCGCTGCCCACGACCGTGATCTTCATGGCGGAACGATCTCCTTGTTCGCGAGCGACCAGGCTACCGAACGCATGTCAGAGCCTCGCGACGATGGCGTCCGCGACGCCGAACGTGCCTGCGGCCGGCCGGTCGTCGTCGGGGTCACGCAGATCGAACGTGACGGACGTTCCGTCGGCGAGCACGTCGGCGGTCGCCGCTTCGACACGATCGCCCGCCTCCGGCTCGCCGATGTGCCGCAGCAGCATCGCGGCGGACAGGATCACGCCGATCGGGTCGGCCCGGTTCGTCCCCACGAGCCGTGCGGCTGTGCCGTGGGTCGCCTCGAACACCGCGAGCTCACGGCCGTCCGCGCCACCGAAGTGCGCGCCCGGCGCCACGCCCGTCCCGCCGATCAGACCGGCCCCGAGCTCTGCGACGAGGTCGCCGTACATGTTGGGCATGACGAGGACGTCGAACCGCTCGGGCGCCTGGATCAGCTGCATGCAGAGCGCGTCGATGATCCGGTCGTCGAACGCGATGTCGGGGAACTCCCCGGCGACCGCCTTCGCGACCTCCAAGAAGAGTCCGTCCGAGAACTTCATGATGTTGGCTTTGTGCGACGCGGTGACGCGCGAACGGCCGTGCTCCCTCGCCCACCGGAACGCGAACCGCACGACCCGCTCGGCGCCGGGCGCCGATATCTCCTTCACCGAGATGCCGCTGTCCGGGCGAACCGTGCGCCCTTGGGTCGCCGCGATGAACGAGATGAGCGCCTCGACCTCGGCCGTGTCGTGCTCGAGCTCGAGACCGGTGTACATGCCCTCCGTGTTCTCACGGACGACGATCAGGTCGACGTCGTCATAGCGGGACGGAACACCCGGGTACCGATGACACGGCCGCACGTTGGCGAAGAGGTCGAGCTGCTGACGCAGCGCCAGGTTGGCGCTGCGCAGGCCGCTTTCGACGGGCGTCTCGATCGGACCTTTCAGCGCAACGCGGGAGGAGCGGATCGCCGCGAGCGTCTCGGCCGGCAACGGCGTTCCCGCCGCCTGGAACGCGCCCGCGCCCATCGGTCGGACGTCCCATTCGAGCGCGATCCCGGTCGCGTCGAGCACCCGCTGAGCCGCCTCGGTGACCTCGGGACCCACACCGTCGCCTGGGATCAGGGTCACGCGGGTCGCCATCGGCCGCAGCCTAGCGGTCGACGACCCCGGTTTGGGTTCGCGCCTAACGAACCTCTATCCTGGCCGCCATGAGCGAAAAGGGCCTGCGGGAGATCAACGCCGCCGATACGCAGATCTCCGACATCGACGGCGAGGCAGGCCGCCTGTGGTACGTCGGCTACGCGATCGAAGATCTGGCCCTCCACGCCTCGTTCGAGGAGACGATCTACCTCCTGCACAAGCTCGAGCTGCCGAACCGCCAGCAGGTCCAGCAGCTCAACACCTTCTTGGTGCGTGAGCGGGAGCTGCATCCGTTCCTCGCGCGGCTCATGCCGACGCTGGCCCAGAACGCGTCGCCGATGTCCATGCTCCGGACCGGCCTGTCCGCGTCGAGCGCCTTCGACCCGGACGGGTGGGACGACTCCCCAGAGGCCGAGTACCGCAAGGCGCTTCGCCTGATCGCCGAGACGCCGACCCTGATCGCGACGTTCGATCGGCTCCGGACGGGCCGCGAGGTGATCCCCGCGAACCCCGAGCTCAGTCACGCCGCCAACCTCCTGTGGATGCTTCACGGCGAGGAGCCGGATCCGGACGACGCCAAGGTGCTCGACACGACGTTCGTGCTCTACGCCGACCACACGATGAACGCCTCGACGTTCACCGCACGCGTGATCGCCTCGACGCTGTCCGACATGTTCTCGGCGATCACCGGCGCGGTCGGTGCCCTGAAGGGTCCCTTGCACGGCGGCGCCAACGAGGAGTCACAGAAGATGGCCGAGGAGGTCGGGAAGCCCGAGAACGCGGACGCGTACGTGCGCGAGCGGCTCGACAAGCATCAGAAGATCATGGGGTTCGGGCACGCTGTGTACCGCACGATGGACCCCCGAGCGCGCATCCTGAAGGAACTCTGCCGCCAGCTCGGCGAACGCGTCGGTCAGCCGCATTGGTACGAGATCTTCTCGGCGCTCGAGGAGACGACGCTCGAGCAGAAGGGCCTCTACCCCAACGTCGACCTCTATGCGGCCGGCGTCTACCACATGCTCGGCATCCCGACGGACCTGATGACGCCGTTGTTCGCGCTCGCGCGGATGGCCGGGTGGACCGCGCACGTGCGGGAGCAGTATGCGGACAACCGGATCATCCGGCCGGGCTCGACGTATGTCGGGCCGCGCGACCGCACGTACATCCCGATCGAAGACCGGGCGTGACGCGGCCGACCGTCGCCGTCAGGCGACGGGGCGCGGCGCCAGCCCGGCGCGCGTGACGAGGTCCCGCGTCGCATCGTCGTGACCCATCGCCATCACGTGGATGCCCGCGATGCCGGAGACGGCGCGGATCTGGTCGATCAGCGGCGCGACCAACTCCACCCCGATCTCCATCGCATCGTCGCCGGCCGCGTCGAGCGCCGCGATGATCTCGGCCGGCACGGAGACGCCCGGCAGCTTCTCGTCCATGAACCGCGCCTGCTTCGCGCTCCGCAGCGGCATCACGCCGATCACGACCTTGGCGCGCTCGAACAGCCCCCAGTCGCGCATCCGATCGGCCCAGGCGGCGAGCGCGGGGACGTCGTACACGATCTGCGTGATCACGAAGTCGGCGCCGGCGTCGAGCTTCGAACCCAGCTTGTCGGGGTCGTACGGGTCTGCAAGCGGCACGTCGGCCACGCCGATCAGATAGCGCGGCGGGTCCAGGAGGTCGGCGCCGGCCAGCGAGGTGCCTTCGTCGCGGAGCCGTTTGGCCAAGGCGACCACGTCGTTCACGGTGAGGTCGCCCACGACGACGGCATCGGGGTGATCGCCGACGTGCAACGGGTCACCGGACAGACAGAACACGTTGCGCGCGCCGAGCGCCCACGCGCCCAGCAGATCGCTCGTGAGCGACAGCCGGTTGCGGTCTCGGACGGTGAGCTGCACGGTCGGCTCGATCCCGGCCGCCGCGGTCGCCGCAACGCCCGCTAACGGCGACATGTGCGCCGAGGCCGTCGGGTTGTCGGTGAGGTTCACCGCGTCGACCGATCCGACGAGCGCGACGGCGTGGTCGCGAACGGGCGTCAACGAGCCGCCGGCCGGCGGCACGATCTCTCCGGTCACCGTGAACGTGCCGCTCGCGAACAGACGAGCCAGGTGGCCGCCGACCTCGGTGGTCATCCTTGCGCGAAGGCTTGCGCCTCGGCCGCCTGCACCGTGTTGACCATCAGCATCGCGACCGTCATCGGGCCGACCCCGCCGGGGACGGGGGTGATCGCGCCGGCGACCTCGGCAACCTCGTCGAAGTTCACGTCGCCGATCAACCCATCGTTCGTCCGATGGACGCCGACGTCGAGCACGGTCGCGCCCGGCGTGATCATCTCGGCGGTGATCAGATGCGGAACACCGGCGGCGGCGACGACGATGTCGGCGCGCAGCGTGTGCGCCTTGAGATCTTTCGTTCGGATGTGCGTCGAGGTCACGGTCGCGTTCCCCCGGATCGAATCCTGCGTCAGCATGACGGACAACGGCGCCCCGACCAGCTCGCCGAACCCGACGATCGCGACCTCTGCGCCTTCGATCGGGATCTCCACACGAAGCAGCAGCTCGACGATGCCGTACGGCGTCGCCGGCAGGAAGCACGGCCCCTGTCGAAGCATCATCCCGATGTTCCACGGGTGCAGGCCGTCGACGTCCTTCTCCGGGGCCACGGCGCGCTGGATCTCGAGCTCGTGGAGGTGGCTCGGCAGCGGCAGCTGCACGATGATCCCGTGGATCTCGGGGTCACGGTTCAGCCGGCGGATCGTCGCGAGCAGCTCGTGCTCGGTGACGTAAGACGGCAGGTCGACCTGCTCGGAACGGATGCCGACGTCGGCGCAGGCCTTGTGCTTCTGGCCGACATAGATGCGTGAGGCCTGGTCGTCGCCAACGAGGACGGCGGCCAGGCCGGGGGTGATCCCGGTCTCGGCGAGCGCCCGTACCCGGTCGGCCACCTCGCTACGGATCTGCGCGGCGATGGCCTTGCCATCCAGGATGCGGGCGGTCACGGCGAGCATCCTACCGGCGGCCGGAATCGCCTCCAAAGCCAGGCGCGGTGCAGCGCACCGCGCACCCGCGTACGGCGCGTTAGCGGCTCAGACGGCGACGGCGCTTGCGGCGACGGGTGGAGCTGTGGTCGCGGTGCCGGGCGGCTGCCCGGCGTCGCTCGGTCTCGAGCTGGGCGAACTCCTCGAGCCGGTACCAGGACGACGGCGGCATCATCTTGCGTACCTCCTCCGGTCGGCGGTAGCATTCATCTCGACGTCAAGATACTCACGCTCGAACTTTGATGTCAAGATACTTCAGCTGAAGATACCTCGAGGAGCAGCGACGATGACTCCACCCAGCGCCCGGAAAGACCACATCGACCGATTCGTCGAGTCCTCGCTCGGATTGTTCCCGGGGGTCGATCCCGAGACCGAGGCGGCGGTGGACCGGATCCACATGCTGTCGAAGCACATCAAGCGCTCGACCGAAGCAGTGGTGGCGCGGTTCGGCCTGAATTCCGGCGAGTTCTACGCGCTGTTGAAGCTGCGCGTCGCGCCGGACCAACGGATGACGGCGGGCGAACTGGCCGAATTACTCGACCTTTCGACGGGCGCGATGACGAACCGACTCGACAGACTCGAAGAAGAAGGCCTGATCACGCGCGAACGCGCGGCCAGCGACCGGCGAAGTGTGCTCGTGGCGATGACCCCGAAGGGGCAAGAGGTGCTCGTCAACGCCGTCGAGACCGCCGGAAAGGAGGAGCACGCGCTCTTCTCGACGCTACGTGAAGCGCAGCACAAGCAGCTCAACGCACTGCTTCGCACACTCGTGCTCTCGTTCCAGGATCCCGACGACTGCTAGTGCCGGAAATGGCGGGTCCCGGTCAGGACGACCGCCATCCCGCGTGCCTCCGCCGCAGCGAGCACCGCCTCGTCGCCCTTCGAGCCGCCCGGATGGATCACCGCGCTGCAGCCCGCGTCGGCCGCCACCTCGAGCGCATCGGGGAACGGAAAGAAGGCGTCGGAGGAACACACCGCGCCGTTGCCCCGTTCCCCCGCCTTCCGCGCCGCGATCCACGACGCGTCCACGCGTGACATCTGACCCGCCCCGATCCCCACCGTCGCGCCGTCCTTCACGAACACGATCGTGTTCGACTTGACGCGCCACGCGATCGTCCACGCCAGCTCGAGATCGCCCCATTCCTGACCGGTCGGCTGACGGCTCGACACCACCTTCCAGTCGGCCTGTGTTTCGCGCACGACGTCGACGTCCTGGATCAGCGCGCCACCGGGGAGCGTTCGCACGTCCCATCCGGTCGGCTGATCGAGCGGTGCTCGCACGACGCGGAGGTTCGGTCGCTCGGCGAACGACGCGAGCGCCGCGTCGGTGAACGACGGCGCGATCACGACCTCGGTGAAGATCTCGCGCATGGCGCCGGCCGCCCCTTCGTCACACGTCCCATGGAAGGCGACGATGCCGCCGAAGGCGCTCACCTCGTCGCACGCGAACGCGCCCCGATAGGAGGCGGCGGGGTCGTCGAGCGCCGCCGCGCCGCACGGGTTGTTGTGCTTCACGATGACGCACGCGCCGTCGGACAACGCATGCACGAGGTCGGCCGCGGCCCAGGCGTCGAGCCAGTTGTTGAACGACATCTCCTTGCCCTGAAGCACCTCGGCACCGCCGAGCACGCCGCCTCCCGCCGCCTCGGCGAACAACGCGCCGCGCTGATGCGGGTTCTCGCCGTAGCGGAGGTCGCCGATCTTGTCGTACGCGAGGCCGACGAAGCCGGGAAGCACGTCGGGATCGGCCTCCTGCTGCGCGAACCACCCCGCGACCGCGGCGTCGTAGGCCGCGGTGTGCGCGAACGCCTCGGCCGCGAGCGCGAACCGCGTCGCACGCGTGATGCCGCCCTCGAGGTCGAGCTCCTCCACGATGGCGTCGTACCGCGCGGGCTGCACGACGACCGTCATCGATTCGAAATTCTTGGCGCTCGCACGGACCATCGCAGGGCCGCCGATGTCGATCTTCTCGATCGTGTCCTCGAACCCGGCGCCCGCCGCGACCGTCTCCCGGAACGGGTACAGGTTGCTGACGAGAAGATCGAACGGCTCGATCCCCTCGCGCGCGATCTGGCGGACATGGTCCTCGTCGCGCCGGTCGGCGAGCAACCCGGCGTGGATCGCCGGATGCAGGGTCTTCACGCGGCCGCCCAGCATCTCGGGGAACCCCGTCACGTCGGCCACCTCGGTGACCTCGATGCCGGCCCGGCGGAGCGTCGCGGCGGTGCCGCCGCTCGAGACCAGCTGTACGTCGCGGTCGCGCAACGCGCGTGCCAGCTCGACGATCCGCTCCTTGTCGTAGACCGCCAGCAACGCGCGACGGATCGGCCTCGTGCTCACGGACCCTCCCTGACCTCGACCACCCGATCGCGGACCGCGAGCCGCCCTTCCAGCAGCGCGCGGACGGCATGACGCAACAGGCGATGTTCCGCCTCGTGGACGCGCACCTCCAGCGAGTCCCAGTCGTCGTCGGGCCGGATGGCGATCGGCTCCTGCACCACGATCGGGCCGGTGTCGACCCCGGCGTCGACCAGATGGACCGTCACGCCGGTGACCTTGACGCCCGCCGTGAGCGCATCGGCGACCGCGTGGGTGCCCGGGAACGACGGCAGGAGCGCCGGGTGAACGTTCAGCCATCGCTGGTGCCACCGCTCGACCACCGGCGAGCCAAGGATCCGCATGTATCCCGCACTCACGATGACGTCGATCCCGCGTTCCGTGAGGGCGTCGGCGACGGCCCCGGAAAGCGCAGCTCGGTCGCCCGAGGGCTCGATGACGAGGGTCTCGATCTCGGCGTCGTCGGCGCGTTGGAGCGCTCGAACACCGGGGCGATCGGACACGACCAGGGCGATGTGCGGCCGGATCGCGGTGTCGTCCAGGAGCGCCTGCAGGTTGGTACCAGAGCCCGAGACCAGCACCGCGACACGCCCGCCCATGGAGGCGGTCATGCTAGCCGAGCGCCTATCGCCGCAGGACAAGGGCGGTAAGCTGGCACATCCGTCGGACCGGTGGAGGCAACGCGTGAAGAAGTGCCCGTACTGCGCGGAAGAGATCCAGGACGAAGCGATCAAGTGCCGCTACTGCCACAGCGACCTGACCGTCCCGCCGCCTCTTGTAACCTCGGCCGGCGACGTGTCCGCAGGCGCGCAGCCGAGCGTCGTGACGTCGCCCGCAGCCTCCGGATCTGCGTCCGACGGCCCGACCGACACCGGCTCCGACGCCACGGGCAACCAGCCGACGCCGTGGGGCGCCACGTCAAGCCCCCCCGTTCCCTCCACGTCCACGACCCAGCCGATGGACCCCTCCGGGTCGCCGCTTGGATCGCCGATGAGCGCTCCTGCGGGCGGAAGCGCGACCGCGCAGAAGTACACCCACTCGGGCTACCGCTACGTCCTTGGGTATGGCCCGGACTTCTTCGGCATCTGGAACCGCGACAACCCGTCGATGCCGACCGAGCGCTACCCGCGGACCGATCAGGGATGGCGCGATGCCTGGGCGAAGTTCGCGTCGCTGGAGCCGAATCAGGTTCCGGTGCCCGACGCTGTGGCGGGGCCGACGACGACGCCGATGGGCAGCAGCGCGCCCCAGCTCCAGATGGATGCGAACGACACGTCGGTCCTGCAGTACACGCATACCGGCACGCGCTACCTGCTCGGGTACGGCCAGACGTTCTTCGGCATCTGGGACCGGCAGAACCCGTCCACGCCGGTCGAGCGCTTCCCGCGCAGCGACGAGGGCTGGGGACAGGCCTGGCGACGCTACACCGAGATCGAGAACAACTTCACCGAGGTGTCGCCGAGCCAGCGCTGAGCGGCTCCGGCCGGGAGCGCAGACGCTCCGGCCACGGCACAACGGCGCCGAGCGCGCCCCCCAGCACCCCCCACGCCAGGGCGATCGCGCCGGCCGTGAACATCGGAACCCCGAGCGTCGCGCCGCCATTGGTCAGGTCGGCCCATGCCGGCACCTCGATCGCGGCCGCCCATGCGGCGAGCGTGCACAGCGCCGCGAACACGACACCCCCTGCTGCACCGCGCAGCGCGCGTTCACCGGCCCGCCGTTGGCCGCCGGCCGCCGCGTGGCCGCCGGCCGCGGTCGCGACGAGCGGAACCAACAGGAACGCCCAGAACCAGCCGGGGAACGACGCCGCGTCGCCGTGCGCACCGGCGTACGCGGCGAGCAGCACGCCGGCGCCTTGTGTGGCGTCGACCCCGTCGCGTGAGAGCACGACCGCCGGTTCGCCCCCGAGGTCGAGGGTCGCGTGCGTCCCCATCGCGACCGCGAGCACGAGCGCCGACTGGTTCGGCAACAGGGACGCGTGCTCGATCACCGTCGCGGCCCCGCTTCCTCCGGTGCGTGACACGAACCGCGCGTACGCGC
>Ga0136846_1235318_pt1 | contig 15971 bp, 4 predicted proteins | sample HopSoiMetagenom2_FD_96841 | JGI IMG/M metagenome (GOLD analysis project Ga0136846, IMG submission 96841) | Grasslands soil microbial communities from Hopland, California, USA - 2 Assembly 2016 (version 4) | ecosystem: Environmental > Terrestrial > Soil > Grasslands | place: USA: Hopland... | reverse complement strand
GGCTCCAGGCGGTGGATCAGGTCGAGACCGGCGGTGAGATTGCCCCACTGGTCGCTGCCGCCCTGCTGGAGGGTGCAGCCGTACCTCCGGTACAGCTCCAGGAAGTCCATGCCCTGGAGGAGCTGGTAGCTGAACTCCGTGTAGCTGATGCCCTGGTCGGACTCCAGGCGCCGGGCGACCGAGTCCTTCGTCAGCATCTTGTTGACGCGGAAGTGCTTGCCGATGTCCCGGAGGAACTCGATGGCCGACATGCCGGCCGTCCAGTCCAGGTTGTTCACCATCACCGCGGCGTTCTCGCCCTCGAAGGACAGGAACGGCTCGATCTGTGCGCGAAGCCGGTTCACCCAGTTCGCGACCGTCTCCGGGTCGTTCAGCGTGCGCTCCGCGGTGGGACGCGGGTCGCCGATCTGGCCGGTCGCCCCGCCGACCAGGGCCAGCGGACGCAGGCCCGCCTGCTGGAGGCGGCGCATGGTGAGCACCTGGACCAGGTGACCGACGTGCAGACTGGCCGCCGTCGGGTCGAAGCCGCAATAGAACGTGACGGGACCGTCCGCGAGCGCCTTGCGCAATGCGTCCTCGTCAGTGGACTGGGCGAACAGCCCACGCCACTTCAGCTCGTCGACGATGTCCGTCACGGTTCTCGTATCTCCTTGAGTGGGTCTTCTTGCAGTTCTACGGCAGCCGGGGACTACCGGCAACGAGGTTATACGCCCTGGCTGACTGAGCTCATATTGAAGTCCGGCACCCGCAGCGCGGGCATCGCGGCCCGGGTGAACCAGTCGCTCCACTCCCGGGGCAGCGTCTTCTCCGTACGCCCCGCCTCGACGGCCCGCCCGAGCAGACTCACCGGCGACTCGTTGAACCGGAAGTTGTTGACCTCCCCGCTGACCTCGCCGTTCTCCACGAGGTACACCCCGTCGCGGGTCAGGCCGGTCAGCAGCAGGGTGGCCGGGTCGACCTCGCGGATGTACCAGAGGCAGGTCAGCAACAGCCCGCGCTCGGTGTTCGCGACCATCTCCTCCAAGGACTTGTCCTCGCCCCCGTCCAGGACGATGTTCCCGATCGCCGGGGACACGGGCAGGCCCGTCAGCCCGGCGGTGTGCCGGGAGGTGATCAGCCGGTTCAGCTCGCCTTCGCGGATCCACTCCGTGGCGCTCAGCGGCAGCCCGTTGTCGAACACCGACTGGTCGTCGCCGGAGGAGTGGGCGAGCAGGAAGGGCGAGGCTTCGAGACCCGGCTCGTTCGGGTCGCTGCGCAGCGTCAGCGGCAGCTCGGTGAGTTTCTCGCCGATACGGGTCCCGCCGCCCGGCTTGGAGAACACGGTGCGCCCCTCGGCGGCGTCCCGCGCCGACGCCGACCACATCTGGTAGATCAGCAGGTCGGCGACCGCGGTTGGCGGCAGCAGCGTCTCGTAGCGCCCGGCCGGCAGTTCGATCCGCCGCTGTGCCCAGCCGAGCCGTACGGCGAGTTCGGCGTCGAGGGCGGCCGGGTCGACGTCCTTGAAGTCCCGCGTCGAGCGCCCGGCCCATGCCGACCGCGTACGGTCCGGGGACTTGGCGTTCAGCTCCAGCGTCCCGTTGGGCTGGTCATGGCGCAGGCGCAGCCCCGTCGACGTCCCCACGTAGCTTGACACCAGCTCGTGGTTGGCGAAGCCGTACAGCTCTCGGCCGCCCGCACGCGCGCGGGCGAACGCCTCGCCGAGCGCCGGGGCGAAGTCGGCGAACACCGCGGACGAGGTCTCGGCGGGCGCGTCCTTGAAGTCGGGGGACTCCGGTACACCCGCGACCAGCGCCTGGGCGTCCTCCGCGGGCCCGGCGCCACGCGCGGCGGCCTCGGCGGCCCGCACGAGCGGTTCCAGTTCGTCGGCGGTGACGGCCGCGCGGGAGACGACCCCGGAGGCCGTGCCCTGCTTGCCGCCGACGGTGGCGACGACGGTGAGAGTGCGCCCGCGCGTGACCCCGTTGGTGGTGAGGGCGTTGCCCGCCCAGCGCAGGTTGGCGGTCGACTGCTCGTCGGCGATGACGACACATCCGTCGGCCCGGGACAGCTCAAGGGCCCGCTCGACGATCTCGTGCGGCTTGTTCGAACGGGCGCTCATCGACCGGCCTCCTGCGTGGTGTTCAGAATGTTGACGCCCTTGAAGAGGGCCGACGGGCACCCGTGGGACACGGCCGCGACCTGTCCCGGCTGGGCCTTGCCGCAGTTGAAGGCACCGCCCAGGACGTACGTCTGCGGCCCGCCGACGGCCGCCATGGAGCCCCAGAAGTCGGTGGTCGTCGCCTGGTAGGCCACGTCCCTCAGCTGCCCGATGATCCGGCCGTTCTCGATCCTGAAGAACCGCTGCCCCGTGAACTGGAAGTTGTAGCGCTGCATGTCGATGGACCACGACCGGTCCCCGACGACGTAGATCCCGCGGTCGACCCCGCCGATGAGGTCCTCGGTCGCCAGCCCGCCCGGATCCGGCCGCAGCGACACATTGGCCATGCGCTGCACGGGCACATGCCCGGGAGAGTCGGCGTACGCGCACCCGTTTGACCGCTCGAACCCGGTCAGCTTCGCGATGCGCCGGTCCAGCTGGTACCCCACGAGGGTGCCGTCCTTCACCAGGTCCCACGACTGACCGGCGACGCCCTCGTCGTCGTAGCCGATGGTCGCCAGGCCGTGTTCGGCGGTGCGGTCGCCGGTGACGTTCATCAGCTCGGAGCCGTACCTGAGCTTGCCGAGCTGGTCGAAGGTCGCGAAGGACGTGCCCGCGTACGCCGCCTCGTAGCCGAGGGCCCGGTCCAGCTCGGTGGCGTGGCCGATGGACTCGTGGATGGTCAGCCACAGGTTGGACGGGTCGACGACCAGGTCGTACAGCCCCGCCTCAACACTCGGTGCCCGCATCTTCTCGGCCAGCAGCTCAGGGATCTGTTCGAGCTCGGAATCCCAGTCCCATCCCTGGCCCGTGAGGTACTCCCAGCCGCGCCCCACGGGCGGCGCGATGGTCCGCATCGAGTCGAACTCGCCGCTCGACTCGTCGACGGAGACGGCCGTGAACTGCGGGTGCAGCCGCACCCGCTGCTGGGTGGTGACGGTGCCCGCCGTGTCCGCGTAGAACTTGTTCTCGTGCACCGTGAGCAGCGAGGCGTCGACGTGGTTGACCCCGTTGGCCGCGAGCAGCCGCGCGCTCCACTCGGCCAGCAGACCCGCCTTCTCCTCGTCGGGCACGGTGAACGGGTCGATCTCGTACGACGAGACCCATGTCCGGTCGGCGTGCACCGGCTCACCGGCCAGCTCCACCCGCTCGTCGGACCCCGCCGCCTTGATCACCTGCGCGGAGAGCTTGGCCATGGCCACGGCCTGCGAGGCGACCTTCGCGGCGGCGTCCATGCTCAGATCCACACCCGACGCGAACCCCCACGTGCCGCCGTGCACCACCCGCACCGCGTATCCCAGGTCCGTGGTGTCCGACGAGCCGGACGGCTTGGCGTCCCGCAGCCGCCAGGACGCGCTGCGCACCCGCTCGAACCGGAAGTCCGCGTGCTCGGCCCCGAGCGCACGCGCGCGTGCGAGGGCGGCGTCGGCCAGGGCACGTAGGGGCAGTGCCAGGAATGACTGATCGACTTCGTGGGGCACGGTGTGGGATCCCTTCGGAGTGCGCTCCTGTGATGGCCGTCTCAGGCAGTGAATCATGTCCCGCAGGTCGGATTCCCCGGAAATATGTACGAGTCTCGGAGGAGGGTTGCGAGGTGGGAAAGTCCTGACGGGACCAGTCCGGCGGGACAGTAGGCTGGCTCAGTTGCGTGGTGCGTCTCCCGAGGGACAGTCGGCTCTTGGGGCGTGACGCGTGGGACAGCGGATACGCGGAAAACACAAGGGGGCCCGGCCGATCCATGGACGTCTTCGGTGTCCACCATGACCTCATCGCCGAGTACGAGGCGTTCACCAGTTCCCTCGTCGCCGTGCGGGACCCGGACATCGAGAGCCATCTGGCCAGCGAGCGGGAGCGCAAAACACGCTGGCCCGATCCCAAGCTCGCCCTGAACCCCACTTTCCGCAGCGGTGGAACCGTGGCCGCGATGTGCGAGGACAACCTGCTTCATGAGCAGTGCCGGGAGTACTTCCGGCCCAAGGAGCACGCGGACGACCCCGGCAGCCGTACCCTCTCCCTCCACCGGCACCAGCGCGAGGCCATCGCCACCGCCGACCGCGGGGACTCGTACGTGCTGACCACGGGTACCGGCTCCGGCAAGAGCCTCACCTACATCGTGCCGATCGTCGACCGGGTTCTGCGCCACCCGAACCCCGACGGGATCTCGGCGATCGTCGTCTATCCCATGAACGCGCTGGCCAACAGCCAACTGCACGAGTTGGAGAAGTACCTCACGTGGGGTGTCCCCGAGGAGCGCCGCAAGGTGACCTTCGCCCGGTACACCGGCCAGGAGGATTCCCAGCAGAAGCTCCAGGTCCTGCGGAACAAGCCGGACATCCTGCTCACCAACTATGTGATGTTGGAGTACCTCCTCACCCGTCCCGACGAGCGGCGAGAGCTGATCGGCGCCGCGCGGGGCCTTCGCTTCCTGGCGCTCGACGAGCTGCACACCTACCGGGGCCGCCAGGGGGCCGACGTCGCCCTCCTTGTCCGTCGGCTGCGGAACGCCTGTGAGGCGCCAGACCTTCAGTGCATCGGCACCTCGGCCACGATGGCCACGGGCGTGACCTTCGCCGAGGCCCGAGAGGAGATCGCGAAGGTCGCCACACGACTGTTCGGTACGGAGATCCGCCCGGACCGCGTCATCGGCGAGACACTGGAGCGCTCGACCGATCCCGGACCCGACGCTGTGCCCGGAGTCCATCCGCGTGAGCCTCTCGCCGACGCGGTCCGACGTGCGGCCGCCACGCCCCACGGGCTCCCGGCAGAGTACGACGCCCTGAGCCACGACCCCCTCGCCGTCTGGGTCGAGGACACAGTGGGGCTGGCCGTCGAGGAGCCCAGCGGACGGCTCGTCCGGCGCCCCCCGCTGACGATTCCGCAGGCCGCCGCCCTGTTGGCAGGCGCGAGTGGGGAACCCGTCGAGGTCTGTCACCTCGCCATCCAGACAGTGTTGCGCGTGGGTGCGAAGGCCAGGCACCCAGAGCTGGGCAGGCCACTGTTCGCCTTCCGGCTCCACCAGTTCCTGTCCAAGGGCGACACCGTCTACGCCAGCCTCGAACCACCCGGCCGCCGCCACCTCACCAGCCAGTATCAGACCCGCGTTCCCGATCACCGTGACAAGCCGCTCATCCCGCTGCACTTCTGCCGCGACTGCGGCAAGGAGTACCTGGTGGTCACCCGCCCCGCCAAGTACGACGGCGAGATGTTCGAAGCCCGGGAGGACCCGGACGCCCCGGCCGCCGACGGTGACGGCTTCTTGTATGTCAGCGACGACCGGCCCTGGCCCGACGCCCAGGACGCCGTGTTCCGCCGTCTCCCGGCCAGTTGGGTCGAGACGGACGACGAGGGCCGGTCGACGGTTCTGAAAGCCCGGTCCGGGGACCTTCCCGAGGAGGTGTGGGTCGGTTCCGACGGCCATGTCGCCGAGGAGGGCGCGGGGCTCCGGGCCTGGTGGATCGCCGCCCCGTTCCGCTTCTGCCTGCACTGCCGCACCTCGTACGAGCAACTACGGCTCAAGGATCTCGCCAAGCTGGGCACCTTCTCCGCGGAGGGGCGCAGCTCCGCCGTCTCCCTGATCAGCTCCCGCGTCGTACGCTCCCTACGCGACCAGCCCGACCTGACGAAGAAGGCTCGCAAACTCCTCACCTTTGTCGACAACCGGCAGGACGCCAGCCTTCAGGCAGGGCACTTCAACGATTTCGCCCTCGTCAGCCAGGTGCGTGGGGCCCTGTACCGGGCCCTGGAGACGGCGGGGGAGCGGGGGCTGACCTACGACCGCCTGCCCCAGGCCGTGTTCGAAGCCCTCGCCCTGCCGTTGGACACCTACGCCAGGGTGGCGACCGCCAGGTTCCACCAGCGGGATCTCGCCCACTCGGCATTGCGCGAGGTACTCGCCTACCGTATCTACGCCGATCTGGAACGCGGTTGGCGTGTCACCATGCCCAATCTCTCCCAGACCGGTCTGCTGCGCTTCGACTACACCGACCTGGCGGAGATCGCGGCCGACCCCGAATGCTGGGAGGGCTGTCACCCCCTCCTCACCGGCAACACGGCAGCCCACCGTGAGCAGCTTGCCCGCGATCTCCTCGACGAGCTGCGGCGCTCCCTCGCCGTGGAGGTGGAGTGCCTCACACAGGAGGGCTTCGACCGGCTCGGCAGTGTGAGTGGCACTCACCTCGTCGCCCCCTGGGCTCTCTCCGCGCGTGAGCCGCTCGTCCGCTCCCGCCTCGCGTACGCGGGCCGAGGCCAGACCGGCACCGCGGCCGACGCGCTGTACCTCAGCGGCCTCGGCGGATACGGCCGCTATCTGCGGCGTATCGGCCAGTTCGCCACCCTGCCCGGCCAGGTCGGCAAACGCATCCCCGTCGCCGACGCCGACGCGGTCATCCGCGATCTGATGCGGGTGCTGCGCGAGTGCGGGCTGCTCGCCGTTGTCCAGGAGGAGCGCGACGGCTCGTACGGGCATCAGCTCCGCGCCTCCGCCCTGAGCTGGTTTCCCGGCGACGGCACGCGGCCCGAACCTGACCCGGTGCGCAAAGTGACCGACGGGGAAGCCGACGTCCGCGTCAACCCGTACTTCCGCGGTCTCTACCGCGCCGGAGCCGCAGGGCTCACCGGTATAAGGGCGCACGAACACACCGCGCAGGTCGACTCGACCACGCGGCGCCTGCGCGAGGACGCGTTCCGCGAAGGCGACCTGGAGATCCTCTACTGCTCGCCGACGATGGAACTGGGCGTCGACATCGCCGAGTTGAACGCGGTCGGCATGCGCAACGTCCCGCCGACCCCGGCCAACTACGCGCAGCGCTCCGGACGCGCGGGTCGCAGTGGCCAGCCCGCGCTCGTCACCACCTACTGCTCGACGGGTTCCCCCCACGACCAGTACTACTTCCGCCGCCCGGGGCTCATGGTGTCCGGCAGCGTCACCCCGCCCCGTCTCGACCTGGCCACCGAGGAGCTGATCCGTTCCCACGTCCACTCGATCTGGCTCGCCGAGACGGGCGTCCACCTCGGCAGCCGTCTCACCGACCTGCTCGACGCCGAGGCCGTGGACACGGACGGGCGGTGGCCCCTGGACCTGCTGCCGCGGGTACAGGCCGACCTGGACAGCGAGAGTGCCCGGCTGCGCGCCATCAGCCGGGCGACCGAGGTCCTCGCCCCTCTCCGCGGCGAACTCTCGGATTCCTCCTGGTGGCACGAGGGCTGGGTCGAGCGCACCGTCCGCCAGGCGCTGGGCAGTCTGGACGAGGCGTGCCGGCGCTGGCGCCGTCTTTACCGCACCGCCCGGAACGAGGTCGAACAGCAGCACCGCCGGGCCAATGACCTCTCGCTCAGCCGCCGGGACCGCGACATCGCGGCAGGCCGGCGAGCCGAGGCCGAGAACCAGCTCAGGCTGCTGCGCAACGAGACCGACGGCGAGTCGTACAGCGACTTCTACACCTACCGCTACTTCGCCTCCGAGGGTTTCCTGCCCGGCTACTCCTTCCCCCGCCTGCCACTGGCGGCCTACGTACCCGGAGAGCGTTCGGCCGGGAAATACGGGCAGCGCAACGGCACCTACATCCAGCGTCCCCGCTTCATCGCGATCGGCGAGTTCGGGCCCGGCGCGCTGATCTACCACGAGGGCAACCGCTACACCATCGACCGCGTGACCGTCCCGATGGGCGACCGCCCGGGCCAAGTGGCGACCAGCGACGTCAGGCTCTGCGAGGCCTGCGGCTACTGGCACGACCGGGTAGAGGGCGCCGACCGCTGCGAGAACTGCGACGTCCCGCTCCACCGCACCCTGCCGAAGCTGATGCAGCTCACCCAGGTACATGCCGAGCCGCGTCGCCGGATCTCCTCCGACGAGGAGGAGCGTCTCAAGCGGGGCTTCCACCTGCGGACCGTCTACCGGTACGCCCCCGGAGGCGCGTACGAGGCCCAGGTGCGTGGCACGGACGGTCAGCCCCTTGCAGAAGTCGCCTACGGGGACTCGGCGAGCGTCCGTGTCCTCAACCTCGGCTACCGCAAACGGGACGCGCAGGACCGCTCGGGCCAGGGCTTCTGGCTGGACCCCGTCAGCGGCAGATGGCTCTCCGAGGGCAAGGCGGCCCGCCTGGCCCAGGAGGAGTCCGCGGAGGAGGAGTCACTGGCGTCCTTCGACCGGGCACAGCGCACCCTCCAGGTCATTCCCTACGCACAGGACACCAAGAACATCGCTGTGCTGAGACTGGCCGAGCCGGTGGACGACAGCACGGCGGTCTCCCTGCGATACGCGCTGGAGCGCGGGATCGAGGCCCACTTCCAGTTGGAGGACTCCGAGCTGGAGAGCGAGGACCTGCCGGACGCCGAACGGCACGGCCGGACGCTGTTCGTCGAGAGCGCCGAGGGCGGAGCGGGCGTACTGCGCCGCTTGTACGACAACAAGAAGGCCCTCGCGCAGGTGGCACGGGAGGCCCTGCGAATCATCCACTACGACGAGGAGGGCAAGGACCTCGACCGGGCGGACGGCGCCGCCGAGCGGTGTGAACTCGGCTGTTACGACTGTCTGTTGTCGTACTCCAACCAGGGCTTCCACCGACGCATCGACCGGCACCGCGCCGCGCCCTGGCTGGTGGCGCTGGCCCGGTCCCGTACTGGGGACGAGTCCCGCCCGGAACGTTCGACGGCACCCGCTCCGCGCGAGGAAGCGGCACCGGACACACCGGTCGAAGCATTCGTACGCCTCCTCGCGGACGGTGGACACCGGCTCCCCGACGAGACGGCCGGCGAGGTCGCGGACGTGGTCTACCACCTTCCCGGTGCCGAGGTCGCCGTCTTCCTGGAGCACGCCGGATCCCGGCGCCTGAGCGAGCAGGACGAGTACCGCATGATGGACGACGGCTGGCTGGTGATCAGGGCCGGAGCCGAACCCGACTGGAAGGACACCGTGCGCGCATACCCGGACGTCTTCGGCATCGGCCGCGACCACAGGGGAGGCGACCGATGAGCACCGCGAGCGGCCACGCGCCCGGCACCCTCGTGCGCGCCCGGGACCGTGACTGGGTCGTCCTGCCGGGCACCACCGAGGACCTGGTCCTCGCCCAGCCCCTCGACGGAGACCGCGAGTTCGTCGCGGCCCTCTTCCCCGACGAGGTCCGCGAGCCGGGCTTCGGCCGCCCGGAGGCGCTGCCCGGCGAGGCCGGCGACTTCGCCTCCGCCTCGCTGCTGCGCACCGCCCTGCGCATCGCCTCCACAGCGGGCGCCGGCCCCTTCCGCTCCCTGAACGCCGTCGCCGTCGAGCCCCGCCAGTACCAGCTGGTGCCGCTGATGATGGCGCTGCGCATGGACCCCGTGCGCCTCCTGATCGGTGACGACGTCGGCATCGGCAAGACCGTCGAGTCCGCGCTCATCGCCAGGGAGCTCATGGAGCAGGGCTCCGCCCGGAACATGACCGTGCTGTGCTCGCCGTCGCTGGCCGAGCAGTGGCAGCGCGAACTGCGCGACAAGTTCGGCATGGAGCCGGAATTGGTGCTGCCGTCCACGGCCGCCCGGCTCCAGAAGTCCATCGACGACCCCGACCGGTCGATCTTCGACCAGTATCCGGTCACGGTCGTCTCCACCGACTTCATCAAGCAGGACGAGCGCCGCGACGCGTTCCGCCACCACTGCCCCGACATCCTCATCGTGGACGAGGCGCACACCTGTGTGGGAACCGGCGGCAACGAGCAGCAGAAACGGTACGAGCTGCTGTCGGCGCTCGCCGACCGTACCGAGCGCGACCGCCACCTCATCCTCGTCACCGCCACCCCGCACAGCGGCGACCCGCAGGCGTTCGCCAAACTCACCGGTCTCCTCGACCCCTCCCTGCGTACCCTGGACACGGCCCGGTCCGCCGACCGGGACAAACTGGCCCGCCACTTCGTGCAGCGTCGCCGCCACGACATCAAGCGGTACGTCGGACAAGACACCCCCTTCCCGGAGGACCGGGACACCCAGGACGCCCTCTATCGTCTCGACGCCGACTACGCGCGCTTCGTCGCCGACATCCTCACCTACACGCGCCACCAGGTACGCGGCCCCGGCGGCGACCACCACCAGCGCATGTCCTGGTGGACGGCGCTCACCCTGCTGCGCTGCGTCCTGTCCTCACCCGCCGCCGCCGCCGCGACCCTGCGCACCCGCTCCCTGATCGCCGCCACCCGCACCCCGGCCGAGGCGGACAAACTGGGCCGAGCAGCGGCCTTCGAGCTCACCGACGACGAAACGGCCGAGGGCATGGACGTGGTGCCCGGCTCCCTCCCGGACGATGCCGCCACACCCGAGGGGCTCCGCAGGGGCCGTACGAGCGAGGCCGAGGCCCTCGCCGACTTCGCCGTTCGCGCGGACGCCCTCGCAGGCCCGGAGACGGATGCCAAGCTGCGCATCCTCGTCGACCGGGTGAAGCGACAACTGGTCGACGGGTACGACCCGATCGTCTTCTGCCACTACATCCCGACCGCCGAGTACGTGGCCCGTTACCTCAAGGAGGAACTGGGCCGCAACGCCAGTGTGGAGGCGGTCACAGGGACCCTCCACCCCGACGCCCGGCAGGCACGGATCGACGAACTGACCGCCCGGCGTGGCCGGCACGTCCTTGTCGCCACCGACTGCCTCTCCGAGGGCGTCAACCTCCAGGACCACTTCGGCGCGGTCATCCACTACGACCTGTCCTGGAACCCGACGCGCCACCTCCAGCGGGCGGGCCGCGTCGACCGGTTCGGCCAGCCACGCCGTCGCGTCCGCGAGATCACCGTCTACGACACCGACACCGGCATCGACGGCCTCGTACTGAAGGTGCTCATCCAGAAGCACAAGGACATCGCCGACCAGACCGGTGTGGCCGTCCTCGTCCCCGACCAGGGGCGGGGCGTCCTGGAAGCCCTGGCCAGCGCACTGCTGCTGAGGGGCGGACAGGCCGAGGGCCAGCTCGCCCTCGACTTCGGGGACGACCCCGACTTCGGGCGGGCCCGTGAGGCCCTCCACAAGGAGTGGGAGTCGGCGGCCGAACGCGAGTCGAAGGTGCTCACCAAGTTCGCCCACTCCGGACTGCGCCCCGAGGAGGTGGAGGCCGAACTGGACGCGCTGCGGCAGGCGTTGGGCGATCCCGGCGACATCGCCACGTTCACCCGTGAGGCGCTCGCCCAGCTGGGCGCCCAGCCCATCGGCGACGCCCGCGACCGGGGTTTCAAGGCCCCCGTCGACCCGCTGCCCACCGGCGTCAAGCACGCCCTGGGCTTCTACGAGGACGTCGACCAGACCACCACGCCGGGCAGCGCCCCCAGGGCGAAGCCCAAGGGCCGCGCCAGGACGGCTGTCCGCGACCTCGTCTTCCGCGAGGACCTCCCCGTCGCCCGGGGCGAACACGCCCTGTCCCGCACCGACCCCGCCGTGCGCGCCCTCGCCCGCTACCTCCTCGACGCGGCCGTCGACACCGGCCTGCCGCCCGAGGAACGACCTGCCCGGCGCCTCGGTGTGATCCGTACCGCCGCGGTGGACCGCCGCACGGTTCTGCTGCTCGCCCGCTACCGCTTCCGCCTCACCCTGCCCGGCCGTACGGCGGCTGACGAAGGGCACGTCCTGGTCGCCGACGACGCCCAGGTCCTCGCCTGGCGCACCGACGACGACGGACGCCGCGCCTGGCTGTCCGACGAGGAGACCGCCGCCCTGCTCACCGCCACCCCCGACCTCAACACCCTGCCGGCCCTGCGCGACCAGCAGGCGGCCCGCGCCACCGCAGAACTCGACGACGACGAGATCGACGACCACCTGAGGGCCCGGGGACGGCTTCTCGCGGACCGGCTGCGCGACGCCCACCAGCGGGTCCGCGAGGCCGCCGGCCAGCGTGGCCGTGAGCGTGGCGCAGCCGCCGTGCGCCGTATCGACGTCGAGCCGTCCGGCGACCCGGACCTGCTCGGCGTGTACGTCTATCTCAGTGCCCCGGCCGCCCAGCAGTCCGCCTCCGGAGGAGACCGGTGACCGCCCTCGCCCCTGACCGCCTGCCCGCCTCCGCCGCCGTCCGCGTCGAGGGCGGGCTGCTCTCCGCCGACCTCCTCGCCAAGATCCGCGCGAGCGACTCCGAGCTGCCCGGCAGCGGCCCCGCCGACTACGGGCTCGGGCGCGGCGTACGCATCGAGGACGCCGCGAGCCGCAAGTGGAACGCGCTGCGCGCCGCCTACACCTCGCTCCAGGAGGAGCTGAAGGAGTTCGACGGCAAGGTCGACCCCACCAAGGTGACCCGGGTCTGGCTTCTGACCGTCCTGGAGGAGCTGGGCTACGGCCGCCTCGCCCCCCGGCGCGGCGGCATCACCCTGCCGGGCCGCGACCCGTACCAGGTCAGCCACCAGTGGCAGGACCACCTCCCCGTCCATCTCCTCGGCTGGAACACATCCCTGGACGGCTGGTCGGCGGGCAGCTCCCGCGTCCCCCAGTCGATGATGCAGGAGCTGCTGAACGCCTCACCGGCTCATCTGTGGGGCATCCTGTCCAACGGCCGGATCCTGCGCCTGCTGCGCGACTCGACCGCGCTCGTCGGAGCCGCGTATGTCGAGTTCGACCTCGAAGCGATCTTCGGCGGCGGCGACTTCGCCGACTTCCTGCTGATGTACGCCCTGTTGCACGCCTCCCGGCTGGAACTGGTGCCCAAGCCGGAGAAGAGGCGCCGGGGCGCGGCGGCGGTCACGGAGGAGGAAGAGGAGGAGGACGGCGAGGACGACGAGGGCCTCGCGGTTCCCGACGAAATCCCGCTGACGCCGGCGGACTGCCGCCTGGAGTGGTGGCGCGACTTCGCCGTCGAGACCGGCATCCGGTCCCGCAACCTGCTGCGCGACCAGGTCGCCAAGGCGCTGAACGTCCTGGGCACGGGCTTTCTCCAGAACAACCCGGCCCTGGCGGAGGCGATCACGACCGGAGGCCGCCGCGCCCTCGACGACTTCCACCACGAACTACTGCGCCTCGCCTACCAGTTGATTTTCCTCTTCGTCGCCGAGGACCGCGACGCGCTGCTCACGCACCCTGGCCGCCGGGCCACCAAGGCCGAGGTGAAGGCGAACAAGGCGGCACGCGAGCGCTACACGCTCTACTTCTCCACCTCCCGTCTGCGCCGTATCGCCTCCCGCCGCAAGGGTGACCACCACACCGACCTCTGGCAGGGGCTCGTACGTGTCCTCAACGCCCTCGGCACCCTCGGCGGACAGCCAGCGCTGGCCCTGCCCGAACTCGGCGGCCTCTACTACCTCCCCGAGCCCGACGAGATCGACGAGGTCGCCCGGCCCACCCGCCTGCCCGGCGGCTCCGAACCGCTGCGCGACGCCACACTCCCCAACGAGCGCCTGCTGGAAGCCGTACGCCTCCTCTCCCGTATCAAGGACAAGGGCCGCACCACCCGCGTCGACTACCGGCACCTGGGTGCCGAGGAGCTGGGCAGCATCTACGAGTCCCTCCTGGAACTCGTCCCGGCCCGGGAGCCGGAGAACGAGCTGTTCGAACTCAAGGACCTCGTCGCGGGCAACAAGCGCAAGTTGACGGGCTCTTACTACACCCCGTCGTCCCTCATCGAGAAGCTCCTCGACAACGCCCTCGACCCGGTCATAGAGCGAAAAGCCGCCTCAGGGGTCCCGGCCCACCTGCTGGACATCACCTTCGTCGACCCCTCCTGTGGTTCGGGCCATGTCCTGGTCGCGGCGGCCCGGCGTATCGCCGTGCGGTACGCGCGGATGGCGCACGAGGAGAGCCAGCCGACGCCGGAGCTGGTCCGCGAGGCGATGGCCAAGGTCGTACGCCGTTGCGTCCACGGCGTCGACATCAACCCGCTCGCCGCCGAACTGGCCAAGGTGTCACTGTGGCTGGAGTCGCTGACCCCCGGCGAACCCCTGGCCTACCTCGACGACCGCGTCAAGACCGGCAACGCCCTGCTGGGCGCGACTCCGGCCGCGCTGGAGCGAGGCATTCCCGCCGGCGCCTTCGAGAAGCTGGAGGGCGACGACCAGTCGGTTGTCACCAGGCTGCGCCAGCAGAACGACCAGGAGCAGAAGGGCGCGTCACACCTGCCGTTCACCGAGCGGGTCGTACGCACCAGCACGGCGATGGTGCGTGTGGAGGCGGACAAGGTCGCCAGAATCCGTGACCACAGCCTGGCCGAGGTACGCCAACACGCCCGCGCGCACCGGCAGTTCGAGAAGCAGGTCGAACTCCGGCACATGAAGCGGGTCGCGGACGTCTGGTGCGCGTCCTTCCTGTGGCCCAAGTACAAGGGTGCGCCCACGGCGATCACGACGAACGTGCTGCGCGCGGTGGAGGAGGACAAGGAGGACCGGCCGCTGGAGGAGGAGGGGGCCGAGCTCGCGCTGAAGGACATCGTCCGCCGCAACCAGTTCTTCCACTGGCACCTGGAGTTCCCGCGGGTCTTCCGCGTGGAGGAGGCCCACGCCGAGGACGTCAACCCGGAGACCGGCTGGCAGGGCGGCTTCGACGCCGTCCTCGGCAACCCGCCGTGGGAACGCGTCAAGATCCAGAAGAAGGAGTGGTTCGCGGCCCGGGACGAGAAGATCGCCGCCGCGAACACCGCCAGCATCCGCGACCGCATGATCGAGGCGCTCGCCACGAGCGTCGACGAGGAGGGCCGCCCCAACGAGGGCGACCACAAGCTGTACGCGGAGTACCAGTTCGACCAGCGGGAGTCCAAGGGCCAGGTCACCATGTACCGGAAGTCGGGCCTGTTCCCGAAGACCGGCTTCGGCGACGTGAACACCTACGCCGTCTTCGCCGAGAAGGCACGTCAGTTGATCGGCCCAGAGGGCATGGCGGGGCTGGTCCTGCCGACGGGGATCGCGACCGACAAGACAACGGCCGCGTTCTTCTCGGACCTGGTGGAGACGCGGCAGATGGTGGCCGTGCTGGACTTCGAGAACGAGGAGAAGCTGTTCCCGGCGGTTCACCACTCGTACCGGTACTGCCTGTTCACGGTGGCTGGGCGTGACCGTGCGGGCGAGACGAGCGAGGTGCGGCTCGCGTTCCGTGCGAGGCGGCCGGATCAGGTGGATGCTCGGGCCTTCATCTTGGATGCGGACGGGTTCGCGCGGATCAATCCGAACACTATGACGGCACCTGTTTGTGAGAGTCCGGATCACTTGCGGGTGTTGGAGGGCATGCACGACCGAGTGCCGGTACTGCGACGGCGGGTCGGTGGTGGACCTGCGGATCCGTGGAGGCTGGGGCAGGCGCCCTTCATGACCATGTTCCACATGGCCAGCGCTTCAGGCTTGTTCAAAAGCGAGGCGACGCTGTTGGAGTCGGGCGGAACGAGGCAAGGAACCGTCTTCGAGGAGGAGCAGCGGTACCTCCCCCTGTACGAAGGGAAGTTCCTGCACCACTACGACAGCCGGTTCAGCACGTTCGCAGGTGCCACTGAGGCTCAGCTGCGCATGAACACGCTGCCCAGGCTGGATACCGAAGCGCACCGTGACCCGGTGGCATTGCCGCTCCCACGTCACTGGGTCGCTGAGAGCGAAGTTGAGGACAGGCTCGGCGAGGACCGGAGCAGGCTGCGCGAGGCTTGGCCCTACGGGTGGTTGATGGGTTGGCGGGATGTATGCCGGGCGGTTGACGAGCGGACAGTGATCGCATCGGTCATGCCGCGGACGGCGGTGGGGCACACTCAGCCATTGGTGTTGCCCCTGTCCACGGACAAGCCGCTGTTCGCCTTCCTGGCCAACCTCTCCACCTTCGCACTGGACTTCTCTTTTTTTTTTAATGATACGGCGACCACCGAGATCTACACCTACCTGGAACAGCTCCCCGTCCTACCTCCCACCACCTACGACTTCTCTGCCCCCTG
>Ga0136846_1230277_pt1 | contig 15971 bp, 14 predicted proteins | sample HopSoiMetagenom2_FD_96841 | JGI IMG/M metagenome (GOLD analysis project Ga0136846, IMG submission 96841) | Grasslands soil microbial communities from Hopland, California, USA - 2 Assembly 2016 (version 4) | ecosystem: Environmental > Terrestrial > Soil > Grasslands | place: USA: Hopland... | reverse complement strand
TGCAGCTCCGCCATGCGGTCGCGGATCTTGCGCCGGTCGAGCTCGCCGTGCGACTCGCCGCCGCTGCGCCCGCCGGTGCCGCTGCGCGCGCGGTCCTTGGGCCCCGCCTGCTTGGCCGCTTCGCGCAGCCGCGGCGCCATATAGCCGAGGCGTGCGATCTCGACCTGTGCCCTCGCGATGCGCGAGCGGGCGTGGCGATGGAAGATTTCCAGGATCACCATCGTGCGGTCGATGACCTCGGCCCCCACCTCCTTCTCCAGGTTGAACGCCTGCGACGGAGAGATCTCGTGGTCGATGAGGATGGCATCGGCCTTGTGCGCTTCAGCCAGCAGGCGCAGCTCTTCGCGCTTCCCGGTGCCGAAGTACGCGGCCTTGTCGAGGCCGGCCCGATTCTGGGTGAAGGTATCGACGACCTCGAATCCCAGCGTCTTCGCGAGCTGGCGCAGCTCCGCGAGCGAAGCGTCGAATTCCGCGTCGCTCACGCTCGATAGATGCACGGCGGCCGCGATGGCGCGCCGGGAGTCGTTGCGCGCTTGGGTCATCACTTCTTCTTCGAGTACACGTTCGGGTCCCACTCCGTGTCGTAGCGGGTGACGCGGTGATCGGGGCCGAAGGTGACGTGGAGCAGCTTGTACACGCCGTCGTTGTAGCGCCAGGTGAGCGTATAGCCGCCGCCCGCGTAGTCGCTGCGGGTGGCGAAGCCGGCGCCGATCACGTCGGCGAGCTCGGCCTCGGTCATGCCGGGCTGGATGCGCTTGAAGTTTTCCTCGGTGTGGAGCTGCTGGCGGCCGATCTCCTTGCCGTCACGCGCATACAGGATGCGCTCATAGCCGTACGGGATGCGGGAATACTCCTTGAATGTCTCTCCCTCCGGCGAAGTGCCTTCGCGCACCAACCGCTCGCTCGCGCACGCCGCGAGCGCGATGAGCGAGAGCAACGCCATTGCCCTTACGTACGTCGTACGGATTTACTCGTAGCGTACATCGAGGATCTCATATCCCTTGACGCCGCCCGGCGTCTGCACCTCGACGGATTCCCCTGCCGACTTGCCGATCAGCGCCCGCGCGATCGGCGAGGCGACGAAGATGCGCCCGGCCTTGATGTCGGCTTCGTCCTCGCCGACGATCTGCCAGGTCGAGGTCTCGCCCTTGTCGTCCTCGACGTCCACGGTGGCGCCGAACACGACTCGCCCTTCGGCATGGATGTCCTTCGGATCGACGATCTGGGCGTTGGCGAGCTTCGCCTCGATGTCGCGGATGCGCGCCTCCATCAGGCCTTGCTTGTCGCGTGCTGCGTCGTACTCGGCGTTCTCGGACAGGTCGCCATGCGAGCGCGCGTCGGCGATCTGCTGCGAGACCTTCGGCCGCTCGACGTTCTTCAATTGCGTCAGCTCCTGGCGCAGGAGCTCGGCCCCGCGCAGGGTCATGGGCGTCTTCATGTCAGGAGGTTACCGGCTCCGCGGGCGCCTGGCGGAGGCGCGCGTGCAGATCCTGCAGCCGGTAGGGTTCCAGGCCGCCCGTCTGCTGCTGCTTCATCCCGGCGCAGGCGGCCTTCGCGCCGGCGATGGTGGTGTAGTAGGTAATGCGGCGCGCCAGCGCCGTGACCCGGATGGCGCGCGAGTCCGAATGCGCGGTGCGCGTCGCCTCCGTGGTGTTTACGATGAAGTTCACGTCGCCATTCTTGATCATGTCGACGATGTGCGGCCGGCCCTCGGCTACCTTGTTCACCTGCGTGACCGGAATGCCGTGCGACATCAGCACGCCCGCGGTGCCGCGCGTTGCGAGGAGCGAGAAGCCGAGCTCGACGAGATCCCGCGCCACCTGCACCGCGTTCAGCTTGTCGCCATCGCGCACGCTGATGAACGCACGCCCGCCGGCCGGCAGCTTCACGCCTGCCGCGAGCTGCGACTTGACGAACGCTTCGCCGAACGTGCTGCCTACGCCCATCACCTCGCCGGTGGACTTCATCTCCGGACCGAGGACGGTGTCCACGCCCGGGAAGCGCGCGAAGGGGAACACGGCCTCCTTCACCGAGAAGTACCAGGGCGTGATCTCCTCGGCCCCCTGCTCGCGCAGCGTCTGGCCCGCCATGCAGCGCGCCGCGATCATGGCGAGCGGCTGTCCGGTCGCTTTGGAAACATACGGCACGGTGCGCGAAGCGCGCGGATTCACTTCCAGCACGTAGACCGTGTCGCGCTGGATCGCGTACTGCACGTTCATGAGCCCCACGACCTTGAGCGCCTTCGCCATCACCGCGGTTTGCCGCTTGAGCTCGCGCTCGATGTGGCTGGCCAAAGAATGCGGCGGCAGGCAGCACGCCGAATCCCCCGAATGCACGCCCGCCTGCTCGACGTGCTCCATGATGCCGCCGATCAGTACGTCGCCGGTGCGGTCGCAGATGCAGTCCACGTCCACTTCGATGGCATCGCTGAGATAGCGATCCAAGAGAACCGGCGAATCATTGGAAACCTTCACCGCTTCGCGCATGTAGCGCTCGAGGTCCGACTGCTGGTGCACGATCTCCATTGCGCGGCCGCCGAGCACGTAGCTCGGGCGCACCACCACCGGGTAGCCGATCTCCTCGGCGGACTTGACCGCCTCCGCGGTGGAACGCGCGGTGCGGTTGGGCGGCTGGCGAAGCTTCAGCTTGTCCACCAGCTTCTGGAAGCGCTCGCGGTCTTCCGCAATGTCGATCGCCTCGGCGCTCGTGCCGATGATCGGCACGCCGGCCGCGGCGAGCTCCTTCGACAGCTTGAGCGGAGTCTGGCCGCCGTATTGCACGATCACGCCCCAGGGCTTCTCGAGGTGCACGATCTCGAGCACGTCTTCGAGCGTGAGCGGCTCGAAGTACAGGCGATCGGAGGTGTCGTAGTCGGTCGAGACGGTCTCCGGGTTGCAATTCACCATGATGGTCTCGAACCCGTCGGCGCGCAGCGCGAGCGCCGCGTGCACGCAGCAGTAGTCGAACTCGATGCCCTGGCCGATGCGATTGGGGCCGCCGCCGAGCACCATGATCTTCTTCCGGTTGCTGGGCTCGGCCTCGCATTCCTCCTCATAGGTCGAGTACAGGTACGCAGTCTTGGTGGCGAACTCCGCCGCGCAAGTGTCGACGCGCTTGTATACCGGCCGGATGCCGAGCGCGTGGCGGCGCGCGCGCACCTTCTTCTCGTCCGTATTGAAGAGGTACGCGAGGCGCCGATCCGAGAACCCCTTGCGCTTGAGCTCCCACAGGGTTTCCCTGGAAATATCATCCAGCCGGCGGTCGTCGAGCTCCATCTCAAGCTCCACGATCTGCTCGATCTGGTCGAGGAACCAAGGGTCGATCTTCGTCAGGCGGTAGACCTCCTCGAGCGTGAACCCATTCTCGAAGGCGTCGCCCACGTACCAGATGCGCTCGGGCCCGGGCTCGCCCAGCTCCTTCTCGATGATTTCGCGATCGCGCGTGCGCTGGTTCAGTCCGTCGACGCCGATCTCGAGGCCGCGCAGCGCCTTCTGGAACGATTCCTGGAAGGTGCGGCCGATCGCCATCACCTCGCCCACCGACTTCATCTGCGTGGTCAGCCGGTCGTTGGCCTGGGGGAATTTCTCGAACGCAAACCGCGGAACCTTGGTGACCACGTAATCGATGGTCGGCTCGAAGGAGGCCGGCGTGGCGCCGCCGGTGACCTCGTTCGCGATCTCGTCCAGCGTGTAGCCCACGGCCAGCTTGGCGGCCACCTTGGCGATCGGGAACCCCGTCGCCTTGGATGCCAACGCAGAAGAGCGCGAAACGCGCGGATTCATCTCGATGACGACCATGCGCCCGTCGACCGGATTGATGGCGAACTGCACGTTCGAGCCGCCGGTGTCGACGCCGATCTCGCGCAGCACCGCGATCGAAGCGTCGCGCATGATCTGGTATTCCTTGTCGGTGAGCGTCTGCGCCGGCGCGACGGTGATCGAGTCGCCGGTGTGCACGCCCATCGGGTCGAGGTTCTCGATCGAGCAGACGATGATGCAGTTGTCCTTGCGGTCGCGCACCACCTCCATCTCGAATTCTTTCCACCCGAGCAGCGATTCCTCGATCAACAATTCCTTGGTCGGCGACGCCTCCAGCCCGCGCTCGCAGATGGCGATGAATTCCTCGCGGTTGTACGCGATGCCGCCGCCCGTGCCGCCCAGGGTAAACGACGGCCGGATCACCACCGGGAATCCGATACCGGCCTGCACCTGAAGCGCCTCTTCCATCGAATGCGCGAGCGAGGAGCGCGCCGAGCCGAGGCCGATGCGGGTCATCGCCGCCTTGAATTTCTCGCGATCCTCCGCCTTGTCGATCGCCTCGCGCGAGGCGCCGATCATCTCCACATTGAATTTCTTCAGCACGCCCTCGCGCGCGAGGTCGAGCGCGCAGTTGAGCGCCGTCTGCCCGCCCATCGTCGGCAGCAGCGCGTCGGGCCGCTCCTTCTCGATGATGCGGGCCACCACCTGCCAGGTAATCGGCTCGATGTAGATCGCGTCCGCCATCTGCGGGTCGGTCATGATCGTCGCCGGATTGGAGTTCACGAGCACGACGCGGTAGCCCTCGGCGCGCAGCGCCTTGCAAGCCTGCGCGCCGGAATAGTCGAACTCGCATGCCTGGCCGATGATGATCGGGCCGGCGCCGATGATCAGGATCGATTTGAGATCGTTACGCTTTGGCATCGCTCATCAGCCGTGCGAAGCGATCGAAGAGGTACCCGATGTCGTGCGGCCCCGGGCTCGCTTCCGGATGTCCCTGGAAGCAGAACGCCGGCCGGTCGGTCCTCGCCAAGCCTTGGAGGGAACCATCGAATAGCGAAACATGCGTCGCGCGCAGGTGGCCGCCGATAGTGGCCGGATCCACCGCGAAGCCGTGGTTCTGGCTGGTGATCACCACCTGCCCGGTGTCGAGGTCCTTCACCGGATGGTTGGCACCGTGATGACCGAACTTCATCTTGAGTGTCTTCGCGCCGGAGGCGAGCCCCATCAGTTGGTGGCCGAGGCAGATGCCGAACACCGGCACGCTCGACGCGTCGAGGATTTCACCGATCGCCTCGATGGCGTAGTCGCAGGGCTCCGGGTCGCCGGGGCCATTGGAGAGGAACACGCCATCGGGCTTCATCCGCAGCACTTCGCGCGCCGGCGTCTGCGCCGGCACCACCGTCACGCGAGCGCCGCGCTCCGCGATCATCCTCAGGATATTGCGCTTGATGCCGTAGTCGTACGCCACGACGTGGGTCTTGGCATCGTCGAGCTTGCGGTAGCCGCCGAGGGTCCAGCCGCCTTCCGTCCATTCATACGGCTCGCGGATGGTGACCACCTTGGCGAGGTCCATGCCCGCCAGGCCCGGAAACTTGCGCGCTTCGGCGAGCGCCTTCTGCTCGTCGTCCTCGCCAGCGAGCACGCAGCCGCTCTGCGCACCCTTCTCGCGCAGGATTCGCGTGAGCTTGCGCGTATCCAGGTCGGCAATACCGACGACCTTATGTTTCTTCAGGTAGCCGGAGAGATCGAGTCGCGAGCGCCAGCTCGACACGCGTCGCGGCACGTCGCGCACCACCAGCCCCGCGGCATAGACCTGCGGCGACTCGTGGTCCTCGTCGTTCACGCCGACGTTGCCGATGTGCGGATAGGTGAGGGTCACGATCTGCCGGCAATACGACGGATCGGTAAGGATCTCCTGGTACCCGGTGATCGCGGTGTTGAACACGACTTCGCCGACCGAGATGCCCGTCGCGCCGATCGAGCGGCCGCGGAAGATCGTCCCATCCGCGAGCGCGAGGAGGGCTGAGTCGGGTTTGGCTGTCATTTTCGTGACGCGGATATGAAAAGCGGGAAAGGCTTTGCGCCCTTCCCGCTCCCTTGGGCCGCATTATACGGCGGCGCGATTCGCGAGTGAAAGCGTTACTTGAGCCCCAGCACGTCGAACATGTCATAGAGCCCGGCGGGCTTGCCCGGCAGCCACTTGGCGGCGCGCACGGCGCCTGCGGCATACGTCATGCGGCTTTGCGAGCGCACCGTGATCTCGACTCGCTCGCCGGCCCCGGCGAAGAGCACCGTGTGCTCGCCGACGATGTCGCCGCCGCGGATGGCGTGGAAGCCGATTTCCTTCGCCGGCCGCTCGCCCGTGTCGCCCTCGCGTCCGTGCCGCGCGACCCCGCCCAACTCGCGGTGGAGCGCCTTCGCCAGCACCTCGCCGATCTTGAGCGCGGTGCCGGACGGCGCATCGACCTTGTGGCGGTGGTGCGCCTCGATGATCTCGACGTCGTAGCTGTCGCCGAGGATGCGCGCGGCGCTTTCGGCCAGCTTGTAGACCGCGTTCACGCCGACGGCGAAGTTCGCCGCCATGACGATCGGGATGCGGCGCGCGGCCTCTTCGACGCTCTTCTTCTGAGACGAAGAGAAACCCGTGGTGCCGATCACCATCGCGCGCGCATGCTTCAGATGCGCAAGCGTGCCTTCCGGGCGCGTGAAGTCGATCAGCACATCGCACGTCGCCGCTACCGCCGGATCGGAACCGATGTCGAACGCAGCGCCGAGCTCGAGGCTGCTATCGCTCTTCACTGCCTCGATCACCGTCCGCCCCATGCGCCCGCTCGATCCGGCGACAGCAATCTTCATCTTCCCGCCGCAGGCGAAACGATGTCGCCCTCCATGCGCGCGAGCTTGTTGTCGGCGAAGAAGAGCGCGACGCGCCGCTGCTCGCGCCTGCCGTCCGAGGCTTCTCGCAGGTAGACGTAATCCCAGCGGTCGGCGTGGAAGATGTCGGTGAGGAGCGGCGTGCCCAGCAGAAAGCGCACCTGCTCGCGCGTCATTCCCGGCTTGAGCTGCGCAACGAGCTCCTGCGACACGAAGTTGCCTTGCTGGATCTCCGGCTTGTACGGCGTAATGCCGGGAATGCGCGGCGCGCCGCAGGCGCCGAGCAGAATCAAGGCCGTGACGAGAAGAGCGAAGCGAACCATCGTCCTATAATGATAGTCGATGACCCGTTGGCAAAGCTTCGATGACGAGTAGCCAAAGTCTCAAGGACAGCGGCCTCAAGGCGACGCTGCCTCGCCGCAAGATCCTCGAGCTCTTCGAGGGCAGCAAGGTGCGCCATCTTTCGGCGGAAGACGTCTACAAGGCGCTCATCGCCGAAGGCATCGACATCGGCCTCGCCACCGTTTATCGTGTGCTGACACAGTTCGAGCAAGCCGGGCTCCTGTCACGGCAGCACTTCGAGGCCGGCAAGGCGGTGTTCGAGCTGAACCAGGGCGGCCACCACGATCACCTCGTGTGCCTGCAGTGCGGGCGCGTCGAGGAGTTCTACGACGCGGACATCGAGCGGCGGCAGAATGACGTCGCCCGCGCGCGCGGCTTTCAGCTGCACGGCCATTCCCTAGCCCTGTACGCCGACTGCACGAAAAAATCCTGTCCCTACCGTCCGGAATGACCCGATAGGCGTACGGGAATACCCCGTAGTCGCGTAACGCCAGTCATTTTCGTCGCGCCGTGACGGCATCTAGGTCGATGCGGCTATAGCGGGCGGGCGCGGCGCTCTCCACAATGCGTCTTTATCGGAGGACGGACATGGAAGATCTCACTCCCCTCAGAGTCCTTGTCGTGGAGGACAACCTCGACACCGCCGAAACCTTGCGCACCCTGCTCGCCGACTGCGGCTTCCACGTCGCCGTTGCCCATAACACCCAAGACGGCCTGAGGACCGCGCGCCAGATCGAGCCCCACATCGTCCTTTGCGACATCGGCTTGCCGGACGGTGATGGCTACAGCGTGGGCAGCCAGCTACGGCAAAGCGCCGGGCACGCCGCGCGGCTCATCGCCGTAACCGGCCACGCCGAGCCGATCGACCGACAGCGCGCGCTTGCCGCTGGCTTCGACCAGCACCTGCCGAAGCCGGTCGACCCGGCGACGCTGCTCCGCGAGCTCGAAGTAACGCTCTAGCTGTCGAGTAGCTCCGCGGCGTGCTTGCGCGCGGTGGCTTCGGCGCCGCCCAGCATACGGGCTAGCTCCTCGATGCGGGCCGCGCGATCCAGGCGTTGCACGCGAAATTTGAGCTGCGCCGATTTGCTGACTGCCCACTGAGCATCGCCGCACGCGGCCACCTGCGGCAGATGGGTGACGCAGAGCACCTGGCGCTGCTTGCCCAACCGCTTCAGCGACTTGCCGATGGTCTCGGCCACCGTGCCGCCGATGCCGGAATCGACCTCGTCGAAGACCAGCGTGCCGACCGGCGAGGCTTTTGCCGCGACGAGCTGGATGGCGAGGCTGATGCGCGAGAGCTCACCACCGGATGCCACCTTCGCAAGCGGGCGCAACGGGAGGCTCGGATGCGACGCGACTTCGAACGCGACGTCCTCGTTGCCATGCGCAGTCGGGTTTTCTGTCTTCTGGAGCGCAACATTGAAGCGAGCGGCCTGCATGGCTAGCTGCGCAAGCGCTGTCGTGACCGCCTTGGAAAGCGCCTGTGCGCCGGACCCGCGCTTGGCGGACAACTTCTTCGCCGCCGCATCGTAGCGCTCGCGCGCCGCCGCCACTTCCTTCTGCAGGGCTTCCGGATTCGCCGAGAGCTGGAGCTCGTGCAGGCGCTTTTCGAGCTCGGCGAGCTTCGCCGGCAGCTCCTCGGGCCGGATGCGATGGCGGCGGGCAGCGGAGTGCAGCGCATCGATGCGCGCTTCGGCTTCCCGCAGCGCCTCGGGGTCGAGGTCGACTCGCGACGCGTAGTGCCGAAGCTCGCGCACCGCCTCGCTTGCCTGCGCTTCCGCCGACTCGAGCATCTCGACGACCGGTCGCAGCCCGTCGTCGTGCTCCGACAGGCTCTTCAGTTGCGTGGCGACGGCGCCTAGTTGCGGCAGGCAGGCACCTTCCGCCTCGGCGAGCGTCTCCAGCGAGGATTGCGCACCGGCGAGCAAGCTCGAGCCGTGTTGCAGGCGTTTATGCTCGGCGGCGACCTGCTCCCACTCGCCTTCGCGCGGCGCGATCTTCTTCAGCTGCTCGACTCTTTCGGCGATGTCGGCCCGCTCGGCCTCGCGCTGTGCGAACTGCGCGCTCGCCTCGGCGGCCACCTGCTCGAGCCGCTTCCAGTCGCGATACGCCTCGGCCGTTAACCGAGCCAGCCCCTCGGATCCGGCGTGTGAATCGAGCAGCTCGCGCTGCGCCAGCGTGCGCAGCAGCGACTGGTGGGCGTGCTGGCCGTGTAAGTCCACCAGCCATTCGCCGACTTCCTTCAGCTGGGCCAGCGTCGCCGCGTGGCCATTGATGAAGCAGCGCGAGCGGCCGCTGCGATCGATCGAACGGCGCAGGACCAGTTGGCCCGGGTCGCCCGCGAGGTCGCGCTGGTCGAGCCACTCGGTCAGTCGGCTGGATACATCGAATTCGGCCGACAGCTCGGCCTTCTCCGCGCTCTCGCGCACCACCGTGGCGTCGGCGCGTCCGCCCACCAGCAATTCGATGGCGTCCACCAGGATCGACTTGCCGGCACCCGTCTCGCCGGTGAGGCAGGTGAAGCCTTCGCCCGGCTCGAGCGTCGCCTTGTCGATGATGACGAAGTCGCGGACCTCGAGCGCGCGCAGCATCTATTTTTCTTTGACCAGGCCCTCGCTCCAGCGCAGCTTCTCGCGCAGCGTGGCGAAGTACTTGTAGCCCGGTGGATGCACGAAGCGCACGGCGTCGGCCGAGCGCTGGAGGGTGAGCCGGTCGCCCTCCTGCATGTCGAAGAGCGCGAGGCCGTCGAAGTGCGCGCGCGCATCGAGCGCGTGCTTGAGGACGATTTCGATTTTCGTCCGGTCGCTAATGCTCACCGGGCGGGCCGAGAGCGTATGCGGATTGAGCGGCACGAGGGCAAGCGCGGGCACCGCCGGGTGCAGGATCGGGCCTTGCGCCGACAGCGCGTAGGCGGTCGACCCGGTCGGCGTGGCGACGATCATGCCGTCGGCGCGGAGGCGATAGATGTATTCGCCGTCGAGCCAAAGCTCGAACTCGATGAGCCGCCCCTGCGAGCCTTTGCCGACGACGGCTTCGTTCAATGCCAGCGTGCGTAGGGCGGACGCGCCGCCGCGCACGATCTCGCCATCTAGGAGCGCACGCTCCTCGATGCTGTAATGACCGTCCAGGATCGCGCCGATGCCGCTCTGCATGTCGCGGTGGCCGATGTCGGTCATGAAGCCCACGCGCCCCTGGTTCACGCCGACCACCGGCACGTGCGCTCGCACGAGGTTGCGCGCCGCGGCGAGCATGGTGCCGTCGCCGCCGACGACGACCGCGAGGTCGACCTTGCCGCCCATCGCGGAATATTCCGTGCCGCGCACATCCAGCTCGGCGGCGCTATCTTTCTCGATGAAGGTGTCGCAGCCGCGGCTCTTGAGGAAGGCTTCGAGCTCGCGCAGCGAAGCGGGAATTTCCGGGGTGCCGAGCTTGCCGATGAGCGCCACGCGACGAAAGTGCGGCCCTGCGCTCGCTTTCCCCGGCGATGGTGGCATCGCGGCGAGTGTACAATGAATCGCATGCTCGACAAGCGCGCACAAATCCTTCTTAAGACGTTGATCGAGCGCTACATTGCGGAGGGCCAGCCGATCGGCTCGCGCACCCTCTCGAAGTACTCTGGACTCGATCTTTCGCCCGCCACGATCCGCAACGTGATGGCGGATCTAGAGGAGCTCGGCCTCATCTCGAGCCCGCACACTTCTGCCGGCCGGGTGCCGACCACGCTCGGCTACCGCTTCTTCGTCGACTCGCTGCTCGTCATCAAGCCGCTCGAGTCGCAGCAGCTGCAGCGCATCGAGGGCGAGCTGCATCCGGACAACCCGCAGCGCATGATGCAGGCGGCGTCGCAGATCCTCTCGCACCTCACCCAGTTCGCGGGCGTGGTGATGACGCCGCGGCGGCGCGCCTCCACCTTCAAGCACATCGAGTTCCTGCGCCTGTCGGAAAAGCGGATCTTGCTGATCGTGGTCACGCCCGACGGCGACGTGCAGAACCGCATCCTGTTCACCGATCGCGACTTCAACCCCTCGGAGCTGATCGAGGCGGCGAATTACATCAACCAGCACCATTCAGGACACAGCTTCGAGGACGTGCGCACCCGGCTGCAGGGCGAGCTTTCCGACCTGCGCCGCGACATGATCCACCTGCTGACGACGGCAGTGGATGCCGGCAACCGTGCCGTCGCCGAGGGCAGCGAGCAGTACGTCATCTCCGGCGAGAGAAACCTCCTTTCGCTGCAGGACCTCTCGCAGGACATGAACCGCCTGCGCCAGCTGTTCGAGCTTTTCGAGCGCAAGACGTCGCTCGTGCAGATCCTCGACCTTTCGCTGCGCGGACAGGGCGTGCAGATCTTCATCGGCGGCGAGTCCGGCTTCAGCGCGCCCGACGAAGTGAGCGTCGTCACCTCGCCGTACAAGGTCGATGGCGAAGTCGTCGGCACCGTCGGCGTCATCGGCCCGACGCGCATGGCCTACGACCGGGTGATCCCGATCGTCGACATCACGGCGAAGCTGCTTTCCAGCGCCCTCTCGCAGCATTAATTGGGGTCAGATCAACATTCGCGGACAATGGGCTTAATCGCTTTGCCCATGAATGTTGATCTGACCCCATTTAATTGAAGAGCGTCCTCCTAGTAAACCTGGGCACTCCTTCGGCGCCGACGCCGCAGGCTGTGCGCGCGTACCTGGCGGAGTTCCTGTCCGATCGTCGAGTGGTGCCGCTGCCGCGGCTCCTGTGGCTGCCGGTGCTCTATGGCGTCGTGCTGCCGCGCCGGGCGAAGGAATCGGCCGAGAAGTACGAGCAGGTCTGGCTACCGGAAGGCTCGCCGCTGCGCGTCTACACCGCGCGCCAGGCCGAGCTCCTCGCGGACAAGCTGCATTTGCCGGTCGCCTACGCCATGCGCTATGGCGAACCGACTATCGGCGCCACGCTTTCGCGCCTGGAAGAGCCCGTGGTCGTGCCGCTCTATCCCCAATACGCGGACAGCACGACCGGAAGCGTGCTCGACCTCCTTCCGCGCGAACTGCGCGTGATCGGCGATTTCCACGATCATCCGAAGTACATCGCCGCGCTGGGGGAGAACGTGCGTCGCCACTGGGGGCGCCACGGGCGCGGGCCGATGCTGCTCATCAGCTTCCACGGGCTGCCGAAGAAAGGCGCCGGGATCTACGAGAGGCAATGCCGGCGCACGGCGGAGCTCCTCGCCAAGAACCTCGGTTTGGGCGAACGCGAGTGGCGCCTCGTCTTTCAGTCACGCTTCGGCTATGCAAAGTGGCTCGAGCCGTACGCCGACATCACGCTCGGCCAGCTGCCGCGCGAAGGCATCGAGCGCGTGGATGTCGTCTGTCCGGGCTTCGTCGCCGATTGCCTTGAGACGCTGGAAGAGCTCGGCCTGCGCGGCCGCGAAACCTTCACAGCCGCCGGCGGACGCGAGTTCCATTTGGTGCCCTGCCTGAACGAGTCGCCGGAGTGGATCCAGGCGCTCGCCGCGATCGCAGTCGAGTCTAGCGGCCGAGCAACCCCTTGAGCTTGTCGATCGTTTCCTGGCGCTTGTCCGGCTGTTGCTGCTCGGCCGTGCCGCCCTGGCCGGACGGCTCGCCCGGGGGCGGCTTGGCGATGCCGAGCCGCTCCTCGAGCTTGCTCTTCACGCGCTCGCCCACCTTAGACTTCAGCACGTCGGCCGCAACCGCCGAGTAGTTCACGTCGTACTTCAGGTTGTCGAACGGACCGGTGAGATGCACCGGCACCGTGAGGCCGGCGAGCTGATCGGTATCGGCCCCGCCCTGGCCTTTGGTCGAGGCGACCACCGTCGCCTTGGTCGTGTAGTCGAGCGTGCCATTGCCGATATCGATATCGCCGCGCCCGGCGACGCGAAAGAGCGGCGCCTTCACGTCGAGGTCTTCGTTGTGCGCGATGCCGTTCTTGATGGCGAACGTAGCGATGAGCTCGGAGAAGTCCGTCTGCTGCGTCTGCCGCGCCTCCTCGCGCGCCGACTGCGAGGCGAGCGCGGTCTTCGCCTTGCGGAATACCTCGGCGAGGTTAATGCCCTTGATCGCGCCATCCTTGAGCTGCACGCGCGCATGTCCGCCGAGCGATTTCTTCAGCTGGTCGACCGACTTGCCCGCGGTGGCGACGTCGAGCGCGAGCGTGCCTTTGCCCTCGAGGATGTCCTTCTGCGCAAAGTCACGCAGCAGCGGCCCGATCGCCACGCCGTTCATCGTCTCTTTCATCATCACCCGGCCGTCGGCCTCCGCCGCGAGCGCGCCGGAGATCGATCCTTCGTAGAGATTCGCCGAGTGCGGGGCGACATCGAGCCGCCCATTCGCGGCCTTCACTTCGGCCTTGACGTTGGCGAGCTTGAGTCCCTTCACCTGCAGCGCGCCGAATTGCAGCTTGCCGTTGGCGTTCAGCCCCTTGAGGAACGAGAGGTCGACCGGCGTGTCCGGCGGCTTCTGCCCGCTCGGCGCGGGCTTTTCCGGCGCCTTGCCCTCGCTGGGCGCCTGCGGCTTGGGCGTGTTGGCCGCCTTCTGCTCGTCGCCGGTATACCGGTCGAGATTCAGCTTGTCGACGTTCACGTCGAAGAGATACGACGGCGGCGAGAACTTGGCGAGGCCGAGCTTCGCCTGGATGTTCGATTCGTCGAACTTGGACGTGAGCTCGGCGTTCATCGTCTGCTTGTCCAGATCCGCGCGCAGGTTGCCGCTGATCGGAATCTGCACCTTCTTGTTCGGCAAGTCGGGCCCGCTCATCGTCACCTCTGCGTTGAGCTGCGGGATGACGAGCGCCTTCGCCGAGCCCTCGACGCCGGCGAGCTTGAGCGCCGCGGCGATGTCCTGCTTGCCATCGTTCATCTTGAGGTTGGCGGTGATCGCCCCGCCCTTCGCCTTGTCCGCGGCCACCACGAGCTCCGGCGCGGCAATGTGCGCTTCGAGGTTCTGCTTCTCCTTCATGCCTTTCACGTCCAGCGAGAAGCCCTTCGCCTGGTACTCGTTCTTCTCCGGATTGGCCGAGACGTCACCCTTGGCGTTCACGTTCAAGTTGGTCATTCCTGCCGCTGCGCCGGTGACCTTGGCATCGAGCTTGGAGACGGCGAACGACTTCGCCTTGAGATCGAACTGGTAGCCGCCGCCGACGTCGATCTTCAGATCCAGGTCCGGGTTTTTGCCCTTGGCGTCCGCCTTAAGCTGGAGCTTGCCGTCGGCCTTCTCGGCGATGCGTCCGGTAGAGAGCTTCACGTCGCTGAGCGCGATCTCCTGCCCGCTTTGCCGATCGATGTAGGTGACCGCGGACTTGTCGATGTCGATGCCGGCGATGTCGAAGGCGACCGATTGCTCCTTCTTCGGCTCCTCCTTCTTGGCCACTTTCGGCTCATCCTTCTTCGCCGGCGCGGACGGCGGCGTTTGCTCGGGCTTGGGCTGCGTCAGGTCGCTGAAGTTGAACGTGCCGTCCTTCTCCTTGATGACCCGCGCCTTCAGCCCCGATATGCGGATCTTGTCGACCACGGCGGCGCCGTGGAGGAGCGGCAGGAGCGCGACCGAGACGTGGGCCGAGTCGAGCGCCACGAATTGCTCTTTGCCGTCGCGCTCGGAGAGCGTGACCCCGGCGACCTTGGCGCCGAGCGAGGGCCAGATGGCCACTTCCAGCTTGCCCTTGAGGTCGAGGGTGCGGCCGGTTTTGTCCTTCACCAGCTGCTCGATCTGGCCCTTGTACCGGTTCGGGTCGAAGGTCATGACGAAAACGACCGCCGCCCCTGCCACAAGGACCAGGAGGCCAACAATCGCGTAAATGCCGTATCGGATAGCTTTCATCGCTCAATCAGTGAGTTGTAACAGGCCCGGCGGCTCGAAACGAGCTTGAAATGGGCCGCACCCGTCCCCACTTCGACAAGATGCAGGAAGAGACCGTTCAGCCCAAAGTTTCAGCGGAGGGCGACAAGCCCGTCGAACAACAGCTCGCCGAGGCGCAGGCCGAGGCTGCGCAAAACCGCGAACACATGCTACGCGCGCTGGCAGACGCCGAAAACGCGCGCAAGCGCTTCCAGACGGAGGCGGCCAACGCCCAGAAGTACGCCGTCGAGCGTTTCGCCGAGTCGATATTGCCGGTGATGGACAGCCTAGAGGCGGCGCTGGCCAACAAGGAGGCGAGCCCCGAGGCGCTGCGCGAAGGCGTGAACCTCACGCTGCGCCAGCTCACGCAGGCGCTGGAGAAGGCGCGCATCATGGCCATCGCCCCGGCCACCGGCGAGCGCTTCGATCCGCACCGCCACCAGGCCATGGCCGCGGTGGAAGCGAATTCGGAGCCCAACACCATCGTTGCCACCCTGCAGAAGGGTTATGCCCTCCACGACCGGATCCTGCGTCCGGCCCTCGTCACGGTGGCGAAAGCAGTTGAAAAACAAGCCGGAAGCCCCACTTCAGGTACAGATTCGGATTAATACGGGAACCCCATGGCAAAAATCATCGGCATCGACCTCGGCACGACCAACTCCTGCGTGGCGATCATGGAGGGCGGCAAGCCCAAGGTGATCGAGAACTCGGAAGGCGCCCGCACGACGCCTTCGGTCGTCGCCTACGCGGACGACGGCGAAATTCTGGTCGGCGCCCCGGCCAAGCGCCAGGCGGTGACCAACGCCAAGAACACCGTCTATGCGGTGAAGCGCCTCATCGGCCGCCGCTTCGAGGAAAAGGAAGTGCAGAAGGACATCAACCTGATGCCCTACAAGATCTCCAAGGCCGACAACGGCGACGCCTGGGTCGAGGTGCGCGGCAAGAAGATCGCCCCGCAGCAGGTGTCGGCCGAGATCCTGCGCAAGATGAAGAAGACCGCCGAGGACTATCTCGGCGAGGAAGTGAAAGAGGCGGTGATCACCGTGCCCGCCTCCTTCAACGACTCGCAGCGCCAGGCGACCAAGGACGCCGGGCGCATCGCCGGGCTGGATGTGAAGCGCATCATCAACGAGCCGACTGCGGCAGCGCTCGCGTTTGGCCTCGACAAGCAGCT
>Ga0136846_1220072_pt1 | contig 15971 bp, 20 predicted proteins | sample HopSoiMetagenom2_FD_96841 | JGI IMG/M metagenome (GOLD analysis project Ga0136846, IMG submission 96841) | Grasslands soil microbial communities from Hopland, California, USA - 2 Assembly 2016 (version 4) | ecosystem: Environmental > Terrestrial > Soil > Grasslands | place: USA: Hopland... | reverse complement strand
TCGCTGAGACTATGGAACGCGAGCTGGGCATTCTTGTGCTCATGGTTGAAGCGATCCAAGGCGTATCCGGCGCGGCTTGTCGGCTTCCGGAGTTGAATGTCGTTTTAATCAACCGGCATGAATCAGAGGTTCGTCGTCATTTCGACCTCGCTCACGAACTGTTCCACATTCTCACTTGGGACACCATGCCGCCAGAACGCGTTGAATGTGCAGAACCAGGCGAGGCGAAAATCGCGCCGGCGACGGCCCGTGAGCGGCGCCTTGCTCGCATCGAACAGCTTGCGAACAACTTTGCAGCCGGCGTGCTTATGCCCGGCCCTGCGCTGGACAAGCTGGGCGCTCCCCATGGAGATTTGGTGGTTTGGCTGGATGCGGCCGCGGCCATTTTAGGCGTCTCCGGTCCCGCATTGAAGTATCGGCTCTTAAACGCTGGACGCATTGCTGCAGAGGCTAAGCGGATTCCTGATAGCGCTCTCATTCAAGTTGCGCGCGAGCGCCAACTCCCGCCGCCGCCTGTTCCGTTCGGCGAGTCGTTTCTGAAAACAATCGCCAAAGCGATCGAGGGCGGGCACTTGTCCGCGCGGCGAGCCGCGGGATTGTTAGACACGACTACAGACGATCTAGGCGCTTGGTGTGACGCGCTAAAGATTGGGCGCCCGGCGGAACTCTAGGCGGGTTGTGGTACATTCTGGCGCGGTTCTGGTTGATACCAACATCATCCTAGAGTGCCACGACAGGCAGTGCTGGCGCGCGTTGGCCGGCGCGTACCAACTCGAAACCGTTGATCTTTGCGTTCGCGAGACGCAAACGGGATTCCAGCGGCGGCGCCCAGAGAGTCGCGGATCAATGAGCAGGAGCTGCGGCGTTCATTCAAAGCCGTTCATCCAGTGTCGGATGAGCAACTAGCCGAGGTTCTGTTGAAAGGCGGCGCCGCACTGGACGCCGGCGAAAGGGCGCTATGGGCGCATGCGCTCAGTCGCACGGATGAGACATGGATCCTTTGTGGTCCTGACAGAGCCAGCATGCGGTTCGGTTACCAAGCTGGAATGCGCGCACGTCTTGTTTCGCTTGGCGGCCTCTTTGAGGAAATCGGCCATCGGCCGAAGGAAGCTCTCCGGGCGCACTTCGAGAAGCGCTGGCTAGAGGACGTGCTGAGCAAACTCGTGCTCGGCATCCTATAAGTGTCTAAACTCCCCTCTCGGGTGTCCGGATTAGGACAGCACCCCCCGCCCGGTGCTGTCCTGGCTGGACGGCCGCTACCCCACTTCGCCCGCGCGGCTGTCCCAATATGCCAAGCCCGCGCGTGCCAGGTCGGCTAGGCCACCCTGTTGCGGCACTTGGCTGTAGGAGGTTCTCATGTCGGAAGCGATTTCGCGTCGAAGGCTGTTTGGTTGGTTGGCGGCGGCAGCGATTGCCGTCACGGCGCCGGCGCTCGTCGCGTCCGAGCCGGCCGAAGCCCAGACCGTGGGCATGGAGCGGCGCCAGGATCGGCGGGCGGGACGGCGCATGGCTCGGCGGGTGCGGCGTACCGGGCGCGGGGCCGCGCGAGCCACCCGGCGCGCCGTTCGCCGCGGCGTGATCTGACCGCTCCATCGGCGAGGCCGCCCCCGCGGGCGGCCTCGTCACGCGTCCTCGGGCCGGACGGCACCGCCGCCGGGTGCCGCCGCGATTGGGCGGCCCGCCGCGGCGGCGCGGACCTAAGCGGTGGCGTGCTGCGCGGCGGAGATGTCGGCGATGAGGTTTGCGAGCGCGGCCTCGCCGTCGTCGATCGACGCCGCCGTCCGAACGGCAATCACGTCGCCCTCGGCATCGAACAGCACGGCGATGTGAGGGAGGCCGGACGCGGGAGGATCGTACACCACGGCGGTCAAATGGGCTTCGGCGAGCATGCGAGGCGTCTCGGGGATGAACGCGCCCGACTGGGCCCAACAGCGGCTGTCACAATCAAGCTCAAAAAACGGACAGCATGTTGATAGCGGGGACCTGCGAGGCGCGCCCGTTCATGCGCGGCCTTGCGGCGCTCGAGTCGAAGGATTCGCCGCTTTTATCGATTAACCCGCACCCGCGCCCGGCTCGCGGAACATTGCCGCTGGCTAGCGTGGTGCGCGGCGGCGCTTGCGGCCTTTCGGTCCGGCGGCGATTCGGCTATCGCTGCGGTGATTGCCGGTATTCGTGTGCGTAAAGGCGTAGCCGCTCCGTTTTGGAGGCTCGCATGGCGCAATTCATCGAGACCGACCCCGACATCATCATCGAGCGCTATCGCGAGCGCGCCGACCAGTACCGGCGGCTCGCGGACCGAAATGCCGAACGCGACGCCTGCCTGAGGCTCGCCGCGATCTACGACTCGCTCGCGGAAGGCATGGTCACCATCCGCCGCGCCCGCGAAGCGCCGATCCGGGCCGCCCGGGACGAGATCTCAGGCTGAACCGCGACCCCTCCGCGCTCCCTGGCCGGGCCGGCTCGTCTCGGATAGGCTGTCGCCGCCGCGACGAGGAGAGCCGCCGATATGGTGCCGAGTGTCGAGTCCGTTGCCGAGGTTCCCGGCCAGCCCTCCGTAAAGCAGGTCGCCCTGACCATCGCCTTCAACGACGCGGTCGGGCCGATGCACGTGATCTCCTTCAGCGTGCGCGTTCAGGGGCTCGCGAGCGATCCGCTCTTTACCATCCACGATCGCGCCATCGAGCAGGCGAGGCGCTGTGCCGAGGCGTTCCTGGAATAAGCTCGGAGCTGCTTTTTCACGCGCCGGGCCTGCCCTGAAGGGCGCCGGTCAAGGAATCGCCACACGGTCGCGGCAGGCTCGCGCCATGGCCCGCATGCCCCCGCCGATGCCGCCGAGCGTGCGCTACACGCTCGCCATCGCCTCGCTCCTCGCGATCGCCGCCGGCGCGGCGGTGTGGATCACGCACGCGCAGCGGGTGTGGTGAACCTAAGCCCCTCAGTTCGCCGCGAAGCAGTAGAACAGGCCGGCGCCGCCGGTGCCGCGCAAGGCGTGCTGGCTGCAGCCGCCGTTCGGGCCGCGCGACGGGTGCGACGTGTTCCAGGATTTCGACGGCTCGTCGTCGCGAAGCCCCATGCGGTCGTGGTGGCCGACCATCGCGGCGCCGGCCTCAGCCGACGTCCAGTTGCGGCAGGTCATGTCGTCGGCGCCGGCGAAGGCGCGGCCGTCGGCCTGCGAGCCGGTCAGGATGTCGTGCATGTTCGGCGTGTCGCCGCGGCCTTTCACCGGCTCGCCGGTCTCGGTCAGCGCCGTCTGCTTCGAGATCTTGTTTGAGGCGCCGTGCAGGTCGTCGACGCTTTGCGCGATGACCTCGCCCTTGGCGTTCTGCCACGGCCCGCGGCCGATGCGGTCGCGGGCGTTGACGGCGCCGGCGCCTTGCGTCGAGAGGTAGGCGCGCCAGGTGCGGCTGCCGGCGCCGGCCTTCGCGCCGAGCTCCTGGCAATGCCGGTCGGCGCCCTCGAGCCCGCCGAGATCGGCGCCGCGGCCGGAGCCGGCGCTCGTCACGAAGAAGCTCATGGCGCCGCCGCCCTGCTGCGCGACGGCGGCGGTCGCGGCCGCGCCCGCGGCCAGGAGCGAGGCGGCGATGACGGTGATGCGGCGCATGCTGTTTCCTCCCGCGTCCGGCTCGGACAGGGGCGGCCGGACTAGCGGCAGGCTAGCATGCTCGCGCTCGCCGCCGCCCGGCCGCACGGCGATGTGATCGAAACTTTTTTGCACGGACTAGGAAAACATCCTTGACAGCGTGACGCTCCTCGGCTAGAAAAGGCGCACGCTCCGGAATTGCGGATCGCCAACACCGCGCGCTGTCATGGCCGGGCTCGTCCCGCGCCCGCCTCAGTCCGGCGAGGGGTGGCCGTCGGAGCGGAACTGAAAGACGAAATAGGGTGGGATGCACAGCCCGCGCGGATCGCCCTTGCCGGCGTTGCGGCCGAGCCAGGCGCCGTCCGGCTCCTTCTGGCCGAAATCCTCGGGATCGAGATGGCCGGCGACGCCGGCTTGGCGCTTCAAGAACTTCTCATGCCCGTTCGCGGCGTCGTAGCCGATCGGCCGCAAGCAGATGTAGTCGTCGCGGCAGGGCGTGGCGGCGTCGCAGGCGCGCACGCCCGAATAGGCGGTGCGCTGGACGAAGCAGTCGCCGAGCTTGCGCTCGCCCTCTGCGACCTGGGCCAGGCATTTGTTGAAGCCGGTCGCGGCGAGGAGCCCGCAGGTCGCCTCGGGCGGCAGCCCCTTGCATTCCGAGAGGCGCAGCATGCCGGACGGGAAGCCGCCGGTCTGGGCGTTGCGCTTGTTGACGAAGAGCAGCGGTTTCGGCGTGGCGTCGCTGTCGTTGCCCTCGAAAAACTCCTGATGCGCGGCGTAATAGGTGTTGTCCGCGGGCGCGCCCGGCGGCAGCCGCTCGTCGGGGATCAGCGTCTTGCGGTTCGACCGGTCGGTCCAGTCCGGCGGCGTCTCGCGCGGCGGATCGGTGCGCAGATAGCGGTCGACGCCGTAGGCCTTCGTGGTCACGGTGCCGCATTGCATCGCATCGCCGATCTGCCGGCCGGTCCTCGACAGGCAGGCTGCGTCGCCGGCCGGGCCGTCCGGCTTCGGCGCGCAGGTGCCGAGGCCGGGCGCGTTCGCCGACTTGAACAGCGGCGTGCAGGTAAGGCCCGCCCGGCAGGTCCATTTGCGCTGGCTCTGCGTCAGGGTCGGCTCCATGAGGCAGGCGCCGCCCCAGCCGCCGATGAGCTCGGTGCCCTCGAGCTCCGCCTGCAGCTTGTTGAGCGGCCGGGCCGCGTAGCTCGCCGCGAGATCGTTGCGCACGAGCGTCTCGCCGTCGGCGAGGCGCTGGAGGATCTTGAGCCGCCGCGGCTGGTCGCCGAAGAAATGCGGCGAGCCCGGCAGCAGCACGGCATTCGAGGCGGCGGTGTCGGCGCGGTCGGCGCCCGGGAAATGGAAGCCGGCGATGGCGCGCGCCTGATGGCATCCCGAGCAGGCGAGCTCGTTCAGCCGCGTGCGCACGTCGTCGGCCGACTTCATGAAGCTGAACTGCCGCGTCGGGCTCAAGGCGGCGTTCATCGCGGCCGTGATCTGCGCGTCCGTGATGATCGACAGCGCGGCCGTCGGCGCGTTCCAGAACGGCTGGTTCTTCGAGCGGTGCGGGCCGCCCGGCGACACCGTCGTCGCCCGGCAGGCGAGATATTTCTGCTCGATGTTGAGGGTGCCGTTGTCGATGTCGGAGAGCACCTCCGGCCTTGCCAGATAGGCCTGGAAGTCGGCCTTCGACATCGGCTTGGATTTGCCCGGCTCGCAGCTGTTGGCGTCGCCCTTCGGGTTGCCGAGAAGGCGCGCGCGGTCGATCTGGTTCGTCAGGTAGCTGACGACGAAGCGTCGCTTGTCGACCGGGTCCCAGCGGAAGACGCGGATGACATATTCGGCGGTCGAGCCGAAATCGGTTCTGTCGCTGCCGGCCTTGATCCGGTAGGCCTGCATGTTGAGCTCGAGGCGCTCGATGTCGGTGCCGGTCAGGGGAGCGAGCACGCCGCTTGCCGGATCCGTCAGGTCGGCGACCACCTGTTCGGCGGAGCGGTCGACTGGGCGGGCAAGCTCCGCCACCCAGCGCGCCGCGACCTCGCGGCAGTTCGAGGCGCCGGCGGGCTTGTCGCGCGGCACCGCCGGGAAGACGACGTTCATCGTCACCGGCAGGCGCGACTGCACGTCGCCGGCATGCAGCGAATAGGAGAAGCGGTAGATGACGCTGATCTCGCCGCAGCGGTCGTGGTCCTCGGCGCCCGGCACGAGATCCTTGATGAACTGCCGGTCGATGCGGTTGACGATGCCGACGAGCTCGATCCGCGACAGCGGATGGGTGAAGAACTTCGCGTTCAGCGCGGTGCGGTCGCCATCCTCGCCGCCGTCGTCGAGCTCGGCGAGGTCGGCAGCGATCGTCTTCGCGATGTCGCCGGCGACGCGCAGGTTGAACGGGTTCGACAGCGGCCCTGACGGCGCCTCCTGCTCGCTCTTCTTTGCCAGCGCCTGGATCAGGCAGGCGAAGACGAGCTTGCCGGACTTGTCGCAATCGCCGCCCGGGTCGAGATGGTCGAGGCGCTGGACAACGTCCGGCCGGGCGATGAACGGCCCCCGCAGCTTCTCCGGCAAGGGCGCGCCGGCGTCGCTCCCGGCCTGCGGCATAGCCGGCGAGAGCCCGGCGAGCATCGCGGCGCCGAGCGCTGCGATCAACGTCAGCCCTCTGCGCCCGCGCCGCATCGATGTCCCAGGCGGGGAGGGCATCGGTCGCCTGGTCATGGCGTCCGCGTGTCGAGGACGGCGCGCGGGCAGGCGGCGCGCTCGGCGTCGGTCAGGCTCGCCGGATCGGCGATGCCGGTGTCGATTGTCGGTCCCGGCGTGAACGTCGCAAACGACCGGGCGTCGGTCAGGCCCGCGTCCGACGCGCGCAGGCGCCCGCGCTCCGCCCAAGCGGATCGCTCATCGGAGCCGAGCGCATCGCTGGCGCCGTCGATGTAGAAGGCGACGTCGCGGCCGAGGCGGTCGGCGCGCTGGGTCCCCCCCGGCCGGACGTTCAGGGCAATGGCCTGCCGGACCTTCCAGCGGGCGGCCGAGGGCTGCGCCGCGAGGAGGTTCGCGATCGCCTGCTGGATCGGCGCCAGGGACACGCTCATATGGGCCGCCCGGTCCTTGAAGAAGGCATAGTCGATCTCTGTCGGCTGCAGTCCATTCGCGGCATAGGCTCGGAAGAAGGTCGCGATCTTGCCGCCGTCGAGGCTCGCGCTCTTGTAGTGGCCGTCGAAGGTGGCGCGCACCGCAGGCACCTGCCCGATCGCGGCAAAGCCCGCCGTCCACGCCGCCCGCCGGGCGCTGTCGATCCAGATGCCGCACAGATAGGTCTCGAGGCTGCGGGCCGCGTCGCCGTCTCGCATCCGGAACATCCGGCGGACGGTAGTGGCTTCGCCGGCGAAGCTCGCGTCGAGGAGCGATGGCGTCGCGGCATCGACCGCCTGGAGGATGAGCTGCACCTCGCGGCCGCCGCCGCCGGTCGCGCCGTTCGGCCCCCAGGTGAGGTAGGATCGCGGATCGTTGGAGAAGCAGACACGGTTGCCGGCGGCGTGGTTGAAGAGCGGCCGCGACTGGCAGAAGTTCCATTCCATGTCGGTGTAGTCGGTCGCCTCGTAGGTCAGCATCAGGGTGCGGGCGCGGTCGTCGACCGACGGTTCCGGCTCGCCGACGAGCGCTTGCCAGTAGGCTTGGGTCAAGGCGCCGGCGCGCGCCTCGGCGTCGGCGGTGAGTTTCGGCGCGATCGCCGGACATTGGGCGAGCGACACGAGCGCGGCGCGCGTCCCCGGACCGAGCTTTCCGTCAGCCGTGATCGTGCCGGGCTTGCCGCAGGCGATGAGCGCGGCGTTGGCGCGCGCCTGCGCCTTCGCGATCGGGCCATGCTGTCCGTCGAACAGGACACTCTCGCGAAAGCGGTAAAGGATGTCGGCATCGGCCGGTGCGGCCAAGAGCGCCGCAGCGAAGCCGGAGAGAAGAAAGCGCAGCGTCACCGATCGATTCATCGAGCTACCCCAATGCAGCGCGGGACCGCCCCTGGAAATAAGTGATCGAAACACGCGCCCGATGACGGCGGCCGGATCTTGCAGGCGCAACGCCGAAGCTAGGCTGAAATGCACCGAGGCTGCAACTGCATGGGCGTTCAGGTCACCGTCATGGCCGGGCTCGTTCCGGCCATTCCGATGCCCGCATTCAGCGCTCAACGCGCCGGAGTCACCGGGACGAGCCAGTGATGACAGCAGGATTTTTTCGCCCTAAAAGGAAAACATACTTGACAGCGTGACGCTCCTCGGCTAGAAATGGCGCACGCTCCGGAATTGCGGATGCGGCGCCCGAGCAGCCGCCACTGTCGTGCCTTGACCCGGCCATCCCGATTCCGCGGTGTGCCGCTTCACCGCAAGCCCGGTGATGGCAGCAAGATTTTTTTCACGCTAAAAGGAAAACATACTTGACAGCGTGACGCTCCTCAGCTAGAAATGGCGCACGCTCCGGAATTGCGGATGCGGCGCCGAGCAGCCGCCACTGTGATGGCCGGGCCTGAGCCGGCCATTCCGCTTCCCGCGTTCAGCGCTCAACGCGCCGCGGTCGCCGGGACGAGCCCGGTGACGACAACCGGAAACCGACCGTTCGAACCGTCCCCGCCGCCACGCCGGGGCGGTTCTCTGCTTTCAGGAGCCTTGCATGCCCATTCCTCTGCGTGAGCTCACGCCGGAGCAGCGCGGCGCGATCGCGCGCGACTACGGCGACCACGCGATCACCGTCGCGGCGATCCTCGCCCGGCACGACATCCACCACCGCGCCCTCTACGGGCTCGTGCGCGCCGAGGACCTGCCGCTGCGCCGGGCCGAGATCGCGGCCGGCGCCGACGATCCGTTCGCGCATGGAAGGCGCGCGCCGCGGCCGGAGCGTCTCACCGACGAGGCGCTCCTGGCGCGCGAGCGCGAGCTGATCGACGCCGCGACCGCGGTCGCGCGGCGCCAGATCCGCGCGCTCGAGGTCGAGCGCGTGCTCGGTGAGGACGGCGAGAAGACCTCGCGCATTCTCGCCTCGACGGCGCGCACGCTCGGCGAGCTCGGCCGCCGCTCGCAGGACAACCTCGAACGCTTCGGCAAGCTCAAGCGCCTGAGAGCCCAGAAGGTCCATGAACTCGCTCAGTCCCGCCCAGCTCATGAGGTACTTGCGGATTTTACGCGCCGACTTGCCGCGTATTGCGAAGGGCGAGACGCCGGCGACGGATCTGCTTGAGTGGCCGCGCGACGTGCTCGAGTTCATGTGGCGGCGCGTCTGTCCGCTGCACGATCATCAGCTGCCGCCCAAGCGCGCGTGCGACGACTGGACGACCTGGCTCGTCCTCGGCGGGCGTGGCGCCGGCAAGACGCGGGCCGGCGCCGAATGGGTGATGGGCCTCGCCTCCGGCTTCGGCTGGCTGACGCAGGAGCCCGTGGGCCGCATCGCGCTCGTCGGCGAGACCTTCGCTGCCGCGCGCGACGTCATGATCGAGGGCCCGGCCGGCCTCCTCAAGATCCACGAGCCGGGCGAGCGCCCGGCCTGGTCGCCGACGCTGCGCAAGCTCGAATGGCCAAACGGCGCCGTCGCGCATGTGTTCTCGGCCGAGGACCCGGATTCGCTGCGCGGGCCGCAGTTCGAGGCCGCCTGGTGCGACGAGCTCGCGAAATGGCGCCATGTCGAGGAGACCTGGGACATGCTGCAGTTCGGCCTGCGGCTCGGGGCGCGTCCGCGCGAGATCGTCACGACGACGCCGCGGCCGATCCCGCTGTTGCGCCGGCTGCTGTCCGACGAGCGCGTCGCGGTGAGCCGGGCCGCGACCGAAGCCAACGCCCAGAACCTCTCGCCGGCCTTCCTCGACCGCGTCGTCGGGCGCTACGCCGGCACGCTGAAAGGGCGCCAGGAGCTCGGCGGCGAGATGGTCGAGGATCGCCCGGACGCGCTCTGGACCCGCGACGCGATCGAGCGGCTGCGGGTCGAGCGCGCGCCGCCGCTCGCCCGCATCGTCGTCGCGGTCGACCCGCCGGCCCGTCGGGACGCGAGGCCGATGCCTGCGGCATCGTGGCGGCGGGCGTCGACGCGGCGGGCGTCGGCTACGTCATCGCGGACGCAACCGTGCAGGGCCTGCCGCCGCAGGGCTGGGCCGAGCGCGCGGTGTCGCTCTACCGCCGCCTTCAGGCCGACGCGCTCGTCGTCGAGACGAACCAGGGCGGCGAGATGGTCGAGGCGGTGGTGCGCCAGGTCGATCCCGGCGTGCCGGTGACGCCGGTGCACGCGAAGCGCGGCAAGTTTCTCCGCGCCGAGCCGGTGTCGTCGCTCTATGCGAAGGACCGCGTGCACCATGTCGGCGCCTTCCCGGCGCTCGAGGACGAGATGTGCGATTTCGGCCCCGCCGGCCTCTCCTCCGGCCGCTCCCCCGACCGCCTCGACGCCCTCGTCTGGGCGCTCTCCGCGCTGATGCTGCAGGAGCGCGCGGAGCCGAGGGTCAGGGCGTTGTGAGGCGCTAGCGCCGGTCGACCGAGAACCGGCCGGCGCCCGACGCGATCAGCATCATCAGGCCGCCGATGATGGCGAGGTTCTTCCAGAAGGCGGCCTCGTTCGTGCGCCGCGCCGGGCCGGTCATGTCCCAGTAGCCGTGCGCCAAGAGCGTCGCGACGATGGTGAAGGCGATGAGGCTGAAGGCGGCGATGCGGACCTGCCAGCCGACCGCGACCAGGATGCCGAGGCCGACCTCGGCGATGCCTGCCGCATAGGCGAACAGCTTCGGCATCGGGAAGGCCTTGGCGGCGAGCATGCCGGCGAGGCCCGAGGGGTCGATGAGCTTCTCGGCGCCCGACTTGATGAACAGCGCGACGAGCGCGACGCGCCCGACCGCAAACACGAGATTCCACATCGCACCGTCCCCGATTCCAGCCGGCCACGCTAGCGGCGCGCGCCGCAGGCTGGAAGGCCGGGGGAGGACGATCAACAGGGCTTTCCCCTCTCCCTTTTCGGAGAGGGGTAGGGGTGGGGGTCCAAGGGGCAGGAGCGCCATGGAGCCGCGAAAACTCAGGCATTGATGCAGCGCGATGCTACCGGCCTGCGCTCGACCCCGACGACCCCCACCTCGCTCGCGCTTCGCGCCGGCCGGCCCTCCCGCAAAGGGGAGGGAAGGCTCATTCGCTTTTACGGGAATCGCCATGCTTCACCTCCTCTCCCGCTTCCGCCGCCCGGCGGAGACGAAGGCGTCGCGCGCCGGCGCCGCGGTCGCGCTCTATGTCGCCGGGCGGCCGGTCTGGACGCCGCGCGACTATGCGGCGCTGGCCCGCGAGGGCTTCCAGCGCAATCCGGTGGTGCACCGTTCGGTGAGGCTCATCGCCGAGGCGGCGGCGGCGCTGCCGCTGTCGCTCCTCGAGGGCGGGCGTCTCCTCGACGCCCATCCGCTGCTGTCGCTGATGCGCCGCCCGAACCTGCGCGAGGGCGGGGCGCGCTTCCTCGAGAGCGTCTACGGCCATCTTCTCGTGTCCGGCAACGCCTATCTGGAGGCCGTCGCGGTCGACGGCGCGCCGCGCGAGCTCTACGCGCTGAGACCCGACCGCATGCGCGTCGTGCCGGGCCAGGACGGCTGGCCGGCGGCCTATGACTACGCCATCGGCGCCGAGACCGTGCGCTTCGTGCAGACGGGCGACATCCGGCCGATCCTGCACCTGACCCTGTTCCATCCGACCGACGACCATTACGGCCTGTCGCCGATGGAGGCGGCGGCGGTGCCGCTCGACCTCCACAACGCCGCAGGCAGCTGGAACAAGGCGCTCCTCGACAACGCCGCGCGTCCGTCGGGCGCCCTCGTCTTCGCGAACGGGGCTGCCGGCGCCGCGATGAGCGAGGTCCAGTTCGGGCGCCTGAAGGAGGAGATCGAGAAGAACTACCAGGGCGCGATGAACGCCGGCCGGCCGCTCTTGCTCGAGGGCGGGCTCGACTGGAAGCCGCTGTCGCTGACCCCGAAGGACATGGATTTCGTCGAGGCGAAGAACGCCGCGGCGCGCGACATCGCGCTCGCCTTCGGCGTGCCGCCGCTGCTCCTCGGGCTTGCCGGCGACAACACCCACGCCAACTACGCCGAGGCGAACCGCGCCTTCTACCGCCAGACGGTGATCCCGCTCGTGCGCCGGACGTCCGAGGCGATCGTGCAATGGCTGCAGCCGGCCTATGGCGGCGACCGCGTATCAGGTCCGGGGCAGGGCCTCGCCTTCGATCCCGACCTCGACGCCATCGAGGCGCTCGCCGCCGAGCGCGAATCGCTCTGGCGCCGCGTCGCCGGAGCCGACTTCCTCACCGCCGACGAGAAGCGCGAGGCGGTGGGCTACGGACGATCACCTCTCCCCGGCGGGGAGAGGCGAGACGCAATCCCCTCCCCCTTGCGGGGAGGGGTAGGGGTGGGGGTCGATGGGCCGGAGCGCTCACGGAGCCGCGGAACCTCAGGCATCGATGAAGCGCGCGATGCTTCCGAGCCGCGCTCGACGCCCACGACCCCCACCCCGCTCGCGCTTCGCGCGAGTCGACCCTCCCCGCAAGGGGGAGGGGAAACGTGAACCTCGACGCCGTCACCGACACCATCATCGCGCGCGGCGATCTCGCGCATCTCGCCTTGTTCCTGTGGGCCTGCGGCGCCTCGGCGCTCGTGGTCTCGGTGCTGCGCGACCTCGCCCGCTCGAACCAGCGCTTCGACGATTTCGTGCGCGAGCTCGCGCGCTTCAACCGCCGCCATTCCGAGGAGGACCGATGAAGACGAACCGAATGGGCGAGAGCCGCGTCCCGCGCGCCGCCGCGGAGCCGCGCCGGCGGCCTACGAACAGCGTGTTCCGCAACTTCGTGCGCACGCTCGAGAAGCTCGAGAGCGCCCGTGGCGGCGCGCGCCCGGCGCGGGAGGGCTCGCGATGAGCACTGTTTGCCAGCTCTCCGCGGTCCTCCCGGCCAAGCCGCGCAGCGGCGCAGAGCCGGGACCCATGCATCCGCGCCGCCCCGCGCGGGTGATGGATCCCGGCTCTCCGCTTCGCTGCGGCCGGGATGACCGGCGGAAGGACATGGACGCCCGAACAGCCCACGAGACGAAGCTCCTCGCGGCACCGCTTGCCGGCGTCGGCACGGACGGGATCTTTGAGGGCTATGCCAGCCTTTTCGAGGTCGCCGATCTCGGCAAGGACGTCGTCGCGCCCGGCGCCTTTTCGGCGAGCCTCGCGCGCCGCGGCGTCGGCGGCGTCCGCATGCTGTGGCAGCACGATCCGGCCGAGCCGATCGGGCGCTGGCTCGCCATCGCCGAGGATGCCCGCGGCCTGCGCGTGCGCGGCGAGCTCAACCTCGCCGTCGCCCGCGCGCGGGAGATCCATGCGCTGATGCGCGGCGGCGCGATCGACGGGCTGTCGATCGGCTTCCGGGTCGAGCGCGCCCGCACCGACCGCGCCGGGCTGCGCCGGCTCGAGCGGCTCGATCTGTGGGAGATCTCGGTCGTCACCTTCCCGATGATGCCGGGCGCCCGCATCGGCGCGGCAAAGAGCGAGGCTCTTGCCGGCGTCATCCGACGGGCGGCGCGGCGCCTGTTCGCGCCCGCCTGACGGCTCAGAGCGCGATGACTTCTCGTCTAGTCGTCATCCCGCTCTACCTCTTTGTTTGAGCATGATCTTTTCCGAAAACCGGTAGCCACCTTTCGGGATCATGCCTCAGTTGCGGCCCTCGGCGAGGCGGAACTGGATCGGCTCGCGCGACGCGGGCGCCTGGCGGGCCGGGGCGGCAGCGGACAGCCGCGGCGTCGCCTGGCGCGGTGCGCGCGCCTGCCGGGGCTCGCGCGGCGCGTGCGCGGGCTGAGCCTCCGGGAGCGCTTGCGGTGCGGCGTCGAGTTCCTTCGGCAGCGTGCCGGTGGCGTCGGGATCGGGGGTCGAGGACCGCGAGGCGGGGAGGGCGGCGATCGCCGCCGGCGCTGCCGCGGGCGTCTCGACCGGCGCCGCCTTTGGCTCGGCCGCCGGCACCGCCTTTGGATCGGCGACCGGCGCCGCCTTGAGATCGGCGGCCGGCACGGCCGCGACTGTCGCGACGGCCGGCGTCGGTTTCGCGACGACGGCGTTCGGCGCCCAGGTCGGGACGCTGCGCCGCTCCGTGAATCCGGAGGAAACGATGAGAAGGCTCGCGACCGCAGCCGCGACGGCAAGATACCCGAACAGTTTCATGTTTGCGCCTCCGAAGAGGCCCCGCAGCGCACCCATCCCGGCTCTTAACCCTGTCCTGTTCCAGGACGATGTCGCCCGCCCGCCGAATCGTTTCGTCGACGGCGGCGCGACGAAACAAATGCCTAACAACCCTTCACAAACCGTGCAGAGAGAGAGGACCGAACGATCATGAGCATTGCCCCCGAGACCAAATCCGCCGACCCCGCCGCCGACGCCTCGCGCGCCTTCGACGAGTTCGCCCGCGCCTTCGAGGCCTTCAAGGACACGAACGACAGCCGGCTGTCGCGGATCGAGACCAGGCTCTCCGGCGACGTCGTCACCGAGGAGAAGCTCGCCCGCATCGGCGACGTTCTCGACGAGCACACGCGCCGCATCGACCGCGTCACGCTCGACGCCCGCCGCCCGGCGCTCGCCGGCGCCGCCGACGCCCGCGATCCGGCGGTCGCCGAGCACAAGGCGGCCTTCGACCTCTATGTCCGGGCCGGCGAAGCCGCGGGGCTGAAGCGCCTCGAGGCAAAGGCGCTGTCGGCGGGCTCGGGGCCGGACGGCGGCTATCTCGTGCCCGACACGATCGAGCGCGAGGTGCTGCGGCGGCTTGCGGCGATCTCGCCGATCCGCGCCATCGCCTCGGTGCGCACGATCTCGGGCGGGCTCTACAAGCGCGCCTTCTCGACCACCGGCGTGTCGGCCGGCTGGATCGGCGAGACCGCGGCGCGGCCGCAGACCAATGCCGCGACGCTTGCCGAGCTCTCCTTCCCGGCGATGGAGCTCTATGCCCAGCCGGCGGCGACGCAGACCCTCCTCGACGACGCCGTCGTCGACGTCGAGCAGTGGATCGCCTCGGAAGTCGAGACCGCCTTCGCCGAGCAGGAGGGCGCTGCCTTCGTCAACGGCGACGGCGTCAACAAGCCGAAGGGCTTCCTCGCCTCCGACACGGTCGACAACGGCGCCTGGGTGTGGGGCAAGCTCGGCTTCGTGCCGACCGGCAACGCCGGCGCCTTCCCGGCCGTGAGCCCGTCCGACAAGCTCGTCGACCTCGTCTACGCGCTCAAGGCCGGCTACCGCCAGAACGCGTCCTTCGTCATGAACCGCAAGACGCAGGCCGCGATCCGCAAGTTCAAGGACGCGGACGGCAACTACCTCTGGCAGCCGCCGGCCGGCGCCGGCCAGCCGGCGACGCTGATGTCCTTCCCGGTCATCGAGGCCGAGGACATGCCGGACATCGCCGCGAACTCCCTCTCGATCGCCTTCGGCGACTTCCGCCGCGGCTACCTGGTGGTTGATCGGGCGGGCGTGCGGGTGCTGCGCGACCCCTATTCGGCGAAGCCCTACGTGCTGTTCTACACCACGAAGCGCGTCGGCGGCGGGGTGCAGGACTACGACGCCATCAAGCTGATGAAGTTCGCCTAACCTCTCCCGGAGGGAGAGGTCGAGTCGGCGGCAGCCGACCGGGTGAGGGGTTAAGCTTTATCCGGCGATCGCGCGCCCCTCACCCGGTCGCGCCGCCGGCGCGACTCGGGCCTCTCCCCGTGGGAGAGGCGCTCGCTCTGCTCGCTTCAAGTCCCCGGCGGCGGGAAGAAGAAGCAGCGCGTCGACTTGTCGGGGCGGCGGCACTGCCAGTATTGGCCGTCGCCCGACATGGCGGCGTTCGAGTGCGGGATCATCTCGCCGTTCTCGAGCACGTAGCCGCGCGGCGTCACCTTGATCTTCTCCTCGGGAACCGCCGCGCAGTCGAAGGTGTTGCAGCACCATTCGCCTGCCGGATTGATGCGGCGCTCCTTGTTGATCCAGATGTCGTGCGCGGCCGCGGCCGGCGCGAGGACAAGCGTCATCAGGGCGGCGCCAAAGAGACGCCGCCGAACAGCGCTTCGCGTCATGAGCGCTCTCCGGGAATGTACGGTTCTGAACGCCAACGCCGTGGCGCATCAAAGCGTTTCACGACCGGTCGGCTGATCCGGAGGGCGCGCGGAACTCGAAGCGACGGCCGCGCGTCGGGCGGTATCCAGCCGGCGTGCCGGCGATACGCACTCTACCTTCGCAAAGGATAATCGTGGCGCGCGATGGTTAACATCGCGTTAACCGCCTATCCCCACCGAAAGCGGGCAGACGCTGCCCTTTGTGCGGGACCGTTGCCCAAAAGCCCGGCGGCTTCGGCGCTCAGCGCCCGACCCAGTCGGCGGCGTTCGCGGGCGCCGTCGGGCGGGCGATCGCCTGGCCCG
>Ga0136846_1219282_pt1 | contig 15971 bp, 16 predicted proteins | sample HopSoiMetagenom2_FD_96841 | JGI IMG/M metagenome (GOLD analysis project Ga0136846, IMG submission 96841) | Grasslands soil microbial communities from Hopland, California, USA - 2 Assembly 2016 (version 4) | ecosystem: Environmental > Terrestrial > Soil > Grasslands | place: USA: Hopland... | reverse complement strand
CGCCTTGCGGCGGCGCCTCTAGAACCTGACGCCGAGTGGTGGGGTAACCCAAAGCACAACCGTCGTTACAGAGAGGGATACCATGAACCGAGTACTCACGCTGACCGTCATCGCCCTGTTTTCTGCCGCTGCATGTAAACGGGGAGACCAGGCCAGCCAATCCAGCGATTCGACCGCGCGCAACCTGACGCTCGCCCCCGCCGAGTCGACGGGTCAAATGCACGACGTGCCGGCGCGCCAGCCGAATCCGCCGGCGCCACCGCAGTCGCGTCCGCCGGCGCAGCGCAATCAGACCACGCAGCCGCGGACGAATCCCCCGGCGCCCCCCGCGGCGGCGGCGATGATGAGTCTGTCGGCAGGCTCCAAGGTTGATGTCGCCGCGAACGACACGATTTCCTCGCGGACCGCCAAGGTCGGCCAAACGTTCACGGCCCACGTGGTTGAAGACGTGAGAAACGCGCAGGGCCAGGTGGTGATTCCCGCCGGCGCGATGGTCAACGGCAGTATCACGGCCGTCAAACCGGCGCCCAATCCCAAGACGCCGGGCACCTTGACGCTTGCCGTTACGAGCGTCACTGTACGTGGCAACACGTATCCCATCGACGCAACGGTAGACTCGATCGAGACGACTCACAAAGGCCGTGGCGTGACCAGTGGTGATGCGGCGAAGGTCGGTGCCGGCGCCGCGGCGGGCGCGATCCTTGGCCGGGTAATCGGCGGCAACAGCAAGGGCACGATCATCGGCGGCGTGGTGGGCGGCATCGCAGGCGCCGGCGTCGCGACGCAGACCAAGGACTCGGATATCGTGCTGCCCAAGGGGGCGCACATCATCCTCCGGCTCTCGAAGGAGCTCAGCGTATCGGCAGACTAGCGCGGTGATTCGGACCAAGTTGTCCGTGATGATGTTCCTCCAGTTTTTCATCTGGGGGGCGTGGTACACGACGATTGCCGTGTACATGACGAATCACGGGATGGAGCGACTGACCTACTGGCCCTACACGGTGAATCCGATAGCGGCCATCGTCGCTCCATTTTTCTTGGGACTCATCGCCGATCGCTATTTTGCGACGGAGAAGGTGCTCGGCGTGCTGCACGTCCTGGGCGGCATCGTGCTGTTTCTCGCGCCGCGCTTCACCGGCGCGCCGACGACCTTCATCCTGCTGCTGCTCGTCTACAACCTCTGCTATATGCCGACGCTGGGGCTCGCGAACAGCCTTGCATTTCATCACATCCAGTCGCAGGAGCAGCAATTTCCGCTGATCCGCGTGTTCGGGACGATCGGCTGGATCGTGGCGGGGTTGTTCATCAGCCTCGTGCTGGGCCCCGTGCTCGGCACGGTGGCGGAGCAGACAGCCTGGCCGATCTACTCGTCCGCGACCGCCAGCGTCCTGCTAGGACTTTACGCCTTCTCGCTGCCGCATACTCCCCCGCCCGGCAGGGGGCAGCGTGTCTCGCTGCGCAGTATTGCGGGAGTCGATGCCTTCGCCCAGATCGGCGATCGGCCATTCTACGTCTTTATCGCCGCGTCGCTGCTGCTCTGCATCCCGCTCGCGGTGTACTACAACTTCACGCAGCTGTACCTGGGCGCGGCCGGCGTCACCCGCATCGCCGCGACGCAGACGCTCGGCCAGATGTCCGAGACGATCTTCATGCTGCTGATGCCGCTCATGTTCCTGCGGCTCGGCGTGAAGAAGATGCTGATGCTGGGGATGGCGGCGTGGGTGGTGCGCTACGGGTTATTCGCGCTCGCGGCGCCGCATGCCGTCTTCTGGCTCATCGCGCTGGGCATTCTGCTGCATGGCCCCTGCTACGATTTCTTCTTCGTTACGGGCCAGATCTACGTCGACAAGAAGTCCACGCCCGCCGTGCGCGGCCAGGCGCAGGGCTTTCTCGTGCTCGTGACGTACGGCATCGGGATGTTGATTGGAGCCCAGATTGCGGGCCGGGTTTACAATCGCTTCCTGGGCGGCGCGATGGCGCTCACGCTACCGCAGTGGCAACAATTCTGGTGGATACCGGCCGCGTTTGCGGCAGCAGTACTGGTCTTCTTCGCCGCATTCTTCCGCCCGCAAGCCACCACCGAGCGAGCTTCCGCGCCAGCCGCTCACTAGTCACTTCACCGCCTCGTGCCGCACGAGAAAAAAGCCCGGGACGAGCGGCAGGATGAAGGTCAACCCCCGCAATAACACGGTGGCTGCCACTGCTGCTTCAAACGGCACCTGAAATGCGCGCAGCAGCGCAATCGCCGTCCCGTCGAACGTCCCGAGCCCTGCCGGCAGCAGCGAGATCATGGCCACCACCGATGCCATCGTGAATGCGGCGAACACGCCGGCCGGCGACGCGGTCGTGCCGAGCGACTGCAGGATGGCCCAAAGCGTTGCCGCGTCGAGCGCGATCAGCAGGAGCTGAAGCGCGGTTCCCTCGAGGAAGAACACGGCGTCCCGTAACACGTGTGGCGGATGATCGCCGATGCCGCCCAGGAATTTCTTTACGGACGTGATGTTGCGGATCCGGCGCGGCACGCGGTCACGATTGCCGCGCGTCACCCACAGCAACGCCCAGAGCAGCAAGCCGAGCAATACCGCGAAGATCGTCACGAGAATCATGATGAACCGGCTCACGTGGCTCGTGAGCCATAGAATCAGGAGCGCGGCTGACGCCGCCAGCGCGTAGGCGATGTAAAACGAAATGAGGCCGGCGAGCACCGTTGCGACCGCGCTCTGGTGCGACAGGCCGCGGCGGCCGAGCGCGCGGCCGACCATCACGTTGCCGGAGATGCCTGCGGAGGGGACAGCCTGGTCCATGAAGAGCTTCACGACGCCCAGGCGCGTCAGCTCGAACAGTGAGCGGGAGTGGCCCTGACGCACGAGCGCGCGCGACCAGACGCCGCCGGCACAGACATACGTCGCCACCTGCAAGGCGACGCCGACCAGCAGCCACAGCGGCTTCGCCTGCTTGATCAGCTTGGCGAATTCTTCTGGCTTCCCGAAATGAGTCGCAACGGCAATGACGACAGCGAGGAGGAGAATGCCGGTGATGAGGCCGGCTCTGGCGCTTAGTTTCAAGCGCTCTTATTCCAGCTCTCGCACCCAGATGTTCCGGTACCGCACCGGATTCCCGTGATCCTGCAGCGTCAGCGGCAGCTTATCCGCGTGCGCCTTGTACGGCGGGCGCGCCTTGTTCGCCGTCGGTCCCACCAGCTCGAAGTTGTCCTGAATCAGCACGCCGTTCAGGAATACCGTCATCCGTGCCGGCTTTTCCAATGAGCCGTCGGCCTTGAAGCGCGGCCGCCGGAACACAATGTCATACTCCTGCCACTGGCCGGGCGGCCGCGTGGCGTTGACGAGCGGCGGGTTCTCGCCGTAAATGGCGCCCGCCTGGCCGTCGGGATAGGTGTCGTTCTGATAGGAATCGAGCACTTGTAGCTCGTACATCGTCATCAGAAAGATGCCGCTGTTGCCGCGCTCCTGGCTTTCGCCCTTTACTTCGGCAGGCGTCGCCCACTCGATGTGCAGCTGCACATCGCCGAATCCCCGCGCCGTTTGCATCGTGCCCGTGCCGGGCTTCACCTCGACATAGCCGTCGCGCACCGTCCACTTCGCGGCGGAGCTGTCGGCCGCGCGCCACTGCGAGAGGTTCGAGCCGTCGAACAGCACAATGGCGTCTTTCGGAGGCGGCACGGAGCTCCGCGCCGGACCCGGATCCACGACGGGCGGTCGCGGGCGATCCATCGAGTGCTGAGGCCACTGCTGTCCCTGTGCCATGAGCAACAAAGCTAGCATGCCGATCACGGTTTCCAGGTTCCTTTCGCGACGGCGGGAACGAAGCTCTCGATATCCTTCGGCGGGAAATCGAGCGTGCGCCCCTGCTCGGCGCTCATGTAGGCGGTCATCAGCACCTTCACGACCTGCAAGCCGTCGTCGAAGGTGAGGGTCGGTTTCTCTCTGCCGAGAAACACGTTGACGAAGTGGCGATCCTCGGCCTCGTACCCGTATGCGGACGCTTCGTTCGCGACGACCGGCATCTGGCCCATCTCGGCATTCTGCTTCTCGACGAGATCTTCGCCGGCTTTTCCCTGCACCTCGCGGCTAAAAAAGAGCTTCAGCCCCGAGTCGAGTGAATTCCACGCGAGCGAGTATTCGGGTCCGAGCAGCTCGGCCGATAGTCGCAGGCCGGCGCCCACGAAGCTCCACGACGTGCTCGCCTCGCCCAGCACGCGGTGGCCATCGTCCGTTTCGAATTCGATCACCAGGCTGGCGAAGTCTTCCGACGGCGACTTGTCGTAGTTCACGTCCTTGCCCATCGTCGCCGTCAGCTTCTTGCTGTATGCCGGCCGGCTCCACTTGAGGCTCGCGATGTGCGCCGTCACGCGACTGGGTTTCACCGAGCTCCGCGGCTTGGTCGGATCGGTGAGGAGGTGCTGCACCAGCAGCGATGAGTGGCACATCATGTCGTTGAGCACGCCGCCGCCCTGGAGCTTCCCCTGCCAGAACCAGGGCGCGTGCGGGCCGCTGTGCTCTTCGGCGGCGCGCGCGAGGTACGGACGCCCCGTGAGCTTCGCGCCGCGGGCCCACAGCAGGTTGCGGCCCGCTTCGACTTGCGGGGCAAACAGCTGGTTCTCGAGGTAGCCATGCGGCAGGCCGACCTTGTTCACGAGATCGAGGACCTGCTGCGCCTCTTTCACGTTGCGTGCGAGCGGCTTTTCGCACGCGACGCCTTTCAGCGTGCCTTTCCCGCGCTCGATCGTGCTGACCATTTCCTCGACGTTTTCAATGCGCGCGTGGTTTGGCCCAGACAGCCAGATCGCGTCGATCGCCGGATCCTCGACCATGGCGGCGATGGATGGATAGGGCTTGGCGTCGCCAACGCCGAGTTTCTTGGCGATGCCGGCGGTCGTGGCGGCGTTCTCGGCGTTGGGACTCCACACGCCCAGGACGTCGGCATCGCGCACGCCGACGAAGCCAAGCATATGGAACTTGGCGTTGAATCCGCTCCCCACCATCCCAATCCCCAATCGCTTGGCCATTCAGTCCTCGTATTGGACGCCGAGTTTACGGAGGGCTGGATCCGGGCAGCCCTTCCATTCCGCGACAAACGTGTTGCCCTGATAATCGAGATCGGCGATGCCGATCTTGCTGGACCAGAACCCTGACGCCGTCAAGTCGCGGAACATGTTGAAGAACGCGACGCCCTGGCTGAGCTCCGCCCTGGCTTTTTTAGGCCAGGCAATATCGTCGAGAACTGCCGTTCGATTTTCAGGTGAAGCATCGAGAAACGTCTTGCCGAAGCGGTCGTAGCACTCGGCATCGAGCCAGGCGAGTCCGCCGCGCATGGGGATTTGCCCGTCGGGCCGGTCGTTCATCATGAAATCCATGAACTCAGGCACGCCGGCGTCGGTGGCGTTGCCCGAGCGCTCGTCTTTGGGAATGACGAGATCGGCCAACACGCGCACCGTCTCCCACTCGTGCGGGCTGAAGAACGTCGGCGCATATGGCGTCTGCGCTTTGATCGCCTCACGCGCGAGCCGGCCGGCGTGCGCCACGTCGTGCGGCGTCCATTCAAACGCGGTCGTCAGAAACGCGACGCCGATCGCTCCCAGTGCTTCCCGGCGCGACATTTCCGACCGTCGCTCCGATTGTCCGAGCGTCCGCTTATTCATAGCGCCCTCTTTTTCATCTGATCCGCGATGTAATCGCTCGCGCGCCACGACAGCGCGAGGATGGTCCACGTGGGATTCTTGTCCGCTTGCGATACGAACGGTCCGCCGTCCGTCACGAACAAATTCTTGACCTCATGCGCCTGGCAGTTGCCGTTCACCACCGAGGTCTTCGGGTCGCTGCCCATGCGCGCGCCGCCGAGCTCGTGAATGATGACGCCGCCCGCGGCGATCCCGTACCCATCGTCCCTGCTCGGCATCGGCGAATTTGCCTCGCCGCCCATCTCGGCAATCAAGGCACGGAAGGTTTCCTGCATATGCTTTACCTGCAGATACTCGTGATCGGTCCACTTCCAATGGAAGCGCAGTGCCGGGATTCCCCAGCGGTCCACGACATTGGGATCGATCTCGCAGTAACTGCCGTCGTTGGGAATCATCTCGCCCCGGCCCGAGAACCCGATGTAGGCGCCGTAGTAGCGGCGATAGTCCTGCTTGAGCTGCTTGCCGTAGCCGCCGCCCTGACGCTGCTGGATGCCGCCCAGGATGCCGTATTCCGGCAGGTCGGCGCCTCCCCACACCTCGATGTGATACCCGCGCGGGAAGTCGAGCTTCTTGTTGTCCAGCCACCACGGCATGTACACATGCATGCCGCCCACGCCGTCGTGATTATGGGGGACGTGGTCCATCATCTTGGGAATGAAGCCGCCCACATCGGTGCCGGTTGTGTCGGTGAGGTACTTGCCCACGGTGCCGCTGCCGTTGGCGAGGCCGTTCGGGAATAGCGCCGACTTGGAGTTGAGCAGCAGCCGAGCAGTCTCGCACGCGCTCGCGGCGACGACGACTGCCCGCGCGTCGACGTGGTGCTCGCTGCCGTCGGTCGTGTTGATGTAGGTGACGCCGCTCGCCTTCCCGCCTTTATCGACCGTCACCTCCCGCGCCATCGCGTTCGTGACCAGGGTCAGCTTGCCGGTGCTCAGCGCCGGAGCAATGAGGACGTTGGTCGACGAGAAGTTCGAATTGGTCTTGCACCCGCGATTGCACTGGCCGCAGTAATGGCAGGCGGCCCGGCCGTTGAGTGGCTTGGTGAGAATCGACAGGCGCGACGGGATGCAGGTGACATTGAGGCGTCGCGCCGCTTGCTGTACCAGCAGCTCGTAGCAGCGGGGCTTTGGCGCCGGCAAAAAGATGCTGTCGGGCGCATTGGGGAGATTTTCCTTGCTCCCGAAGACGCCAATCAGCTGCTCGACCTTGTCGTAGTAGGGCGCGACGTCGGTGTAGCTGATGGGCCAGTCGTCGCCGAGTCCATCAGTCGTCTTGTTCTTGAAGTCGCGTGGGCCGAACCGCAGCGAGATGCGACCCCAGTGGTTCGTCCTGCCGCCGACCATGCGGGCGCGCCACCAGCGGAATTTGTCGCCTTGTGCAACGGTGTAGGGCTCGCCGGGGATTTCCCAACCGCCGATGCAGCCGTCAAACTCACCGAAGGGCTTGAGCCTCGTAGATGCCCCGCGGCGCGGCGAATCGTACGGCCACGTGAACATGGCCGAGTCCTTTGTGTTGTCCCACGGACCGCCCGCCTCGAGCACCGTGACGTTGAGGCCGGCGCGCGTAAGGGCGTAGGCTGCCATTCCGCCGCCCGCTCCCGAGCCGACGACGCACACATCGACGGGGCCTGCCTGGGCACGCAAGCGCATTCGAGCTCCCAATCTCATTCCAACGGGTGAGCGCTCAATCCAACGAACGGAAACCTGCGGGTGATACCCGGGCCTCGGCTAGAGTGCTTTTTTTGCCGTTATGCAGTCTACTCACGAACCGAGAGGAACCCATGACCCGGAATAACTGGATCGCCTTGGCCGTTTTGGCGAGCGTCGGCACCTTCGGCGCCTGTTCGCCAAAAGGCGGGCAAGCTGGCCAGCCCGATCGCGCTGTGGACCAGCAGAATCAGGCTTCGGATCAGTACAAGAGCAATAACCGCGACAACACGGCGCGCGACGCGACGGACCTGCCCGTCTCGTTTACGGTCCCGGCCGGTACCAAAATCGACCTGACCATCAACGACGAGCTGAGCTCCCGCAAGAACAAGCCGGGCGACACGTTCACCGCCAAGGTCGTGACTGACGTGCGCGACCCGTCTGGCAACATTGTGATCGACAACGGCTCGACCGTGAACGGCACGGTGGTGGCCGTGAAGCCGGCTCCAAATCGCCGCACCCCGGGCACGCTGACGCTCGCGGTGTCGACGATTGAAACGAATGGCAAGACCTTCCCGATCCGGGCGACGATCGACTCGGTCAAGCCCGAGTACCGCAAGCAAGACATCAACGGCAAGGACGCCGCGAAAGTTGGCGTTGGTGCCGCAGCCGGTGCGGTGGTCGGTCAGGTAATCTCCAAAAACACCAAGGGCACCGTGATCGGCGCCGTGGTGGGTGGCATGGCCGGTGCCGGCGTTGCCGCTGAGACGAAGGACATGGACATCGTGCTGCCGGACGGCGCGCATTTCATCATCAGCGTGACCGAGCCGATGACGGTTGCCGTCAACCGCGATGATCTTAAGGATCGCCGGAACGACGCCGCCGACCGCAAGGCGGATTCGGCCAAGTCCAAGAGCCGTACCTACTAAATAATCAGTAGCCTAAAGCGCCGCCGGCGGACCGTGGGTCGATAACACCCACCCATCCGCCGGCGGTTTTTTGTATGGCCGCCACAGTGCCGCTGCCGCCGCGCCGGTCCACCTGATGGCCCATCGCCTCGAGCGCCTGGACCGTGGCATCACTCAGGCCGCCGCGCTCGGAGCGGATGATGTCCGGCAGCGCCTGATGATGAAAGCGCGGCGCGGCCACGGCGTCCGCCAGCGACATCTTCTGATCCACCACGTTCAGTATCACCTGGGCGACGGTCGTGATGATCGTCGGGCCGCCGGGTGTGCCAAGCACCATGTAGAGCTGACCGGCCGGATCGAGCACGATCGATGGCGTCATTGCCGATAGCATGCGCTTGCCGGGCTGAATCGCATTGGCCTCACCCTGGATGAGCCCGAACATGTTGGGCTTCCCCGGCGCGGATGTGAAATCGTCCATCTCGTTGTTGAGCAGGAATCCCGCCCCCGTTACCGTCACGGCACTACCGAACCCGCCGTTCAGCGTCGTGGTGACCGCCACCGCGTCGCCGTTGCCGTCGACGATCGAGTAGTGCGTCGTCTCCAGCGGCTCACCGCCGCTCGTGCTGATCGGCGGGGTCGGTGTCGCGCGCTTCGGGTCGATCTGGCCGCGCAGCGTCGCTGCATACGATTTCGAGAGTAGCCGGTCGAGCGGCATCTGCACGAAGTCGGGATCGCCGAGGTAGCGGTTGCGGTCGATAAACGCTCGCCGCATCGCTTCAGTCACGAGATGCACGTACTCCGGCGTCCCGAACGGCGGCAGTGTGGGATATCCCTCGAGAATATTGAGCAGCTCGCCCATCGTCACGCCGCCCGAGCTCGGCGGCGGCATCGAGAAAATCGTGTACCCGCGGTAGGTCAGGCGGACAGGATCGCGCCACTTGGCCTGATAGCGCGCGAGGTCTGCTTTTGTGATCAGCCCGCCGCCGCGCTGCATTTCGGCGACGATCAGGTCGGCGATCTGGCCGCGGTAGAAGACGTCGGGACCGGAATCGCTGATCAGCCGGAGGGTGCGCGCGAGATCGGGCTGGCGCCACATCGTACCGGGCGCGGGCGCGCTGTCGTTGACGAGGAACTGCGCCCGGCTCGCGGGGAAGCGCGCCAGCGTCTCGCGCTCCCAGCCGATCGAGCGGCTGCGCGCCGTGTCGATCACATGTCCCTCGGCCAGCCGGATCGCGGGCGCGAGCACGGCGGCCCACGGCAGTTTGCCGTAGCGCTTCCAGGCCGCGTGCATCCCCGCCACGCTACCCGGCACGCCGGCCGCGAGATGCCCCACGAGGCTCTTGTCCGTCACGTTGCCGGCAGAGTCGAGATACATGTCGTGGGACGCACCGGAGGGGGCCGCTTCGCGATAGTCGAGCGCCGTCACTTCACCGGCCGCGGTGCGATGCACGATGAATCCGCCGCCGCCGATGTTGCCGGCATCGGGCAGGACGACCTCGAGCGCGAACCCGACGGCGAGGGCGGCGTCGATGGCGTTGCCGCCTTCCTTCAGGATCTCGACGCCGGCGGCGGTCGCGAGCGGATGCGCCGTCACCACCATCGCATGCGCCGCACTGACCGGCTTCGATTTGAGCGTCCAGGTCGCGGGAAAAGGTGCTTCCACGCGGGCGGGCTTGGCGCAGCCAACCGCTATCAGGATGAGGACCGCCGAGAGCTTTCGCATTCGGTAATCTTGCGTCTATTTCCTTGCCATGACAACGCACGATTTCTCGGACCCGCGGGCGACGGAGCAAAGAAACCAGCGTACGCAGCGAATCGATACGGCGTCCAGTCTGGAGATCGTGGATTTGATGAATGCGGAGGACGCTACCGTCGCTACGACGGTGCGGGGTACGCGGGAGCAGATCGCCCGCGCCATCGACCTGGTGGTCGAAGCATTTCGCAGCGGCGGCCGCCTCATCTATGTCGGCGCCGGCACCTCCGGCCGGCTCGGTGTGCTCGACGCTGCCGAGTGCCCGCCCACGTTCAGCGTCCCCCCAACGCTGGTGACCGGGGTGATCGCAGGCGGCTACGGGGCATTGGTGAAGAGCGTCGAGGGCGCTGAGGACGACATCAACGCCGGGATGGCAGCGGTGGATACGGCGGGCGTAACGAAGCGCGACGTCCTCATGGGCATCGCGGCAAGCGGCACGACGCCGTACGTGCGGGGGGCGCTGGGCCGCGCGCAGACGATCGGCGCTAGCACGATCTTCTTTACCTGCTCGACGCCCCCCAAAGTGCTCGCCGAAACCTGCGACGTCGTCATCAATCCCGTCGTCGGGCCCGAAGTCCTGACCGGCTCGACGCGACTCAAATCCGGCACCGCCACGAAGCTCGTGCTCAACACGCTCACCACCGGCGCGATGATCCGGATGGGCAAAGTCTACGGCAACATGATGGTCGATCTGATGGCGCTGAGCGAGAAACTGCGGGATCGCGGCCAGCGGATCGTCATGGAGTGTGCGGGTGTGAGCCGCGAAGAGGCGCGTGCTGCGATCGACCGCGCCGAGGGGAGCGTGAAGCTCGCGATCGTCATGGCACGGCGCGGCGTCTCGGCGGCCGAAGCGCGAAGGCTGCTCCAGGCGGCCGGCGGTTTCGTGCGCCCCGTCGCCGGTGACCCGCCCGCGGTTCAACAGCGCTCGTGACGGAGTCGCTGGCAGTAGGCGTCATGTCGGGCACGTCGCTCGACGGGATCGCCACGGCGCTGGTGCGGGTGCGCGACGACGGCGTCGAACTGGTCGCGTTCCGGCAGGAGCCGTATAGCACCGCCGAGCGGGGCGCGATCATCGACGCGATGGCGCGCGGCACGCCCAGGGACGTTGCCTTCCTCCACGTCGCGCTCGGCGAGCGGTTCGCCGGCGCGGTGCTCGCGCTGCTCGCGCAGGCGCGGGTGTCGCCGAAAGACCTCGCATTCGTTGCGTCGCATGGCCAGACGATCTGGCACGAGCCCGGCCGCGCCACCTTCCAGCTCGGCGACGCCGCGGTGCTGGCCGAGCGGATCGGCGTGCGCGTGGTGAGCGATTTTCGCGCGCGCGATGTGGCGGCGGGAGGGCAGGGCGCGCCACTCGTGCCGCTCGCCGACGTCATGCTCTTCGGTCATGAGCAGCGCGGCCGCTGGCTGCTCAATATCGGTGGGATGGCGAACGTGACCTGGGTGCCGCGGCGCGGCGTGACGGAAGGTGCGTTTGCGTTCGATACGGGGCCCGGCGTCGCGGTGATCGACGCGATCACGCGGCGCGTCGATCCCGCTGCCACGTTCGACGAAAACGGCGAGCGCGCGCGGCGGGGCCGGCCGGTGAAGAAGCTGCTCGAGGAGCTGCTCGCCGATCCGTACTTCGGTCAAGCGCCTCCCAAGAGCACGGGCCGCGAGCGCTTCGGGATCGCCTATGGGGACCATCTGCTCGCCGGCGTGAAGAAGGCCGGCGGGTCCGACAATGACGCCATCGCGACCGCCACGGCGCTGACGGCGGAGACGATTGGCCGGGCGATCGAAACCTGGGGAAAAGGGGAAGGGGGAAGGGCCAAGGGGGAGGGGGACAACACCGCCGAGATCGTCATCTCGGGCGGCGGCGCGAAGAATCCGGCCCTGGTCGAGCGGCTCGCGGCCAAGGTGCAGCCGCGCCCGGTCGTGCTGTTCGATCAGGTGTTCTTCAACGGCGAAGCGAAGGAAGCGGTCGCGTTCGCGTTTCTGGGTTATCAAACCGTGAGCGGCAAGCCTGGCAATCTGCCGGCCGCGACCGGCGCGCGCGGGCCGCGCATCCTGGGCCACATCACGCCGCCATGACGCGCGCGCGCCTCGTCTGTCCGGCGGTGCGCTGGCGGCGCGGGTCGTTCAAGTCCGAACAAGCCAACATCGAGCAGGCGCTCGCCGCCGGCGTCGGCGGATTCATTCTGTTCGGCGGCACGCGCAGCGCCGTCGCGACGCTCACGCGCGCGTTGCGCGACCGCGCGCGCCGTCCTCTCTTGATCGCCTCCGACTTCGAGCGCGGGCCCGGCCAGCAGATCCGCGGGCTTACCGAGCTCCCGCCGCCCGCGGCGCTCGGCTACCTCAACGATCTCGATGCCACGTATCACTGCGGCCGGATCACTGGCAGCGAGGCGTTGGCGGTGGGGATCAACTGGGTGTTCGCGCCGGTGTGCGATCTGGACATCGAGCCCAAGAATCCGATCGTGCAGACGCGCTCGTTCGGCGCCGATCCTTCGATCGTGGGCTCGCACGCGGCGGCGTGGATCAAGGGATGTCAGGAGCAGGGTGTGATGGCATGCGCCAAGCATTATCCGGGTCACGGCCGCACCACGACCGACTCGCACGAAGGATTGTCGATCGTCGAAGCCGTGGACGATGAGGTGCTCCACAACGACGTCGTGCCGTTCAAGGCTGCGGTGGACGCGGGTGTTGCGAGTGTCATGCCGGCATTCGTGTCCTATCCCCGGTGGGACGCGAGCGGGGCTGCCGCGACATTCTCGCCGATCATACTCGGCCACCTGCGCGACACGATCGAGTTTCGCGGGCTCATCGTCACCGACGCATTTATCATGGGCGGCGCGACGGCGGCGGCCCCGGAGGGAAGCGCGGCTGGGGCCGCGATTGCCGCCGGGTGCGACATGCTGCTCTACCCCACGGACTGGGTTGGTGTGGTGCGCGCGTTGGAACGAGTGGCGCCGGATCGTGCGGCGCAGGCTTTGGCGAGATATGAGGAAGCGCTCGCGTTCGTGAACCGCGGCCCAGCGGCTCAGGGTCAACAAGCTCTGGATGATTCGATGCTGATCGAACACCAGCGCGTCGCGGATGGCCTGGCGGATCGGGCGGTGCACATGCTGCGCGGCGAGGCGCCGGAGCTGGGCAAGGCAGTGAGCATCACGATCGTCGACGACGATGTGGGCGGACCCTATTCGATCCCGCCGCGCGACGTGTTTACGCGCGAGCTGCTGGGCCGAGGCGTCGGCGTTCCGCGGCATCCAGAGCCTGGCACTCGGCACGTCGTGCTCGTCTACGCCGAGCCCAGATCATGGAAGGGCCGAGCGGATCTGGGCGCGCGGTCGGTGGCGGAGCTCGAGCGACTGGTTCCGCAGGCCTCGCTGGTGATTCTGTTCGCCCATCCGCGGCTGGTGGCGCAGATCCCGGGGGATGTGCCGGTGTTGTGCGCGTGGCATGGGCAGGCGCTGATGCAGCGGGCCGCGGCGCGGTATCTCACGCACTGACCTCGTCTCCGACAGGCGCGCGAGGACGCCGGTTCGCGCGTTTTTCTGGTCCCTCATCTCCACGAGACCATGGTGCAGCGGGCGTTCAAAGGACGCGCGCGGGCGACCGGGATCGCCAAACGCGCGAGCTGTCATACGCTGCGTCACTCTTTCGCGACCCACCTGCTGGAAGCTGGGTACGACATTCGCACTGTCCAGGAGCTGCTGGGTCATCGCGACGTGTCGACGACCATGATTTACACCCACGTGCTCAACCGTGGTGGTCGAGGCGTGAAGAGCCCGGCAGACATGCTGTAATATTAGGTTTAGGCAGACCGGCCTATTTCGTTACGGAAGCGCGGATCAATGGATTAGATAGCGAGCGAAATGTGACAAACGGTTTATATAGTCCGTCGAATTCTCGTTAGGCCGCCCTTCTTGTCGAGGAGACCGAGAGACCCTTGCAGGTTGCAGTGCCTCGCGATCCGCCGCCGCGTTTTCCAGATCGCTGCGTCGTTTGTGGACGTGAGCGCCCAGGGGCAACCGCTTTGTTGTTCGCCCAGGTTCCAAGGGGCTCACGATTCACGGATTCCTATTCTGTCATCGTTCCGTGTTGCCGCCGCCACGCGCTCCTGCTTCGTTTCAGGCGTCTAGGAGCGTCTATCTTGCTCTGGTCGCTCTACCTCGCGGCCTTCGTGCTGGCCGTCGATCGGTCAGCATCAAAGCAGCAAGTGGTCATCGCCGGAGCGGTAATATTCAGCGTCGTCATGCTTGGGCGTGCTGCCGCCGAGCGTCTGTTCCCCCCGCGATTCTACATCGAAGCGTCGTCTGATTCAGTCACATTTCTCTTTCGAGATCTCGACTTGGGCTACGATTTCCGTGCGCTCAATCCAGGCGCTCGCGACACGGGCGGCCTAACAAGCGCTTGAAGCTGACGGCGCGCGTAGATTAAGGAATGAATCTTTCATCTGCGCGCCGCAGCTTAAGCGCGATTCGTTAGGCCGCCCGATTCAGTCTATTCCTACCCGAGGTCTCCATGCAGTATCTCGTCATTGAGAACTTCCGCGGCCGTGATCCTGTCCCAGTCTATCGGCGCTTCCGCGATCGTGGTCGGCTTGCGCCGGAAGGTTTGAAGTACATCGGCAGTTGGATCACCGACGACTTGGCGCGCTGCTATCAAGTGATGGAGTGCGCAGATCGCAGCCTGCTCGACCAGTGGATTTCGCAGTGGCGCGACCTGGTCGACATGGAGGTTCTGCCGGTACTGTCGTCAGCTGAAGTGCAGGCGCGGCTCGTCGGGCGTCTGTGAGGCGGCGGCCTAACAAGCGCTTGAAGCTGCCGGCGCGCGTAGATTGTGGAATGAATCTTTCTTCAGCGCGCCGCAGCTTAAGCGCGATTCGTTAGGCAGCGCCCTCGCAATGATCGGTCGCCCTTTTGCGGTGTACTTTCCAGCGTGATGACGGCCCTCACACGGATGCTAGTGGCCCTCTCTTTCGTACTCGCTGCTTGCGGGGGCGGCATCAACCCCTTGGCCCCGGTGCCGAGCGAGGTGCGCGCAGCGTCTGAGCGCGCCCTAGTCGGTGGTGTGTCGGTACAGCTGGAGACCTACCTCTACCGCGATTTCGCACCGACCTCACCTGTCGATGGAAAGCCGCTCATTGCGGGCTTGCGACTAAAGAGTGCAGACGCCAGTCCACTCCCTTCAACGGTCCATGCCGATTCGGTGTGGATTATTAATCGCGCGGCCGTCTGGGCCGCGCCGGTAGCAGAAGAGCAACCGCGGTCCGATCCCTTCTACGTGGATCTAGTTGCGCGTGAGGGACCCAAATGGGGACCGGGCATCGAAGTTGACGTGGTCTTGCTGCTGCGCGATGAGAGCGGGAACCGTGTCTACATCCGGGCGAAGACCCAACCAATCCACCGTACTGACTGAGCGTGATTCGGGCGCTGCCTAACACGCGCCTGAAGCTGGCGGCGCCGTTTTGCAGTGGTAGTCTTCTATTGTGAAATCCTCTAGCCGGCGCCGCAGCTTAGGCGCGATCCGTTAGGCGTCCAACCAGCTTCCGGTGGTATGTGAATGGCTCACCCTCCTGACCACGAACAGGATGAAGGCGACGAGATAGTTGCGGGCGGAGACCTCGACGACATTCGTGTGTCACTTCGCGTGATCGGCGACGACCTGGAACCCGATGACGTCACTCGCCTTCTCGGAGTCGAACCCTCCACCGCGGCTAAGAAGGGCGCGTTTCGGAAAGGCACCAAGAGCCAGACTCCTCAACGTACGGGCATCTGGACACTCGACCTCGGTAGGTCGCGCGAATGGCTCTTGGAAGACCTCATAACGGCGGTTCTAGACCGAATACCGGTGTCTCTCGACGTTTGGCGACAGCTCGGTTCCCGTTACAAGGTTGATATATTCTGCGGACTGTTCCTTGAGCGCTGGAATCGAGGCGTTGATCTATCGCCCGGTATCCTTCACCGGATAGCCGAGCGTGGGTT
>Ga0136846_1233786_pt1 | contig 15972 bp, 15 predicted proteins | sample HopSoiMetagenom2_FD_96841 | JGI IMG/M metagenome (GOLD analysis project Ga0136846, IMG submission 96841) | Grasslands soil microbial communities from Hopland, California, USA - 2 Assembly 2016 (version 4) | ecosystem: Environmental > Terrestrial > Soil > Grasslands | place: USA: Hopland... | reverse complement strand
TTTCCAGAAAGTGCTTCAACGATGCCTCCGGTGACCCGAAGCGATTCGTGGGCTTCAGAGGCTCGGGTGCTTGCGCCTTGTGGCTGCGATCCGGAACACCCTTCAGCACCATCTCGTCGATTGCTTTCACGTCCTCGTTTTCTTTGCGCGCCGGAGCTTTCATCACGTTGGTGGTAACGTTGCCCTCGAGGTAGTCCTCCGCGGCAGCGATGTGCTCCACCACTTCTGCAATCGACCAGCGATCGGGACCCGGCTTGAAGTTCCACTGGTTTGCACTCAGGCCCTGGGTAGCATCAACAATTCCCTGGCGAGTACTTTCCAAATACTTGAGCGCGCTGTCGCGATCTGCTGGTGTGAGCTCCGGGGTCGCTGCCTGCGCCAGCGTGAGGCAACACAGGCAAACCAGTAAGGCAAGGCACAATTGCTTCATATCTCACTCTCCAAATCTTTGTCATGTTTCTTGACGTACTCTGAACGTATTCGACGCCCAATCGCCCAGCGTCGATTCGGAATTTCAGAAACTCAGCGGAATGAGGTCTCGCCGCTGCTACTCGTCCGATGTGCTGACATGGCTGGTGTCCCCGCTCAGCAACTGTAGGGCGTGGGGCAGGATATCGATCACGGCTTCAAGCGACTCAACAGCGCCATTCGGACTACCCGGTACGTTCAGGATCACAGAATGCCCGCGAACGCCGCATATTCCGCGGCTGAGTGCGGAAAAAGGGGTCTTCTTCGAACCTTCCAGCCGCATGCGCTCGGCGACGCCATCCACGATCCGCTCACAAATGGCGCGCGTAGCTTCAGGCGTCACGTCGCGCTCAGCCAAACCTGTGCCGCCGGTAGAGACCACCAGACGAGCCTTTTCAGCCAACTGCAACAACGCATTTTCAATGTGAGTGCGATCGTCGGGGATCACTTCCGTCGCCACCACCTTAAAGTTGCGCTTCTGAAGAGCTGCAACCAGAGCAGGGCCGGAGACATCCTCGCGTTCCCCGCGCGAAGAAGAATCACTTACGGTCAGGACAGCGGCCGTGAGCAGCTCAGGTGTCGAGGAGAACATCCTCTTCTTCCTCGGCGGCATCGCGCCGCGATTCATCCAGCAGACGCAAGCCCTCCATCAGCAGACCTTGCGTATTGAGAGTAGTGCTCTCTTCTGCAGTCTTGGCTTCGAAATCTATTTGGAAATTGCCCCCCGTCCAGCGCAGAACTTTAAACACTGCCTCGTTACCGCTCAATTCACCATAGGTCGCATGCATGACCTGGCCTTCTCGAAAATACATCTGGCAGCGGTCTGGGTCGTTCTTGAGAGTCAGTAGGCAGCTCTTGCGCCCCATCTCCAGCGATTGCACAAGATCGATCACATTCATCTGCGAGAGATTGCCACGCACAATGCCGTCGCTTGAAACCGACTTGGCCATCTTTTCCAGCGCGATCTTGTCGATCACCTTCTTGATGCGATGGGTAGCCTCCTTGAGGAAAAAGGGTTTCTCGAGATAGTCGTCGACCGGATCCTGCGCTGAAAGCCGTTCTGTTATGTCACTCTTGGTTGCAAGCAGGATTACGGCGATTCCCGCTGTCGATGTCCGGCTCTTGAGCTTTTCCATGAGCTGCCGCCCGTCCATGCCCGGCATGCGGTAATCACTCACCAGCAGATCAGGAGGGTCGTCTACTGCCTTCAGCAAGGCGTCGGGCCCGTCACTCGCTGTCTTCACCTCAGCCATTGACGAAAGCGCGTGCTGGAGCATTCCCAAGACCATGGGATTATCGTCGACGAGCAGCACTTTGACGTTCGCAGACATACGCGGTGGTTACGTCTTCCTGCGCCGGAAATCTCCACTCTTTCCGCCTGACTTCCGCTCGAGCACTATGTGTCGAATCTCAATTCCCTTGTCGAGAGCCTTACACATGTCATACACCGTCAGCGCCGCCACGCTGGCAGCAACCAGGGCTTCCATCTCCACACCGGTGACGGCGGTAGTGGTTACTTTTGAGGTAATGGCGACGCCATTCTCGCACAGCCGCATACGTACATCAATGTGGGAAAGCGGCAGAGGATGGCACATCGGGATCAACTCGGCGGTTCGCTTCGCCGCCATGATTCCAGCCAGACGAGCAACTTCGAGCGGATCGCCCTTCGGGTTGGCCGGCAGCGCCTTCAACAGCGCTGGTTTCATGACTACCATCGCGCTCGCTTCCGCTTTGCGTTTGCTCTGGGCTTTAGCGGAAACGTCCACCATGCGGGCGCGTCCCTCGCTGTCGTAATGAGAAAGCTTGCGTGCCATCTACTTCTCCATCTTACATGCTGAGTGTTCATTGTCGGACGGAACGAGACTTATTCGCGTAGCGGAGAATCGGGGCACGCTATCGCAACATGATTGGCACCCACTCGCCCGCAGGGATGCGTTCGCGGTCAGGAGGGATTACCACATAGCAGTTCGCACGCGCCGTGCTCGCGATATCGCCCGAGCCGCGCCAGCGGGAAAGCTCGACTTCCGCGTGCTCGAATTCTCCGGAAAGAATCCCTGGCAAGAATCTCTTCAGACCGGTCCTGGTTTTGATCTCGGATTTCAGCCTGGCCCGAAGAAAGGTCAGCTTCTGAGAAGTTCTCCCGGATAAAGCGTCGAGCATCGGACGAACAAACAATTCGAATGTCACCATGGTTGAAACCGGATTGCCAGGAAGGCCGAAGAAATACTTCTCACGCACCCGCCCAAACACGATCGGGCGCCCCGGCTGAATTTGCGCTCCCGTAAAGAAAAACTCAGCCTTCAACTCCGCCAGAACCTCTTCGACCAAATCGTACTTTCCCATCGAAACGCCGCCCGCTAACAGCAGCAGGTCAGCCCGCAATCCTTCCCTGATGAGTGCGCTCAGGCGCGTGGGCTCGTCCGGCGCAATTGACAGAAGCACGGGCACTGCACCTGCTTTCTGCACTTGTGCCGCTATCGAATAGGTGTTTGAGTTGCGAATCTGTGTGGGGCCAGGCTGGACGTCAATGGGGACAACCTCATCGCCCGTGGAAATAATCGCAATCCTCGGCTTGCGATAGACAAGAAGCTCAGCCTTGCCGATCGAAGCAGCGACCGCGATTACAGCTTCGTCCAGTTGAGTGCCGGGAGCAGCAAGCAGATCTCCGGCACCCGCTTCCGAACCAGCAGGCACAATGTTCTCCCCTGCTGTGATTCCTTTGTTGATGTTTACGGTAGCGCCCTCGCGTGAAGTGTATTCCACCATGACCACAGCGTCTGAGCCCGGCGGAGCCGGAGCGCCGGTCATGATTCCAACTGCCTCGCCTCGTGCAACATTCGTGGGAATGTCGTCCGGCCCGGCGCCGGCCTTGATCTCGCCGATGATCCTGAGACTCGCGGGAAGCTGCACCAGATCGGCGGCGCGAACGGCATACCCATCGCGAGCTGCACGAGCAAAGGGCGGGAAGTCTCGGTCTGCGTGCAAGGCCTCTGCAAGTACGCGTCCCGCGGCATCCAGAAGTCCCAGTCGCTCTTTGTCCTCACCGCGGACCTTACGCGCATGCTCCTCAACCGCGTGGCGAGCCTCTTCAAACGATAGGACCGAAACCTGAGATGGCACTGGCGGCATCGAGACGATCATACGAGTCAGAAGACGAGATTGTCGATTGAGCTTGGAGGATTCGGAGGCAGCTTTCAGGACCTGGCGTGAACTATTCGCGAACCAGCCCTTGCTGCCCCAATGCGGTCCTCAGAGTGGTAGGACTGGTAGCGTAGCTGAGTGCAGTCTCCGCATCTATGATTCCGTCCTCCAGGAGCTTGTGAAGCTCGCCGTCGAAGTACTGCATACCGTCGTCCGGGCTGGATTTCATCGTCTCGAGAAGCGTGTGAGCGTCACGCTCGCCGTTTTCAATGCACGTACGCGTGTGCACGTTTGCCTTCAGAATCTCCAGCACAGGGATTCTTGCGCTGCCGTCCGCGCGAGGAATCAATCTTTGCGAAACGATGTAACGGAACGATTTCGCGAACCGGGTTCGTACCGACTGCTCCTCAGCGGGACTAAAGGAGGTCACAAACCGGCGCACTGTCTTAGTCACATCCAGCGTGTTCATGCTCGAGAGCACAAGGTGGCCAGTTTCCGCCGCGTCCAGAACGGTCTCCATGGTCTCGCGATCGCGGATTTCGCCGATCAGAATCACTTTAGGCGACTGCCGCAGCGCCGCGCGAAGAGCCAGTCCGATGCTCGGAGCATCGCAATGCAGCTCACGCTGATGAATGGTCGAGCGTTTGTGGTTGTGTAGGAACTCAATGGGATCTTCGATGGTGATGATGTGGTAACTATGGCGCTGGTTTATGTAGTCCAGAATGGCTGCCAAAGTTGAGGATTTCCCACAACCCACGGCTCCCGTCACCAGCACGATTCCGTTCTTCAGATCTGCAATGTGGGCTAACTGCTCGGGCAAATTCAGGGTTGCGAAGTCCGGGATCACTGTCGGAATGACACGCATCACCACGGCGCAACTGCCGCGCTGAATGAATACGTTCACCCGGAAACGCGCCTGCCCCGGCAAGCCATAGGACACGTCGCATGCTCCTTGTTCCCGGAGCGTATTGATCGCTTGCTTGTTATTTCCAATCAAGTCGGAGGCGATGTGGCGCGTGTGATCAGCCGTGAGGACCGCCAGTCGCGGAACTTGCACAGGAACCAGGTGTCCGTGAATTTCTACCTGAGGAGGGCGGCCGGGCGAGAAGATCAGGTCGCTCACGCCTTCTGAGGCTCGCAGCATGGCGGCCAACAGCGCCTCGGTGGCCCGAGAGTTGGGCCCATCGGGCAGTTCCAGAGGCAACGAAATGGGAGCCATTCCTGGTGCAGCCATATAGATTGCTGGTGGGTTCAACCGCCGGGGGAGGGGCTGGACGTGCGGTCAGACCAACAAACAAATTTAGCGTGGAGTGAGAGCAGATCCTAGGAAGAACGTCATGGTCATGCACCTTCGTAATGAGCAGCTTGGGATAGTAGCTGGTCACTCCTTCGCACCCTTCGCGTTGCCGTCCCCAACGCACACATGCGCTGCGTGGACGAATGCCAGGATCAAATGCGAATTGCTAACCACCAATCACCGGACAGCTAACGACCCACAAGAAAAAAGGGCAGCCGCAGCCGCCCCTGACACAACTGGGCTTCTTACTTCGTCTTGCTCGCCTTCTTCTTGCCGAAACTGGTCTGCACGCTCGAGCCGATACTGGCCAGCATGTCTTTCGCGGGCTGCGCGAACTGGCCGTTAGGCTGGAGTTCGAGATACTTGTTGAACGCGTCAGCAGTGCCCTCGGGGGCCACCATCTTATCGCCTTGCAGAGTCGCCTTGCCGATCATGTTCACACCAAGCCAGTAGTAGGAATCGGCGCGATTGGGATCCGCGGCGATGGACTTCTTGAATGAGGCAATCGCGTCATCTACCTTGCCAGTATTCGTAAGAACCGCGCCCAGGTTGAAGTAAAACATCGCAGCCCGGGTAGGATCGAGCGTAGCCGCTTGATTGTATGACTTGATCGCTTCATCGACCTGACCGGCCTTGGTCTGGGCCTGGCCGAGGTTGTTGTAGTAGTCGGCCGTCGGCTTAAGCGCAATTGCCTTTTGATAAGCAGCGACCGCTTGCTCGTACTGCTGCTTGGCAGCCGCCCGATCAGTTGTCTCCAGTTTCTTGCCGTTGCCAGAGTAGGCGTCGCCTAGTGTGAACCAGATCAAGTCTTTATTCGGATCCACTTGCGTCGCCTCGGTCATGACCTGCACGGCTTGGTCATAACTCCCGGCGGTCATGTCTTGACGAGCCAGCGCCAACTTCTCGTTGAGCGCCTTGATGTTCATGTTTTCTTTCTGAGCCTTCGCTGCCTGCTCCTGCTGTGCCTTGACCTGCTCCTGGGTCATGCCGGCGCCCTTGGCGGCTTGCGCCTGCTCCTTGGCCAAGTCAAAGTCGAGCTTATTGGCCTCTTCATCGAGACCAACGTTTACACCGTTGAAATGGAATATCTCCTGGCCATCCTTGGAGAGTGTGACCTTGTACTTTCCTGGAGCGACGCCCAGCGAGAAAAATTCGCCCTTGTTATTGGTCTTCAGGCTGTATTTGCGGCCGGTGTCCAGGCTTTGGTATTCAACCGTTGCTCCTGCGATGGGTTTGCCCTGCTGGTCCTTGCAGACACCCTTTACGGTGCCCGTGGCCTGTGCGAAGACGGGGGATGCGCATAATCCCGCGATCAGGGTGGCGAGTAATACCACGATCAACTGACGCTTCATAGTTTGCCTCCGCGGCGAAATCTAAGTTAATTGCAGAATTTAGATTGCACATTGCAGAAGACGTAAGCAGCTGATTAACTTCTGCAATCTGAAACCTACATCCGTAAAGCACCGCCTTCAGGCGAGGCGCGCGACCGACTCCACATACGAAATCGGATCAGAAACGCCCGCCTCCTGAAAGGCTCGCAGGCGCAAAACACAGCTGTCACAAACGCCGCAGGCGCTATCGTCGCGGGTGTAGCACGACCACGTTAAATCGAACGGAGCGCCCAATTCAAGACCGAGCCTCACAATCGCCGATTTACGCATCCCGATCAGAGGAGTTACAACTTTAATTTCGCCTTCTTTGGTCCCGGTCCGTATAACTTCGTTGAAGGCCTCGTAGTATGCCGGACGGCAGTCCGGATATCCGGAACTGTCTTGCTCTACCGCGCCGATGTATATCTTACGAGCACCCAAAACTTCTGCCCAGCTCACCGCGACCGACAGCAGATGCGCATTCCGAAAGGGCACGTACGTGACCGGAATGTCCCCGCCAATGTCTCCAGACTCGGGTACTGAAATGTTCCGATCGGTCAACGCCGAGCCTCCGATCGCACGCAGTGCCTCGTTACGCACGATCAACCGCTCGCTGATCCCCAAACGATCACATATCCGAGAGAACGAGACACGTTCCCGTTCTTCCGTTCGCTGCCCATAGCTCACGTGTACGGCAGCCGCATCGCACTCCCGTACTGCGAGCGCTGCACAAACACTGGAGTCCATACCGCCGCTTAGCAGAACAACGGCACGCTCATTGGTTCCTCCATTCAGATTAGATGACATATTCAGTGTCGCTGACTGCCTAAGCCAAGTCCCTTCGAATCCTAGACATCGAACGCGGGTTCCTTTTCAGACACCCTTCATCGCGGGGTCCCAGATGAATTTATGTATCTGCAGACCCAGGCGCGCGGGCACGTCGTCAGCCAAAATCCACTCCGCCAATTGCTGCGGGTTCAAAACACAGTGCGAGGTGTCCCGCTCGCCAGCGGCTTCTTTACGGAATGCGGGTGAAAAGATCACCGAACTGACCCGCGCTGCTAAACCGTGCTCCTCCGTGAAGTCACGCGCGAATTCGTAGTCGAGTCGATCGGAGATGACGAACTTGACCTCGTCGCGCAGGGTCAACGCGTCGAGGTTTTCCATCCGGAACGTGTCCGTTTCCCCCGAGTGCGGACACTTCACGTCAACGATCTTGATGATCTCCTTGGGAACATTCGCCAGGGGGCGCTCCCCACTCGTCTCCAGCAAGACATTGAAACCGGAATTGAGCAGCCTCTCCATAAGCGGGATAACTTCCCGTTCCTGCAGCATCGGCTCCCCGCCAGTGACTTCCACCAGCCCACCATTTGGACTGAGCCGCTCCACCTCAGACTGTACCTCTTCCAGCGACATCTTGCTTCCACCCGTGAACGTGTATTCGCTGTCGCACCAGTCACAACGCAAGTTGCAGCCCGTCAGGCGCACAAAGACACACGGCAGCCCGGCGTAGGAAGACTCACCCTGGATCGACTTGAAGATTTCAGTGATCTGCATGGCGGCTCGATAGCAAAGAGCGTGTGCTTTGGATGCTTCTACTTCGAGGGCGAGCTAGAGCGCCGCCCCAAGTCTGTTCAAACGGCTACTCGAAATAGGTTGCGGTAGTCTCGTCTGTTTCCCAGATGGTAACGTCTTTTACTCGTACCCGGCCGGCTGTGTCGTCACGTAACTTGCCGTTGGTCTGCTCGTAAAAGTAGCGCGCGAGATTTTCTGCCGATGGATTCAGCTTTGTGAAGGGCTCAAGGTCATTGATCATTTGATGGTCCAGCCGATCGATCACGTGTTTGATGACCACGCGCAAATCCTTGAAGTCGAGCAACAGGCCGGCCTTGTCGAGTTCCTTGCCTGCTAATGTGATGCGTACTCGATAGTTGTGCCCGTGCGGGTTCTCGCACTTGCCCTTGTAATTGCGCAGGTAATGTCCTGCGGCAAACGTATCCTCGACCGTGACTTCGAACATGCTCTTCCTTAGCGAACTTGCTCCCTGCACAGGGGAATCGAACACATTTACCCAACTGATTATTCTATCTGAGATTAGGTTTTAGGGTTCGACCCAGTAGCAGAGTCGCCGTTTAGGCCCGGCTGTTTTCCACTCCGAAAAATTGCTCCACGACCGCCAGTTCCGACGTACGGCGGTATCGCGGAAGACTTTCCAGAAACACCCGTCCGTACTGCTTTTTCAGGATGCGGTTGTCCAGCAGGCATAACAGACCACGATCGTGCAGGGAACGAATCAGCCTTCCGAAACCCTGCTTCAGAGTGATGACCGCTGCGGGAACCTGATACTGAAAGAAGGCATTTCCTCCCGCATCATCGACCGCGCGGACCCGGGCCGCGACAACAGGATCGCTCGGCACCGCAAATGGAAGTCGATCGATAATCACGCAACTGAGTTGCTCGCCTTGCACGTCCACGCCCTGCCAGAACGACGAGGTCGCAAACAGCACCGCATTGGGAGTAACGCGGAACTCTTCTAAGAGGGCGCTCTTAGGCGCGTCCCCCTGAAGAAGCATCGGGTATTCCAATTCGCCCAGTAGCCGCTGGTATATTTCGTTCATCTGCGCGTAGCTGGTGAACAGGCAGAAGGCGCGGCCCCGCGTGATTTCCAGCAGTCGACGAATGCGGTCCGCCGCGCGCGCGGCAAACTGCGGAGTGCGAGGATCTGGAAGATCTGGCGGAACATATAGGACCGCCTGATTCTCATAATCGAAGTGCGAGGGCAGCACAACCTCGCGCGCATGCTCCAATCCAAGCCGACTGCGTATGTATTCGAAACCTCCGCCCACGGCGAGAGTGGCTGAAGTCAATACCGCACACTCAAGTTGGTCAAAGAGACAGTTCCTCAGGATGGGCGCTACATCGATCGGTGTCGCTTGTAAAAAGACATTGCGCTTGTCCCGGGAGATCCCTCGCCCACCGCGTCTCTCGATCCAGAAAACCGTGTTGCGATCTTCCGATTCCATGAGGAAGCCGAGCTGAACCCGCAACTCGTCAATGCGCCGAATGAAGTTAAAGACCTCTTCCGGCTTTTGCGGCAGATTGTGCAACTCCGAGCCGAGCCTCGTCAGTGCCTGCATTAAGCCAATGAACTCGTCACCGTTCTCCTCGAGGAATTCACGCCGATTCTGGAATGCGAAACGCCCTTCGCCGGGAGGCAGCAATGCGAAGAAGAACTGCGAACGCTCACGCAAGCTGCGAGTCGCGCCTTGTACCGAGGATGAGAGCAGGTGATTCCTCTGCAGTGAAGATTCGACATCTCGCGCAATTTCTTCGAATCGTAAGTTGCTGACTGAAACACCGAAGTAGCTGCCCGCCACATCTTCCAGTTCATGCGCCTCGTCGAAGATGACGGCTCCAACTTCGGGCAGGATGCCCGCGTCAGGCGCGTACTCGGAAGCCTGCTTGATGGCCAAATCCGCAAAAAACAAGTGGTGGTTGACGATGATGATGTCGCTTTCCATCGCCCGCCGGTGCATCTCCGTGATGAAGCATTTGTCCCACGCGCTGCATTTTTGTCCAAGGCAGGTATCGGCGCGGGCGTCCAGTTTGGGCCAAAGTGCGCTTGCCTCCGGAAGCCCCGCCAGTTCCGCGCGATCTCCCGTGTGAGTGGTCTTCTCCCATGCAGCGATTGCCCTGTACTGCTCAATCTCCTCGAGCCCGCTGAGCACGGGCTGATCGGTAAGGTCGTAAAGCTTTTTGCGGCAAAGATAGTTTGAGCGCCCTTTCATGTAGCACACGCGCAACTTCGAGTCGCCATTTGGAAACAGCGCCTGCTCCAGGAATGGCACGTCTTTGTAGAAAAGCTGCTCTTGAAGATTCTTGGTTCCAGTCGAGATCAGAACGCGCTTGCCGGACCGGATCACCGGCATCAGGTAGGCAAGAGTCTTGCCCGTCCCCGTGCCGGCTTCGACGATGAGATGCCGCCGCTCCTCAAGCGCTTGCTCTACAGCTTGCGCCATTTGAAGCTGCCCACGCCGAAATTCGTACGCCGGATGTGTGCCTGATAATAGGCCCCCCGGCGCGAAGAACTGGTAGAGCGTGTAATCGTGTTTAACGCCGCTGCCGGGTCCGGGTGAGGCGGGCTGCGAAGTAGAAGCCACAGAGTCTCTATAATAACCAGTTGAGGCTTCCCGGTATTCAGTTACGCGAAATTAAAAGGGTACGATAACTATTCTGCGCAAGGCCAACACCAATTCGCTCACGAACCCGAGCACCGCTCTGGCGCGCACCCCGACGATCGCCATCGTAGGCCGGCCTAATGTTGGCAAATCAACGCTATTCAACCGTCTGGTCGGATCGCGTAGAGCTATCGTCGGCGACGAACCGGGAATTACTCGTGATCGCCTATACGGTGAGGCGGAGTGGCGTGGCCGCCCTCTCCGCATAGTCGATACCGGTGGCATCCTGCCTGATGACAACGACCAGATCCCGGCAGAGATATTTCGTCAGGCGAAGGTCGCGCTCGAAGAGGCTGACGCTGTAGTCCTGGTTGTCGACGCCCGTAGCGAACTTGCTTCACCGGACTTTGACCTGGCGCGACTCCTACTTCGCGGTGGCAAGCCACTGTTCCTGGCCATCAACAAGATCGACAGCGACAAACAGGGAAGCTTGATTGACGATTTCCATCGCCTCGGCGTTCGCAGTCAGTTTCCCGTCTCAGCCGAGCATGGGCGCGGGATAGACGACCTGCTGGATGCCATCCTTGCCGTGCTGCCTCCCCAGGAACATCTAATCGCCGAAGACGTGAGAACCGTCAACGAATCCGCTGAGGACGCGACTCCCAGCCTTGCGACCGAGACGAAGATCGCGATCATCGGACATCCGAACGTCGGCAAGTCGACTTTGCTGAACCGTTTGACCGGATCCGGGCGCGCCATCGTCTCTCCCGTTCCAGGCACGACTCGCGATGCGGTGGATGAATTAGTGGAGCGCGACGGCCAGAAGTTTCGCTTCATCGATACCGCCGGCATGCGGCGTAAGGGAAAAACCAGACTGATGGCGGAGAAACTTTCCGTGGTCATGGCCCGCAAACATCTCGAGGCCGCCGACATAGCTTTGATTGTGATCGATGCAACCGAAGGCGTGAGTGCGCTCGATGCTTCAATCGCCGGATATGCCCACGAGAGTGGTCGTTCCGTAATCATCATCGTCAACAAGTGGGACCTGGTTTCAACCGGTGCCAAGGCCGCCGTGAGTCAATCAAAGGCCGCACGCATCCAGGAGAGCCGGCGAACAACAGACCGCAACCTCTACGAACAGCAACTGCGGCATTCCCTCAAGTTCCTGGCCTACGCTCCCGTGTTGTTCATTTCAGCGGCAACGGGCAAGGGCGTGGAGAAGATCTTTCCGATGGTCGAGCAAGTGGCGTCAGAACGGCGCAAACGCATTCCGACCGCAGAGATGAACCGCTTCCTCAAGCAGGTGGATTTTGACCGCGCCTCAGTTCCTGTTGCCAAGCGGGTGAAGATTTATTACATGACCCAGGCAGCAACCTCTCCGCCAACTTTCATTTTGTTCACCGACCGGCCCGTACAGCTGCATTTCTCCTACGAGCGATTCCTCGAGAATCAAATTCGTCAAGCGTTCGGATTCCTTGGCACTCCGATCTGGATCAAGAATCGCGCGCGCGACTAACGACATTCCGCCCCAGCTTGGTCGCGTTCGAACTTTCAGGTTTGAAATGGCCGTCCGCAAGCTTCTCGACGCGCGCAGGAAAGATTTAGCGCAACCGGGGTTGCGAATTGAGATCACTTCGTCGAGTCGTTCGTCTGCGGCTCGAGTGCTTTTACATACAATCCCGCCACATGGTGCGTGATGTCATCTGGTGCGGCGGCGGCCAGGTTTGTCAGCACGACGATCGTCAACTTGTCATCCACATAGCGTGAGATGTTGGTTGTAAAGCCCTGCCACGCGCCCTCGTGCTCGATCACGCGATGTCCGTGCGCGTCGTGAATGAACCATCCGAAACCGTAGCCGTCCGTATTCGGTTTCCCATCGCTGAGCTTTACAGGCGTCCACATCAGGTCGAAGCTTTCGGGTTTAAGCAGTTTTCGTGCAGTCAAGCCCGCATCCCACTTAGCCAGATCCTCGATGGAAAAATAGAGACTGCCGTCCGCTGTGGTGTTCAACGTCGGAGAAACCCACTCCTGATTCTTCAGCTGACCTTTGACCACTCGATAACCAGACGAGCGATTCGGAATTATGTCCTCCTCACTCATAACGCGAGTTGTACTCATTCCGAGAGGCTTGAATACCCGCTGCTGCAGGAAGTCGCCGTAGAACTGGCCTGTGACTCTGTGGATAAGAACACCGAGCGTCAGGTAGCCGAGATTGCTGTAGCTCCACTTGCTTCCGGGTTCGTAGGCGAGCGGAATACTTTCCACGATCTTCAATAACTCGTCTTCCGTGTAGTCTTTGCGGAAGTCGAATTTGTCCGGATAGTCGCCGAATCCCCCTGTATGGCTTAGCAGATACCGGACTTTCACCTTGCTCCAAGAGGCTGGTGCCTCGGAAAAGTACTTAGTAAGCGGGTCATCCAGCCCAATCTTGCCTTCTTCCACCAGCATCATGACCGCAGTCGCAGTGAATTGCTTCCCCATGGAGCCGGACTGAAAGAGTGTCTCGGGCTTTACAGGGACTTGCAATTCGACATTGGAGAAGCCGTATCCCTGTTGTTTGATAATCTTGCCATCGCGAAGGACCAGAAGGGCGAGCCCGGGGATCTGCCGCTTTGTCATGGCGCTGTGAATGTATGCATCAACTTTGTCTCCGGCATTCTGTGCCGGCGCAAGCGCAGCAAAGGCCAACAGACAGCACGCGAGCTTCAAGAGTCTCATCCGCTCCTCACTACTTGCTTAAGGTTGCCAAAGTTTATCGGCTAGGCAGACGAGGACGTCTGCCGCGACGTCTTCATCACGGACCAGCCGCGACTGCATCTCTGATGCGTTGCCAAGTCACGTCTAACGTTTCCGGCAACACGCGCGTCTCGCCAATTACCGAGACAAAGTTCGCGTCGGCCACCCATCGAGGCAAAGCGTGCATATGGATGTGCCCGGCCACCCCCGCTCCCGCGGCTGCTCCAATATTCATGCCTAGATTCACGCCATCGGGCCCATAGAGCGCGCGCAGTATCTGCTCCATCCTCTGGCACAGATCGATCATCTCGTGTGCGGCATCGGCTGGCAGCTTCTGTAACTGGTCCAGGTGCTCGAACGGCACGATCATCACGTGCCCAGGCGTGTATGGGTAGGTGTTAAGCACCACGTAGGAATGCCTTCCCCGGTAAACGATGCGAGTGCGTTTGTCGTCGTCGTCTTTGGGAAGATTGCAGAAGATGCAGCCATCAGGCTTATCGGCGCCGGTTACGTAGGCGTAGCGCCAGGGCGTCCAGAGGTAATCCATCGCACGGCAGGGTAGCAGATTCGAGCGCTTTCCGTAACTCACACCGCCTCGTGACGGCGCTCCTTGTTGTGGCCGCAAGCTTCTGATCAAGATTGTTAAAAGAACGCGGCTACATCATTTTTGTCGTTTGACACTGTTTGAGAGCGATTGCTATAGTCGAAGGGTTCCCTTGGACGCGGGTAATCCTTTAGTCGGCCGCTGGATTGTCTTAGCTCGTTCGCCAGGACGAGTCCAACTTAACCTTAGACTCTCGCCAGCAGTCCGCCCTGAACCATCCCGCATCCGGCACTCATACGTGCAGATACACCGGAGAGGCAACCATCTTGTTCGACGATAATACCGCCCGCAACCTAGATTCCACCACAACCGTAGAGCCCGAAACCGAGGCGCCTACCCAAGGAACTTCCGCTGAAGAGCAGCAACAAAGGCAGCAGTCAGCGGGGCCAGTACTAGCGCATAGCGAGAAACCGCAAACCGAAAAACCGCAAACCGAACAGCCAGCGCCCGCAGCTGCGGGTTCGGGAGAAGACTTCGCGTCTGCGCTCGAGACCTTCACCACCGAAGCCGAGGAGGCAGTTGGCGAAGACCGCGTGATCCGCGGCACGGTGCTCAAGCTCACTCCCACTCACGTCGTCGTCGACATCGGCGCGAAATCCGAAGGAATGCTGCCCATCGCCGAAGTGCTCGATCACCAGGGGAATCCGAAGTTCCAGCCCGGCCAGGAAATCGACGTCATGCGGGACAAAGGCGAGACGGAGGAAGGCTACATCAACCTCTCGCACCAGAAGGCACAGCGGCTGCACGCCTGGGATGAAATTGAGAAGGCTCACAACGAGAAGAAGCCCATCAAGGCTCTCGTTATCGACCGAATCAAGGGCGGTGTGACGGTCGACATCATGGGCGCGCGCGCCTTCCTTCCAGGTTCGCAGGTTGACTTGCGGCCGGTACGAAACCTCGATGCTCTCAAAGGTCAGGAACTCGAAGTCGCGGTTATCAAGCTGAATAAGAAGCGGGGCAACATTGTTGTTTCTCGCAAGCAACTCCTGGAGGAGGAGCAGAACGAGAAGCGCTCTAAGACCCTTGAGCACCTGGAAGAAGGCTCGGTCCTGACCGGCGTAGTCAAGAACCTCACGGAATACGGCGCCTTTGTAGACTTGGGCGGCATCGACGGCCTCTTGCATATTACGGACATGTCGTGGGGTCGACTCACTCATCCTCGTGATCTGGTGAATGTCGGGGACCACATACAAGTTAAGGTTCTGAAATTCGACAAGGACAAGCAGAGGGTTTCACTGGGTTTCAAACAACTCACGCCTGATCCCTGGCTCGACGCCATACAGCGCTACCCGGTCGGAGCCCATGTGCATGGCCGCGTTATCAGCGTCACGGACTACGGTGCATTTGTAGAGCTCGAACAAGGCATTGAAGGCCTGGTTCATGTCAGCGAGATGACCTGGTCCAAGCGCATGAAGCATCCTTCAAAAATTGTTAACGTGAACGACAACGTCGAATGCGTGGTGTTGAACGTAAACCCGCAGGAACGGCGAATTTCACTCGGCATGAAGCAGCTGGAAACCAATCCTTGGGAGTCGCTGCACGACAAGTATCCCGTCAATTCAACGGTAGAAGGGCGGGTCCGCAATCTGACCGATTTCGGCGCATTCATCGAGATCGAGGATGGAATCGATGGCTTGGTTCATGTCAGCAACCTGAGCTGGACCAAGCGCATGAAGCATCCTTCTGAGGTGCTGAAGAAGGGTGATCGGGTGAAGGCTATTGTCCTGGCGATCGAACCTGACAAGCGGCGCCTGTCTTTGGGCGTGAAGCAGCTTCAACCCGACGTTTGGGAGACATTCTTCGCGCAGCATCGCGTGGGCGATGTGCTGCATGGAAAGGTGTTGCGCGTCGCGACCTTCGGAGCTTTTGTGGAAATCGCGGAGGGCGTCGAAGGTCTCTGCCACAATTCGGAAGCGCTGGACGAGCACGGTGCACAAATGCACCTGGAGCCAGGCCAGGAAGCCGACTTTAAGATCATCAAGATGAATCCGGATGAAAAGAAGGTCGGCCTCAGCATCCGCGCTGTCGGAGAGGAAGCCTCACGCCAGGAAGTCGAGTCTTATAAGCACCCGGTTTCCAGCACAGGGGGCTCAACCATCGGCGAACTAATGTCCTGGAAGCGCGCGGGCAACGATCAAAACTAAAGCTTTCTCAACCAGCAGATCGTGTGAGCTGTTA
>Ga0136846_1233952_pt1 | contig 15975 bp, 12 predicted proteins | sample HopSoiMetagenom2_FD_96841 | JGI IMG/M metagenome (GOLD analysis project Ga0136846, IMG submission 96841) | Grasslands soil microbial communities from Hopland, California, USA - 2 Assembly 2016 (version 4) | ecosystem: Environmental > Terrestrial > Soil > Grasslands | place: USA: Hopland... | reverse complement strand
CTGGCGCTCGATGCGCTGCCGGATTTCAAGTGCATGCCCGGACCGGGCGCTCACCTTCGTGGCGCCATGTCGATTTCGCCGAGCGTCGAGTACATGGAGCGGGCGTACGACGACGCCAAATACGGAAACTTCTCGCGCCGTCCCTATATCGACATGGTCATCCCCTCGCTGACCGATCCTTCGGTTGCGCCTCCGGGCAAGCACGTCATGTCATGCTTCGTGCAGTACGCGCCCTATAAACTGCGGCCGGGCTTGAACTGGGACGACCAGAAGGAAGCATTCGGCAATAACGTGATCGATACGATCTCCGAATACGCGCCTAACATCAAGAACATCATCATCGGAAAACAGGTCGTAACCCCGCTCGACCTGGAACGAGAATTTGGCTTGTCGGAGGGCAACATCTTTCAAGGTGAGCTGTCGTTGGAGCAGCTCTTCTTTCTGCGGCCGGTTCCGGGCTGGGCGCAGTTCCGGACACCCGTTAAGAATCTCTACATGTGCGGCTCGGCCACCCATCCCGGCGGTGGCATCATGGGTGCCAACGGCAGATTGGCAGCGCTCGAGATCCTGAAAGATCACAAGGGGGCTGCTTAAGCATGGCTGAGACACGCGATGTCATCATCATCGGCGGCGGCCACAACGGGCTGGTCACCGCTTTTTATCTCGCGCAGGCCGGACACAAGCCACTCGTGCTTGAGCGTCGTTCGCAGCCCGGCGGAGCCGCTGTCACGGAAGAGTTCTATCCCGGCTTTCGTTGCTCCACTCTCGCCCATGTCGCAGGCCCGGTTCGGCCTGACATCGTGCGCGACATGCAACTGGAGCGGCATGGCCTCAGGTTCATCACGCCCGAGATCGGAGTTGTCGCCTTATCCCCTGACAATCGGGCTCTCATCCTGCACAACGATGCGCAAAAGTCGTCCCAGGAAATCGCCAGGTTTTCACAGAAGGATGCCGCCAGGTACCCCGAGTTCCAGGATTCGCTGGGCAAACTCGGCAAGGTGATCGGCGATGCGCTGCTGTTGCCGCCTCCCAACATTGATAGCCCCAGCACCGGGGATTTGTGGGGAATGCTTCAAACTGGACGCGGCATTCGCAAGCTCGGCAAGAAAGACATGTTCCGCCTGCTGCGCTGGGGACCGATGGCCGTCGCCGATCTGGTCGCGGAATTCTTTGAAACCGAGTTGTTACGCGCCACCATTGCCGCCAGAGGCATCTTCGGAACGTTTCTCGGTCCATGGTCAGCGGGCAGCAGCCTCGTGCTGCTAATCCGTGCCGCTGGCGATAATCACCCGGCGGGTTCGTCACACTTGGTTGCGGGCGGAGTCGGCGCGCTTACTCAGGCGATGGCGTCCGCCGCCAAGCAGGCCGGGGCGGAAATTCGCAGCAATGTCGAGGTAAGAGAAGTTCGAATCAAGGACGGAACTGCGACAGGTGTAGTACTCGCCAGCGGCGAAGAGATCAGCGCGAAGGCGGTCATCTCCAATGCCGATCCCAAACGCACTCTCCTGAAGCTCGTGGATCCCACGTACCTTGCGCCCGACTTCGTTCAGAAACTCAAGAACTACCGCATGCCCGGAACCGTAGCCAAGGTGAATCTTGCCTTGTCGGGATTGCCCGAATTCACTGCGCTGAACGGCGCTACGAATGGCCCGTTAAGCAGCCGTATTCACATCGGTCCGGAGATTGATTACATCGAACGTGCTTTCGATGACTCGAAATATGGAAACTTCTCACAGAACCCTTATCTCGAGGTCACGATCCCGTCTCTTACGGATCCTTCGCTTGCGCCTCCCGGTAAACACGTGATGTCGATTTACATGCAATATGCACCCTTCAAGTTGAAGAACGCCGACTGGGACAACGAGCGCGGCAAGCTTGGAGACACAGTCGTCAAAACCCTTGCTCAGTATGCGCCCAACCTGTCCGGGCTTGTTATCGACGGACAGATCATCACACCAAAGGACCTGGAGGAGACCTATGGCCTCACCAATGGGCACATCTTCCACGGAGAACTCTCGCTCGACCAGTTCTTTACCATGCGCCCATTGCTCGACTGGGCCCGTTATCGCACGCCTATCAAAAATCTGTATTTGTGCGGATCGGGAACCCACCCCGGCGCGGGGTTGACCGGCGGCTCGGGAGCGAACGCAGCGCGTGAGATCCTAAAAGCTTTGAAGAAATAAACCGGGTGGATTCATGACAACCGAGCACGTGCCAAAAAGCACCGCCATTCTTCTGCTCAGCTGTCCCGATCAGAAAGGTGTTGTGGCGACGATTGCCGACTTCGTTTATCGCCACAATGGAAACATCCTGCACGCCGACGAACACGCCGATGAAGGTTCGAATCTGTTTCTGATGCGTGTGGAATTCGATCCTGCGGATTTCGACATCGACTTGGCTGATTTCGCCCGCCACTTCGATCCGATCGCGAACCGCTTTAACATGACATGGCGGCTGGCGCAGTCCGCACGTCGGCCCAGAATGGCCATCCTGGTTTCGAAATACGATCACTGCCTCGCCGATCTTCTCTATAGGCACCGCAGTGGCGAACTCACCTGCGAAATTCCGCTGATCATTTCGAATCATCCCGACAACAAACCCATTGCGGATTTTTACGGTATACCGTTCGAGACGGTTCCTGTGGTGAAAGATCAAAAGCAGCTTGCCGAGCAAAACATCCTCGAGTTGCTCAAGCAACACAATCCCGATTTCATCGTTCTAGCGCGCTACATGCAGATACTCTCGCATCAGTTCGTCAGCGCTTATCCTCAGCGCATCATCAACATCCATCATTCTTTTCTACCCGCCTTCATCGGAGCTAAGCCCTACCACCAGGCTTTCCAACGGGGAGTTAAGTTGATTGGCGCTACCAGTCATTACGTCACTGAGGTGTTGGACGATGGACCCATCATTGAGCAAGATGTTGTTCGCATTTCTCATCGCGATGCGGTGGAAGATTTGATTCAGAAAGGCCGTGACTTGGAAAAGATCGTCCTCTCACGCGCAGTGCGCTGGCATATTGAAAATCGCGTTCTACTCTATGGCCACAAGACTGTGGTTTTCGACTAGTAAGACTCTCTACGTGTCCTCCCCTTCGTTCCTACAGCAACCCCGGTAATTGCCCGCCGCGTAGAGCCGATTACAGGTCCGTGCTCTACATCCTTATCCCTATTCTGTCGGTTCAGGACCAAAAATCACGGTAGAAAACAACTCGTTGAGCTTGGCTGCTATCGAAAGAGTCGACAAACGGAGGTGCTCGATATGCTTTGGACGATTTTCGTTATCCTGCTGGTCCTGTGGTTACTTGGTTTTAGCTTTCACGTCGCTGGCGGTTTGATCCACTTGCTGCTGGTGATTGCGGTGATCGTGCTGATCATCAACCTGCTAAGCGGACGTAGTACTGCAGTCTGACGTAGCACTGCAGCCTGAGGAGAAAACATCAATGCGCATGCTTGCACACAAGATTGTCTTCGTGGGATTGCTCTTGGCGACATCACTGACGCTTGCTGTGGGGCAATCCGACCAGGGCGCCGGCCAGGACGTCAAGGACGCCGGCCATTCCACCAAGGAAGCAACGAAGAAGACAGGCCGGAAAGTAAAGAAGACTACCACGAAGGGAACCCACAAAGCGGCCCACAAAACCAAGTCGGGCGCCCAAAAGGTTGAAGACAAGACGACGCCACCTCCACCGCAACCATAATCCGGAAAACCTGCCGGATTCCTTGCGGGAACATAAAACGGCTGCCTCACGGCAGCCGTTTTTATTTGCTCAGTAACGCGATCTAATTGATGTCGAACTGCTCCTGGTGGAGAGCAGGATCGGATTTCACGATTATGCTCTTCGAGGTGAGCTCTTCCATTTCGATGAGCCACTTTCCATTGTTGGTCTTCAACGATTTTGCCACTTCCGGGTTCACGCGCAACATGACATCGCTGTGTTCCAGATGCTTGGAAATCTTCCTCATCTCCGTGTAGATCTCGTTACACACCGTGGTCACGGATTTCACGTACCCGGTCGCGGTGCAGTACGGGCATGGCGTTCCTATCGTTCTCTCGAGCGACTGTTTCACCCGTTTACGGGTAATCGCGACTAGACCGAAATCATTGAATTGCAGGACTTTCGACGGGGCGCGATCACTGCGAAGCGCCTCTTCCAACGCCTGCATTACCTTCTGCCGGTTTCGGCGCTCATCCATGTCGATGAAGTCGATAACGATAATTCCCCCCAGGTCTCTTAACCTGATCTGCCGGACAATCTCGCGGATTGCATCCACGTTGGTCTTCACTATGGTGTCTTCCAAGCGTGAGGTTTTGCCAACGTACTTACCCGTGTTGATGTCGATTGCGACCAGGGCTTCCGTCTGGTTGATAACGATATACCCACCGCTCTTCAGCCAGACCTTCGATTTGAGACCTTTATTAATTTCTTCGCTTAACCCGAATTGTTCGAATAGCGGCGTCTCTTTGCTGTAGAGCTTCACTCGCCTCACGAGCGCAGGCTGGAAGCGATTAGCAAAGCGCACGATGCGTTCATATTCCTGCTCGGTGTCGACCCAGATTTGCGAGAAGTCCGACGTAACCTGGTCGCGCAGGACGCGTTCTACGACGTTAAGATCATGGTAGATCAGAGCTGGAGCTTTGCCATTCTCAGCCCGGGTCTTGATTTCATTCCACAATCCTTTAAGAAATCGAATGTCGGCGCGAAGCTCCTCTTCCGCAGCTCCTTGCGCCGCCGTGCGCACAATGAAGCCACCGTGTCCGTTCTCACGCTCGCTGAGCACGATCCGCTTCAGCCGTTGACGCTCTTCCTCGGAGGCAATCTTCCTGGACACTCCCGTATGGTTCACGGTCGGCATGTACACCAGGAAGCGTCCCGGCAAGGCAATGTGGCTGGTGATGCGAGCGCCTTTCTTTCCGATCGGCTCTTTGGCGATTTGCACCAGGATCTCCTGCCCTTCCTTGAGCAGGTCGGAAATGAGAGGCGTTGCTTGATTCTGCAACTCCCGGCGAGGCCGGAAGCGACGAGCACCGCCACCGCCACCACGCCGCCCTCCCCGTCCCCGGCGATCAAATCCCGGCCGCCGTGCACGCTGCTGATAGCCGGCACTTCCCGAGGGCGCACGTACCTCGGCACGCGCCTCGACCGTACCATTGCCATGAGCTTCGGCGTCCAGAAGGGCCTCCGCTTCGGCCTGGGCTTCTTCCAGTTCGGCTTCTTCGTCTTCTTCTTCGACAGCTTCTGTGGCCTGATCTTCAGGCGACGCCGCTTCAATTGCGGGCGCTTCGGGAGCTTCCGACGAGGATGACTCGCTTGATGCGGCTAGAGCATGCTCTTCAAGGTGCCCGTTGCCGTCGGCTGCCTGGGTTTCCTCCTCGAGTTCCTCGAACTGCGCATCTTGCTCAATTTCTTCAACATAGGACGCTAGATCCGCCTCCTCCTCTTCAATTTCCTCTTCCTCGATGGTTCCCGGGCTGGCGAAAGCAGGTTCTGACGAGTTATTTTGCGAACGCTTTAAGTCCTGAGTTGGTGCCTCGGTCACCTCTTCAAAATCATCCTCTTGAGCGTCCCCCTCATCAGCGCCGATATCGCCGACAACCTGCATTTCCTCGTAATGCTCTTCGGCCGGGTCATGCCGTAATGGCGAGGTTTGAGACGCTGCGCGAAGCTCCGCTCTATCCCAGTGATCGTTCTCAGCCGCAGGCCCAGTCTCCGGCTCGGTGACTGGGTGCCCCGCAGCGGCTCCAGAACCGTCACTCGAAAATGGCCGCGGGCTGGCAAACATGGGTTCATCATCCGCAAACACCTGTGACGCCGCCATCGACTGAGGTTCCTCACGCGACATTGAAGGGGCGCCGCTTGGCGCACCAGCTGACGCTGCATTCTGGAATCGCTGGTATTTCGAGATGGATTCTCCGGGGAGAATCATTGGCTGGTATCCAGGAGGCGGACCATACTCTGACCGGGTGGACCGATCTGGTCGCTCTTGCGATCGAATGGCTGGGGCATTGTCCTGCGCTGGTCGCGAGAAGCGTGATTCCGGTAAGCCTCTCTCGCCCCGGCGCCCCCTGCGACGACGGCGTCCACGCCATTCCCGAGGCTCACGCGCCGGCGCGTTTCCCTCCTCTGGCGCAGCTGTCGAGTGCTCGGCTGTTTCTGCGTGAGTGGGCTCTGTTTGACTGGGCTCCTCTTCCTCGAGAGGTTCCGATTCAATTACAAAGCTCGGTCCGGCAGATACCGCAGGCGCTGCCGCAATTTCCGCTGTCGTTGCCGATTGGTTTTGCCCGGGAGAGGCCAGGTCTTGTATCCCACGGCTGACAGGCACAACATCGCTGAGGTCTTCGTCGTGGTCTTCCAATTCCATGAAGTCGGAGACATAAAGGAAAGCGTCGCGTTCCAACCCTACATCGACGAACGCTGACTGCATGCCAGGAAGGACGCGTGTCACACGTCCTTTGTAGATGGACCCCGCGAGTGTGTACTCGTTCTCGCGTTCAATGAAAACTTCTGCAAGCTGATCGTCCTCCACCAGTCCCACCTTGGTCTCGTGGGGGGTGGAAGACACAAATAGTTCTTTTGTCATGCTGACTCCGGGTTTGCTTCCGCTCTTCGAAAGCAAAGCTCACCGGACTTCGAGACGGGCCTAAGGACAGGTAGGATCGAGTCCTGCGATGGATGCTGCTCGAGTTACACGACGGCCTGCTCCTGGGGCACTGCCCCGGGACACAACCCTTCGTACAAGATTGGAGTCCGTATGCACTTATCGCATTCGCGCTTGAACCAAGTCTGTGACCGCTCTCTCACTTCGTGAGGGGGCCGTTACCCGCCTGGTGGCGCCTTTACACAATCCTGCCCGGCCTTCACCCTTCTTCCTGGCCGGTGAATGCCCTCTTTACGCGAGGGCGATCGTAATCTTGTCTGGGGCTGCGCATGGCTGGCGCAGCGAGTCCTTGCCTTTCTTCCGCTTAGATCAGTTCACAACCCGGCGCATACGAATGTTCATTACGATCCCTAACGCCAAAAACATGAACAAAACGGAAGACCCGCCATAACTCATGAGCGGCAAGGGTATTCCAGTGACTGGCATAAAGCCAACCACCATGCCGACGTTTACCAGGATATGGAAGCTAAGCACAGCTACCACTCCCATGACGACGAACGTACCAGCGCGGTCGGGCGCTGTCTGCGCGTTCTGCGTCAGACGCATCAGCACAATAAAGTATAGCAGCAGAACGCCTAAAGCTCCTACGAATCCATGTTCTTCTGAAAAAGCCGCGAAAATGAAGTCAGTTTGCGGCACCGGCAGGTACGCCAAATGTGTCTGGCTACCTTTCGCCGTTCCCTTACCCCAGATCCCCCCAGAACCTACCGCTATTTGCGATTGAATCACCTGATACCCGGAGCCCTGCTTGTCCGCTTCCGGGTTCATGAAACTGGTCAACCTGTCCCTCTGGTAGGGCTTCAGCACGTGCCACCCCAGCGGGAGAGTCAAACCTGCCAACAGCAACACTGCCAGCCCCTGCTTGGCCCTCAGGCCGCCCAGAAACAGGCCCATGACAGCAATAGGTAAGTAAGTGAGAGAGGTCCCCAGATCGGGCTGGACCAGCACCAATATCATCGGAAACCCAACAATCAGCCCGGCTTTGATGAAGTCCGACCAGGACAGTTCTTTTTGCCGCATTTCCGCGAAATACCGCGCCACCGCCAGAATCAGGATTAGTTTCACCCATTCCGAAGGTTGGAAGTGAAACCCCGGCATCTTGATCCAGCGCCGCGCCCCCAGATACTTCTCGCCAAACAGGCGTACCGCGATCAAAGATGCGGTCGATGCAATCCAAAACCAGTGAATATGTTCCAGCATCGCCTGGTAATTGACCAGGCTCAGCATGAACATGCCTACCAGGCCCCCCAGAATCCAATAGACCTGTTTGACATGCGCTCCCGCGAATTTTGTGTGCAGGGTGGCGCTGTAAATCTCCATGACCCCCACTCCGCAAATGAGCAGCACAAAGCCCAACAGCAGCCAATCAAAATCACGAAATGAAACATAGCGAGACATCAGTTAATAGTCGTCAGCCATTAGTCGTAGTCATTGGTCGTCGTTGGTCGTTAGTCGTCAGCCGTTATCGCCAGCCGTCCGCTTCAGCCGGTGGCATCCCCTACTCTGTCATCCTGAGCGGAGCAGCGTTCTTCGCGTGCGAAGAATGCTGCGCAGTCGAAGGACCCCTCGTCTTTCTCCCGGACGATGCTGTGTCAGGGAATTCTCACCGGCCCTTAATCGACTCGCCTGCGAACACCATCTCGGCGCCCCATCTCTCAGCCAGGTCTGACCACCTCGGGTTCATTGATTCAATCAGTGCAATCTTCTTCCTGCGAACCCATCCTTTCAGCTGTTTCTCCCGATTGATTGCCTTCTGCACCTCATCGAAGCTCTCGTAGTACACCAGCCGGTTGCATCCATACTCGCTCGCGAATCCCTCGAACTCGCCACTCTTGTGCTCCGACACCCGGCGTTCAATGTTGTTTGTCATCCCGATGTAGAGCGTGCCCGTCTGGCTCGCCACCATGTAAACCCAGAACTTATAGTCCATCGTGAAACCCAACATGGCCTCAGGTTCAGAGGCACTAATTCATCCCTGGTGCAGCAGTGGCCATAACCAACGGCTTCTTCGGAATACCAACGAAGAACCGCCCCGCCTGAAGCTTGGGGTCGCCTGCTGCATCGGGAACGCTCCACACACCGCCCACTTCCACCGGGGCAGTCCGCGCTACCTTGGTCGGTATCTGGCGCTGCTTCTCGACGTACGCCTTGATCACCTGTGACACTACGCGCGCTGCCAGATATCCATGCTCACCTTCCTCGAGCAGCGCGCACACCACAATATCCGGGTTGCGACGCGGCGCGACACCGGCAAACCACCCGTTATCTTTGAACTTGGCTTTTCCATTGGCTAAACGGGCCTTTGCCGTGTTGCTGATGGTTTGAGCGCTGCCGGTCTTCCCGGCGAAGTCGATGTCTTTGAGGTGCGCGCTGTTCGCTGTTCCTATGGGCGACACAACGTTCGCCATCGCGTCGGTTATGATCTGCCAGTTCGCGGGATCAATCGGAATCTTCACCTCGTCGGGAACTCCGCCGGCGGGCTGATAATTCGGAGGCAGTTCCTGTGGGAACGCAACGTGCGGACGGCGGAGCACTCCTCCACTGGCAATGGACCCTATCGCGCGAGCCAGTTGCATAGGCGTAGTCGCCACCGCGCCTTGACCGATTCCAACCGAAATGGTCTCACCCGCGTACCATTTCTGCTTGAAGTTGCGGATCTTCCATTCTTCCGAAGGCATGACGCCCGACATCTCTTGCGGCAGATCAATTCCCGTTCTCTGACCTAGTCCGAAAGCAGTGGCCCACTTCGCGATTCGTCCAATGCCAAGCCTCTCCGCCAGCGTGTAAAAGAACACATCGCAAGACTGGTAAATCGCTTTGCTGATGTCGACCGCGCCATGCACACGGTGTTCGGCAAGCACCCAACATTTGAAGTAGCGGCCATAGAAACTGGCGCCGCCTGCGCAGTTCACCTTCATATCCTGCGCAATGCCTTCCTGCAGGCCCGCCGTCGCCATAATGATCTTGAACACCGATCCCGGAGCGAGCTGCGCCTGAATGGCTTTGTTCATCAGCGGATGATTCTCGTCGTTGACCAGCTTGCTCCAATCGTCACGCTTGATGTGAACTGCAAAATTGTTGGGATCGAAGGTGGGGCGACTCACCATGGCCAGAATTTCGCCGGTCCGCGGATCCATCGCAACTACCGCGCCATTCTTATCGGCCAACGCTTCCTCAGCAGCAATTTGCAGGTCGATGTCGACCGTAAGCTTCAGTTGCTTGCCGGGAATGGCTGGCGTCGAGTCAAGCTGCTGCACTTCTTTGCCCCTGCTATTAACCACAGATCGTCGCGAACCATTCTTACCCATCAAGAGATCGTTGTACTGCTTCTCGACTCCAGACACACCGACGACATCGCCCGGCGAATACAACTCAAATTGCGGCTGATTCAGCATGTCCTCCGTGACTTCGCCGACATATCCAACCAAGTGCGCAATGAACCCATTCCGCGGATACAACCGCCGGTGCACCATGATCGTGTCCAGTTCAGGCAGCTCGTTCCGGTGGGCTTCGATGAAAGCGAGTTCATCGGGCGTAATGTCTTCTTTCAGAAATATCGGTTGGTACTGCGGCATGGCGGCGAATCTGCGGACACGCTCCCTGACTTCCGCTCCGGTTACATGCAAGCCTTGCGCAATCAGGTCTGCATCGGCGTTCAGATCGCGGCTCTGATCCCGCAGCAGCAGGGCGGAGAAAGAAGGATAGTTATCGACGATCATCCGGCCATTGCGATCGAGGATCTTTCCCCGGGGCGCCAGTATCGGCACGTTGCGAACACGGTTCTTTTCTGCCAAAGAGGAATAGCGGTCACTATCGACAACCTGAAGCCGCCACAAGCCGTAAGCGAGCAGCAAAAAAATGGCGAGAATGATGTATTGCACGGCCGTCAGCCGTTCGGGCGAGACCTTTTCATCGCGACCAAACATCAGTTCCCGACTCTCGTCTCAAAATTGAGGCTCTAACACACTTCCTGCTGCGGCGAAGCACATCTGGAGGGGTGTTGCCTTTATTCTAATGGTTCTCTGGTGCCTGAGTTCACATGCGGGTTGGGGGCGGTGACGAAGGTCACTGACAACAGTCATGTCCTTTGCTTCAGGCGATCCAGCGCCGCAAACAAGAACACCGCTACAAAGGCGTTGATGACGGCGGCGAGAAGTTCATGAGGCCAACTCCACTGCAAACGCAACTGCACCATGCCCCTGGCCACCACGAAGTAGATGAACTGGTGCACCAGGTAAAAAGAGGCGCTTCCCAGAAACCGTGCGCCTATGTTTTCCACGTCAATCTTCACGCCCAAAGACGATGCGCCATAGCCCACCACGGTCTTCGCAATCCCGTACAAACCAATTGGCTGGTGCGTTAGCGAGTCCTGCAGTAGCCCGATCACAGCCCCCGTGAGCAGTCCCGCTACCTGGCTTCGGCGCGCCACTCCGAAAAAGATGACTACCAGCAGCGGAAGGTCCAGCATGGCAAAACCGGGAAAGCGCAGCGGGACAAACGCCTGCAGAAACAGCGCTGCCAGCGGCAAAAAAATAGCCGTGGGAATATTGAAGCGGTAAACCTCAATCTGGTCCTGCGAAGTGTAGAGAATCGGCACGGCTACTGAGGATTCCCCTCCGCCGGCGCTTTGTTCGCCGGCTTGGCTTGCGTTGCTGCCGGCTTTGCGCTCTGATCCGGCGGCTTCGCGGCCGGAGTTGCGGGCTTCTGCACAACTGCCGGTTTCACAGTTGCCGGAACCTCTACGCCTGATTGAGAAACTGCCTTGACCCCGGAAGTGGAGGGCACCCTGGCATTCGGGCTCGTGTTTAACGCCGCCCCTGGGTTCGGAGGCGCCTGCACGGGAACTTCCTTCACCTCAGTCGGCTTGGGCCGATTCTGGGTGGAAGTCCCCCTGGCTGCCGCGGGAGTTTGAACTGGAGGAGCGTCCTTATTCTGTTTCTGTCCTGAAGTCGCTTGCGGCGAATTCGTCGATAGTGGGTTCGAAGCTTTCGGCGTCGTTCCCGTGCTGGCCACGCTGCCAGTTACAGGTTTTGAAGATCCCGTTTCTCCTGAGAGCTGAGGCCCGGTGCCCTGCTTTTGTGCGCCAGATGTCGTAGCAGCCGTTCCCGTAGCGCCTGTTGATGTCGAAGGCTTGAGCCCGACGGCGGCGCTCTGGCCGGGCGCTCCCGGCTTGAGTGTCGTCGAACCAGATGTCGCAGCTCCCTGCTTCGCAGTTGCCGGGGGCTTGTCAGGTACTGATGGCAGTCTGCGGGTCAAAACATCGACCGCGCGAACCGGTCCCGCCACTTCGCTCGGAGAGGGCGACCTGTCTTCCACCTTCGTTACCACCAGGATTTCTTCCAGCCTACTGAGGTTCGCCGCAGGCCGAAGCCGAATATCGAGAAAGGAATCCTTTCCCGGAGCAACTTTCGAAACGGTTCCCACCTCCAGACCCTTGGGGAAAATCTGGTCTCCCCCGCTGGTCAGCACCCGCTCACCGGGCTGAACCGTCTCATCGCTCATGATCTTTTCAACCGCGAGTTCCCCGTTGGCAGTACCGCGCAAAATCCCTTGCAGCCGCGACTTCTCGAGGATCACACCCACCCCGCTGGTCTGGTCATTCACCAGCAACACGTTTGCAGTGTGGTCGTCATAAACGTGCAGCACCTTGCCGACAATTCCGTTAGCCGTGATCACCGCCTGATCCGGCTTCACTCCATCAGCCCTGCCTTTATCGATGTAGACGGACCGTGACTGTTCGCTGCCGCTCGTGCCCACCACTTGCGCAGCAACGGTTTTGGAGATGAATTTCTCTCGAAAATCCAGCAACAGTTGCAGGCGCCTCGCCTGTTCCGCATCCTCAGAGAGGCGGACCTGTTCGATTCTCATCTGCTCAATCTGCTGCTTGAGGTCCCGATTTTCCGCCCGCACGCCTCGCAGGTAGAAGTAGTTATGCCAGAGGCCGCTGGCACTTGACTGCATCCAGACCAGCGACTTCTCAAACGGTGTCACCGCACGAACTGTCCAGACCCGGATCAGGCGCGTGTCTTGCCCTTCTCCGCTGGCACCGGCACGCTTCACCTGCACCGCCAATCCCAGAATTTGCGCAAACAAAACCGCCACCAGGATGCTGACGTTCCGGTGGCGGGTGAGAATGTTATCCATGACTGCAAAAAATCCAGTTTCTTAGTTCTGGTTCCGCAAGGCACCTGGGATGCCCACGCAAGGTTTGTACGTCTGGCCCGGGCTCGGACAACCAGAAACACGAAACCCGAAATACGAAACGGCTATTCGATCGAAATCTTTCTCAGCAATTTGAAGTCGCTGAGCATCTTGCCCGTACCCAGCACTACGCTGCACAGCGGATCGTCGGCGATCGAAACCGGCAGCCCGGTTTCTTCCCGAATGCGTTTGTCCAGGTTCTTCAGCAGCGCGCCTCCGCCGGTAAGGACGATTCCGCGATCACTGATGTCAGCCGACAGTTCCGGGGGCGTACGTTCCAGCGCGACCCGAATCGCATTCATAATGGTCGAAACACACTCGCTCAATGATTCGCGAACCTCGCTGTCATCCACAGTGATGGTTTTCGGCACACCTTCAATCAGGTTACGTCCCTTGATTTCCATCGTCAGGGGCTTGTCCAGTGGATACGCCGATCCAATCTCGATCTTGATCTGCTCGGCCGTGCGCTCGCCGATCAGCAGGTTATATTTGCGCTTCAGGTAATTCATGATGGCTTCGTCCATCTGGTTGCCGGCCATCCGCACTGACCGCGAGTAGACGATGCCGCTCAAAGAGATCACCGCAATGTCGGTTGTCCCGCCGCCGATATCAACAACCATATTCCCGCTTGGTTCAGTAATGGGTAGGCCCGCACCGATCGCGGCCACCATCGCCTGTTCCACTAAATGCACTTCGCTGGCTTTCGCGCGATATGCTGAATCCATTACCGCCCGCTTTTCTACCTGCGTTATCTCCGAAGGAACGCCGATCACAATCCGCGGATGCACCAGCATCTTGCGGTTGTGCGCCTTCTGAATGAAGTAGTTCAACATCTTTTCGGTAACTTTGAAGTCTGCAATCACGCCATCTTTCATCGGCTTGATGGCCACAATGTTGCCCGGCGTGCGCCCGAGCATCTCTTTCGCCTCTTTGCCAACGGCTTCTACCTCGCCCGTGTTCTTGTTGATGGCGACGATGGAGGGTTCGTTGACGACGATTCCCTTGCCACGCGCATACACCAGCGTGTTGGCAGTGCCCAGGTCAATTGCCAGATCGCTGGAGAAGACGCTGAAGAGCGAGCGCAGGTTATGAATGCGCGAACCGTTGGTGTGAAATCCGTTGGATGACATGCTCAGACTTCTCTCTCTCGTGTTTTCCGACGCGTGCCGGGATTTCTCCCGGTTTCTTACCTGTTGTTTGGAAGCGAACTATCCACAATTCTATATGGATGTTGTGCTTCTCTGCTTGAAACCAAAGTTCTTGCACTGACGGGTAACCTGGAAGTCAGTTCTCGCCCGGCGCAAACTCTATTGAATTACTACCTTCTTCTGCTGTGTATTTACACCCCCGCGCGCGTTCTGCGCGGTGATGGTGATCACGCTTTCGCCCACCGGCAGAGGGGGCGTGAAGTAATGGAAAGTGCCGTCGGCGGTTACCATCGGGACCTCGCGGCCATTGACCATGACCCGGCCACCCACCTCGGTTTTTCCCGTTACTTCAATCACATGGCCGTGCTGGATCAGAGGGTCGAGCTCCAGGTTTAACTGTCCCGTGTCCCCGCCTTTGGCTATGATCGTGAAGCGATTCTTCTCGCTCTCCATCGATTCCTTGCCATTTTGATCGTAGGACTGCACCGCCCAGTAGTAGGCTCCCTCGCTCAGGCCTGAGACCTCAACCTCGGCTGTCGGAACTTTCTTATCGATGATCGTCGAGGAGAAGAACGGGTTACGCGAGACCCGCAGCCGATACCCGGCCGCGTTGGCCATCGGCGTCCAGGAGAAATCTACAGCCTTGCCGCCGTCCGCCGAAAAGATGGGCATCATGTTAGCCGGTGAAATCGGGGTTGGTGGCCCAATCTCCTTAGCTTTTTCCATCCGGCCAGATTCGGCCTGGAAACTGACTTTCTCGAAGTCAGCCAGGTGAACCGTCTCTCCATTGCGAACCACGTCGCCCGATCCCTTTTTGACCAGGATTTCGTGGTGGTCGGCTTTCGGATCGTTGTGCACCATCGCGGCGCTATCCGGTGCCAGCATCGCGGTAGCCCCGGCCACATTCACCTTCGAGCTCGAACCCTGCAGGTACGTTCCTGTCGCCAGATCTACGGTTCCCGTACTGACCGTCACAGCCACGCTGGTCTGCTGCTTGTCGTTAGAAGCATTTTCTTCGACCACAATCAGGGAGTCCTGCTTGATGGTGTAGTTCGTGCCATCGTTGAACACGACCTTTGCCATACCTTCAGAACTGGTCTGAACAACATCTCCCTTTTCTAATGGCAGGCTGTAGTTCGCCGTCACCCAGGTATTGCTGCTGGCTTTTTCCGTTCCAGCCTCGCCCGCAATTCCTTCCAGGAGCCGGTCGGTTAATTTGGAGACCTGCTGCACGCCCGCGTCGGTGACCTGTGGCAGAGCAAAATGCATAACCACTACCGCTACCAGCAGCACTGCCATGATCATCAGCACTACGCTGCGATAAGTAACGGTTCTCCACGCAAGGTAGATTCCCGCTTTGTTTTTATCCGACACGAAACCTGCGAAATCCCTTTAGACGTTGAGAAATATGGATAAGTCGGAGCGTACCATAAGCCCTCAGCCGTCGGAACAGAGTACATACCTCCGTTCTCTTACTGAAGTAACTAGGAGATTTCGCTTATGGGGTAGCTCTCAGCAGAAAGCCCCCGCGCGGCCGGCTCTGTGTCTCTGTGGTGAGGATGGACAAACTTCAGGACTGGTGTATGCGAATGCTCTCACTTTGCTGCCGCAACGGAAGACACGGAAACCTGCTTTGCTGACTGCCATGCCGCCGCACTCAAGCAGAATGTAATCAGGATTGAGAAAGCGACGGGTAGCATAAAGAGATATTTCCAGCTCACCACCGTGACGGCGGCAAAGCACACCGCAAACGCCCACGCAGTGCCCCGCATCAGCGTCAAAGTCGCTGCTGGAAGACGCGCTAGCTGCCAGGCCAATATCGCCGCGAATAGATAAAAGATGCCGACACAAAATCCGGCCGCCACAAACAGGTCCCAATACGTGCGGTTGAACCCCTGCACTTCAAAGTGAACTGACCGCATTGCGGCAAGAAGGGCATCCACTCCCCATTGCGGATCAGACTGGCG
>Ga0136846_1223592_pt1 | contig 15979 bp, 18 predicted proteins | sample HopSoiMetagenom2_FD_96841 | JGI IMG/M metagenome (GOLD analysis project Ga0136846, IMG submission 96841) | Grasslands soil microbial communities from Hopland, California, USA - 2 Assembly 2016 (version 4) | ecosystem: Environmental > Terrestrial > Soil > Grasslands | place: USA: Hopland... | reverse complement strand
TCGCCCGGCAAGTACGTCTCGCTCAAGGATACGATCAAGGGCTTCAACATGATCGTGAATGGCGAGTGCGACACGCTGCCCGAACAGGCCTTCTACATGGTCGGCGCGATCGAGGAAGCCTTCGAGAAGGCGAAGACGCTCCAGTAACATGGCCAAGACGATCCACGTCGACATCGTTTCCGCCGAGCAGGCGATCTTCTCCGGCGAAGCCGAGCGCGTCATCGCGCCAGGCGAGGCAGGCGAGCTCGGCATCCTCCCCGAGCACATCCCCCTGCTCACCCGCATCAAGCCTGGCACCGTCCGCATCCAGAACGGCACCGAAGAGGAGCTGATCTACGTCTCCGGCGGGATGATGGAGGTCCAACCCGACCGCATCACGGTGCTCGCCGATACTTCCGTGCGCGCGCACGACCTCGACGAGGCGAAGGCCATGGAGGCCGAGCGCCTCGCCAAGGAAGCGCTCGCCAACCGCACCGGCGCGATGGAAGTCGCCAAGGCGCAGGCCGAGCTTGCCGAAGCCGCTGCCCAGCTGCAGGCCATCCGGAAGCTGCGCGGCCGCAAGTAGGTGTAGAATCGCCCGCTCAGGGGATGAAGAAACTCCTTTAGTTAGAGGCGCAACACATACGGGCAGGGTTTCGCGACCCTGCCCTTTTTTCTTCCCGCGATGGCCCCGCCCGCACCACTGCAAGTCGTCATCCTGGCTGCCGGCCAGGGCAAGCGCATGAACTCGGATCTGCCGAAGGTCATGCATCCGCTCGCCGGTCGTCCACTTCTCGGCCACGTCATCGCCACGGCGCGCCTGCTCGCCCCGGGCAGGCTCTGCGTCGTCATCGGCCACGGCGGCAACGAGGTGCGGGCCAGCATCGGCGAGCAGGACGGCCTCGCCTGGGCGGTGCAGGATCGCCAGCTCGGAACCGGGCATGCCGTGATGCAGGCGCTGCCCGCGCTTGCCGACGGCGGCACGGTGCTGGTGCTCTATGGCGACGTTCCGCTCATCGGGTCGGGCACGCTGCGCTCTCTCGTCGATGCCGCAGCCTCGGGGCACGTGGCGCTCCTCACGCAGCACCTGGATAACCCGAAGGGTTACGGCCGCATCGTCCGTAATGGCGGCGGCCGCGTGGTCGGCATCGTCGAGGAGAAGGATGCGACCGACGCCCAGCGAGCGGTGCGCGAAGTGAACACAGGCATCATGGCGCTGCCCCGCGCGAGCCTTGCCAAGTGGCTATCGGGGCTGCGCAACGAGAACGCGCAGGGCGAGTACTATCTCACCGACGTGATCGCCGCCGCGGTCGCCGACGGCGTTCCCATCGAGGTGCGCCATCCGGGAGCCGAGCACGAGTGCCTCGGCGTCAACAGCAAGGTGGAGCTGGCGGCGCTCGAGCGCCAATACCAGATGAGCCGAGCCCAGCAGCTGCTCCAGCAGGGAGTGACCCTCGCGGATCCCGCGCGCATCGACGTGCGCGGCGAGCTTTCATGCGGCCGCGACGTCGCGATCGACGTGAACTGCATCTTCGAGGGGAAGGTCACGCTGGCCAACGGCGTGAAGGTCGGGGCGAATTGCATCCTGCGCGACGTCGAGGTCGGTGCGGGCAGCGAGATCAGGCCCTTCAGCCTCCTGGAGGAGGCCATCGTCGGGGCCAACGCCCGCATCGGTCCGTACGCGCGCATCCGGCCCGGAACCACGCTCGACGACGACGTGCATGTCGGCAACTTCGTCGAGGTGAAGGCGAGCCAGATGGGGCGCGGAAGCAAGGCGAACCATCTCGCCTACGTCGGCGACTCGACGGTGGGGCGCGACGTGAACATCGGCGCCGGTACCATCACGTGCAACTACGATGGCGCGCACAAGCACCGCACCGTCATCGAGGACAACGTGCATATCGGCAGCGACGTGCAGCTCATCGCGCCGGTGACGGTGGGCGCCGGCGCGACCATCGGCGCCGGGGCCACCATCAGCAAGGACGTGCCGCCCGGGGGCCTCACGCTCACCGAGAAGAAGCAGGTGACGAAACCCGACTGGAAACGCCCCACGAAAAAGGGTTGATGCTTCGCGTCGTTGAGCGGCGGTCGTCCGCTCCACCGACCGTCCGACCGCCTACCAACGCGCAGGCGGTTTCTTGTTGATGGTGATCATCCGGTTCTCGACCGAGATGTAGCCGCCCGCGGTGAGGTCGCGGAAGATGCGGCTCACCATGTCGCGCGAGGCGCCGACGCGCTCGGCGATCTCCTGCTGGGTAAGCTTGTCGGGGATCGCGAGCTTGCCGCCCTTGTCGACCGCCATGTTGAGCAGCAGGCGCGCCACACGGCCGTACACATCGAGGAGCGCGAGGTCCTTCACGCTGCTGGTGGCGAGGCGCGCGCGGTCGATGATCTTGGAGATCATGTCCAGCGCGAAGTCCGGGTTGTTGCGGATCGCCTCGCGGATCGGATCGCGAGCCACCACCGAGAACGTGCTCGCCTCCATCGTCATCACCGAGGCCGAGCGGGGATTGCCGTCGAGCGCCATCTCACCCACGTACTCGCCCGCGGTCTGGGTGTCGAGGATCATCTCGTGGCCCTCGGTATCCGAGATGAACACCTTCACCTTGCCCGACAGGATCACGAACACCGAGTCGCTCGAATCGCCCTCCGTGATGAAGACCGTGTTCTTGGGGTACGTGCGCAAGCGCCCGAGCGAGGCGAGTTGCCTCACGAAGGCGTCCTGGATTCCTTGGAGCTGTGCGGCGCTCGGCGCGTCCCCTGTCATCTTCTTCTCGGGCAGCGGGGTGAATGAAGTCTAGCATCCGCAGGGTACCGCGTTAAGATACGGCTCCATGGAAGTCCACGACGACGGCGCCCGCACCGCGCTGCGCGCCCTCGCCGTAGCGGCCATCGCCCTCGCCGGGCTCGGCTTCTCGCTCTTGCCGCCGGCCGAGCGGCTCGATTCGCTGCTCCTCGATGCGCAATGGCGGCTCCTGCGGCGCTTCGACGCGCGCCCGGCCGCCGAGGAGATCGTCATCGTGGGCATCGACGAGGCCACGGTGAAGTCGATCCCCGAGCCCCCCGGCTTGTGGCATGCGACCCTCGGCCGCGCGCTCGAGAAGCTTGCGTCGGCACAGCCCCGTGCCATGGCGCTGGAGCTGCCGCTGCCGGAGCGCTCGTTCGACGGCGTGAAGCCGGGCCTCGACCGCGCGCTCTTCGATGGGCTCGCCTCGGCCGTCGAGAGCGGGCCGTTCGTCGCCGTCCTGAGCATCGACGCGCGAACACGTGGCGTGCGCAACATCCACCTGCCATACCTGGCGCTGCTCGGCGAGTCGCGCCTGGGCATCGACCTCACGGCGCGCGACGCCGACGGCGTCACCCGCCGCTACTCCCTCCTCGTGCCCACGGAGGATGGCGGGTTCCCGACGCTCGAGGGGCGGCTGTGCCGCGCGATGAAGCGTGCATGCAACGAAGGCCTCATTCACTATGCTCTCGGGCGTTCGTACACCTACGTGCCGCTCAAGAACGTGCTCGCCATGACCGACGAGTCGCTGCTGCGCCGCCTCTTCCACGACCGCATCGTGCTGATCGGCGAGGCGCAGGCATTCAGCGACCGCGTCGAGGCGCCGCTCAATCTTGCGGCGTGGGAGCCGGCGTGCGCGGCCACTTCGCCGGGAATCGTCGTGCATGCGCAGACGCTGCGCACCGCGCTCGCCGAGGCCGCGCCGCAGGAAGCCTCGAGGCCGCTCGCCCTGGTGCTGATGATGATGGCTGCCACGGTGTTCCTGCTGCGTGACTGGCGCCGCGCGGCGCTTGCTGCAGCGCTCGCTGGGGCTTGCTTCTTCGGCGCGGCGGTTTTCACGCTGCGCGGGGGCCTGTTCCTGCCGACGGGATCGGTGCTCTTTACACTCCTGCTCGCCATGGTTGTCCGCGCCGCCCGGGCGCGCTGGGTGCGAAGAAAGTCCTAACGCGACTGCAGGATTTTCGGCACGCATGCTGCGGCCCATTCGGCTGCCCGCGCAGACCCGCCGGAGCATGATGATTCCAGGTTCGCGGGCTCCCTCCTCTCCCGCGGATCCGCGGGCGACGTGAGGCCAAGAGCATGCCGCCTACCTTCGACTCTCCCCGGTCCCCAGGCCGGGGAGAGCTTGTTTTTCCCGCCTGCGGCCATGCGACAATTCCTGCCATGTGCGGAATCGTCGGTGCCATCGCCAGTCGTAACGTCGTCCCCATCCTCACCGAAGGCCTGAAGCGGCTCGAATACCGCGGCTACGACTCGGCAGGCATCGCCGTGATCGACGGGTCCATCCGCCGCGTGCGCCGCGTGGGCCGCGTCGCCGAAATGGAGAGCGCGGCGCGAGCCGAGAACCTGAAGGGCATCATGGGCATCGCGCACACGCGATGGGCGACCCACGGCGGGGTGACCGAGCCCAACGCGCATCCCCACGTGTCGCGCAACGAGCTCGCCGTGGTCCACAACGGGATCGTCGAGAACCACGAGGAGCAGCGCAGCCGCCTGAAGGCGCTCGGATACTCGTTCGAATCCCAGACCGACACCGAGGTCGTCGCGCACCTGATCCACCATTACTACTCTCAATCGCGCGACCTTTTCGCGGCGACCCGCAAGGCCGCGGCCGACCTGCATGGCGCCTACGCCATCGGCGTAGTGGCATTGGACGAGCCCGAGCTCATTGCCGGCGCGCGCATGGGCTGCCCGCTCGTGATCGGCCTGGGTGACGGCGAAAACTTCCTCGCCTCGGATTTCTCCGCGTTGGTGTCGGAGACGCGCCGCGTCATTTATCTCGAGGACGGCGACGTCGCGGCGCTGCGGCGCGGCGGCGTCGAGGTAGTCGATCGCGAGGGCCGTCGGGTGGAGCGCCGGGTCCACATCTCGGAGCTCTCGGCGGACGCCGTCGACCTGGGGCCCTACCGCCACTACATGCAGAAGGAGATCCACGAGCAGCCGCGCGCCGTCTCCGACACCATCGAGGGCGTCATCGATGGCGGCGTGGACATCGAGGGACTCTACGGCGCGGGCGCGTCGAAGGCGTTTGCGCAGATCGACTCGGTCCTCATCCTCGCCTCGGGCACCAGCTACTACGGCGGCCTCGTGGCGCGGCACTGGATCGAGAGCCTCGCGCAGGTGCCTTGCGGCGTGGAGCTGGGCCACGAATATCGCTATCGCGACTCGATTCCGAACCCGCGGCAACTGGTGGTCACGATCTCGCAGTCGGGCGAGACGTTGGACACCATGGAGGCGCTCAAGCGCGCCAAGGAGCTGGGCCACCCGCACACGTTGTCGATTTGCAACGTGCGCGAGAGCGCCATCCCCCGCGCATCGAAGTTCATCTTCTACACGCGCGCCGGTGCCGAGATCGGCGTTGCCTCGACGAAGGCATTCACGACGCAACTGGTGGCGCTCTTCACGCTCACGCTGGCGATCGCGAAAGCGCGCGGTCGCCTCACGGGCACGGTCGAGGCCGATGCCATCGAGCAATTGCGTTTCGTCCCCGGCAGCATCCAGCATGCCCTCAACCTCGAGCCCCAGATCCAGGCTTGGGCCGAGCGCTTCGCCGAGCGCGACCATGCGCTCTTCCTGGGCCGTGGCATCCACTACCCGGTGGCGCTGGAGGGGGCCCTGAAGCTCAAGGAAATCTCGTACATCCACGCCGAGGCCTACCCCGCCGGCGAGCTCAAGCACGGTCCCCTCGCCCTCGTGGACGCCGCGATGCCGGTGGTTGTGATCGCGCCCAACGACACCCTGCTGGAGAAGGTGAAGTCGAACATGCAGGAAGTTCGCGCGCGGGGAGGCGAGCTTTATGTCTTCGCCGACCTCGACAGCCACTTCACCGAGAGCGAGGGCGTGCACGTCATACGCACTCCGCGCCATGCCGGGCTGCTTTCACCGATCGTGCACGCGGTGCCGGTGCAGTTGCTGGCTTACCACACGGCGTTGCGCCGCGGCACGGACGTGGACAAGCCCCGCAACCTCGCCAAGAGCGTCACCGTCGAGTAGCGTAGTCCGAGACCTACTTTCGCGTAGGAGTCCTGGATGGTCCGGGTGGGTGGTGTACGCGCCACCTTTCCTACGCCGGAATCGGAGCCCGCCAACAGACCCCACCCCCCCTTTCGCGGGACATTGCATCCTGCAGCAATTCAATATTGCGAAAGGAGAAATCATGAGCATCATCTGGGCTGTCATCATCGGCTTCATCGTCGGTATCGTCGCCAAGTTCCTGATGCCGGGTCGCGATCCGGGTGGCTTCATCGTCACGGCGCTGTTGGGTATTGTTGGCGCTGTGGTGGCGACGTTCCTGGGCCAGGCCATGGGCATCTACGCGGCGGGTCAAGCGGCCGGCTTCATCGGCTCGGTCATCGGAGCCATCGTCGTCCTGTTCATCTACAACCTGATCGTCCGCGGTCGCCGTCCGGTGGTTTGACGAGCGCGTGCTTTCAATAGGAGCGCGGCAACCCCAGCACGTGCTCCGCGACATAGGCGAGGATGAGGTTGGTCGAGATAGGCGCGACCTGGTACAGGCGCGTCTCCCGAAACTTCCTTTCCACGTCGTATTCCGCGGCGAAGCCGTAGCCTCCATGCAGTTGGAGGCACGCTTCGCCGGCTTCCCATGACGCCTTCGCGGCGAGGTATTTAGCCAGGTTCGCCTCGGTCCCGCACGGCTTTGCCGCGTCGAAGAGCTCGCACGCCCGCCAGCGCATGAGGTCGGCAGCCTCCAGCTCGATGTGCGCCTGCGCGATGGGGAATTGCACCCCCTGGTTCTTGCCGATGGCGCGGCCGAACACCATCCGCTCCTTCGCATAGCGGGCCACCTTCTGGATGAACCAGCGCCCGTCGCCGATGCACTCGGCGGCGATGAGCGCGCGCTCGGCATTGAGGCCATCGAGGATGTAGCGGAAGCCCTTGCCCTCCTCGCCGATCAGGTTCTCCGCCGGGATGGCCAAGTTTTCGAAGAAGAGCTCGTTGGTCTCGTGGTTCACCATGTTCGCTATGGGGCGAACGGTGAGGCCCTTTCCCACGGCTTCGCGCAGGTCCACGAGGAAGATCGACAGGCCCTCCGATTTCTTCGCGACCTGGGCTGCCGGCGTGGTTCGCGCGAGGAGGATCATCAGGTCCGAGTGCTGGACCCGGGAGATCCACACTTTCTGTCCGTTCACGACGTAGCGATCCGCGTGGCGCTTCGCGTATGTCGAGATGGACGTCGTGTCGGTGCCCGCGGTGGGCTCCGTCACGCCCATCGACTGAAGCCGCAGGTCGCCCGCCGCGATCGCCGGAAGGTACTTGCGCTTCTGCGCTTCGGACCCGTGCCGCAGGAGCGTGCCCATGTTGTACATCTGGCCGTGGCATGCCCCTGCGTTGCCGCCTGCGCGGTTGATCTCCTCCATGATGACGCTCGCTTCGCACAGGCCCAAGCCCGAGCCCCCGTACTCGTGGGGGATGAGCGCGGCGAGCCAGCCCGCGCGCGTGAGCGCGGTGACGAACGCCTCGGGATAAGTGCGATGCGCGTCGACCTCCCGGAAGTACGCGGCGGGGAATTGCTCGCACAGCGAGCGCACGCCCTCGCGGATGTCGGCGTAGCGCTCGTCCACGGCGGGGTCAGTCGGCGAACGTTCCGGCCGAGCGGATCACCGGGCCCCACTTGTCGATCTCCGACTTGAGCCAGTCTCGCAGGCCCGCCGGCGTCTGCTTGTCTTCGGGCACGATCTGCGCGCCCAGCTCGGCGAAGCGGCCGGCGACCATCGGATCGCGCAGCGCCGCACGCAAAGCCTGGTTCACGCGCTCGAGCGCCTCGCGCGGCGTGCCCTTGGGCGCATACACGCCGTGCCACACCACGACCTCGAAATCCTTCAGCCCCTGCTCGTCGAGCGTGGGCGCGTCGGGCAGCGCCGCGATGCGCGTCCGAGTGGTCACGCCGTAGAACTTCACCTTCTGGGCGCGGATGTGCGGGATCGTCTGCGTGGTCTGGTCGCAAAGCGTATCGACCTGGCCGCCGAGGAGCGCGGTGAGCGCGGGGCCCGTGCCCTGGAAGGGCACCGTGGTGAGCTCCACGCCGAGCGCTTGCTGCAGGAGCATGCCGCAGAGATGCGAGACCGCGCCCAGGCCCGCATTGGCGAGGTTGATGCTCTGCTTGTTGGCGCGCACGTAGGCGATGTAATCGCGCAGCGACTCGGGCGGGAAATCCTTGCGCGCGACGAGGGTCATCGGCACGTCCGCCACCTGCCCGATGTACTCGAAGTCGGCAAGCGGGTTGTAGGGCAGCTTGCGGTAGAGCGCCGTGGCCGTCGCCATGCCGTTGTGGTGGATGAAGATCGTGTAGCCGTCGGGCGTTGCCTTGGCGACGTAATTCGCGGCGATGGTGCCGCCCGCACCCAGCTTGTTCTCCACGACGACGGACTGCCCGAGCGTCTTGCCCATCGAGGCGGCGAGCGTGCGGGCGACGACGTCGGTGGGGCCGCCGGCCGCGAAGGGCACGACGAGCGTGATGGCGTGGTTCGGGAATGGCTGCGCGTACGCCGTGCCCGCCACGGCGGCCAACGCAACCGCCGCGAGCCACCGGATCCAACTCGTCTTCATGGCTTGCCTCCTTCTACGGGAGAACCGGTCCGCGTGACGATGCTACGCGTCTCGCCGATCTTCATCACGTCGAATTGCTCCGTGGCGAGGCCTGCGGCGTTGCGGCGCCGTGCGAGCTCGGCGGGCGGCTCGTCCATCGGCTCATCGGTCAGGTGCTCGAACGTGCCCCAGTGCATGCCGATGGCGCGCGCAGCGCGCAGGTCCTTGCGCACCTGCAACGCTTCGGCCACGTCGACGTGCATCGTCTTCATGAATCACCGCGGTGCGTAAGCGCCGATCGGGATCAGCGCGAGGTCGAAGGGCCCGAGGCGCTCGCCGATGTCGCGCGCATCCTGCGAGAAGCCGAGGTCGCCGGCATGGATGACGTTGAGGCCCGCGCCCTGCATCGCCCAGCCGCCCCACAGCGTCCGGTTCGTGTCCCACAACGTGCGCTTGCTCCAGTGCTGCACCGGCACGAGCGTGAAACGCAGGCCTTCGACCACTCGCGATTGCCACCAGTCGAGTTCCTCGACACGCTGGGCGCCGCGCTCGCGCATCCAGCCGGCGAGCCCCAGGGGCACGAGGAAGAGCGGGCCGCCGCCGGTCCGGCGCGCCAGGGCTTCGACGGTGGCGACGTCGAGGTGGTCGTAGTGATTGTGCGAGGTCACCACCACGTCGATACGCGGCAGCTCGTCGAGGCCGAGCGGCAAGGGCACGATGCGCTTCGGCCCCGCGAACGCCACGGGCGAAGCGCGCTCGGAGAACTGGGGGTCGATAAGGACGTTCATGCCGGCCAGTTGGAGCAGGAACGCGGAATGGCCGATCCAGGTCACCGTTGGCTTCGACCGGTTGGCCGTGAGGGCCGCCACGTCCGCTTTCTGGTGGGGGATCTGCCAGCCGCCCGGAGGCGGCCCGGGAACCCCCTCTCGCCACTGCTCCCACTTCCATAGCCAGAAACTGTGCTTCGCCTCGTGCGGATAGTTGTTGCGGAACCCATCCGGCCCGTGGTGGGCGGGCATGTCGGCCGCGTCGAGGAAACCGGGGAATCCGCAGAGGGCGCAGAACACGAGGATGGCGAGTCGCGGCAAGGGCCGGGTCATTGCGCCCGAGGATAGCGGAACGGTTCGTGGCGCGGCGCGGAGGAGTAAAATCGATCGCACGTCTTCCCCGCCCGATCCATGCGCATCTACGTGAACGACGTCGCCGTGCGCGACGGCTTCCAGATCGAGAAGAGCTTCGTCCCGACGGCCACCAAGGTCGAGGTGATCAACCAGCTCGCGCGCACGGGCCTGCACAAGATCGAGGTCACCTCGTTCGTCTCGCCCAAGGCGGTGCCCGCCCTCGCGGACGCCAACGAGGTGCTCGCCGGGATCGACCGCGTGCCTGGCGTGGTGTACGTGGCGCTGGTGCCGAATGTGCGGGGCACGCAGAACGCGGCGGCCACGCAACGCAAGCCCGACGAGGTCAACGGCGTCGTCTCCGCCTCCGAGACCCACAACCGCGCCAACATCAACCGCACCCACGAGCAGTCGATCGCCGAGCTGCCGACGATGGTGAAAGTCGCGCACGAGGCAGGCATCAGGATCACGATGAGCCTTTCGACCACGTTCGGCTGTCCCTTCGAGGGGCACGTGCCCGAAGACGTGGTGTTCGACTTCGTCGAGCGCTTCCGCGAGGCCGGGTTCGACGGCATCTCGCTCGCCGACACCACCGGCATGGCGAATCCGCGCCAGGTGAGGGAGCTCACCGAAAAGGTGCTGGAGCGCTTCCCTCCCCCGAACGAGACTTACTACACGCTTCACTTCCACAACACGCGCGGAATGGGCCTCGCGAACGTCGTCGCCGGCATCGAGGCCGGCGTGCGGTCGTTCGATGGCTCGGTGTCCGGGCTCGGCGGTTGCCCCTTCGCACCCGGCGCCACCGGCAACATCTGCACCGAGGACATGGTGAACATGCTGGAGGACATGGGGTACGACACGCGCGTGGACTTGGCCAAGCTGCTGGCGGTGGCGCGCCGCATCCCGGCGGTAGTCGGACACGAAACGCCCGGCCAGGTGATGAAGGCCGGGCAGACCCTCGAGCTTCACGACCCACCGGAGTTCCTGCGCACGTGACCATCATCGGATCCCGCGGCCTCGCGTTCATCGCGCTCGCCGCCGCACTGCCCTGCCAAGCCGGCGATTTTCCGGGCATCGGTTCCCTCGCGCAGGATGAATTCCGCGCGTTGTCCCGCGACCTTGGCGCCGCATTCGCGTACAAGGGCGTAACGCCGGCAACGCCCCTTGGCACCCTCGGCCTGGACGTGGGGCTCGTCCTCACCGACACCAAGATGGAGCACTCGTCCCTCTTCTCGCTCGCCGGCGCGGGCGACACGTCGCGCCTCCTGATCCCGAAGCTGCACATCAACAAGGGCCTGCCCGGGGGGTTCGACATCGGCGGGTTCGTCGCCGGCGCGCCGGAGGTCAATGCGCGGCTCTTCGGCGGCGAGCTTCGCTATGCGTTCGTGGACGACACGCTGACTACGCCCGCGATCGGCCTGAGAGCTTCGGCCACGCGGGCTACGGGAATGGGCGAGGTCAAGGCCGACACCGCCGCCCTCGACCTCATCGCCTCCAAGCGCTTCACGGCGCTCACGCCGTACGTGGGCGCCGGATCCGTGCGCACTCGCACGAGCGCCGAGGGGACCGCGCTCATGGAGGAGCGCATCAACCAGGGGCGCGTCTTCGGCGGTCTCAACATCAACCTGGTCGCGATCAACCTGGCGTTCGAGGCCGAGAAGATGGGCGACAACCTGTCGCTGTCCGCGAAGGTCGGATGGCGATTCTGAGATCACCACAATAAGGAGAGAGACATGAACCGATTCATCCGCACGCTCGCGGCATTGGCCGCCGGGGCGGCGATCGCGTTGGGCGCCGGCGCGCAGGCACCCGAGAAGAAGAAGATCACCATCGCGGTCGGCGGCAAGAGCCTCTTCTACTACCTGCCGCTCACGGTGGCCGAGCGCAAGGGCTTCTTCAAGGACGAGGGCCTCGAGGTCGAGATCCCCGACTTCGCCGGCGGTGCGCGCGCGTTGCAGGCGCTGGTCGGAGGTAGCGCCGACATGGTGAGCGGCGCCTACGAGCACACCATCAACATGGCCGCGAAGAAGCAGCCGATCACGGCCGTGGTGCTGCAGGCCAAGTACAGCTCCATAGCGCTCGTCATGTCGAAGGAGAGGGCCGCGAAATACAAGGGCGCGAAGGATCTCAAGGGCCTGAAGATCGGCGTCACCGCGCCGGGCTCCTCCACCAACATGTTCGTGAACAACCTCCTTGCCAGGGAGGGCCTGAAGCCCACGGACGTCTCGATCGTCGGCGTGGGTACCGGCGCGGGCGCGGTGGCGGCGATGGAGAAGGGCGAGCTCGATGCCATATCCAACCTCGACCCGGTGCTCACGCAGCTCGAGTCCACGGGCAAGTTCGTGGCGGTGGCCGACAGCCGCACGGAGAAGGGCATGAACGAGATCTACGGCGGGGCCTACCACGCCTCCGTGATCTACGTGATGGACGAGTTCGTGAAGAAAAACCCGAACACGGTGCAGGCCGTGGTGAATGCGATGGTGCGCGCCGACAAGTGGATCGCGAAGGCCACGCCCCAGGAGATCGTCGACCTCATGCCCGCCGAGTACAAGGCCGGCAACCCGTCGCTCTACAAGGAGGGGCTGCTCAAGAACATGATCGGCTACTCCGAGAACGGCGAGATGTCGATGAAGGCGGCGGAGAACGTCTACAAGGTGCTCAAGCAATTCGAGCCTTCGGTCATGAGCGCGGGCAAGATCGACCTCGCGAAGACGTTCGACAACTCGTTCGTGAAGAAGGCCAACGCCAAGTACCACTGAGACATGGCCGCGGTAGCGTTCGACCGCGTTACCTGCACCTTCGCCGCGCGCGGCGGCTCGGGCTCCTATACCGCCGTCAAGGACGTCACGCTACGCGTCGGCGAGGGCGAGTTCGTCTCGGTCGTGGGTCCCACCGGCTGCGGCAAGAGCACGCTGCTCAACGTAGCCGCCGGCTTGCTGCGCCCGTCCTCTGGATCGGTGCAGATCGTGGGCGAGCCCCTCGCAGGCATCAATCGTCGCGCCGGCTACATGTTCCAGTCCGAGGGCCTCATGCCTTGGCGCACCGCGCTCGCCAACGTGACGGCCGGTCTCGAGTTCCGTGGGGTGGCGGCAGCCGAAGCGCGGCGCCGCGGCGAGGACTGGCTCGCGCGCGTGGGACTCACGGGCTTCGGCGATCGCTACCCGCACCAGCTCTCCGGCGGCATGCGCAAGCGCGTGGCGCTCGCGCAGATGCTGATCCTCGACCCGCGGATCCTGCTGATGGACGAGCCCTTCTCGGCGCTCGACATCCAGACCCGGCAGCTGATGGAAAACGAATTGCTCGAGCTGTGGGGTGCCGATCGCAAGAGCGTGATCTTCATCACCCACGACCTCGAGGAGGCGATCTCGCTCTCCGACCGCGTCGTGGTGCTCTCCGCCGGCCCCGCGGCCCATCCAATCGGCGAGTTCGCCATCGACTTGCCGCGCCCGCGCGACGTGGCCGAGATCCGCCTCACGCCGCGCTTCATCGAGCTGCACGACAGGATCTGGCGCGCGATGAAGGAAGAAGTCCTGAAGGGCTACGCGCAGACGCGAAACCGGATGGCGTCGTGAGGAAGTACCTGCGCCTCTGGCAGCTGCTGCTCCTCGCGCTGATCTTCATCCTGTGGCAGGTGCTCGCGCAGCCAAACCTCCTTCCGCCGATCGTCTGGGAAAACCCCGACCGCGCCGCCTTCTTCTTCGGCGAGCCGGTGAAGATCTTCCGCGTCGTCTGGGAGTGGTTCTCGGGCGGGGCGATCTACCAGCATTTGTGGGTCACGCTGCAGGAGACGGTGCTCGCCTTCGCGATCGGCTCCCTCCTGGGGCTCGTCGTGGGCCTCTGGCTGGGCCTCGCGCCAACCGCCTCCGCGTTGTTCGACCCGTACATCACCGCGATGAACGCGATGCCGCGCGTCGTCCTCGCGCCGATCTTCATGGTGTGGTTCGGGCTCGGCATCTGGTCCAAAGTGGCGCTCGGCGTGACGCTGGTGTTCTTCATCGTCTTCTTCAACGTCTACCAGGGCGTGAAGGAAGTAAGCCCCGTGGTGCTCAACAACAGCGTGATGCTGGGCGCCAACCGCCGGCAACTGCTGCGTTACGTGTACCTGCCATCGGCGACCTCGTGGCTCTTCTCCAGCCTGCATACGGCCGTCGGCATGGCTTTCGTCGGCGCCGTGGTCGGCGAGTACCTCGGCTCTGCGCGCGGCGTGGGATACCTTATCCAGCAGGCTGAGGGCGCCTTCGACATCAATACGGTGTTCGCTGGCATCCTGGTCCTCACGGCCTTCGCGCTGGTGCTCGACTTCGCCGTCGGGCACACGGAGCGCAGGCTTCTCGTCTGGCGGCCGGCGCAGAGCGAAACGGAGCAGCTATGACCGAACCTTCCAAGGGCGCTCCCGCCCCGGGCGAGATCCTGCGCGGCGAGCTGTGGAAGCTTCGCGGTGTCCGCGTGGTGAAGGGGAGCGAGCTGGACCCGAACGTGCCCCAGACCCAGGGCATGGCGCGCGCCGCGGCGATCAACTTCGCGCGCGTGGGCGCCGAGAAGATCTGGGCCGGCACGGTGAAGGTGCAGCCGAAGGCGAAGACCGGCGCCCATCACCACGGCCCGGTCGAGAGCGTCATCTTCGTCGTGAAAGGCAAGGCGCGGATGCGCTGGGGCGACCGCCTGGAATACACCGCCGAAGCAGGGCCCGGCGATTTCATCTGGGTGCCGCCCTATGTCCCGCACCAGGAAATGAACGCCAACGACGAAGAGGCGTTGGAGTGCGTGCTGCTTCGCAGCGGCCAGGAGCCGGTCGTGGTCAACCTGGACCTGGGCGATCTCGTGGAGAAACCGGAGACCGTCTTCTGGGTGGACGACATCCACCCGCACCCCGAGCGCGGCTGCTAGGGCTGGCGCCGCGGCTTGCGCCCCGCTTTCGCGGCGAAGCGGTCGAAGAGCCAGTTGGGGAGCACGCCGAGGATCCGTCCCGCGATCGCCATCTGCCACGGGATCACCGCATAGCTCTTGCCCGCGTCGATCACCCGCGCGAAGCGGCCCGCGGCTTCCTCGGCAGTGATCAGGAACGGCATCGGATAAGGGTTGCGCCGCGTCATCTCGGTGGCGATATAGCCGGGGCAGATCGTGGTCACGCGCACGCCGCTTGCGCGAAGCTCCACGCGCAACCCCTCGAGGTACCGAATCGCCGCCGCCTTCGATGCGCTGTAGGCCGTCGCACCTGGCAGGCCGCGCAAGCCCGCGACCGAAGCAATGCCCACCAGCGAGCCCGAACGCCGCTCCCGCATCGCGGCGAGGAACGGCTGGAAGGTGTTGACCATGCCGATCACGTTGATGTCGAGGACTTCCCGGAAGACTTCCGTGTCGGCCGCGTGATCGGTGAGGTTGCCGATCGAGATGCCGGCGTTGGCGATCACGACGTCGGGCGCCCCGTGCCGCCCGATGAAGCGGGCTGCCACTTCGGACACCGAGGCGGCGTTGCGCACGTCGCAGGGATAGGACTCGGCTTGCGCTCCAAGGGAGGCCGCGAGTGTAGCGAGCAGGTCCGCGCGCCGCGCGGCGAGCCCGACCGTCGCGCCCGAGCGCACGTAATGACGGGCGAGCGCCTCACCGATGCCGCCCGAGGCCCCGGTGAGGAAGACCTTCACATCAGCGCTGCGCGAGGGGCGCCGCCGGCGCGGCGGAAGTCTTGGTCTCGCGGCGCGACATCGCGATCAGCTGGTCCACGACCGTGAAGATGTTGGCCTGGCTGCCCGCAAGCTCCGCGCCGGTGTAGTACTTGCCGTTCACGAACACGCGCGGGACGCTGTCGACCTTGTACGCGTAGGTGAGCTGCTTGCTTCGCTGCAGCTTCGTCGCGACCGTGAAGGACTTCTCGGTCTCCGCGTACTTCGCGGTATCGATGCCGTTCTTGGCGAGCCACTCCTCGCGGACCTTCTTGTTGCCCAGGTTCAGGCGGTCCTTGTGCACGGCGTCGAAGACCTTCTGGTGGTATTGCTCCAGCAGGTTCATCGTTTCCAGCGTGTAGTACACGCGCGCGAGCTCTTCCCAGCCCCCGGTGGTGGCGGGGATGCGCTTGAAGACCACGTCCTTCGGCGCGCCCTTGACCCAGTTGTTCACCGCCGGCTCGAGCGCGTAGCAGTGCGGGCACCCGTACCAGAAGAACTCGATCACCTCGATCTTGTTGCCTTCGACCGAAACCGGCTGCGCGGGCTTCAGCTCGGAAAACTTGGGGGTCCCCTGGGCGAGCGCGATCAGCGGCGCCGCGAGAAACAGGGCGAAGAGTGAAACTATCTTTTCCATGCCTATTGCGGCTCCTTTATCTTGACGAGGCTCG